>Ga0209382_10004217_pt1 | contig 19352 bp, 17 predicted proteins | sample SoiMetdeltSBSDD5_FD_187599 | JGI IMG/M metagenome (GOLD analysis project Ga0209382, IMG submission 187599) | Bulk soil microbial communities from a Populus tree surrounding site in Tennessee, USA - Soil MetaG P. deltoides SBSDD5 (SPAdes) (version 2) | ecosystem: Environmental > Terrestrial >... | reverse complement strand
CCAGCTCACCGACGGCGTGCGCCCCCAGCCGGTCGACGGCCTGGGCCGCCGAGTCGCGCAGGGCGACCTGTTCGGGCGAGAGGCGGACGTCCATCAGCCCGCGCCCCACTGGTCGCGCAGCGTGCGGCGCAGCACCTTGCCCGAGGGGAGCCGGGGGATCGTGTCCACGGTCACCACCTGGTGCAGCTGCTTGTAGGTGGCCAGTGAGCCGGCCACCAGGGCTTCCAGCTCGCCGTCGGCCACAGGGCGGTGCGGGTCGAGCTGGACCGCGGCCACCGGCACCTCGCCCGCCCGCTCGTCGGGCACGCCGAACACGGCGCAGTCGACCACCGCCGGATGCCCGTGCAGCACCGCCTCGACCTCGGCCGGCGCCACCTGGAACCCGTTCACCTTGATCATCTCCTTGGAGCGGTCGGTGAGGTGGACCCAGCCCTCGGGCTCGAGCCAGCCGACGTCGCCGGTGCGGTACCAGCCGTCCACGAACGCGTCGGCGTTGGCCTCGGGGGGCAGGTAGCCGGCCATGACCGACGGGCTGCGGGCCTGGATCTCGCCCACCCCGCCGGGAGCCAGTGCGTCGCCGGTGTCGAGGTCGGCGACTCGCAGCTCGACCCCCGCGGGCGGCAGGCCGGCGGAGTCGAGGCGCCACGCGGCCGGCTCGTCCACCGGGTTGGCGGCGAGCACCGGCAGCTCGCTGGCGCCATAGGCCGCCAGCCACCGCACCCCGGTGCGCTCGCTGACCGTGCGGGCCACGCTCTCGGTGACCGGCGTGGCGCCCCACATGACGTAGCGGAGGGAGGAGAGGTCGTGGTCTTCGATGCTCGGGTGGTTGGCCATCGCCAACGCGATCGGGGCGACGGCCATCTCCAGGGTCATGCGCTCCCGGGCGATGCGGTCCAGCATCTCGTCCAGGTCGAAGCGGCGGTGCAGGCGGACGGTGGCGCCGGCCTCGGCCGCCGCCAGCAGGTTGAGCAGGCCGAGGATGTGCGACGGCGGGGTCGCCACCTGGAAGCGGTCGTCCGGGCCCAGGCCCAGCGCCGCACACCAGTGCGCAGTGGCGCGCCCGAGGGAGCGATGGGTGTGGCGCACCGCCTTGGGCATCCCGGTGGTGCCCGAGCTGAACACCAGGATCACGTCGTCGCCGTCGGGCCCACCGACGGGAACAGGCCGGGACCGGCTGTAGCGGGACAGCCTCGAGCCGGTGAGGGGGTGGTCCAGGTCGGTGACCGCAGCGGCGCCGAGCCGCTCGGCCAGCAGGGCCGCGGCCGGTCCGTCGGCCACTGCGTGCGCGGGCTCGGTCAGCCCGAGGGCGTGGTCGACCTCGACCGCCTTCCAGGCCGGGCTCAGCAGCACAGCAGCCGCGCCCAGCTTGCTCACGGCGTGGACCACGGCCACGAACTCGACCCGGTTCGAAGTCATCACCGCCACCCGGTCGCCGGCCCGCACGCCCTGCGCGGTCAGGTGCCGGCCGTAGCCGTTGGCCATGCCGTCGAGGTCGCGGAAGGACCAGGCCTCGTCCCCGGCCCGCACGGCGTCGCGGTCACCGAAGTTGTCCGCGGCCCGCTCCAGCCCGCCGTGCATCAGGTTGGACACGGAAACATTGTTCTCCGAAAATGAGATCGACGTCAACACAGGCCACGTGCCCTGTTCGCCACCCTTTGATCCCGTCATCATGGACACGTAATGTCCACGTATGGAGCTGTCCGAAGGGGTCGAGTGGTCGGTCCATTGCACCTGGCTCCTCGCCCTGACCCCGCCGGGTGAGGCCCTGCCCTCGCGGCGTCTCGCCGAGTTCTACGACCTGCCGCCGGCCTACCTGTCCAAGCTGCTGAAGTCGCTGGTCCGCGCCGGCATCCTCAGCGCCATCACCGGTCCCCGCGGAGGCTTCCGCCTGGCGCGCCCGCCGGGTGACATCACCGTGCTCGACATCGTCGAGGCGGTGGAGGGCAAGGCGTTCGCGTTCCGGTGCATGGAGATCCGCCAGCGCGGGCCCGCGCCGGCCACCCCGGCCCAGTGCCGGCGCGTCTGCAGCATCGCCGCGGTGATGTACGACGCCGAGGCGGCCTGGCGGGCCCGCCTGGCGGCCACCACGGTGGCTCAGCTGGTGGAGCAGGCCGGCGCGGGCTCGGCGACCCGGGTGCAGGGGTGGCTGGCGAGCGTGCCCGCGGCGACCTGAGTCAGCCCGGCGGGAAGCCGGTGTCGCCGAGGTGCCGCGCCACCGCCTTGGCGGTGCCCGCCGCGTCCTCCAGCCAGGGTGCATGGCCGCCCGCCACCTCGAGCAGGCCGGCCGACGGCATCCGGTCGATCGACGGGCGGCCCCCCTCGGGGGACAGGTACGGGTCGTCCGTGCCCCACACGAACAGCGTCGGAGCGACGACCCGGCCCAGCTCGTCGGGGCTCATCGTGCTCTCCGGCCGGGGGCGGCGGAAGCCGTTGATGGCGTGCATCAGGGCGGCGACCGTCCGGGCGTTCCCCGGACGCCGGGCCGCGAGGCGCAACGCGTCGAGCAGCTCGACGGGCACCGCCTCGACCCCGTGGCCGCCGAGGCCCTGGGCGAGCAGGCGCCGGTACATCGAGCGCGGGTTCGGGCTCCGCAGCATCAGCGACCCCAGCACCGGCACCGTCATGGGCGACAGCGGCATGCGCACCCGGACGCCGGGGAAGGCCACTGCCGGGTCGCCCAGGACCACCAGCGAGGCGGTCGGCCCCGGGCGGGCGGCGGCGTGCCACAGCGCGAACATGCCCCCGAGGGAGTGGGCCACCACCGGGGCTGTCTCCAGGCCGAGAGCCTCGAACAGGTCGTCGATCAGCTCCACGGTGTGGCTGCGCACCTCGCCGCGGCGGTAGGCCGCGGGGTCCGACAGGCCATGCCCGGGCAGGTCGACGGCGAGCAGCCGGTAGCCGGCCAGCTCGCTGACCAGCGGAGTCCACACCGCGGCGCTCTGCGTGACCCCGTGGAGCACCAGCACGGGCCGGCCGTTCCCGAAGCCGAGCACCCGCACGCGAAGGCCGGTCCGGCGCAGGTCCACCATCGTGGTGTCGACGTCGAGCCGGGCGGCCTCGAACAGGCTCGCCTCGGCTCGGCGGATCTTGTCCTCGAGCATCGAGGTTCGACCGTATCGTGGATATCAGGTATCCACAATAGTCAGGTGTCGAGGGACGCCAGCACGGCACGGGCGCGGGCGGCGACGACCTCGTCCACCATCTGGCCCTCGAAGGCGATGGTGTCGCCTCCGGCCGCCTCGAACGCGGCCAGCAGGCGCCGCGCCGCGTCCACCTCGTCCTCGCTCGGTCGAAAGGCGTCGGCCGCCAGCGGGACCTGGGCCGGGTGGATGCACAGCTTGCCCGCGTAGCCGAGGGTGCGGGCCTCGCGGGCCTCGGCCCCGAAGCGATCGGCGTCGCCGAAGTCGATGGTCACCATGTCGAGCGCGGGGACGGCGGCGAGGCGGGCGGCCACGGCCACGTAGGCCCGGGCCCACGCCACCTCGGCATTCCTGGCTGTGCGCACGCCGCCGAGGTCGGCGATGTAGTCCTCGGCGCCGAAGTAGCAGGCGACGACGGGGGAGCGCAGCACCTCGCGGGCGTCGGCCACGCCTCGCACGGTCTCCAGCCCGGCCACCACCGGGCGGTCGCCCAGCGCGCCCGCGACGTCGGCCACCTGGGCCGCCGACTCCAGCTTGGGGACGACCACGGCGGCCAGCCCAGCCGGCAGGGCGGCGACGTCGTCCGCGAACCACGGCGTGCCCGGGGGGTTCACCCGCACGCACACGGGCAGCATGCCGGCGAGGCCGGCCGCGGCCTCGCGCACCTGGCCGCGGGCGTCCGGCTTCGCGGCCGGCGGCACCGCGTCCTCCAGGTCGAGCACCACCGCGTCGGGCCGGCTGCGGGGCGCCTTGGCCGCCAGCTCCGGCCGGTTGCCCGGCACGAACAGCAGGCTGCGCCAGCGGGTGGTCATCCCGGGCGGCCGAGCATCAGCGCCGAGCGGCGGCAGCGGGCCACCAGCTCGTCGCGCTGGTTGTAGGCGCGGTGCTCGAACACGACGACGCCCTGGCCCGGGCGGGACGACGACGGCCGGGCCGACACCACCTCGGTCTGGGCGTGGATCGAGTCGCCGGGGATCACCGGCGCGGGGAAGGCGATCTCCTCGAACCCCAGGTTGGCGACGGTGGTGCCCAGCGTCGTCTCGAACACCGACAGGCCGATCAGCAGCGACAGCGTGAACAGGCTGTTGACCACCCGGGTGCCGAACTCGGTGGTCTCGGCGAACGACTCGTCCAGGTGCAGGGGCTGGGCGTTCATGGTGAGCACCGAGAACAGCGTGTTGTCGGCCTCGGTGATCGTGCGGGTGACGGCGTGGTCGATGACGGTGCCCGGGGTCAGGTCCTCGAACCAGCGGCCCATCACCGGGCGCGGCGGGGTCATCGCATCAGTGTGCCGCGCGGGCGCGCAGCTCGTCCTTGACCACCTTGCCGGTGGCGTTCACCGGCAGCTCGGACAGGATCTCGATGGCGCGCGGCACCTTGTAGTTGGCCATCTGGTCCCGGCACCACGCCATGATCTCGTCGCCGCCATCGGTGGCGCCCGACCGCGTCACCACGAAGGCCATGCCCACTTCGCCCAGCCGGTCGTCGGGGATGCCGATGACCGCGGCCTGGGCCACGTCGGGGTGGCGCAGCAGGTGGTTCTCGATCTCGGCGGGGTAGGCGTTGAAGCCGCCGACGATGAACATGTCCTTGGACCGGCCCACGATGCGCAGGCAGCCGCGCTCGTCCACCACGCCCAGGTCCCCGGTGCGCAGCCAGCCGTCGGGCGACAGCGTGGCCGCGGTGGCGGCCGGGTCGTCCAGGTAGCCGGCCATGACGCTGGGGCCGCGCAGCAGGATCTCCCCTGTCTCTCCCGGGGACAGGTCCCGCTCCCCCTCCACGATGCGGATCTCGAACCCCGGGCGGGCCCGGCCCACCGTGGTGGCGATGGTCTCGGGGTCGTCGTCGGGCGAGGTGGCGCTGGCCGTGCCCGCCTCGGTGAGGCCGTAGCCGGTGACGATGAGCGAGAACGGCAGCTCGGCGCCGACCCGGCGGATCAGCTCGACGGGGATGTCGGCCGCGCCGGTCACCGCCACCCGCAGGCTGGACAGGTCGTGGCGGTCGCGGTCGGGATGGTCGAGGAGCGACTGGTACAGCGTGGGGGCGCCCGGCAGCACCGTGATCCTCTCGGCCGCCACCCGGGCCAGGGCGCGGTCGGCGTCGAAGACCGGCTCGGGGTACATGGTCGCCCCCGCGGCCACGCTGGCGAGGATGCCGGCCTTGAGGCCGAACATGTGGAAGTACGGGTTGACCATGAGGTAGCGGTCGTCGGGCCCCAGGCCGGTCATCGCCACCCAATCGGTGGCCACGCCGAGCGTGCGGCCGTGGGTCATGACGACTCCTTTGGGAGTGCCGGTGGTGCCCGAGGTGAACAGGATGTCGGAGGGGTAGTGGGCGGTCACGTCGCCGCCCCGCCGCTCGGCCTCGGCCCGGCCCGCGTCGGTGGCCCGGGCCAGGAAGCCGTCCCACGGCTCGGTGTCCTCCGGCGCGGGGCCCTGCGCCACCACCACGGTGGCGAGCTCGGGCAGCTTGGCCTCGGCCGCCTCCAGCAGCGCCAGGTAGTCGGTCCCCAGGAAGTCGGTCACCGTCACCAGGGCCCGCGCCCGGCTGCGGGCCAGGATGTCGGCGGCTTCGACGCCCTTGAACCGGGTGTTGACCGGGACCAGCACCGCACCCGCCTGGAACAGGCCGAGCACCGCCACGATCCACTCGGGGCTGTTGGGTGCCCACAGGGCCACCTGGTCGCCGGCCTCGACGCCCGAGGCCACCAGGGCTCCCGCGAAGTCCCGCGCCCGGGCGGCCAGCTCGGCGTAGCTGAGCCGCCGGTCGCCGTCGACCACCGCCGGGCGGTCGCCGTGCCGGGCCACGGTCGTCGCCAGCAGCCCCGGGATCGTTGTCCCGTTCGGCTTCATCTGACCACCTTGTCCTCGACGTTCATCAGCCGGGCCAGGTTGCCGCCCATGATCTTGCGGACGGTCGGCTCGGGGACGCCGGCCAGCTCGTCGACGTAGCTGGCGGGTTCGGCCAGGCCCTCGGGGTGCGGGTAGTCCGACCCGAACAGGACCCGGTCCTCGCCGATCAGCTCGGCCAGCGCTCCCAGGTCCTCCTCCCAGAACGGGCTCACGTGGATCTGGCGCTTGAACACCGTCACCGGGTCCTCGAGGAAGTCCTGGGGCATCTTCTTGTAGACGTCGGCCAGGTTGCGCAGCAGCGGCTCGACCCAGCTCGACCCGTTCTCGATGACCGCCACCTTGAGGTCGGGGTGCCGGGACAGGGCGCCGTGGCAGATGAGCGCCGCCACCGCGTCCTCGACCGGGCGCCACTGCGACAGCATGCGGAAGGCCTGGGGCTGGAATGGCAGCATCTCGCTGTCGCTGCCCATCCAGTCGTTGGTGTAGCGCTCGTAGCCGCTGTCGGACGAGTGCATGGCCACGAGGATGTCCGCCTCGACCACCCGCTCCCAGAAGGGGTCGAACTCGGGCAGGCCGAACGAGCGCGGCCCCCGGTAGCCGGGTACCGGCGCGGGCCGGATCAGCACGACGCGCGCCCCCCGCTCCAGCACCCAGTCCAGCTCCTCGAGGGCACGGTCGACGATGGGCAGGGTGATCACGGGGGTGGCGAAGATGCGGCCCTCGTAGTCGAAGGTCCAGGTCTCGTGCATCCACTGGTTGAGGGCGTGGATGGCCGCATGGGTCAACTGCGGATCGTCCCGCATCCGCTCCTCGACCAGGCTGGCCAGGGTGGGGAACATGAGCGAGCGGTCGATGCCCTGTTCGTCCATCAGCTCGACCCGCGGCGCGGGCTCGCGGAAGGCCGGGATGGCACGCATGGGCGTGCCGAAGATCTCCCGCCGGCTCTTGCCCTCCGGGTTGCCGTGGCGGAAGTAGTCCTCCTGGGCCCCGGGCCGGGCCACCACGTCGAAGGTGGGGTTGGGGATGTACTCGCTGATCCGCCCCCGGACGACGATCTTGGTGCGGCCCCGCACGTCGACATAGTCGATGGCGCCCTTGTAGCGGTCGGGGAGGAACTTCGTCAGCGCCTCCTTGGTCTCGTAGAAGTGGTTGTCGGCGTCGAACACCGGGATGTCGAGGGCGGCGTGGGGCATGGGGGGTCTCCTGGGTCAGATCGTGGCAGCCAGCGAGGCGATCAAGTCGCGGGTGCGCCGCAGCGAGGCGAGCCGCTCGTCGCGGTCGGCGCCGAGGGGGACCACGCGGACCGACACGTCGGTGGCGCCGGCGTCGGCGAAGGCCCGCAGGCGCTTCTCGATGGCGGCCTCGCTGCCCGCGGCGAGGATGTCGCCGACGTCGCGGGCGTCGCCGTGTTCCATCAGGCGCTGGTAGTTGGGCGAGACCTCGGCCTCGGACAGCAGGCGGTTGGCGCGGGCGACGGCCGCGTCGACGTCGCTGTCCCGGCAGAGGCACACCGGCACGCCGGCGACGACACGGGGTGCGGGCCGGCCGGCCGCTGCGGCGGCGCGCCTGATGCGGGGGGCGATGTGGCTCGAGATGGCCCGCTCGTCGGCCAGCCACAGGATGGTGCCGTCGCTGCGCTCGCCGGCCAGGCGCAGCATCACCGGCCCCAGCGCGGCCAGCAGCACGGGCGTGGGCGTGATGTCGGTGATGTCGAGCGGGTTGTGCACCTGGAACAGCTCGTTGTCGACGTCGACCGTCCCCGGCCCGGCGAGGGCCTGGTCGAGCACGTCGAGGTGGGCGCGCAGGGTGGTGGCGGGCCGGTCGTAGGGGAGCCCGAGCATCTCGCCGATGATCCAGTGGTGGGACACGCCGAGGCCGAGGGTGAGCCGCCCGCCGCACACGGCCTGCACGGACAGGGCCTGCTGGGCCAGGGCGATGGGATGGCGGGGTTGCACCGGCAGCACCGCGGTGCCGACCTCGATGCGGCTCGTCTCCGCGCCCACCAGGGTGGCGGCGGTCAGGGCGTCGAACTCGTCGGGGATCTGCGGGATCCAGACCGTGGCCAGGCCGGCCTCGTCGGCCCAGCGGGCGTCGGCCCGCAGCCGCTCGACCTTGCCGGCGTAGCGGCCCCGCTCCGGTCCGATCATCAGCCCGATGCGCATGGGCGCACCCCTTCCCCCGTGTGCGAGAACAGCCTTCTTGTCAGAGTGTAACATCGCTCTCCATGACTGCAGGAAGCCTCTACGTCGGACGGGCGTGGTCCGCGCGGACGGTTACCTTCGGGGTCGACCGGCAGGGAGAGGGGAGAGACCGATGACTGCGACCGAGCCCGGCCTCTACTACGACCCGTACGACTTCGACATCGACGCGGACCCGTACCCGATCTGGCGCCGGATGCGCGAAGAGCAGCCCCTCTACTACAACGAGCGCTACGACTTCCACGCGCTGAGCCGGTTCGACGACGTCGAGCGGGGCCTGGTGGACTGGCGGACCTACAGCTCGGCCCAGGGCACCCTCCTGGAGCTGATCCGCTCGGACATCGAGATCCCGCCGGGGTCGATGATCTTCGAGGACCCGCCCCACCACGACCTGCACCGGGGCCTGCTGTCCCGGGTGTTCACCCCCCGCAAGATGAACGCTGTCGAGCCCAAGGTGCGCGAGTTCTGCGCCCGCAGCCTCGACCCGCTGGTGGGCTCGGGTGGGTTCGACTTCATCCGCGACCTGGGCGCCCAGATGCCCATGCGCACCATCGGCATGCTGCTCGGCATCCCCGAGCAGGACCAGGAGGCCATCCGCGACCGCATCGACGACGGCCTGCGCCTGGAGGAGGGCACCATGCCCGACTTCGACGCCGCCCGCGCCGAGGGCCACTCCGAGGTGTTCGAGGCCTACCTCGACTGGCGGGCCGAGCACCCCTCCGACGACCTCATGACCGAGCTGCTGACGGCCGAGTACGAGGACCTCGACGGCGAGCGGCGGCGGCTCACCCGGGCCGAGGTGCTCAGCTACGTCGGGCTGATCGCGGCGGCCGGCAACGAGACCACCACCCGGCTCATCGGCTGGACCGGCAAGGTGCTGGCCGAGCACCCCGACCAGCGCCGCCAGCTGGTGGAGGACCGCAGCCTGATCCCGAACGCCATCGAGGAGCTGCTGCGCTACGAGCCCCCGTCCCCGGTGCAGGGCCGCCTCGTGATGCGGGACGTCGAGCACTATGGGCAGACCGTGCCCGAGGGCAGTGCCATGCTGTTCCTGAACGCCTCGGCGAACCGGGACGAGCGCCACTTCCCTGACGGCGAGAGCTTCGACATCCACCGGAAGATCGACCACCATCTGACCTTCGGCTACGGCCTCCACTTCTGCCTCGGCGCGGCCTTGGCCCGGCTGGAGGGGCGGGTGGCGCTGGACGAGGTGCTCGAGCGCTTCCCCACCTGGGAGGTCGACTGGGACCACGCCGTGCAGGCCCGCACCTCGACCGTCCGGGGCTGGGAGACACTCCCGGTCCTGACGCCCTGACCACCCATCTAGGATCGGTCGCATGACCCTGCTCCCCACCCGGGTCGGTGTCGTCGGCTGTGGCCTGATGGGCTCCGGCATCGCGGAGGTGGCGGCCCGCGCCGGTCGCGACGTCGCGGTGGTCGAGTCCGATGCGGTGGCCGCCGAACGTGGCCTGGCCCGCATCGAGCGCTCCCTGGCCACCGCGGTGGACCGCGGCAAGCTCTCCGACGAGGAGCGCACCGCCGCCCTGGCCCGCATCGACGTGTCCCACGACCTCGACGCCCTGGCCGACCGCGAGCTGGTCATCGAGGCCGTGTTCGAGGACGAGGCGGCCAAGGTGGCGGTCTTCGAACGGGTCGACAAGATCGTCGACGCCGACGACGCCGTGCTGGCGTCCAACACGTCGTCGATCCCGATCATGAAGCTGGCCATGGCCACCCGGCGCCCCGAGTCGGTGGTGGGCCTGCACTTCTTCAACCCGGTGCCCGTGCTCAAGCTGGTCGAGCTGGTGCCCTCGCTGCTGACGTCGGGCGCGACGATCGAGCGGTCCGAGCAGTTCGCGGTGGAGGCGCTGGGCAAGCGGGTGATCCGGTCCCAGGACCGGGCCGGCTTCGTGGTCAACTCCCTGCTGATCCCCTACCTGCTGTCGTCGATCCGCATGCTGGAGTCCGGCTTCGCCACCGCCGAGGACATCGACGCCGGCATGGTGGAGGGCTGCGCCCATCCCATGGGCCCGCTGCACCTCACCGACCTCATCGGCCTCGACACCACCATGGCGGTGGCCGAGTCGCTCTACGAGGAGTTCAAGGAACCGCTGTACGCGCCCCCGCCGCTGCTGTCGCGCATGGTCGACGCGGGCCTGCTGGGACGGAAGACGGGTCGCGGCTTCTACGACTACCAGCGGGCCTAGCCCGGTCGGGCTACTGTCGGATCAGTATTCGAACACTCGTGTCACTTTTGGGTTGACACGCCAACGACACCACCCCGGGGGGAGCCGTGTTCCGATCCAGGCGGGTCAGCGTGGTGGCGACGTTCCTGGTGCTCGTCCTCGCGGCAGGCGCATGCGGCAACTCGGGCGACGACGACGCCTCGCCCGACACGACCGCGCCGGACAGCCAGGCCGCCTCCGAGGGCGGCGAGAGCCATCGCGACGAGTTCGTGGAGATCTCGGGCGTGCCCGGGGTGACCGACGACGAGATCACCTACTCGGTGATCGCCACCAAGAACAACAACCTGCTCGGCACCTGCATCCTCGACTGCTACGTCCAGGGCATCGAGGCCTACTTCGCCTTCCGCAACGACGAGGGCGGCATCTACGGCCGCGACCTGGTCCTCGCCGACCCGATCGACGACGAGCTGGCCCAGAACCAGGCCCGGGCCCTCGACGTGATCTCGGCCAACGATTCTTTCGGGAACTTCAATGCCACCCTGCTGGCCACCGGCTGGGGCGACCTCGACCAGGCCGGCATCCCGGTCTATGCCTGGGGCATCAACGCCAACGAGGCGGCCAACCGGTCCCACATCTTCCCCAGCGCGGTGATCCGCTGCGCGGACTGCACCGGCCGGACGGCGTCCTATGTGGCCCAGCTGGCGGGTGCGCACCATGCCGCCCTGCTCGGGTACGGCGCCACGGAGAACTCCAAGGTCTGCGCCCAGACCGCCGCCAAGTCGATCGAGACCTACGCCGAGGACAGCGGAGTCGACATGGCCTACCTCAACGACGACCTCGCCTACGGCCTGCCCAACGGCATCGGGCCCGAGGTCACGGCCATGAAGCAGGCGGGTGTCGACTTCATCTCCACCTGCATCGACCTCAACGGCATGAAGACCCTGGCCGAGGAGCTGCAGCGCCAGGGCATGGACGACGTCACCCTGCTCCACCCCAACACCTACAACCAGCAGTTCGTGAAGGACAACGCCGACCTGTTCGAGGGCGACTACGTCGGCGTGGGGTTCCGGCCCTTCGAAGCCGACAGCGAGGGCACCGAGCAGGCCGACTTCATGGAGTGGATGGAGCGCCAGGGCGACGAGCCCTCCGAGCTCGCCATGGTGGGCTGGCTCAACGCCTCGCTGGCCTTCGAGGGCCTGCTGGCCGCCGGCCCCGACTTCGACCGGGACAAGGTCACGGCCGCCACCAACGCCATGACCGACTTCACCGCCGGCGGGCTGCTCGAGCCCATCAACTGGGGCGAGGCCCACACGCCCTACACCCAGGCCACCCGCGACGAGGACAGCGGGCAGGAGTGCACCGCCCTGGTGAAGATCGTGAACGGCGAGTTCGAGACCGTGGCGCCGCCCGACAAGCCGTGGGTGTGCTGGAGCAACACCGACCTCGACTGGGCCGAGCCGGAGCCCACCGGGTTCTGATGACCCGAGCCTTCCCGGCCCGGTCATGATCGTCGCCGCCTCCATCGGGGAGGACCTGTTCCGCAGCGTGCTGCAGGGCATGCCCCCGGGGACGGCCTACGCGCTCATCGCGCTGGGATTCGTCCTGGCCTACAAGACCAGCGGCGTGTTCAACCTGGCGTTCGGGGCGCAGGCGTACATCTCGGCCGCCATGTACTTCCAGGCCCGCACCGAGTGGGACTGGGGCATCGTGCCCGCCTTCGTGCTGTCGGTCCTGGTGCTGGCCCCCGCCATCGGGCTGGTCCTGGAGCGGCTGATCTTCCGCCATCTCCGGACCAGTACGGCAGTGTCCAAGCTGGTGGTGGCCATCGGGCTCACCGTGGCGCTGCCCAGCCTGTTCGGGGTGATCGTGGGCTTCGATCCGGTGGCGGGCCGCACCCCCGAGGGCATCGTGCCCGACGGCGCCGACGTCTTCTACGACCCGTTCGGCGTGTACCCCTTCAGCCGCAACGAGCTGGTGGGGATGGCGGTCGCGCTGGTGGCCATGGCCGCGCTGGCCGCGCTGTTCCGCTACACCGATCTGGGGTTGCGCATGCGGGCCGTGGTCGAGAGCCACCGCATGACCGAGCTGGCCGGCATCCGGGCCGAGCGGGTCTCGGCGTTCTCCTGGGCACTGTCCAGCCTGTTCGCGGGCCTGGCCGGCGTGCTGATCGCACCCCGCTTCAACACGCTGGCGGCCGGTGACTTCTTCAACCTCATGGTGGTCGGGATCGCGGCAGCCGCGGTCGGCCGGCTGGTCAGCCTGCCCCGGGCCTTCTTCGGGGGCCTGGGCCTCGGCGTCCTGATCGCGCTGGCCAACACCTTCCTGCCCCGGTGGTCGGGCGACCACCCGCTGCTGGGCCAGATCCAGGAGAACGTCACGCCGGCCATGCCGTTCCTGGTGCTGTTCGGCCTGCTGGTGCTGTGGCCCGCCATCCGCCAGTCCCGGGAGCTGGCCGACCCGCTGGCCGGGGTCGACCCCCCGCCGCCGTCGCTGGCGGCCACCACCCGCAGTCAGCTCCTCACCCGCATGACCTGGGTGGCGGGCGTGCTGTTCCTGGTGCTCACCGGGTGGGTGGTCTTCACCAAGGCCGACGCCTCCTGGCTGTTCCTGGTCACCCAGGCGGTGATCATCGCCACCATCTTCCTGTCCATCACCGTGATCACCGGCATGGCCGGCGAGATCTCGCTGTGCCAGGGCACGTTCGCGGCCATCGGCGGCTTCGCCGCCTTCCAGCTCACCGACCGCTTCGACATGTCGGTGTTGCTCGCGGCGTTCGTGGGGGCGGTGATGGCGGCGCTGGTCGGTGCGCTGCTGTCGCTGCCGGTGGCGCGCCTGGGCGGCGTATGGGTGGCCATCGCCACGCTGGCGTTCGCCTATTTCTTCGACTCGGTGATGATCAAGTTTCCCTGGGTGGGCGGCGGCGACACCTCGATCCTCCAGGGCACCCGGGTGCCGCGGCCCACCATCGGGCCGTGGGACCTGGCCGACGACAAGAAGTTCCTGGTGCTGGCCATCATCGTGCTGGTGGTGGTGGCGGTGGCCGTCATCCAGATCCGGGAGGGGACGGTGGGCCGCACGCTGCGGGCGGTGCGGGGCAGCGAAGTGGCGGCCGCGTCCATCGGCATCTCGCCCGCCCGGGCCCGGCTGGTGGCGTTCGCGGTGTCGGCCTTCATCGCGGGGCTGGGCGGCGCGCTCTTGGCCATGCACCAGGAGAACGTGAACTACACCGCCAACTTCGCGCCGTTCGTGGCCTTGTTCTGGCTGGTGATCGTGGTGTCGCTGGGCTCCCGCACCGTGGAGGGGGCGATCCAGGCCGCCATCGGCTTCGCGCTGTTCGACGCGATCGTGCTCAAGGGCGCGCTGTTCGAGTGGCTGCTGCGTGACCCGGACCGGGTCCCGTGGTTCATCCCGCTGTCGCCGGCCTGGCGCTTCATCCTGTTCGGCCTGGGCGCCATCCAGTTCGCCCGCCATCCCGAGGGCATGGTGGAGTTCGGCAAGCGCCGTGCCCACCGCCGGGTCGAGGGCTGGCTGGCCCGGGTCGGGGGGAAGGGCGGCGACGGCAGTGGCCCGCCCGCGGACGCCGAAGAGCCCGCCCCGGTAGGGGAGACGGTGGGATGAGCACGCCGGTGTTGGAGGCGCTCGGGGTCACCCACTCCTTCGCGGGCATCAAGGCGCTGGACGACGTGTCGCTGGCGGTGGAGCCGGGGGAGCGGGTAGGGCTCATCGGCCCCAACGGGGCGGGCAAGACCACCTTCTTCAACTGCGTGCTCGGGGTGCTGCGACCCGATCGGGGCACGGTCCGCCTGGCGGGCGAGGACGTCTCGCGCCTGCCCGTGTACACGCGGGCCCGGCGGGGGATCGGCCGGTCGTTCCAGCGCATCGAGCTGTTCCCCGACACCACGGTGCGCGACCACCTGCTCATCGCCGAGCGCACCCGCCGGGGGAACGGCCGCCTGTGGCGCGACCTGCTCGGCCTGGGCCGCCCGGGGCGCGACGAGCTGGCCGCGTGCGACGAGGTGCTGGGCCTGCTGGGCCTCGCGGACCTGGCCGGCGAGCCCATCGAGCACCTCAGCCTGGGCCAGGGCCGGCTGGTCGAGGTGGCGCGGGCGCTCATGACCCGGCCCCGGCTGCTGCTGCTGGACGAGCCGTCCTCGGGCCTCGACCGCCGCGAGACCGCCGACCTGGCCAAGACCCTGCGGGAGGTGCAGGCCGACCAGGGCTTCGCCATCCTGCTGGTGGAGCACGACGTCGAGCTGGTGGCGGGCTTCACCGAGCGCTGCTACGTGCTCGACTTCGGCACGCTCATCGCCGAAGGCCCGACCGCCGACGTCCTGGCCAGCCCCGAGGTCCGCCACGCGTATCTCGGGGAGGTGGTGGACGCATGACCGCGATCCTGGTGCTGGACGACGTCCACGCCGCCTACGGTCCGTTCAACGCCCTGTTCGGCGTATCGCTCACCGTCGGGGAGGGCGAGGCGGTGGCCCTGCTCGGACCGAATGGCGTCGGCAAGACGACAGTGGCCCGCGTGGCCACCGGCCTGGTGGCCCCGAGCGCGGGCGCGGTGCGGGTCGCGGGCGAGGACCTGACCAGGGCGCCCGCCTACCGCTTCGCCCGCGCCGGCATCGCGCACGCCCCCGAGGGCCGCTCGGTGTTCGCCTCGCTCACGGTGCAGGAGAACCTGCGCCTCGCCTTCCGCCGCTCGAAGGGCCGAGCGGGCGTGCCCGCCGCCCTGGAGGCGGCGTTCGCCCAGTTCCCGGCCCTGGCCCGCCGCCGCGGCCAGGTGGCCGGCACCCTGTCCGGCGGCGAGCAGCGCATGCTGTCCCTGGCCCGGGTCCTGGTGGAAGCCCCCCAGCTGCTGGTGGCCGACGAGCTGTCGCTGGGCCTCGCCCCCATCGTGGTGGACGAGATCTACCAGGAGCTGGTCCGCCTCCGCTCCGAAGGCACCGCCCTGCTCATCGTCGAGCAACAGGTGACCCACGCCCTGCAGCTCTGCGACCGCGCCGTCCTCCTCGACCGCGGCACGGTCAGCTGGGAGGGCCCGGCGTCGGAGGCTCACCAGCGGGTGGCGGAGGGCTTCCTCCCGGTAGGAACCCCACCGCCTGGATAGCGGCCTGCGCGGCGCGGCGGGCGGCCAGGGAGGCGTCGCGTCCCATGCGGAGCAGGCCGGCGATGCGGCCGGGGTGGCGCGCGAAGTAGCGGGCGACTGCGGCCGGGTCGGGACGGCCGTCGGCGCGGGCGAGGTGGAAGACGTCGTCGTCGACGGTGCCATCGGTGGCGCGGTCGCTGATGGCTCGGACCACGGTCCAGGGGACCCCCCGGGCCTCGCAGGCCTGGGCGATGGCGGCGGTCTCCATGTCCAGCGCCACCACGCCCTGGGCGCGCAGGGCGGGGAGCTCGGACGCGGGGGTGATGACGTCGGTGGTCCAGAGGGCGCCGTGGGACTCGCCGGGGCCGAGGGGCTGGTGGCGGTGCTCGCGCCCGGTGGCGTGGTCGATCACGCGGTCGGGGCGGATGACGGTGCCGATGGGGGTCTCGTCGTCCACCGCGCCGGTGATGCCCACCACGAGCACGTGGCTCGGGGTCATGGCGTCGAGCAGCCGTTCGATGCCCTCGGTCGCGAGCCGGGTGCCCATGCCGGTGACGATCGCCACCGCCGGCCGGTCGGCCACCGTGCCGCTCCAGCCCGGGCTGCCCGCGACCGTGGTGTGGCGGAGGCCGAGCCGCGTGGTCAGCGCCTTGGCCTCCATGGGCATGGCGCATACGAAGGCGATGGGACCGTCAGCCATCGCAGTGCTCCGGGGGCGGCACGTCGAGGGCGGGGTTGCGGTCGAAGAAGCCGCTGGGCACGAGCATGAACCCGGTGGTCTCCACCGGCATGACCGGCCAGTCCTCGGGCCGCGGCACGTGGGTGAGGCCGAACGTGTGCCACAGCACCACCTCGGTCCCCACCAGGGACCGGTCGGCTGCGGTCCACGCCGGCAGGCCCGCCCCGCCGGGATGCTGGCTGGGGAAGTCGCCGGCCGCCCGCCGCTGGTCCGGGGCGTAGGGCGTGACCCACAGGTTGCGGGTGGCGAAGGCGGCCCGGGCCGTCACGCTGGCGTCCTCGCCGGCCAGCAGGGTGGGCGTGGCCCGGGGGATCAGCCGGTAGGCGACCGGCTGGCCCAGTCCGTTGCGCACCGCGGGGTTCAGGATCCGCCAGGTGCGGCTGCGGGCGGGATCGGCCGACCGCTGCGCCTCCCGCTCCGACGCCAGGCGGGTGGCCGCCGGGGCGAAGCCGTTGGACCACGGGTTGCCGTCGCCGGGCGGCAGCGGCACCACGTCCACCTCCTCGACCTCGTTGACCGGCCCGTCCACCGCGGGGTCGAGCCGGGCGCAGAACAGGTGCTGGTGGACCGGCGCGGCCACGCCCGGGGCCACCAGCGGCGAGGCCGGGTCGGTCGCGCCGTCCGCCACCGCGGCGGTGGACAGGATGCCGGTGAGTTTGACCTCCAGCTCCAGCGAGCCGTCCTGGTACATGTACCAGTAGAAGCCGTAGTCGTAGTTGCCGACGGTCGAGATCGACGACACGACCATCCGCCGCCGCCGGCGCACCTCGGTGCGGCCGCCCACATAGTCGAGGTGCTTCCAGCCGATGCCCACGTCCTCCTCGTGCAGGCAGATGGCATGGGTCATCGTGTTGGCCTCGCCGTTCTCACCGGCCACCACCGCGTCGAGGTAGCGGATCTCGCCCAGGCAGTCACAGCCGAGGGTCAGCGAATTGGCGAGCCGGCCGAGGCCCCACTCGCCCACGTCGAAGGCGTTCTGCCAGCCGTGCCCGGGCCTGGGGTCGCCGTAGGGCACGACCATCTCGCAGATCGAGGCCCGGCGTAGCACCGAGCGGCCCCCGTAGGCGACGTCCCGCAGCACGATGCCCTCCAGCGGGTCGAGGCTGACGTGCAGCGACCAGCCCTGCCAGCTCAGCTCGTGGCCGTCGATCTCGAAGCCCACACCGTCGGGCTGGCTGATGACCAGCGGCGCCAGGCCCGGCCGGGCGGGGTGGTCCTCGGGGAAGTAGCTGCCGGGATCGGTCGGCATGGGGACGGGCCCGGTGTCGATCACCTCCAGCACCTCGCCGGTGGCCATGTCCACCAGCGCCTGGAGGCCCTCGATGGGCCGGGCGTAGCCGTTGTCGCCCTCGTTCTCCCGGTAGTAGGGCAGGCAGTGCGCCACCCGCCGGCCCTCCTCGGCCTGGTTGCCGAAGTTGCCGGCCGGCCAGGGGTCGACCTGCACCTTGGACACGTCGTCGATGCCCCGGGCCGCCAGCGCGGCGACGAAGGCCGGGTGCTCGCGCACGGCCAGGATGGTGACGAGGCTCTCGCCGAACCCGAGCGGGGGCCGGACGCCGTCGTGGTCGACCCAGCCGGCCACCTCGCCGGTCCCGAGGTCGACGGTGGCCTCGACCAGCGCGGCCTTGGGCCCGGGGACGGCCACCACGCGGGCCCGGCGACCGGACACGCCGGGGCGGCGGGCGTCGTCGATGGTGACGGTCGAGAACCAGGCCCCGTCGCCCAGGTGCCCGTGAGCGCGCACTGCGGCCACCGCGGCGGTGATCTCGTCGGGGGTGAGCGGATCGAGCGGGTGGGTCATGGCTACCCCTTAGCGGGAGGGATCGAGGACGACCTTGACGGCGCCGCTGTCCGCCTGGTCGGCCAGGGCGGCGAACGCCTCCCGCCAGGCCGACAGGCCGAACGTGTGGGTGACGAGGCCGGCTAGGTCGACCCGGCCGGTGGCGGCGAGGTCGAGGTAGTGCTCGATGCCGTGGCGGCGCACGCCCTCCACCTCCTCGACGCCGAAGGCGTTGGAGCCGACCCAGCTGATCTCCTTGAAGTACAGCGGGCTCCACTCCCAGCGGCCGGGAGGGTGGACCCCGCTCTTGACCAGCGTGCCCCGGGCCCGGAGCACCCGCACCTCGACCTCGAAGGTCTCGGGCTTGCCGATCGTGTCGTAGGCGACGTCGACGCCGCCCGGGTGGCACATGGGTAGCCCGTCGAGGCCGTCCATGGTGGGGCGCAGCACGCCACCGCACCAGGCGGCGAGGGTCTCGACCAGCTCGGCTTGGCTCGCCAGGCGGAACACTGCGTGGGCCCCGAGCCGGTTGGCCAGCGCGGCCTGGGCGTCGTGGGCGGCCACGGCGCCCACCTCGACGTCGGGGTGCAGGGCCCGCAGGACGGCGACGGCGCAGCAGCCCAGCGCGCCCGCGCCCCACACCAGCACGCGGCCGCCCGGCGGCGGCGGGTGCCGGGTCACGCTGTGGAGCGAGACGGCGAAGGGGTCGGCCAGCACGGCCCGCTCGTCGTCCAGGATGCCGGGCACGCGGAACAGCATGGACGAGTGCGCCGGCATCAGCTCGGCGTAGCCGCCGGTGGCGTCGCTGGCCACCCCGGTGTGGAGGCCCGGGCTGATGGGTCCGGTGGTGAAGCTCCAGCACAGGCTGTAGTCCCCGGCCTGGCACGCAGGGCAGCCGGGTGTCACCCCGCGGGCCGCGCACGCGAGCCAGGGGTTGAGCACCACCCGCTGGCCCACCTCGAAGCCCCGCGCCTCGGGCCCCAACGCGACGACGTCGGCCACCACCTCGTGCCCCATGACCTGGGGAAACGAGCACAGCCCGCTCAGCGCGCTGTCGGTGTCACCCTCGAAGTCGCCCAGCACCTGCTTGGCGTCGGAGCCGCAGATCCCGGTGAGGCGGGGCCGCACCACGAGCCAGTCGGGGCGCAGCGGCCGGGCGTCGGGCAGGTCCCGCAGGGCGCACGGCGCGGCGGCCAGGCCGCGGAGCAGGCGATTGTCACCGGCGTCCGGCGGCGGGTCCCAGGGGTCGGGCCGCGTGCCGTAGACCAGTGCCCTCACCGCCGCCGCCGGTCTTCCGCCAGCTCCCGGGTGAAGCTGCGCCGTGTCCCCCAGCGGAACAGGGGCGGCATCAGGTGGCGGATCGCCACCGCG
>Ga0209382_10004215_pt1 | contig 19359 bp, 11 predicted proteins | sample SoiMetdeltSBSDD5_FD_187599 | JGI IMG/M metagenome (GOLD analysis project Ga0209382, IMG submission 187599) | Bulk soil microbial communities from a Populus tree surrounding site in Tennessee, USA - Soil MetaG P. deltoides SBSDD5 (SPAdes) (version 2) | ecosystem: Environmental > Terrestrial >... | reverse complement strand
TTCAATGTCGGGCACGTGGACCGCGACCAGGTCGCGGACTACGCGCGGCGCACCGGCATGGAGGTGGGCGAAGTGGAGAAGTGGCTGGGGCAGAACCTGGCTTACGATCCGAGCGCGCCGGGCTAGGGAGTCCGCTTCCTTCTCGTTCGCGGCGTTCGTATCCTCCCGCTCACCCGAGCCCGGGAGACCCACCCATGGCGAGTCCGTCCGCCGAGTCCGGCGGTCCGTCCGAGCCCCAGGTCACCGCCACCTCCCGCATCCTGCCGCAGCTCAAGCTCGGCGAGTGGCTGCTCTTCATCCTGCTGGCCTGCGTGCTGGCGGCCACGAACATCTACACCACGCTGCTCATCGGGTGGAGCGACACCGGCGCGATCATCTCGGCGCTGCTGTCGATGCTGGTGCTGGGCGCGATGTCGAGGAAGAAGCCCAGCATCTTCACCATCAACATCGGGCAATCGACGGCCAGCGGCGGCGGCTCGGTGGGCTTCGCGGTGGGCACGTACGCCTGCGTGAAGCTGGTCGACCCGGCCTTCGACCCGCCGTGGTGGCAGATCATCCCGCTGTTCGCGGCCATGGGCACGTTCGGCGCGCTGGTGGCGGCGACGGTGCGGCCGATGATGGTGCGCTACTTCTTCCCCACGGGCACGGCCTGCGCGGTGATCCAGCGCACCGTCACGAAGGAGATGGCGCCGGGCGAGAAGAACCGCCCGATGATGCTGCTCAAGATCTGGGGCGCCATCGCGTGCCTCGCGGCCATCCCGACCAAGATCAAGCTGGCGGCGACGGCCGAGCACGCGCTGCTCAAGCCCATCAGCCTGTGGGGCGAGGGCGCCAAGGAGGTGTCGCTCGGCGTCGATCCGCTGTTCTACGGCATCGGCCTCGTGGTCGGGCCGCGCATCGGTCTCGGGATGCTCATCGGTGGCCTGCTGGGGCCGCTGCTGCTGGCGCCGTGGCTGGAGGGGCTGGTGCCGGCCGACACGGTGCCGTATGTGGAGTGGAAGCGCTGGATCGCGATCGCGGTGCTGACGCTGCCCACGTTCGCGACCATCGGGCTGGCGTACATGTACCGCACGCCGCACTCGGTGCCGCCGGGCTTCCAGGCGGGGCGGACCCGCTTCGTGGTGCCGTCGAGCGGCCGCAAGCTGTGGATCGTGCTGGTGCTGGCCTCCGCCGCGGCCATCGCCTTCTTCGCCCAGCTCGTGTTCGACCTGCCGGCTTACGCCAGCGTGGTCACCATGCTCGTGGCGTGGCCCATGTGCATCGTGAACGGCCGCGTGAACGGTGACACCGACATCAACCCGGTGCGGCTCGTGGCGGTGGTGCTGCTGGCCACGCTCACGTGGATGATCGCCGGCGCGCACGCCATCACGCTGCTGGGCATGGCCGTGATCGGCGGCACCATGGCCGCGGTCGCGGTGGACATGTTCCAGGAGTACCGCACTGGCTACCTGCTGGACGCGGACCCGGTGCCCATGCTGAGCGTGCAGGTGCTGGGCGCCATCGCGGGCTCGATCGTCGCGATCCCGGTGCTGGCCGTCCTGATCCAGCAGCTCGGGCTGGGGCCCGACAGCAAGCTGCCGGCGCCGGGCGCGCAGATCTGGGCCGCCATGGGCGAGGCCATGGCCGGCGGCTTCCACCCGAGCGCGCTGCTCATCCGCTGGATCCTCATCATCTCCGGCGTCGGGTGCGTGTACGCCTGGCTGACCGTGTGGCCCGTGACGGGCGCCTTCATGCCGTCGCTGTTCGGCATCGGCATCGGCATGCTGCTGCCCATCGACAACTCCGTGGGCATCTTCGCCGGCGGCCTGCTGCACTGGCTGCTGGCGCGCTTCATGGTCAGGGGCGCCACACCCGAGGAGCGCCAGGCATCCTCCGCCTCCGTGCGCAACGACATGATGCTGGCCGGCGCGGCCATCTTCGCGGCCGCGGCGGTCATGAGCATCCTCATCGTGATCCTGTTCACCGTGCTCGACGCCGCGGACGTGCACTGGTTCTGGATCGCCTGAGGGCGCGACCCGCGCGATTACGGAACGACTCGTCGGTCAGCGCTGCGTCTTCGCGTGCGCGTCGCATTGTTGAAGCCCGGAATCCGCAGTAGGCTCCACGCAACGCTCGGCGTCTCGAGCCGTCGCGATCACGGGCAGGCGTCTCGATCGCGAGTTCACGCCGTGACCATCGGGAGAACTCCATGCAGACTCGCATCGAAGCGCTCGTCCTGGCCTGCGCGTGCCTCGTCCCGCTGCCCGGTGAATCGCTCGTGGGCACGGACGCCGCCGACCGCACCTATCGCGTGCAGCAGAACGTGACGCTCTCGGAGATCCCGGCCGGGACGAAGCTGGTCAAGTGCTGGATCGCCATCCCGGACGACGACCGCTTCCAGGAGGTTCTGGATTTCTCGGTGCCGTCGGCGCCCGGCGAGTGGCGCATCGTGACCGAGCCGGAGCACGGCAACCGCTTCCTGTACGTGGAGGTGCCGACGCCGATCGTGACGTCGCTCGACACGAAGATCGAGTTCGTCCTGCGCCGGCGGCCGGTCTTCGTCTCCATCGACCCGGCGCTGGTCGGCCCCATCACGGATTCGCACCGCCGCCTGTTCGTGGACGAACTGCGCCAGGACGCGCCGCACATGGCGGTGTCGCCCGAGGTGGCCGCCATGGCCAAGGAGGTCTGCGGCGAGGAGGACAACGTCGCGCGCCAGTCGCTCAAGCTGCTCGACGCGGTCGCCGACTACGCCGACCACTACTCGAAGGACCCCACCAGGCCCAAGTGCGGCGTGGGTGACGTGGGCGACTGCATGACCAATGCTGGCGGCTGCTGCACCGACCTGCACTCGATGTTCATCGCGCTCGCCCGCGCGCGCGGCATCCCTGCGCGGCTCCAGATGGGCTACCGCCTGCGCGAGACGAACGAGGGCAGGGAGGTGGACCCCGGTTACCGATGCTGGGCCGAGTACTTCGTGCCCGGCTACGGCTGGGTGCCGGCCGACATCGTCGAGGCCGACGATCCCAAGGGCCTGGGCCGCACACGCTGGTTCTCGGGCCTCACCGAGCGGCGCCTGTGGCTGAACGAGGGCCGCGAGTTCGATCTTGCCGGCCGCTCGGTGACCAGCCACCGCGTCAACACGATGGTCATCGGCTACGCCGAGATCGACGGTGTCGAGGCGCGCGTCCTGCCCGAGGGCGACAAGGCGGCGCAGTTCACGCGCACGGTCCACTACACCGAGGTCAAGTCCGCGGCGAACTGAGGCATTTGCCGGCGAATCAGTCGGCCACGAACATCTGCTCGAAGACGCGCATGATGCGGGCCACGGCCCGCCGCCGGACGTGCCGGTTGTCGCGCTCCAGCGCCCGCCGGATGCCCGCCGTCACGAGCTCGTAGCCGGGGAAGTAGTGCACGTCGTCGTGGCGCGCCACGAACTCGTGCGTGGCCACCACCAGAGTGGCCTTCGAGATGGCGTTGCTCACGAGGACGTTCTGGTCCAGGAAGGTGGCGCGCAGCGGCACGGGGCTGACCGTGACGACGATGCGGCAGCCGGGGTTGGCCCGCTTCAGCAGGGCGTGGATGGCCTCGAGGTTCGCTAGGTTCTCCGCGACGGTCGAGCAGCGGAAGGCGTGCCGGGTGGCATCGAAGACCTGCGCCGGAGGCACCTGGCAGAAGACACTGCCGTCCACCTTGCTGTACCAGATCTCGCGCAGGCCGACGGTGATGATCACGACCTCGGCCTGCGTGAAGGCCCGCCGCGCCGAGTCCTTGTGCTGCGCCAGCTCCTCCTCGGCCTGCTCCTTCGACGTCCACGCGATGCGCTTCCTGTAGGGGTCGAGGACGCGCCCGTCGAACTCCCAGAAGCGCTCCTGCGGGCGGAACTCGGCCAGCGCGCGCTCGAATTCCTGGCGCAGGCAGAAGGTGTTGTAGACCCGGTTCCACGCGGCGGGATTGGAGCCAGCGTCGCCCGGCTCGGTCTGCAGGTAGTTGAAGCCCTTGCGGACCAGGGCGTTCTTGATCTCGCGCGCGAAGCAGCTGCCGATGGACGTGATGGGCGTGGCCCGGCTCAGCAGCGGCTGCCGGGAGCTGGCCAGGAAGTCCGGCGTCAGCCTGCGCCCCTCGGGGTAGAGCTGGTGGGGCTTGAGCGCCGCGAGCTCGATTTCCGGCCGGTACTCCATGGACGCTCCACGACGAGCCGGGAGGCGCGGGTGTCTCCGAGGGGGAGTCTCACGCACGGTCGCCGGCCAGTCAATCGGTTGGCTTGGCGCGCGGCCCCGCCCATCCCTATCCTGTCCCGCCAACGGCCCGCCCGACCTGCTCGTAGGCGCGCCGTCCCGAGGACTCCGCGCGGCATGATCGAGGTCGACCACGTCAGCAAGCACTACGGCGCCGTGCGCGCCGTGGACGACGTCAGCTGCCGCCTCGGCGCGGGCGAGATCGTGGGCTTCCTCGGCCCCAACGGCGCGGGCAAGAGCACGCTGCTCAAGATGATGTGCACCTGGCTGCCGCCCACCGCGGGCCGCATCACGGTGGACGGGCACGACACGGTCAGGGAGCCGCTGGCCGTGCGCCGCACGCTGGGGTACCTCACCGAGCACAACGCCCTGTACGACGGGATGCGCGTGGACCGCTTCCTGCGCTTCTGCGGTCGCACGCGCGGCCTCTCGGGTTCGCGCCTGGCCGAGCGCCTGGACTGGGCGGTGCAGGCGTGCACGCTCCAGCCGGTGCTGGGCAAGCGCGTGCACCAGTGCAGCAAGGGCTTCCGGCAGCGCATCGGCGTGGCGGCGGCGCTGCTGCACGACCCGAAGGTCATCCTGCTGGACGAGCCGACGCACGGGCTGGACCCGCTGCAGGTGGTGGCCTTCCGCGACTTCATCCGCGGGCTGCGGCCGGGGCGCGCCATCCTGTTCAGCAGCCACATCCTGAACGAGGTGGTCACCATCAGCGACCGCGTGCTCATGATGAACAACGGCATGCTGCTGGCCGACGTGCCCGTGCCCGAGCTGCAGCAGCGGGCGGCGGAGCGCGGCACGGACGTGGAGCGCGTGATCCTCGACATCGTGACGGCGGCCACGCCGGAGCCCGTGGCCGCGCTGGCCGGGGCCGCGCGATGAGCGTGGCCAACCGCCTCTCGTCCGGGCAGTTCCTGGCGGGCGTGCGGGCGGTGGCGGCGCGCGAGGTGGGCGCCGCATTCGACGGCGCCATCGCCTACGTGTACGTCATCGCCTTCGTGGTGCTGAGCAACAGCATCTTCATGAACGACTTCTTCCTCTCGGGCCGCGCTGAGATGCGCGGCTACTTCGAGCTCATGCCGCTGCTGCTGGCCTTCTTCCTGCCGGCGGTCACCATGCGGCTCCTGGCCGAGGAGCGCCGCCAGCGCACGCTGGAGATGCTGCTCACGCTGCCGCTCGTGCCGCTGCAGGTGGTGCTGGGCAAGTACGCCGCGGCGCTCCTGCTGCTGCTCCTGTTCATGGCCGGCTCGCTGCCGGTGGTGGTCATGCTGTGCGTGCTGGGCGATCCGGACCCGGGGCTCATCGTGTCCGGCTACCTCGGCCTCTTCCTGCTGGGCGCCATGTTCCTGGCCTTCGGCCTCTTTCTCTCCAGCCTCGTGCAGGACCAGATCGTGGCCTTCGTGACCAGCACGCTGCTCGGCTTCGCCTTCGTGCTCACCGGCAACGACCGCGTGGTCGCGGTGCTCGACGGCCTGTGGCCCGCCGCGGGCCTGGGGACGCTGCTCTACGAGGGCTTCTCGATCGCGCCGCACTACCAGGCCTTCGTGGGCGGCGTGGTGAGCCTGCCGGCGCTGCTCTACTTCGGCCTGTTCTCGGCGCTGTTCCTGTGGCTGTGCGCGCTGGTGCTGCAGCGCCACCGGGCGTGAGCCGGCCGTGAGCCGCGTCAACCGGCTGCTCCTGCTGGCGCTGGTCGTGCTGGGCGCGCTCGACGTCCTGCTGGCCGTGCGCATCGCGGGCCGGCAGCGCACGGCGCGCGTGGAGCTGCAGCGGCAGGCGCTGACGGCCGTGAGCGAGGCCACTCGCGCGCGCCTCGCGCGGCTGCACGACAGCGTGCTGCTCACCCTGTTCGTGAGCCCGCGCGACGAGATGCCCAGCGAGCTGCGGCGCCTCGAGCAGGACGCGCGCGACGTGCTCTCCGCGCTCAAGGACGCCGGCGGCGGCAAGGTGGAGTACCAGATCGTCGACCCCACGGCCGACGACGCGCTGCAGCGCTTCGCCAGCCGCCGCAAGGTGGCGCCGGTGCGCGTGCGGTCCGTGGAGCGCGACGGCTGGAGTGAGAAGACCGTGTGGGCCAGCCTCGGCATCACGGCGGGCGCGCGGCCGCCGGTGGTCTACAACGGCCTGCGCCCCGAGCAGCTGCCGTGGCTCCAGGAGCTGCTGGTCGCGCAGCTCGACCAGCTCGAGGCGCCGCGCAGGCCCCGGGTGGTGCTGGCCGCGCGCGCCGCGCCCGAGGGCGAGCGCTTCGAGGACGTGGCGGCCGAGATCGCCGCGCGCGCCGCGCTGGTGCGCGTGGACCTCGACGCCGGCGCGCCCATGCCGCCCGACGCCGACGTGCTCTTGTGGCTGCAGCCCGGCCCGGTGGACGCCGCGCGGCTGCGCGAGCTGGAGCTGTTCCTGCAGTCGGGCCGCTCGGTCATCGTGGCGGGCAGCGGGCGCCTCGGGCCGTTCGCGTCGGGCCTCGCGGGCGGCATCACCTCGACCCGCGCGCGCCCGAGCGGCAGCGGCCTGCGCACGCTGCTCTCCGGCTTCGGCCTGCTGCCGCGCGACGGCCTCGTCGGCGACACCATGTGCGCCGCGCTCAAGCAGGGAGAGCAGGACCTCGCCGCGCACTGGCTCTTGCGCTGCATCGCGCCGCAACAGGACTTCCACACCTGGAAGGGCCAGCCCAACGGACACCTGTACTTCGAGTGCCCCACGCCGTTCGAGCTGGACGGCGAGCGGCTGCGCGCGCGCGGCTGGTCGGCCGAGGTGCTGGGCTACGCCTCCGACAACGCCTGGCTGCAGCCCGACGACGGGGCGACCGACCTGCTTTCCCTGTCGGCGGAGGCCGGCGAGCCCGCGCCGCGCGTGCCGCTCATGGTGGCGCTGCACCCGAACGACCCGTGGCAGGGCCAGCTCGTGGCCATCGCCAGCACCACGCCCTTCCAGGACGGCTGGTTCCACGCCGAGGGCAACGCGCATCCGCGGCTGCTCAAGGTGCTGCTCGACAACCTGCTGACCGACGAGCGCCTGCTCGCCGCGCAGATCCTGGCCCGGCAGGCCGCGCCGCTGCCGGAGCTGCCGGCCGCCGACCGCGCGCTGTGGCGCGCGCTGTGCGTCGGCCTGCTGCCGCTGCTGCTGCTCGCCGTGGGCCTCACGCGCGGCGCCTTCCGCACGGCGGAGAAGCCGGCTCGCGCCGTCGCCGCCGCCGCGCGCCCCTTCCGCGCGGCGACGGCGCTGCGGCTGCTGGCCGGCGTGCTGCTGGTCGCCGCGTTGGTCGGCGTGGCGCGCGGCGCCGCGCTGCGCGCGGACCTCACGGCCGACTGCATCCACGAGCTGTCGCCGCGCGCCGCCGAGCTGGCCGCCGCGGCCACCGGCAGGGAGGCCGTGCGCGCCGAGCTGTGGTTCTCGCCGGACGAGCGCCTGCCACCCGCGCTGCGCGCGGTGCCGGCGCGCATCGCCGGGCAACTGGCCGAGCTGTCGCGCGCCGGCGCGCAGATCGAGACCGTCGTGCGGCACCCCGAGGACCTGCCGCCGGCCGAGCAGGCCGCGCTGGCCGCGCAGGGCATCGAGCCGGTGGAGATCGCGACGCGCGACGAGGAAGTGACCACGCTGCGGCGCGTGCACGCGGCGCTGCGGCTGTCCACGCAGCAGGGCCGCTCGACCGTGCTCTCCTTCGGTGGCGCGGCCGACTTGGACACGCTGCCCTTCCGCCTGGCCTTCGCGCTGTGGCGGCTGCAGACAGGGCGCGAGGTGCGCGTGGGCTTCGCCGGCGACGCGCCGCGCCTCACGGCGGCCGAGGCCTTCGAGCTGTACCAGCAGCAGGGGCTGTTCGCGCCGTCGGGCTCGGACGTGTACGCGCTGGCCGCCGAGTCGCTCGCGGCGGCGGACTTCCGCATCGAGCGCGTGAACCCGCGCGACCCGCACCTGGACCGCAGCCTCGACGCCGTGGTCTGGCTGCAGCCGCGGCGCTCCATCGAGAAGATGCTGGAGCAGACGGCGCTCTACCTGCACGGAGGCGGGCGCGTGCTGCTGGGCGCGCAGCACTTCGTGCTGCAGCCGCGGCAGTTCCCGGGGCGCGACTACCTCACGGTGTGGTGGCCCGCGCCGCAGTCGCCCGACGTGGAGCGCATGTACTTCCCCGGCCTGGGGCTGAACCTGGTGCGCGAGGTGCTGTTCGACGAACTGAAGACCACGGCGCCGCTCGAGACGCTGGTCTACGCCGGCACGCGGCGCGACGCGCGGCGCCAGGAGTCGGCGCTGCCCTTCCTGCTGCGCGTCTCGGCCGCCAACTTCGCCGACTCGCCCGTCACGCGCGGCCTGTCCGACCTGGCCTTCCTCGCGCCGGCCTACTTCAGGGTGGACGAGCCGCTGCTCGCCGCCGCGGGCCTCACGGCCACGCCGCTGTTCACCTGCTCGGAGCGCAGCTGGAGCTTCCTGTGGACGGCGGGCTACCTGGATCCGGTGCTGCTGGAAGGGCCGCAGCAGCCGGAGGGCGAGCCGCCGCGCTGGCTGGGCAAGGTGCCGCTGGGCCTCGACGTGACCGGCGTCTTCCCGTTGCCGCCCGAGCCCATCGTGCCGAGCCCGCCGGTGCCGGGGCCCGATGGCGCGCTCGTGCCGGGCCCGCCGCGCGAGTGGCCGCCGGCCGATGCGCCCGCGCCGGCGAACGGGCGCCTCCTGTTCCTGGCAGAGACCGAGTGCTTCAAGAACGGGCGGCTGCTGGATCCGGAGTTCCGCTCCGACCGCCTGCTGCTCAACGGCGTGGCCTCGCTCACGCTGGACGAGGGCCTGGCTGCCGTGGCCGCGCAGCGCCCGGCCGCGCGCGGGCTGCCCGTGGTGGCGCCCGAGCGCCGCCTGGCCTGGCGCGCCGCCGTGCTGGGCGGCTTCCCGGCGGCCATGCTGCTCCTGGGTCTTGTCTGGGGCCTTGCTCGCCGCGCCCCGCGCCGCGCGGGAGGTGCCTGATGCTGCTGCGCGCGGGGATCCTGCTGGGTCTGCTGCTGGCGCTGCTTTCTGTGGATCGCAGCCAGCGCGACGCGGCCGCCGAGCGCCGCGCGGTCGCGCTGCGCGTGCGGACCCTGATCAGCCCCGAGGCGCGCGAGGGTCGGCCCGTCGCGGTGGTGCGCGTGCAGGACGGCAACGGGCGCGTGGAGATCTACGGCCGCCAGCAGGGCCAGTGGAACTGCCTCTCGTGGCGCGGCGCGCCGGCGCTGGGCGAGAAGCTCGAGCAGCTCATCCTCGGCCTCTACGAGGCGCAGGGCGTCGTGCTCAGCGAGCACCCGGAGCATCCGCAGGACTACGGCCTCGACGTGGGCGCGATGCGTACGGTGTCGCTGCACGGTCCGGCCATGAAGCCGACGGATCCGTCGAGCGACCTCGTGCTGGCGATCGACGTGGGCGCGCCGGTGGTGGGGGCCGAGGGCTGCTACGCGCGCATACGAGGCGAGAGCGCCATCTGGACGATCGACAACGACCCGGGCGCGGTGCTGGGCCGCGAGCCGGCCGGTGTCCGGCCGGTGCTGCTGGACCAGGCGCTCGTGCCGGCCAACTGGCCCGGCGCCTCGCCGCGCCTCAAGACCCTCTCTGTCGCGCACGCCGGGCAGGACGAGTTCGACCTGGAGATGCGCCAGCGCGAGCTCTCGCCCGAGCAGGCCATGTCTGGCGTGCCGGGCTTCGAGTGGATCCTCGAGTACGGCGGGAGCGAGCAGGTGGCCTCGACGGGCATCGCGACGGCCTACGCCAACCACGTGCTCACCGCGCCCTGGGTGGACGTGCTCGACCCGGCGCTCGCGCCGTCGCTGGGCTTCGAGACGCCGCGCGCGCAGCTCACGCTGTACGGCGGCGGCCCCGATCCGTGCCGCCTCATCCTCGGCGGTCGCACGCCGTCGGGGCGCTCGGCGGTGCTCAACACGTTCAGCCGCCTCGTGTTCGAGATCGAGCCTGCCAGCGAGCCGCTGCTGTTCCCGCAGGCGGAGGCGTTCTCGGCGGACGCGCTGGTGAATCCGTGGGAGAAGCCGGCGCAGGCCGTGCCTGCGCCGTTCGCGCTGCCGCCGAAGTGAGGCGGCTGCGCGTCGCGCTTGCCGCCGCGGCGCGCCGGCCTTACAAGGACGGACGCGTGAACGTCCGCCCCCTTCAGCTCCCGGCCGTCCGGCTGTTGCGTCCGCTGCTCGCGCCGTGCCTGCTGTCGCTCGCCGCCTGTGGCGAGCCGGCCGGGCCGTCGGCACAGGACGCGGCGCAGCCGCCCGCGGTCGTGGCCATCCAGCCAGCCGACCTGCGCTACGACCGCGACATCCGCCCACTCCTCTCCGAGCACTGCTTCCAGTGCCATGGCCAGGATGCGAACAAGCGCCAGGGCAAGCTGCGCCTGGACGTGGCGGTGGGCCAGGACGGCATGCGCGGCGCGCGCGACGTGCTGGGATCCGGTCCGGTGGACCAGAGCGAGCTGTGGTGCCGCCTCTCCAGCCCGGATCCCGAGGTGCACATGCCGCCCGCCGACAGCGGCAAGGCGCGCCTCGACGAGGCGCAGACGGCGCTGGTGCGGGCGTGGATGGACCAGGGCGCGCCGTACGAGCCGCACTGGTCCTTCGTGCCGCCCGTGCGCCCGCCCGTGCCGGCGGTGGCCGACGCCGCGTGGCCAGCCAATGCCGTGGACGCCTTCATCGCCGAGCGCCTCGCGCGCGCCGGCCTGCGGCCCGGGCCGGACGCCGACCGCGCCACGCTGCTGCGGCGCGTGTTCCTCGACCTCACCGGCCTGCCGCCCACGCCCGAGGAGCTGGACGCCTTCCTCGCCGACGCGCGGCCGGACGCGTACGAGGCGTGGGTCGACCGGCTGCTCACCGAGGAGCCCTACCGCTCGCGGCATGCCGAGCGCATGGCCGCGCCGTGGCTCGACGCCGCGCGCTACGCCGACACGTGCGGCATCCACACCGACGCCGGCCGCTCGCTGTGGCCCTGGCGCGACTGGGTGCTCGCGGCCTTCCGCGACCAGATGCCCTTCGACCGCTTCGTGACCGAGCAGCTCGCGGGCGACCTGTTGCCCGATGCGACGCAGGCGCAGCGCGTGGCCAGCGGCTTCAACCGGAACCACGTGACCACGGACGAGGGCGGCGCGATCGCCGACGAGTACCTGGTCGAGTATGCCGTCGAGCGCACGTCCGTGACCGGCTCGGTCTTCCTCGGGCTGACGCTGGGCTGCGCGCGCTGCCACGACCACAAGTTCGACCCGTTCACGCAGAAGGACTTCTACTCGCTGTACGCCTTCTTCGACTCGCTCGAGGAGCCGGGCCTGTACAGCCAGGAGTCCGACCCGACGCGCGCGTTCGAGCCCTTCATGGAGGTGCCCACGACCGAGCAGTCCGCGCGGGTCGCGGAGCTGCAGGAGTTCCTGCAGGGCGCGCGGCAGGTGCTCGATGCGCCGGCGCCCGAGGATGACGCGCACCACGCGGACTTCGTCGCGGCGCTGCCGGGCGAGCTCGGGCTGCGCTGGAGCGCGCTCGTGCCGCAGTCGGCGCGCTCGACCGGCGGCGGCACCCTCACGGCGCAGACCGACGGCTCGCTGCTCGCGTCGGGCACCAATCCCGACCAGGACGAGCACGAGCTCGTGCTGCGTACCGACGGCACGGGCCTGCGGCTGCTCCTGCTCGAGGCGCTGCCCGACCCGTCGCTGCCCGAGGGCCGCGTCGGGCGCGCGCCCAACGGCAACGCCGTGCTCTCGGGCATCACCGTGCAGGCCGCGCCGCTCGACGATCCCGCCGCGAGCCGCCCGCTGCGCTTCTCGTGGGCCTGGGCCGACCACGAGCAGGCCGACGGCGACTTCGGCATCACCGGAGCGCTGCGCGCGGGCGACGCCACGGGCTGGGCGGTCGATGCGCACCGGCGCGCCGACGGGCGCGTCGCGCTGTTCCTGGCCGACGAGCCCTTCGGCTGGCCGGGCGGAACCGAGCTGCGCGTCACGCTCGAGTACCGCACGCCGTACGCGCAGCACGCCCTCGGGCGCGTGCGCCTCTCGGCCGCCGCGCTGGACGAGGCCGCCCTGGCGCGGCTCCCGGTGGCGGCGAGCGGCTGGTACCGCGTGGGACCGTTCCCGTCGGCGGGGCCGGCCGAGGCCTACGAGCTGGCCGCCGGCCCCGAGGCGGACACGCTGCTCGACCTCGCGCGCAATTTCGGCGCGGGCAACCAGTACTGGACCTTCGAGCCCGAGCTGGTGGACGGCCGCCCGCGCGGCCTGCCGCCCGGCACGGGCGTGGCATACGTCGGGCGCCGGCTGTACGCGCCCAGCGCGCGCAGCCTGCCGCTCTCGCTCGGCAGCGACGACGGCCTGCTGCTCTTCCTCGACGGCGTGAAGGTCTTCGAGAACCGCATCGATCGCAGCCTCGCGCCCGACCAGGACGCTTTCACGCTCGAGCTGCCCGCCGGAGCTCACGTGCTGGTGGCCAAGGTGGTGAACACCGGCGGCGAGGCGGGCTTCTACCACCGCGCGACGCCGCCCGAGGGCGAGCTCCTCGGCGACCTCGGCCTCGCCCTGCTGCCGGACGCCGCGCGCGACAGCGATCGCGCGGCGCGCCTGCAGGAGGCCTGGCGGCAGTCGTTCTCGCCCGTGCACCGCGAGCGCAGCGCGCGCGTGAAGGAGCTGGAAGGGCAGCTCGCCGACGTGCAGCGCGCCGTGCCGCGCACCATGGTCATGCGCGAGCTGCCGGAGCCGCGCGCGACCTTCGTGCTGCGGCGCGGGCAGTACGACCAGCCCGATCCCGACCGGCCCGTGACGCGCGAGGTGCCGGCGCTGCTCGGGCCGTTCCCGGCCGACGCGCCGCGCGACCGCCTGGGGCTGGCGCGCTGGCTGCTTCAGCCCGAGAACCCGCTCGTGGCGCGCGTGGCCGTCAACCGGCTGTGGGAGCAGGTCTTCGGCACGGGCCTCGTGGCCACCAGCGAAGACTTCGGCCAGCAGGGCGAATGGCCCAGCCACCCCGAGCTGCTCGACTGGCTGGCCGTGGAGCTGCGCGAGAGCGGCTGGGATCTGTCCCACGTGCTGCGCCTGCTGGTCACGTCGCACACCTACCGGCAGGACAGCCGCCGGCGGCAGCAGGCCGTGGCGGCCGACCCGGACAACCGCCTCCTGGCCTTCTTCCCGCGCCGGCGGCTCACGGCCGAGCAGATCCGCGACCAGGCGCTCTACGTGGGGGGCCTGCTGGTGGAGCAGCTCGGGGGCCCGTCCGTGCGGCCCTACCAGCCGCAGGGGTTGTGGGAGGAGGTGGCCATGCCGCAGAGCAACACGCGCGTGTACCTGCAGGGCGAGGGGAAGGACCTGTGGCGCCGCAGCCTCTACACCTTCTGGAAGCGCGCCAGCCCGCCGCCCTCGCTCATGACCTTCGATGCGCCCACGCGCGAGACGTGCACCGTGCGCCGCATCACCACGAACACGCCGCTCCAGGCGCTGGTGCTGTGGAACGACGAGCAGTTCGTGGAGGCCTCGCGCGCGCTGGCGGCGCGCACGCTGCAGCAACCCGGCGACGATGGCGTGCGCCTCGCGCAGCTCTTCCGCCGCTGCACCGGCCGGCTGCCGACGGCCGACGAGGGCGCCGAGCTGGCCCGGGCGCTGGCCGATCTGCGCGCGCGCTACGATGCCGAGCCGGACGCCGCCGAGGGCGTGCTGGCGCTGGGCGCCGCGCCGGTGCCCATGGACCTGCCGCGCCCCGAGCTGGCAGCCTGGACCCTGCTTGGCAATGCCGTGCTGTCGCTCGACGCCACCCTGAGCCGCAACTGAGGAGCCGCATGGACCCACGCGAACAGCACGGCCTCGACCTCACGCGGCGGCGCTTCCTGTCGCGCGTCGCGGGCTCGGCCGGCGCGGCGCTGGGCGTGGCCGCGCTGCACGCGCTGCTAGGCCCGGCCGCGCGCGCGGCGGAGAACGCCCCCGGCCCCATCGGGCTGCACCTGCGGCCGCGGGCGCGGCGCGTGATCTACCTGCACATGGAGGGCGCGCCCAGCCACCTGGACCTGTGGGACTGGAAGCCCGGCCTGCGCGCGCGCTTCAACGAGGATCTGCCCGACTCCATCCGCCAGGGCCAGCGGCTCACGGGCATGACCAGCGGCCAGACGCGGTTTCCAGTTGCGCCCTCGATCTTCCGCTTCTCGCGCCACGCGAACGCGCAGGACGGCGTGTGGATCTCCGAGCTCATGCCGTACACGGCCAAGGTGGCGAAGGAGCTGTGCTTCGTGCACTCGATGCACACCGAGGCCATCAACCACGAGCCGGGCATCACCTTCTTCCAGACCGGGCACCAGCAGCCGGGGCGGCCGAGCTTCGGGAGCTGGGTGAGCTACGGCCTCGGGTCGGCCAATGCCAACCTGCCGGCCTTCGTGGTGCTCATCACGCAGGGCACGGGCAACATGCAGGCGCTGTCGGCGCGCTTCTGGGGCAGCGGCTTCCTCCCCAGCGAGCACCAGGGCTGCAAGCTGCGCGCGGGCGCCGACCCGGTGCTCTACCTGCACGACCCCGCGGGCGTGCGCCGCGGCGATCGCCGGCGCCTGCTCGACCTGACGGCGCGGCTCGACGAGCAGGAATACGAGCGCACGCTCGACCCGGAGATCCGCGCACGCATCGCGCAGTTCGAGATGGCGCACCGCATGCAGATGTCCGTGCCCGAGCTGACCGATTTCTCGGACGAGGACGCGGAGACGCTGGCGCTCTACGGGCCCGACGTGGCCAAGCCCGGGTCCTTTGCCGCCAACTGCCTGCTGGCGCGGCGGCTGTGCGAGCGCGGCGTGCGCTTCGTGCAGCTCTACATGCGCGGCTGGGACGCGCACAACAATCTGCCGGGCGAGATCCGCGGCCAGTGCGCCGCCGTCGACCAGCCGCAGGCCGCGCTGATCGCCGACCTGCGCCGCCGCGGCCTGCTGGACGACACGCTCGTGCTGTGGGCCGGCGAGTTCGGGCGCACCGTGTACAGCCAGGGCGACCTGTCCGCCACCAACTACGGCCGCGACCACCACCCGCGCTGCTTCACGGTGTGGATGGCGGGCGGCGGCGTGCGGCCGGGCATCGAGTTCGGCCGCACCGACGACTACGGCTACAACATCGTCGAGAACCCGGTCTCGGTGCATGACCTGCACGCCACGCTGCTGCACCTGCTGGGGCTGCAGCACGATCGGCTGGTCTGGCGTCACCAGGGCCGCGACTTCAGGTTGACCGACGTCTTCGGTACGGTGCGAACCGAGTTGCTGGCATGATGCGCGCGTGACGACGGCGCGGCCGACGGCCGCGGGAGGGTCGACTTGGAGTCGTGGCTGGCGGTCTTCGGACGATTTCACGTGCTGGTCCTGCACGTGCCCATCGGGCTGCTCGTGGCGCTCGCGGCGCTGGAGCTGCTGGCGCGCCATCATGACGTCACGCGCGCGCGCCGGGCGCTGGCCGCCCTCACGGCCCTCGCCGCCCTGGTCACCGCGGCCACGGGCTTTGCACACGGCCACACCGAGGGCCGCGAGCTCACCGAGACGCTCCAGCGGCACCAGACGCTGGGACTGCTGGTGGCCGGCGCCTGCCTACTCGCGGCCCTGCTTGCGCGTCGCGCCGGCCCGCGCGCGACCGCCTATCGCGTGGTGCTGGTCGCGGCCTTCCTGCTCGTGGTGCCCGCTGGCGACCTCGGCGCAACCATGACGCACGGCGCGGGCTTCCTGCTCGAGCCGCTGCACGCGCCGCCAGCCGCGTCGGTGGGCGCGGTCAGCGCCTCGTCCGAGGCCTACGAGCAGGTCATCGCGCCGCTGCTCCAGGCTCGCTGCGGCGCGTGCCACAACCCGGAGCGCCGCAAGGGCAAGCTGGTGCTGGTCACGTCCGAGGGGCTGCGCGCCGGCGGCCGCAACGGCCCGGTCTTCGTAGCGGGTCGGTCCGACCAGAGCGAGATGCTGCGCCGCCTGCGGCTGCCTCCGGACGACGAAGATCACATGCCGCCCGTGGAGAAGCCGCAGCCGACGGCCGCCGAGATCGAGACCCTGGCTGCCTGGATCGGCGCGGGCGCACCCTTCACAGGGCCGGTCGAGGGACTCGACGCCAAGGCGGCTCCGGGGACGTCCGCGCCCGCAGCCCGGCCCACGGGCGCGCTGGCGCCCCCGGCCGACCCGGCCGCGCTCGCCGCGCTGCGCGCGGCGCTCGTGCACGTGGAGCCGGCCGAGCCCGGTGACAACCTGCTGTGGATCGACGCGGCCGGCGCCGCGGAGACGCTCGACGACGCCCGCGCGCGCGAGCTCTTGGAGCCTCTGTCCGCGCAGGTGGCCGAGCTGTCGCTGGCACGCGCCCCGGTGAGCGACGACCTCATGCCGCTGCTCGCGCGCTGCCCGCGGCTGCGGCGCCTCGATCTGCGCGAGACGGCGCTGACGAGCGCCGGGCTGCGCGCGTTCGCCGGCCACGCGGCGCTGGAGGAACTGGTGCTCGTGCACACGCACCTGGATGACGGCGCGACCGACACGCTGGCCGACCTGCCGGCGCTGCGTCGCGTGCACCTGTGGGGCGCCGGCCTGTCCGACGGCGCGCTGCTGCGCCTCGCCGCCGCGCGCCCCGCGCTGCTGGTCGAGGCCGGCGAGAAGCTGGAGGACGGGCCGCTCGAGACCGAGCCGCCCGTCGTGGTGGGGGACGCGCAGGCGATCCCGCCCCCCGCGAACACCACCTGTCCGGTGTCGGGAAAACTCGTGGACCCAGCCTTCTCCATCGTGGATGAAGGCCGAGTGGTGGGCTTCTGCTGCCCGAAGTGCCCGGAGCAGTTCTGGGCCGACCCCGCGGCGTTCCGGGCCGCGTTGAAGTAGGCGTCACCGCTTCGCCGCCGCCAAGCGTGCGCGGCGCGGCGCGAGTCTCCTAGAATCGCGCGCCCACGATCCGGAGACCGTCATGCGCCTGCCCGTCGCCCTGCTCTTCGTGCTTCTCTTCGCCGCGGCGCCGCCCGCGCGCGCCGGCGACGACGACCTGTTGCCGCCGCTGGCGCCGCTGGTCAGCCTGGACCCGGCCAACTTCGACCGCTCGGCGGATCCGTGCGCCGACATCTACCGCTTCGTGAACGGCGGCTGGGTCGGCAGGAACCCGGTGCCGCCCGAGTACGGGCGCTGGGGCACGGGGCACGAGGTGACCGAGCGCAACCAGCGGCTGCTGCGCGAGATCCTCGAGCAGGCGGCGGCGGAGCCGGGTGCGCCGCGCGGCACCAACACCCAGATGCTGGGCGACTTCTGGTGCGCGTGCATGGACGAGGAGGCCGTCGAGGCGCAGGGCCTCGTGCCGGTGTCCGACCTGCTCGGGCGCATCCGGGCCGCGGCGAACACCTTCCAGCTGCGCTTCGTGCTGGCCCACGCGCAGCTCCAGGGCCTTCCGCTGCTCTTCCACCTGTTCCCCGAGCAGGCCGCGGACGACGCGACGCAGATGATCGTGTGGGCCTGGCAGGGCGGCCTCGGGCTGCCCGACCGCGACTACTACCTGCGCGACGACGCGCGCAGCCAGTCTCTGCGCGAGGACTACGTGGGCCACGTGGCGGCGATGTTCGCGCTCATGGGCGAGCCGCCGGCGGCGGCCGCCGACCACGCCGCGGTGGTCATGGACATCGAGACGCGGCTGGCGCAGGCCTCGCTCACCAACGTGGAGCTGCGCGACCCGCAGGCCACGTGGCATCCCTTGACGCTCGCGGAGGCCGAGGCGCTGTGCCCGGGCCTGGAGTGGACCGAGACGTTGAAGCGCATCGGCGCCGGCAGGGAGCCGCGCCTGAACCTGGCGCAGCCCGGCTTCTTCTCCGAGCTCTCGCGCCTGATCGAGTCCGTGCCGCTGGAGCAGTGGCAGACCTACCTGCGCTGGCACGTGGTCCACGAGGCCGCGCCCTACCTCTCCAGCACGTTCGACCAGGAGAACTACGGCTTCTACGGCCGCACGCTGGCCGGCACCGAGCAGCAGCTGCCGCGCTGGAAGCGCTGCCTGAATGCCACGAACGAGGCCCTGGGCATGGCGCTCGGGCAGGAGTACGTGGCGCGCGCCTTCAGCCCCGAGGCCAGGCGCCGGGCGCTGGAGATGGTGGACAACCTGCAGGCGGCGATGCGCGAGCGCCTGGCCACGCTCGAGTGGATGAGCGAGGCCACGCGCCAGCAGGCGCTGGCCAAGCTGGACACCTTCGTGGAGAAGATCGGCTATCCCGACACGTGGCGCGACTACTCGGCGCTCGTCATCGGCCGGCGCGGCTACGCGGCCAACGTGATGGCGGCGGCGGCCTTCGAGGTGCAGCGCCAGATCCACCGGCTCGGAAAGCCCGTGGACCGCGGCGAGTGGCTCATGCCGCCGCAGACCGTGAACGCCTACTACAACCCCTCGATGAACGAGATCGTCTTCCCGGCCGGCATCCTGCAGCCGCCCTTCTTCTCCGAGGCGCAGGACGACGCGCAGAACTACGGCGCCATGGGCGCGGTCATCGGCCACGAGATCACGCACGGCTTCGACGATTCCGGGGCGCAGTACGACAAGGACGGCAACCTGGCCAACTGGTGGACCGAGTCCGACCTGGCCGAGTTCACGCGGCGCGGCGAGGTGCTGCGGAAGCAGTTCGACGGCTACGTGGCCATCGACGACCTGCACGTGAACGGCGCCCTGACGCAGGGCGAGAACATCGCCGACCTGGGCGGCCTGCGCATCGCCTACCGCGCCTTCCAGCGGGCGATGCAAGGCAAGCTGGCGGCGGCGGACACGCAGGGCTTCGCGCCCGAGCAGCGCTTCTTCATGAGCTACGTTCAGAGCTGGCGCGGCAACATCCGGCCGGAGGCACTGCGGCTCCAGGTCAACACCGACCCGCACTCGCCCGCCATTTTCCGCGCCATCGGCCCCCTCTCCAACCTGCCCGAGTTCCGGCAGGCCTTCGGCTGCGAGCCAGGCGACGCACTTGTGCGCCCGGAAGGGGAGCACGCAGAAATCTGGTGACGCTTCGGCCCAGCCGGACGAGACGCTCCGGCCCAGCCAGACGAGGGGCGCGTCCGGGGGCCGATTCGCCAACCCGCCGAGACGCGTGCGCAGCGACCGGCCCAGGCTCATAGGCCCCCGGACGCGCCCCTCGTCCGGCTGGGCCTCCGCTCACGGGGCGCTCATTCCAGGCGGCTGGAGCGTGTCCCGCGAGTTCGCTGCGACCGGTCGCTGGCTCCGGGGCCGAGTACCCCATCGCCT
>Ga0209382_10004213_pt1 | contig 19367 bp, 15 predicted proteins | sample SoiMetdeltSBSDD5_FD_187599 | JGI IMG/M metagenome (GOLD analysis project Ga0209382, IMG submission 187599) | Bulk soil microbial communities from a Populus tree surrounding site in Tennessee, USA - Soil MetaG P. deltoides SBSDD5 (SPAdes) (version 2) | ecosystem: Environmental > Terrestrial >... | reverse complement strand
GCGGCGGGGGCGTGCGCGTCGAGCCAGAGCGCGATCGGGATGGCGGCGGCACCGGCCGCGGCCAGGGCGCCAATGGTGCGCCCTTCCGTCCCGCGGGCGCGCGCCCCCGCGAGCACGAGGCCGGCGGCCGCACCCACGGCCGTGAAGGCCGTCCACGGGAAGACGGGGAACAGCGCGTCGGGGACGCGGCCGGTGAAGTACCCTGCGATCGGGACCGGCCATCCCTGCCACCAGGGCGTATCCCAGGCCAGCGGGGTGAGCAGTGCGATGGCCGCGGCCAGGCCGAGCGTCGCGATCAGGCGATCGCGCGCGGAGGGGCGGCCGAGAGCGAGCGCGACCAGCATCAGGGAGACGGCGATGCAGTTGAGGACGTCCACGCGCAGCAGGTCGGCCGCCCGACCGAAGCCGCCGCTGGCGAGCATCCCCACACGGAAGAGGAAGGCGTAGCCGAGGACGGTGAGGCCGCGCCGCAGCCCGCGCCGGCGGACCTGGGCGCCGTCCGCGCCCTTCGCGCGCTCCCTCTCCGCGACGAGCGCGGCGGACACGCCGGCCAGGAACAGGAAGAGGGGAGCGGGGTAGCCGCCGAAGAGGCGAGCGAGGCCGAAGAGGCGGGTGCCCCGGTCCTCCGGCACCGTCCAGGCCGAGAAGGCATGGGTGTTGATCATGAGGAGCACGGCCAGACCGCGCGCCCAGTCGAGATAACCGAGGCGCGAAGCGCTCTTCGGGCCATCCTGGCCTGGGCTCGCAAAACCGGTCATAATCCGGGCCTTGAAGCCGCGCCCTTGACCATCCCGCCGCCGCTTGCCGGCGGGACGCTCGCCTGATCATGCCCCGCATCCTGCCGCGGCCGGAGCACAACGTCTCCCGAAAGGACATCGACGAGGATGCCCTGAAGGTGCTCTACCGCCTCAAGAATCACGGGTTCAAGGCCTACCTGGTCGGGGGAGGTGTACGCGACCTGCTCCTCGGGCGCAAGCCCAAGGACTTCGACATCGCCACCGACGCGCATCCCCAGCAGGTGAAGAAGCTCTTCCGGAACTGCTTCGTGGTGGGACGCCGCTTCCGGCTCTGCCACGTGCGCTTCGGACGCAAGGTCGTCGAGGTGTCCACCTTCCGCCGCCAGGCCCTCGCCGACGAAGGCGACACGCTCATCCGCCGCGACAACACGTTCGGGACCTCGGAAGAGGACGCCTTCCGCCGCGACTTCACCGTGAACGCGCTCTTCTACGACATCGCGACGTTCTCGGTGATCGACTACGTGGGCGGGCTGGAGGACCTCAGCGACCGGCTCATCCGCACCATCGGCGACCCCGCGGTGCGGTTCCGCGAGGACCCCGTGCGCATGCTGCGCGCGGTGGCCCTGGCCGCGCGTCTGGGCTTCACCATCGACCGCGACACGCTGGAAGCCGTCCGCTTCCTCCGCGGCGAGATCGTGAAGAGCAGCCCCGCGCGCATCCTGGACGAGCTCTACAAGATCCTGCGCCAGGGCGCGTCCCGGCAGACGTTCCAGCTGCTGCACGACGCGGGCCTCCTCGCCTACCTGCTGCCGGAGGCGGACGAGGCCATTGTCGATCAGGGCGAGCGGCTCCTGGGCAGCCTGGCCCGGCTCGACGACTACCGGAACGCGGGCCTGGCCGCGCCGGACGAGCTGACCAACTCGCTCCTGATGGGGACCCTGCTCGTTCCCCTCGGCATCCCGCTGCGCCGGGCGGCCGCCGCCACCGCGCCCCGCCGCGGAGCGGCGGAGGCGGAGCCCGAGGACGCCGACGATCGTCTCGATGTGGCGGCGGAGATGGCGGCGCTGGGCGAGGAGGAGGTCGACGACGCGCCCAGCGGCGGCCCGGCCGCGCTGGTCCTGCCCTTCGCGCGCCGCGACCTCGACCGCCTGCGCCTGATCCTCGCCGCCCAGAGCCGGCTGCGCGAGGTCCACACGTCGCCGAAGGTGAAGCACCTCCTGGCCGGCCGCGGCTATCTCGAGGAAGCGCTGCGCTGGATGGAGATCCACGGCGGCGTGCAGGGTCAGGAGCTGGCCATGCACTGGCGGCGCCTGGAGCTGGAGCCGTCCGCGGCCGGCTCCACGGCGGAGGCGAGCGTGGCCGGGAACGGGGACCTCCCGCGCCCTTCACGCTCGCGGCGGCGCCGCCGGCGGCGGCCGCGCCGTCGTCCCGGCTCGTCGTCGTCCACTCCGGTTCCCTCGGCCTGACATGGCGCGTCTCTCCGACGACGAGGCACGCAAGCGTCTCAGCGCCCTCCGCGGCTGGGAGATCGACGGGGACCGCTTGCGCAAGCGGTACACGCTGGAGTCCTTCCCCGCCGCCATCGCGTTCGTCCGCCGGGTCGCGGAGCTGGCGGAAGCGGCCGACCATCATCCCGACATCCTCATCGAGTACAAGAACGTCACGCTGACCCTGACCACGCACGATTCCGGCGGCCTCACCGCGCGCGACTTCTCGCTGGCCGCTCGTATCGACGCTTGAAGGCGCTGGTCACCGGGGCAGGGGGCCAGCTCGGTCGCGCGCTGGTGGCACGGCTGGGTGCGTCCACGCACGCGCTCGATCACGGCGACCTCGACGTCACCGATGCCGCCGCCGTGTCCGCGGTCGTCCAATCCGTCCGGCCCGACGTCCTGATCAACGCGACGGCCTACAACAAGGTGGACGCCGCCGAATCGGAGCCGGAGGCCGCGTTCGCGGTGAACGCGACGGCCGTCCTCGGCCTGGCCCTGGCCGCGCAGCGCGTGGGCGCGCTCCTCGTCCACGTCTCCACGGACTACGTGTTCGACGGCACCGCGTCGCGGCCGTACGTCGAAGGCGATGCCCCGCGCCCGATCAACGCCTACGGCCACTCGAAGCGGGCGGGCGAGGTGATCGTGGAGACGGTGGGCGCTCCCGCTCTCCTCGTGCGCACCAGCGGCGTCTTCGGACCCGGGGGAAGCCGGGCCAAGGGCGGCTCCTTCGTGGACCGGATCCTGGAACGCGCGCGCTCGGGGGCCGCCCTCAGGGTCGTCGACGACCAGCGCTTCGCGCCCACCTATGCCCCCGACCTGGCCGGCGCCCTCGTCGCCCTCATCGAGGGGAAAGCCACCGGCATCGTCCACGTGGCCAACGAGGGCACGTGCAGCTGGCACGAGCTGGCGGTGGCCGCGCTGGAGCTGGCCGGCCTCCCGGCCGCGGTGGATCGCATCTCCAGCTCGGAGCTGGCGGCGCCGGCGCGTCGTCCGGCCTATTCCGTGCTCTCGACCGCGCGGTTCGCGGAGCGCACGGGCGCGCCCCTTCGTCCCTGGCGCGCGGCCCTCGCGGAGATGCTCGGCGAGCGAGCTCCGAGGGGCGTATGAGCCGCATCACCATGGGCAAATAGGGTCCGCGTTTCCCGGCTACAATCCGCCCGTCTTCTCCGAAAGGAGTGCGATGTGAGCGATCAATCGCCGGCGCCCTCGGGAGATCTCCAGTTCGACAAGGCCGAGCCAGGGGAGGGGCAGTCGGCGTCGCCCACCGCGTGCGCCGCCTGCCAGAAGCCGCTCACCAGCGTCTACTACCAGGTCAACGGTCGCCCCGCCTGTGAGCGCTGCAAGGCGCAGCTCGAATACGACCAGATGTCGGGATCGGCGGTCAGCAACGTCGTGCGTGCGGGCGCATTCGGTCTGCTCGCCGCCCTGGCCGGCGGCGCCATCTGGTACGCCGTGCGGGCCACGACCGGCTACGAGGTGGGGCTGATCGCGGTGGTCGTGGGGATCATGGTCGGCAGCGCGGTTCGCGCCGGGTGCCGCCGCCGCGGCGGTGTCGCCTACCAGCTGCTCGCCGTCGCCCTCACGTATTTCGGGATCTGTGTCCAGTACGTGCCGGACATCATCAAGGCCATTCGCGATCACCGGCCGTCCCAGGCCGAGAATGCGCCGAACCCGACGACGTCCAACGCGACGACGTCCAACGCGTCCACCGCCCCCGTCGCCGCCGAGCCGCCGCCGAGTCCCGAGGCTTCGTCCCTGGCGAAGCACTCGCTGCCGGTGCGGCTCCTGATGGCCGTCGGTTTCCTGCTGGCCTTCGCCATGGCGGCGCCTTTCCTGGGCGGGTTCGAGAACATCATCGGGATCTTCATCATCGGCTTCGCCCTGTGGGAAGCCTGGAAGATCAATCGCCGCGTTCCCATGCAGATCGAAGGTCCCTTCCGTCTGGGCGCAGCCGCTCCGAGCGGGGAGGCGCGCTGAGCACAGCCGGCCCCGGCGTCATCGCGGAGGCGACGGCCGTCCGGAGCTGTCCCGATTGCGCGACGGAATGGGGCAGTGGTCTGCTCGCCTGTCCCGGGTGCCAGCGTCTCGTTCACAGCGAGGCCCTGCGAACGCTGGCGCAGGAGGCGGAGAGCGCCGCGCAGTCCGGGGACGTGCCGGCGTCGCTCGCTTCCTGGCGCCGCGCCCTCGAGCTCCTCCCCCTGGGGTCCCGCCAACACACGTTGCTGGCGGAGAAGGTCGTCGCTCTGAGCCTGGAAATCGAGAAGGCGGGGGGATCGAGCGAGCCCGCGAAGGACGCTTCGGGCCGCGCCCGCTGGACGGGCGTGCTCGGCGTCGTGGCCGCCCTGCTCTGGAAGTTCAAGGTCGTCGTCGTCCTCGTCCTCTCCAAGGCGAAGCTGCTCCTCCTCGGGCTGACCAAGCTCCCCACGCTGCTCAGCGCGCTGGCTTCCTTCGGTGTGTACTGGACGGTCTGGGGCTGGCGGTTCGCCCTCGGGCTGATCGCCACGATGTACGTCCACGAGATGGGCCATGTCTTCGCCTTGCGCCGCTATGGAATCCGCGCGACCGCGCCCATGTTCGTGCCCGGTCTCGGAGCCTTCGTCCGCATGGAGCAGTACCCCGTCTCTCCGCGCGAAGACGCGCGCGTGGGTCTGGCCGGTCCGATGTGGGGACTGTTCGCCGCCGCGGCCGCCTGGGCGGGAGCGGTGGCCACGGGCTGGCCGTCCTGGGCGGCGGTGGCGCGGACGGCGGCCTGGCTGAACCTGTTCAACCTGCTTCCGCTGGCGTCGCTCGACGGCGGGCGCGGCTTCCGCTCGTTGTCGCGCGGCCAGCGATGGCTGCTGGCCGGCTGTCTCGCGCTCGCGTGGGGGCTCTCGCACGAAGCCATCCTGGGGCTGCTTTGCCTGGTCGCCGCGGCGCGCGCCAGCTTCGGGCAGGGCGCCGCACCCGATCGCGGCGTCCTCGCCCAGTTCGCGTTCCTGGTCATTGCCCTCGCCGGCCTGTGTGTCGTCTCCGGCCGGCACGCGATGCCCTGAGATCCCGTCTCTCGCCCTGCGGATGGGTTATCCGTCCCGGGACGGATAACCGTCGCCCGGGAACCAAGACGACCGGCCGCTTGTCCAAGTTGGCGAGACCTCGATGAAGATCCCCTGGCGCCGCTTTGCCGAGCCGGAGTCGATCGTTCTGGCCCTTTCCGTGGCGAACTTTGCTCGAATCGGATACCTGATCGAACGAAGCTCTGGTATAGCCTGTCTCGTGTGCCCCTGGTATCACTCCTGGGGTTACGCGTACGAACCGTTTCGCCTGCTTGCAGCGGGCATCTTCGTCAGAGTTGGCCGGTCCTGGACCCAGGCCCTCGCGGCTGTTCTCGCCGCGCAGGTCTTCGTCGAGGGCTTCTACGCGGGCGTGTCGCCGGACCAATTGCTGGCCGTCCGTGCGGGCATCGAGGAATGGCCCTTCCTGACGCAAGGAATCGTGGGAGCCGCGGTCCTGGGTGTGGCGTGGTTCCGGCTCGCGCGGCGCGAGCGCTTGCGCGCGTGGCTCCGTTGGCCGACTCGAGCCGCGGTTGCGTTCATGATCCTCATCGCCGCTGGAATCGCGTCCAACTTCTCGTCATACCAGCAGTGCGAAAATCGCGTCGCGAGCTGGGTCGCACGCGAAATGCTGGGAGGGAAGCCGTTCACAGCGTGGGACGGCTTCCAAGGATGGGGCAACTCGGCGGCCATATTCCGCCGCGTCGGCGCGGACGTTCGCAAGTCCGATCCGGACACGGAAAGCTCGAGCTCGAGTGCCCGAGTCAGTGCGTGGCACACGACCGTACCGTTCGTGGTGCGAGTCCACTACGCAGTGGACGGGCGGCGGATGGGAGAACGAGCCTTTCTTTGTCTTTTCGGACTGACGTGGCCGCTTGAGAGGACCAGCTGGCTCTCCGCTGTCGACCGCGCGGTGGCTGTCGGCATGACGATTCCCTGGAATTGGTTCGTCGACCGGCCGTAGCGCCGCGATCGAGGCTCGCACATGCATGAGGTTCCTGGAAAGGTCAACGGGCGCGGCCCGTAGCCTCGGCACGATTGACGTGCCCCCGCGGATCCCCTAGCCTGTCGCACCGACGTTCGCGCGCGAGAGGTCCGGGTGGCGAGTCCCGATTGGCAGCGAGCAAAGGAAGTATTCGGGGCCGCGCTCACGCATGCCTCGCATCAGCGGGCCGCCTTCCTGGACGAAGCGTGCGGCGGCAACGCCGAGCTGCGCCGTGAGGTCGATGGCCTGCTGGCCGCGCACGAGGCGGCGAGCGACTTCCTTTCGAAGCCGATCGGGCTCGACACCGACGGCGCCGAGGAGGCGGGCGCGCTCGAGGCCGGCCCGCAACGGATCGGGCCCTACCGGATCCTCGACACCATCGCCCACGGGGGGATGGGCACGGTCTACCGGGCCGTGCGCGACGACGACGCGTTCCGCAAGACCGTCGCGCTGAAGCTGGTCCGCGGCGGGCGCCACTCCGACTACTTCGAGCGGCGCTTCCGCCAGGAGCGACAGATCCTGGCGGGCTTCCAGCATCCCAACGTTGCCACCGTGCTCGACGGCGGAACGACCGAGGACGGCCAACCCTACCTGGTCATGGAGTACGTGGAAGGGCAGCCGATCACCCACTTCTGCGCGGCCCAGGGATCGGGGACCCGGGAGCGCCTGGTCCTCTTTCGAACGATATGCGGCGCGGTCCAGTACGCCCATCAGAACCTGGTGGTCCACCGCGACATCAAGCCGGCCAACGTGCTCGTCGACGGGCACGGCGTCCCCAAGCTGCTCGACTTCGGCATCGCCAAGCTGCTGGCCTCCGGCGTCGATCCGGACCTGGCGCCCACCGCCACCGTGCTCCCCATGATGACCCCCGAATACGCGAGCCCCGAGCAGGTCAAAGGACAGCCGGTCACCACGGCCAGCGACGTCTACTCGCTGGGAGTCCTCCTCTACGAGCTGCTGGCCGGCCGGCGGCCCTACGAAGTGCAGACGGACTCGCTGGAGGCCATCGTGCACGCGGTCTGCCACACGGAACCCAGGGCGCCTAGCGAAGCCCTCACCCAGCGGCCGGGGACGACGCGAGCCGCCGGAAGCCTGCCGCCCGCGTCCGAGCTGCGAGGCGACCTGGACACGATCGTCCTCAAGGCGCTGCGCAAGGAGCCCGCGCGGCGTTATCGGACCGCGCACGAGCTCTCGGAAGACCTCCGACGCCACCTCGAAGGGCTTCCGGTCGGCGCCCGGGCGGACACCATCGGCTACCGCGCCGGCAAGTTCGTGCGCCGGCATCGCACCGCGGTGGCCGCCGCCTTCCTGGTGTCGGCCAGCCTGGTGGTGGGGATCGTGACCACCACGCGGCAAGCGCGTCTGGCGCAGCGGCGCTTTGACGAGGCCCGCCGGCTCATCCACACGGTCATCTTCGACATCCAGCCGAAGATGGGCGCGGTCGCCGGTACCACCCCCCTCCGCAAGGACCTCATCGAGAGCACGCTGCAGTACCTAGAGGCCTTGGCCCGCGACGCCGGCGACAACCCGGCGCTCCTCCGGGAGCTGGCCGCTTCGTACGTGCAGCTCGCCCGCGTCCAGGGCATCCAGGGAGAGGCCAATGTGGGCGACACCAAGGCCGCCCGCCGGACGCTGGGAGAAGCGGAGAAGCTCGTCGAGCGGCTCTGGAAGCTGGACCCCAACGGGCCCGAGTCCCTGCACGAGGCGGTGTTGGTGAAGCGCGCCCTCGCCCTCAGCTTCCTCTACGAGGGGGCGTACGCTCCGGCGCAGCAGCATGCCCGGCGGGCCGTCGAGCTGGCCCAGCGCTCGGTGGGGATCCGGCCGGACTTCCAGGCCCGTGAAGACCTGGCCGATGCCCATCGCACCCTCGCCAACAGCTCGGACTCCGCTGAAGCGTATGGGCGAAGCCGGGAGATCTACGAATCGCTGCTCCTCGAGAAGCCGGACGAGCCGCGGGTGCTGCAGAACCTGTCCCAGATATACAAATACGCCGCCAACATCCATTACCAGAAGGGCGAGCACAAGTCCGGCCTCGACCTCATTGTGAAGGCCCGTGCGATCGACGAGAAGCTTCTGGCCGGCAACCCCGAAGACCCCGAGGCGCAGATGGCCCTCTCGTTCTCCATGGGCCAGCTCAGTTGGGGCTATTCCTATCTGGGTGACCTGGCCGGGGCCCTCGCCGCCAGGCAGGAGAGCCTGGCCATTCGGGAGAGGATCCTGGCCCGGAACCCCGGGGACGCCCGCGCCCAGGACCAACTGGCCTCCGGGCTCAGGGTCCAGGCTTCGCTGCGGCGGCAGGCCGGCGACCGCGCCGCCGCCCGGGCGGACTACCTCAGGGCCCACGCGATCTTCACCGACCTCCGCGCCCGCGGCTACGGCGGCACGTACGTGGGGTCGGAGCTCGGGATCACGGATCTGGAGCTGGGAGAGCTGACGGCCGAGGAAGGGCGCGCGGCCGAGGCCTGCCAGTGGTATCGCCGGTCGGCCGCGGTCTTCGGTGAGCTGGCGGCCCAGGGTGGGGTGCGGTCGGATAACAAGGAAGAGGCCGAGAAGGCTCGCCGCGCCGCCGCCGCGTGCGGCCTCTGATGACGGCACCGCCGCCGGAGGCGGTCACCCGGCTGCTCGAGGCCTGGAGCAGCGGCGACCTGCGCGCGCGCGACGAGCTCATGCCCATCGTGTATTCCGAGCTGCGCCGGCGCGCGGCGGCCCATCTCAAGCGCGAGCGCCCGGGCCACACGCTGCGTCCGACGGACCTCCTCCATGAAGCGTATCTGCGGCTCTGCGCGCAGAACGCGGGGTTCAAGAACCGAGATCACTTCTTCGGAGTGGCCTCGCAACTGATGCGGCGCATCCTCGTCGATCACGCGCGGGCCCGGTCCGCGGCCAAGCGCGGGAAGGCGCTCCGCGTGACGCTGAGCGAGGACGTGGCGGCGGCGTCTCCGCCTGCGGATCTCCTGGGGCTCGACGCCGCGCTCGACGAGCTCGCCGCCCTCGACGAGCGCGAGGCGCAGGTCGTGGAGCTGCGCTTCTTCGGCGGCCTCACTCTGCCGGAAACGGCCCGTGTCCTGGGCATCTCGTTGGCCACGGCCAAGAACGACTGGGCGCACGCGAAGGCGTGGCTGTTCGCGAGGCTGGACCCCAGCTCCTCGTCCCTCCCTCGACCCCCTCGCAACTAGCCGTTTCTCCTTCCGCTTGCGCGTCTCGGGTGGGACGCCTTTCGGCATGGAGGCCGTCCCACAAGGAGGACGACCCGTGAGCAGACTATTGGCGGCATTGTGTCTCCTGGCGCTGCCTCTCCCCGCTCTGGCCCAGGCGCCGCTGGCCGCGAACGACGTCGTGGCCACCACCGCCGGCACGCCGATCGACGTCGACGTGCTCGCCAACGACAGCGACCCGGACGGCGACCCCGTCGACCTGACCGCGGTGGATGCTCCGGGGCACGGCACGGCGACCTTTGCCGGCGCCATCGTCACCTACACGCCGGCGGCGGGCTTCACGGGAATCGACCACTTCCTCTATACGATCTCGGACGGCAGCAATACGGCCAGGGCCGCGGTGAGCGTGTACGTCGACGTGCCGCTGCCGCCCCCACCCGTGCTGACCCTCACGCCGTCGTTCCTGGACTTCGGCGAGGTGCCAATCGAGAAGACCCGCGACCTCGTTCTGACCGTCACCAACAACACGGCCGCACCGATAGAGCTGGCCAATTTCATCCCGGTCGACCAGGGCACCCCCACGCCCTTCGACGCCACCGACTACCTGGCCCCTGACGGCTGTCATCTGATCCTCGCGCGGACCCTCGATCCGGGCGAGTCCTGCATTCAGATTGTGCGGTTCTATTCGGTGGTCGGGGCGGACGCCGTGAGTCCAACGCAGATGCGCCTCCTGGACGGCACCACATTTGACACGATCGCCACCGTCCCGCTCTTCGCGGCCGTGGGACCGCCCGACACCGGACTCAACAGCTCGCCCAGCGCGGTGGACGATCTCGCTGGAGTGGCGCCGGGGTTCACGCACACCCTCGAGGCGACGCGCAACGACTCGGACCCGGACCACGACCGGCTGCGCATCGCGTCCGTTTCCGACCCGCTGCACGGCACGGCCGCGGTCATATCCTGCCCGGCAAACCCGAACACCGACTGCATCCAGTACGTGCCCGATGCCGGCTACATCGGAACCGACGCCTTTCTGTACGCGGTCTCCGACGGCCGGGGCGGAACCGCCACCGCGACCTACCATCTGGCGGTGGGCAACCTCGTGCCGAACGTGGCGGCGATCACCCCGGACCGCGGGCCCACCTCGGGCGGCCAGGCCGTCCGCATCACAGGCTCGAACTTCGTTTTCCGTTCGGACGCGGCCTTCCTCTGCCTGGGTGTCGGCACGTTGCCCCTGACCATCACGTCACTCACGGACACCGAGATTCTGGCCACCACGCCGGCGAGCCTTCCCGGCGTGTGCGACCTCCGCGTCGTCACACGGTTCGGACGGACGGGCCAGCTGGCCAACGCCTACACCTACGAGGGGAGCGCACCCGTGGACACGGATGGCGACGGCGTCCTCGACGCCACGGACAACTGCCCGTTGACCCCGAACCCGAGCCAGGCCAACGCCGACGGAGACGGCCAGGGCGACGCTTGCGATCCGGACGATGACAATGACGGCTCGGCTGACGTATCGGACAACTGCCCACTCCATGCGAACGCCGATCAGGCCGACACCGATGCCGACGGGCTAGGCAACGTTTGCGACACGGACGACGACAACGACGGCCAGTCGGACGCGGACGAGGTCGCCTGCGGCTCGAACCCATTGAGCGCGGCCAGCACGGCGCCGGACGGCGACCGCGACGGTCGTCCGGATTGCGTCGATCCTGACGACGACAACGACGGCGTGGCCGACGGATCGGACAACTGCCCGCAGGTGGCGAATGCGAGCCAGGCGGATGCCGACCACGACGGTGTCGGCGATGCCTGCGATCCCACGACCCTGCCCGACCGCACGATCGTCTTTTCCAGAGCGACCGGGTCCAGCTATCGGATCTTCAAGATGCGCGCGGACGGCAGCAACGTGACGCAGCTGACGAGCGGCGATTCCTTCAGCGCGGATCGAACGCCGGCTCTGTCGCCCGACGGCAGGTACGTCCTGTTTGCCAGATGGGGCGTGCAGGGATCGGCTGTTTACAGGATCGACGTAGACGGCGGCAACCTGGTGCGGCTGACGGGCGCTGGTTTCGGATTGGACTGGGATCCTACGTGGTCGCCTGACGGCACGCAGATCGCCTATTCGTGTGTGGCGTATGTATGCGTGATGAACGCAGACGGCTCGAACATGAGGAGGCTGGCGTGGCACGGGATTGCGAGTCCCGGTCCCGCTTGGTCTCCCGACGGTACGAAGATCGCTTTCGCGAGTTTCAGGTTCGGCAATGCGTTCCTCGGCAATGCAGAGATCCTGGTGATGAATGCGGACGGCAGCGGCCTGACGAGACTGACAACCAACTCGGCGGCGGACGTTGGACCGACGTGGTCTCCGGACAGCGCGAGGATCGCCTTCGCGACACTCCGCCACGGCAACTACGAGATCTACTCGATGAACGCGGCCGATGGCACGGGGCTCATGCGCCTGACGAATCGCGCCGGGTACGACGGCGAGCCGGCCTGGGGCGCCAACGGCCAGATCGCGTTCACGTCGGTGTTGGGGAGTACTGGGACCTACCTGCGCAAGATCAACGCCGACGGCAGCGGAGTGACGGCGCTGGCCGCAGGCATCGAGCCGCATTGGTAGGGGCGGGTGGCCGCTCACCCGCGACCTCCGCCACCGCTCCGCAGGTTGGCTCTGCCAGCCTGCCAACAGTGGCTCGACCCCCAGTTGATCGGGGTGGACATGACTCGGCGTCGCCGGTCTGGGGATCAGACGCGCGCCATCGCGGATGGTCGCTCACCCGCGACCTCCGCCACCGCTACTTAGGTCGCCGACGTTGGATACGTGGGAGATACGGTGGTCCCGTACCGTACGTGATGAAACGAATGGCGGGGTGGACGGGACTCGAACCCGCGACCTCCGACGTGACAGGCCGGCGTTCTAACCAGCTGAACTACCACCCCGCATAGGTGGTTGAGCGGGAAGCCGCGGAAGGGATCGGCCCGGGGTGGTGGGCGGTGCAGGGTTCGAACCTGCGGCCCCCGGTGTGTAAGACCGATGCTCTACCGCTGAGCTAACCGCCCGGCGGGACAAAGGGCAAGTCTATGGGACGGGCTCGGCGAGTGTCAATCCGGCGCCGCGAGGTAGCGCGCGCGCACGAAGGACGCCCACTCCGCCTCCAAGGCCGCGGGACTTGCGAACCCTAGACCCGTCACGTCGCCGTTCGTGCGGATGAGCCGCAGCAGTCCGTCGCGTCCCGCGCGCGAGACCACGAACTCGCCGATCAGGTAGCCCACCTCGTAGACCTGGCGGCTCGCGTTGGGGTCGGCGTCGAGCTCGGACAGCGTGGGGAAGCGGCCCTGCACGAGGTAGGGGAGCGACCGCGGGTCCACGCGCTCGTCGTTCTCGAAGAGGGCCACCGACTCCCACAGCCAGCGCGGGCGGTTCCCGAACGTGGGGTTCACGCGGAGGCTGATCGCGTGCGACATCTCGTGGGTCGCGTTGCGTACGACCTGGGGCACGGCCAGGACGCGGAGCACGGTGGGTCCGGTCACGTATCCGGTCGCGTTGTAGCGCCGTCCGAAGAAGCGCTCCATCTCCGCGAAGAACGAGGCCTCGTCCTTCCACACCTCGACGGTGATCCGGGCGACCTCTCCGGTCTCGAGGTCGGCCACCACGCGGCCGTAGCGCGCCTCGAGCCCGGCCGCGATCTCGGCCACGGTGTCGTCGGAGGCGAGGCCGGCCTGCACCTCGAAGTGCGTGGTGCGCGCGCGCGGCGTCAGGGTCTCGAGCGCGCCCGTGGGAGCGGAAGCGTCAGGGCCACCGCATCCACCGCCGGCGGCCAGCATGCAGACGAGGAGCAGGAGGCCGCCACGCCCGTACCGACGGGACCACACGCGGCGATTCTAGCGGATCGGCCCGCAGTCATCCGCCCCGCGAACCTTGACCGCGCTCCAACCGGAGGGTACGGTGGAGAGAGCGCGCGGAAGGAGAGCGATGGCGGCGAACGGTCCTCCCGGGTCGGAGAGCGTACCGACGGACCCCATCGCCGGCGGTCTCGATCGCCGGCGCGAGAGCCGCGACGTCGAGCCGGCGGCGGAGGCCCCGAAAGAGGCGCCTCCTTCCGCTCCCATCGAGCCTCCCAAGCCGGGCAAGAAGCTGGGGAAGATCGACCGCTTCCCCTCGAAGCTCAGCAAGAAGCAGAAGAAGGCACTCAAGGACGCCCATCGTCCCCTGGACTCGTGGGAGCGCTATCGCGCGCTCACCGACGTCCTCGACGAGGCCATCGACCTCGTCGACCTCGCGGATCACAAGGCGCGCTTCGCGCTCGTGATCATGGCCGCCCTCAACGTCGTCCTGTTCTTCGTGGCGGTGAGGACGGACCTCGTCCGGGAGATTCCGCGGTGGTTCCAGCCGTTCATCGGCGTCTACCTCCTGGCCTACGTGCTGGTCGCGCTCTACTTCTTCCTGCAGGCCATCGAATCGCTCCGCCCGCGCAAGTCCCAGCCCCAGGTCTCGCCGGTGAGCCAGACCGGCATCGAGGAGTTTCCACTCGGCATCCGGTTCTACGAGGACATCCTTCGGCGAGACGTCGAGGACTACAAGCGCGCATGGAAGGAGGTCCACGTGGGCCAGCTCAACGCCGAGCTCGCCGTGCAGGCGCACGCCCTGGCCGGCATCAACCGAGCGAAGTACGACGCCCTCCGCCGCCTCTACTCGGGACTCAAGCTCATGACGCTCCTGGCCGTGGGCCTCGTGGGCCTCGCGGCCATGGCCACCGCGGTCGGCACCGCGCGCAAGGTCACGAGAGCGGCGCGGCGAGGCGAGAAGATCCTCGGCACTGCCGAGCGGATCACCAATCCCGGAGTCAAGGAGCCCTCGGGCATCACCTTCCACAAGCCGTCCGGACATCTCTTCGTTGTGGGCGACGACGGCGGGCTGGCCGAGCTCGATGCGAATGGCAAGGTGCTGAGCACGACGAAGATCGAGTCCCAGATCGAGGACGTGACTGTCCACACGCCGACCGGCCTCCTCGTCCTGGTCTCGGAATCGCGGTCCGAGCTCATCGTCTACGACCCGGCTACTCACCAGGAGCGGAAGCGGTGGCCCCTCGACGCGGAAGCCATGGTGGGGGCGCCGATCACGGACAGGAACCAGGGCTTCGAGGGTCTGGTCTTCCGCGCCGTGGCGGGACAGCCCGGGGGTGGGATCTTCTATCTGACCCACCAGCGCTCGCCGGCGGTGGTGGTGGCGCTGGCCTTCGATCCGACGGGCCCCGTCCACCGGCTCGGAGCGGAGGTGGTGCTCTCGCGCTGGAGCATGTCGTACCAGGACCTCACCGGCATCACGTGGTCGGAGCCTCTCGACCGCCTCCTCGTGATCGCCGACGTCAAGGACCGCATCCTGGTGGTCCGCGCGGACGACGGCGCGGTCGAGGCCGAGGTTCCCATCCCCGGACGCCAGCAGGAGGGATTGACGCTCGACGGGGCCGGTGGCCTGTGGATCGCCGACGACCTCGACAAGTCCATCCTGCGGCTCAAGGAAGCCGCCGCCAAGTTGTTGGCCATGCAGCAGGAAGGACGCCGCGAGCAAACCGCGCCCGCCGACGAGGAGGACTCCGAAGAGCCCGAGGAGCCCAAGAAACAGGGCGGTCTCCTCGGCCCCTGACCCTCCGCCGGAGGGCGCTCCCCGGAGCGGATGCTAAACTCCGCGGATGCGCCTGGACTCGCATCGGCTGAGACTGGACTGGCTCGTCTTCGTGGGCATGCTGGCCGCGACACCGCTCGCGGCCCAGGAGAAGGGCTGGGAGTTCGGCCCGGGGGCCAAGATCTCGCGGCCGGGATCCGGGCTCGAGCTCCAGCTCGCCGGATACGTCCAGGAAGACTTCCGTCACTTCAGCCACGACTACGAAAACTCGAGGGGCGAGCTGCCCGAGCTGGACGAGAAGGCCCTCCTGCGCCGGCTGCGCATCGGGGTCGACGCCCAATGGAAGCGGCTCACGGTCGAGGTCGACTACGACCCCCACGATCACTTCGAGCACCTCAAGAACCTCATCGGGGACCTCAAGATCAGCAAGGCGCTCCACATCACCGGCGGCAACATGAAGGTGCCCGTGAGCCCGGAATGGCTGACCTCGGCGTCCAAGACCGATTTCATCGAGCGGTGCCTCGTGGCGGACGCGCTGGCGCCGGGCCGGGACTGGGGGGCGAAGCTCAGCGGCGACATCAGCCGGCTCACCTACCAGGTCGGTGTTTTCAAGGGCGATGGACGCGTGGATCAGTCGCGCGCGGACAGGACCGTGGCCGGCCGGCTGGAAGTCAACGTCCTGAAGGGACTGGAGATCGGTGCGTCCGCGTCGCAAGGCGAGGTGCATGCCGAGCCCGCGGAGGTCGAAAGCCCGCTGGCCCACGGCGTCTCCATCCGTGCCCCGTCGGGCTTCCGTGTCTACGAGCGGCACTTCGTGGACGGGACGCGTCGCCGATTGGGCGCCGACGCCCGCCTCCGCCGCGGCCCCATCGGCCTGCGCGGCGAGTTCCTCCAGATGACGACCGAGCGCCGGGGCCAGGGGTCGGTCTTCGACGACCTCCCCTCGGAAGTGGCGCGCGGATGGTCGGCCTCCGCGACCTGGCTGGTGACGGGCGACAAGAAGCAGCGCACCATCAAGCCCGAGCATCCGCTCAACCACGGAGGCATCGGGGCGGTCGAACTGGGAGTGAGGTACGACTCCTTGACCGTCGACGACGATGGTCCGGAGTCGGGGTTCGAGGGCGCGGGCAGCCGCGCCCGCAACATCCGGCCCGTCGGCGGCCGGACGTGGACGGGCGGGATGTCGTGGTGGCCGGTCGAGTTCGTGCGTTTCTACGGAAACGTGGTGGTCGAGCGCTACGAGGACGCCCTGCTGGCGCCGGTCCCCGGCCGGAAGGGGAACTATGTGACCCTGCTCGCTCGGCTGCAGCTCTCGGTGCCGTAAGCTAGGAGAACGCCATGCGGATGAGATCCCTGACCTCGGGCGCCGTGCTGGCCGTCGTGATGGCCGCGGCCGCCGCTCCGTCCGCGCGCGCGGCCGATCCGATCTTCAGCCAGGGCGTGCTCCACGAGTTCCGCATCGTCATGGACCCCATGGACTGGGTGTCCCTGCGTGCCAACTTCCGCTCCAACCAGTACTACGCGGCGAACATCTCGGTCGACGGCGAAGTGCTCCAGCAGGTGGGCGTGCGCTCGCGCGGCAAGGGCTCGCGCGACCCGAACAAGCCCGGCCTGCTCATCGACACCAACCGCTTCGTCTCCAACCAGGAGTTCCACGGCCTCAAGAAGCTCGTGCTCGACAACGTGATCCAGGACTCGTCGTTCCTGCACGAGCCCCTGGCCTACCAGGTGTTCGAGGCCATGGGGATCGCCTCGCCCGCCATCTCCTACACGCGGCTCACCGTCAACGACGAGTTCTGGGGCGTCTACTGGCTGGTGGAGAACATCGACAAGAACTTCCTGGCCGCGCGCTTCGGCGGCGACAAGGAAGGCAACCTCTTCAAGTACGAATACGTCGAGAACTACACCTTCACGGACAAGGGGTCCGACCCCAACTCCTACCTTGGCCTCTTCCAGCCGGAGACGCACGAGGACAAGCCGGATTTGACCGGCCTCATGCAGTTCATCCAGGCCGTCAACGGCGCCGCGGACGGGGCGGCCGCGGTGGCCGCGGCCGCGCCCTTCATCGACGTGGACAAGTTCCTCACCTATGTCGCGGTCGAAAACGCGATCGCGGGCCAGGACGGCTGGGCGGGCCTGGAGGGGATGAACAACTTCTACATCTACCAGTTCACCGGCCAGACGAAGTTCGTGGTCATCCCCTGGGACCAGGACACGAGCTTCGTCAGCGGGAGCTGGCCCGTCCTCCAGCGCCTGGACACGAACGTGCTCACGCGGAAGCTCCTGGCCGATCCGGCCAAGCTCGCCTTCTACCTGGCCCAGCTCAAGGCGGCGGCGGCGATGGCGGTCAATCCCGGATTCCTCAATCCGAAGCTCGAGGCGTATTACGCGATCATGCGCAATGCCGTGCTCGCCGACACCAAGAAGCCCTGGACGAACGAGCAGTTCGAGCAGGGCATCCAGGGCATGCGTGGCGTGATCGCCGCGCGGCAACCCGACATCCTGTCCCAGATCCCGTAGCCGGCTCGCCGGCTCAGTCCTCGTCCGGCCGGACCGCGCCGCGGCCGCGCTTGTGCGCGCCGCGCCTCTTCTTCTCCGCCAGGCGGCGGGCCTTGGCGGCGGCGGTGACCCGGGTGGGCCGCCGTGTCCGGGGCCGGACCATCGCGCGCCGCACCAGCGCGCGGACCTTCTCCTGCGCGTCCTCCAGGTTCCGGTGCTGGTCGCGCGTGCGCTGGCTGACCACGAGCAGGCGGCCTTCGGCGTCGAGCCGCCCGTCGGCCAGCGACGCCAGCCGGGTCCGCGCTTCCGGCGACAGCCCCTCGATGCGGTCGAGGTCCACGCGCAGCTCCACCTTCGAGGCGACCTTGTTGACGTTCTGGCCGCCGGGGCCGGAGGAACGGGAGGTGTGGAGGGACAGCGCGGCCGCGGGGACCACGACGCCGGGCGTGACGACGATCGGCTCGGCCATCGAGGCGGGCCGGTCCTTCCGCGCTAGCTCTCGGCGGGGACGCTGAAGTCGGGCTGGCGCACGCCCTCGGTCCCGGCGGGCACCGCCGCCATCCCGCGGGCCGCGCGGTAGGCGGGCAGGGCTTCGGCCAGGATGTCGATCGCCGCCCGCAGGTCGTCCTCCTTGAGGACGTACGCGATCCGCACCTCGTCGCGGCCGAGTCCCGGCGTCGCGTAGAACCCCTGCGCGGGCGCCACCATCACCGTGGCCCCCTTGCGATCGAAGTCGGTCAGGAGCCAGCGCGCGAACTCCTCCGCGTCGTCGACGGGCAGGCGGGCGACGAAATAGAACGCGCCCTCCGGCTTGCGCAGGAACACGCCCGGGATCTTCGACAGGCCCTCGAAGAGCACGTCCCGCCGGCGCTGGTACTCGCGGACGACGCCCTCCGTGTACTCGGGGCCGAGCTCGCTTGCCCCCAGGGCGACGATCTGGGCCAGGCCGGGCGCGGACAGCCGGCCCTGGGCCATCTTCATGGCTGATTGCGTGACCTCGCGGTTGCGGCTGATCAGGCAGCCGAGGCGGATGCCGCAGGCGCTGTAGCGCTTGCTCTGGCTGTCCACCACCACCACGAAGTCCTCGCCGCCCGGAAGGGTCAGCGCGGAGACCGCCTTCAAGCCGTCGTAGACGAATTCGCGATACACCTCGTCCGCGATCAGGAACAGCCGGTGCTCGCGGCAGAAGTCCGCGACCATGCGCAGCTCCTCCGGACCGTACACGGTGCCGGTCGGGTTGCTCGGGTTGCAGAGGAGCACCATGCGCGTACGCCGGGTGACCGCCGCCTCCCACTGCGCGCGGGGGGGGAGATGGAACCCGTCCTCGGCGCGGCTGGTGAGGGGCACCAGGCGCACCCCGGCCATGGTCGCGAAGGCCGAATAGTTCGTGTAGAAGGGCTCGACCACCAGCGCCTCGTCGCCTTCGTTCGCGCAGCCGAGGAACGCGAAGAGCAGCGCCTCGCTCCCTCCCGTCGTGGCGATGATGTCTTCCAGGCCGAGGGGGATCCCCAGCCCCTCGTAGTAGGCGCGGACGGTGGCGACGTATTCCGGGGTCCCCCCGGACGGCGTGTAGGCAAACACGGTGTCGCGCAGCTCGTGCAGGCGCCGGCGCATGGGCTCCGGCGTCTCCAGGTCGGGCTGGCCGATGTTGAGGTGGTAGATGTGGATACCCCGTCCCCGCGCCTCGTCCGCCAGAGGCATCAGCTTGCGAATGGGCGAGGCCGGCATGAGGCGCGCGCGGTTCGAGATGGGGGGCGTCATGAAGCCATTCTAGCTCCCGGGGAACGGGTCACAGGAGGTCCGATCGCCGACGATTCGCAACGGTTGTTACGGTGGCGCGTGA
>Ga0209382_10004212_pt1 | contig 19369 bp, 13 predicted proteins | sample SoiMetdeltSBSDD5_FD_187599 | JGI IMG/M metagenome (GOLD analysis project Ga0209382, IMG submission 187599) | Bulk soil microbial communities from a Populus tree surrounding site in Tennessee, USA - Soil MetaG P. deltoides SBSDD5 (SPAdes) (version 2) | ecosystem: Environmental > Terrestrial >... | reverse complement strand
CGGCCCAGGGGAGTCCGGCCCAGGGCGGTTATGGCGGCATTCCCGCCGGCCTCGACTTCGCGGCGGCCATGGGCTTTGCCGGCAGGGTGATGGGCGACCTCGGTGGCGCCATGACCAGCCTGATGAGCGCGCTCGGCGTGCGGCTCGGCCTCTTCGGCGCGCTCGCCGCGGGGCCGGCGACCAGCGAGGAGCTGGCCGCGCGCACCGGCTACGCCGAGCGTTACCTTCGCGAGTGGCTGTGGTGCCTGACCAGCGCCGGCTACCTGCGCCATGGCCGCGGCGACGGCCGGTTCACGCTGCCGGTGGAGCACGCCGCCGCGCTGGCCTTCGACGGTTCGCCGTTCTGCCTGGCCGGCGGGTACGAGCTGCTCACCCCGATGGCCGGCATGCTCGACGAGGTCGCCGACGCGTTCCGCACCGGCCAGGGCATCCCGTACGAGCGCTACCCGGACGGGTTGTACGCCGCGATGGAGCGGATGAGCGCCACCTGGCTGGACACCGCGCTGGTGCCGCAGTGGCTGCCGGCCGTCGACGGTCTGGTCCCGCGCCTCGAACGCGGCGGGCGGGTGGCCGACGTCGGCAGCGGCGGCGGCCGGGCGCTGGTCACGATGGCGCGGCGGTTCCCGGCGGCCCAGTTCGTCGGCTTCGACCTGCACGCGCCGAACGTGGCCCGCGCGGCGGCGGCGGCCGAGCAGGCCGGGGTCGCCGGCCGGGTGCGGTTCGACAATGCCGACGCGGTGACCGGGCTGGCCGCCCTCGGCCACCCGCTGGACCTGGTGACCATGTTCGACGTGCTGCACGACGCGCCGGACCCGGAGGCGCTGCTCGGCGCGGCGCACGCCGCGCTCGCCCCGGCCGGTGGCGTGCTGCTGGTGCTGGAGAGCACCAGCGCGGAGGTCGCCGAGGACAACGCCGGGCCGGCCGGCGCGATCCTCTACGCCACCAGCACGCTGTACTGCCTGCCGACGGCGCTGTCCGAGGGCGCGCCCGGGCTCGGCACCCTCGGCCTGCCGCCGAGCGAGCTGGCCGCGCTGGCCGGGCGGGCCGGCTTCCGGACGGTCGACGAGGTGCCGATCCAGAGCCCGATCAACTCGCTGTACGCGCTGCGGCCGTAACGAGGCGCTGCGGTGACCGAGGCGCGGGCGCATCGGCTGGCCGGGGGCGCGCCGGTCGCGCCGGTCGCCCCGGCGCCAGCGGCCCGCCCGGCACTGCCGTCGCCAGGGCGCCGGGGAGCCGATCCGGCCGCCGCCGAGGAGTTCATCCGGCTGTTCCACGCCGAGCACCCGGGAGCCGGCCGGCCAGGACGGCGGTTGGCCGAGGTCAGGGCGTCGATCGCCGAGCACGGGACCTACCGGCACACGCTGGCCGAGCTGGCCTTCGGCGCCAGGGTGGCCTGGCGCAACAGCAAGAAATGCATTGGCCGGCTCTACTGGAAAAGCCTCTCGGTGCGTGACTGCCGGCACGTGACGACGCCGCTCGGAATGTACCTGCACTGCGTGTCACACCTGCGCCTGACATTCAACGGCGGCCGCATCCGGCCGATGGTCACGGTGTTTCCGCCGGCCGGCCCGGACGGCGCCGGACCGCGCATCCACAACGAGCAGCTGGTCCGGTATGCCGGATACCGGCGACCGGACGCAACGGTTATCGGCGACCCTTCCTCGGTGGCACTCACCGACGCGGCCGGGGCCGCCGGCTGGCACGGCGGCCGGGGTACGGCGTTCGACCCGCTGCCATTGCTCATCGAAACGCCGGAGGCCGGGCTGCGGGTTTTCGACCTGCCGCCGGAAGTGGTGCGAAACGTGCCCATCGAGCACCCGACCCTGCCCTGGTTCGGGGAGCTCGGGCTGCGCTGGTACGCGGTTCCCGCGGTGGCCGACATGACGCTGGAGATAGGCGGCATTCACTATACGGCGGCGCCGTTCAACGGGTGGTACATGGGCACCGAGATCGGCGCGCGGAACCTGGCGGATGTGGACCGCTACGACATGCTCCCGGAGATCGCGGGGCGGATGCGGCTGGACACCAGCGGCGACCACACGTTGTGGAAGGATCGGGCGCTCGTCGAGCTCAATGTCGCGGTGCTCTGGTCGTATCGCCGGGCCGGCGTGGCAATTACCGACCACCATACCGAGTCGTCGCGTTTCCTGCTGCACATCCGCCGTGAGGAGCGGCAGGGCCGGCGGGTCCCGGCGGACTGGTCATGGATCGTGCCACCGATGTCGGCGGCGACCACCGCGGTTTTCCACCGCTACTACGACGAGACGGACCTGCGGCCGAACTACCTGCGAGAGCACGAGCGGTAAGCGCGATAAACACGGCAAACGCGGATGAAAGAGGCGGACGAAAAGCGCGCGAAAAAGGGGCCGCCGGTCGCTGCTGACCGGCGGCCCCTCGTCGACGTGGTGGTTACGCCTGGGCGATCGTCCAGGCGTTGCCGTCCCGGTCGGTGAAGCTGGCGTAGCTACCGTTGTCCGTCACCGACAGGCCGCTGGCCTGCAGGTTCTTCACGGTTCCCTGGTAGTCGTCGGTGGTCAGGTTCAGGCCGCGGGCGGAGCCGGCGGGCATGGTGTCCCACCACGTGGCGAGCACCACGGTCGGCCCGCCGGCCGGCGGCGCGAGCTCGAGGTAACGGCCGGGGAAGCCCTCGGGGTTCGGGCGGTCCTTCAGCACGGTGAAGCCGAGCGTGTTGACGTAGAAGTCCTTGCTCACGTCCTGGTTGGAGACCGGGACACCGAATGTGGCCAGCCCGTTGACCGCCAGCACCTCGGGAACGCATTCGGAAAGGGTCCAGACATTCCCGTCGGGGTCGGTGAGATCGGCCAGCGGTCCGGGCGGAGCGTCCACGCAGTCCTGCACCTGGGTGCCCGTCGTGCGCAGTTGCGATACCGCCGTCTGGCAGCTGGTGACCTCCCAGAACAAGCCACGGATCGAGCCTGGCTTGGCGCCGTCCAGGGAGTCCGACAGCACGATCGTCGCACCGTTGCGGTTATCCGGAGAAAGCAGCTCGACCGTGCGCCCGGCAATGCCGCGGACATTCGAGCTGTCCCGGACCACCTTGAAGCCCAGCTGGTCGGCGTAGTAAGCTTTGCTCACGTCCAGGTTGCTGACGGGGATCGTGACGGACACGAGGGACTTGACCTTGCCGGTGCGGGGTGCGACGGTGTCGGCGGCGGAACTGGAATTCGCGCCATCCTGCGCGGCCGAGGCGATGACATACACGCTCCCGGCACACAGCAACACGGCGGCCGCACCGGCGACCACGACCTTCGACAAACGCAATGCCATCGAATTTCTCCTTCACCTGAGATGGGGAGGCGCCCTGGGCAGCCGAAACTGGCGGTCGGGCCGCCTCGGCGATCGACTCCCATCGGTATGCGTGTTAATACTAGGGGCGATTGGGTAGCTAGGGGTTCTCATCTCTTGCGCAGTGTGGGAGAATCGGCACGGGGGCATGTCGACCGTTAGATCCGGCTGGTACAACCGGCCTAAATGGTGCACTGCACTGGGTGCGAAGGTGAGTATTGTGACCGATCGGCAGAATGTGACACGCGGTCGATTCGACCGGCGGCGGCTGTTGGGCGGAGCCGGTGTGCTCGGGCTCGGCGCGGCGGCCGGTGCGCTGACCGCGGCCGAGCTGCGGCCCGAGCCCGGCCCGGCCCGCAGCGCCGCCGACGTGCAGCGCGCCGGCGTGCAGGCGCCCGTCCCGTTCCACGGCGAGCACCAGCCGGGCATCGTCGGCTACGCGCCAGCGAACCTGATCTTCGTCGGGTTCGACCTGTCGGACAACACCCCGGCCAAGACCCGTGAGGCGCTGCGGGTGCTGCTGCGGGACTGGAGCGCCGCTGCCGCCGACGCCATGGCGGGCAAGCAGGTCGGCCGGCTCGACCTGACCTCCGGCCTCGGCGCCTCGGGGCTCACGGTCACGATCGGCCTCGGCGCCAGCGCGTTGGTCAAGGCGGGGTTGTCGGAGTCGATTCCGGACGCGCTCGCGCCGCTGCCGGCGTTCGCCGGTGACCGGATCGACCCGGCGCGCAGCGACGGTGACCTCGGCATCCAGGTGTGCGCCGAGGACCAGGTGGTGGCCGCCGGCGCCGCGCACGCCCTGAGCAACCTGGCCGGGAGCGCGCTGGTGCGGCCGCGCTGGTTCCAGCGTGGGTTCCTGCGGTCGGCGGCCGCGGCCACCCAGCCGGACGCCACGCCGCGCAACCTCATGGGCCAGATCGACGGCACCAACAACCCCAAGCCGGGCGACCCCGCCTTCGACGCCGCGGTGTGGGCCGCCGGCCCGGCGTGGCTGCGCGGCGGCACCTACCTGGTGTGCCGGCGGATCCGGATGCTGCTGCGGAAGTGGGAGAACGTGCCGCTGGAGGAGCAGGAGCGGATCATCGGCCGGCGCAAGGACACCGGGGCGCCGCTGTCCGGCGGCTACGAGCACACCGCCCCCGACTTCACCGCGCTGGACGAGCAGGGCCAGCCGGCCATCCCGATCAGCGCGCACATCCGGGTGACCCACCCGGACTCCAACAACGGGGCGCGGATGCTGCGCCGCGGCTACTCCTACGACGACGGCTACGACGACCTCGGCCCGGACGCCGGGCTGTTCCTGCAGGCGTTCCAGGCCGACCCGCGCAGCGCTTTCGTGGCCGTGCAGCGCCGGATGGTCGATCTCGACGCGCTGGTGACCTTCATCAGCCACGAGACCAGCGCGCTGTTCGCCGTCCCGCCCGGCGCCAGCCCCGGCGGCTACGTGGGGCAGCAGCTGCTGGAAGGCTGATCCGATGACCCACCGTGGCCGCCGCGCCGCTAATCCGCAGCCGGAACCGGGCGGGCTACCTCGAAGAGCCTAGTTCCGGGCCTGTGGCATCGATTCTCTGTCACCCCTCGTGCCAATGCTATGGCGCATTCGAGGCGACCTGATACGGCAAGAGGTGAGAATGTGTTCGCCTCGTGCTGCGCCTAGTCTGAGGGATACCCGTAGTTCGGGGTTCGAATGCACTGGCCGCCGGTTGGACCATCGCGGCCTATGCGGTTATGGGTAAGGAGAAATCGGACAATGGCAACCCCATTGCGTAAGATGCTGCTCGCCGCCGGCGCACTCGTGCTGGCGGTCGGCGCCGTATATGTGGTGCACACCGAAGGCATTCTGTATGCGTCCGCCGGCCAGCGTTCCGCCAGCGTTGCCGCCGCGACGCCGGCGAACGCCACCACTGTCCACTCCATCACCGTTCCGGTGTCCGACCAGGCCAGCAGCAGGGACTTCTACGTCAAGCAGCTGGGCTTCACGGTGGTCAAGGACGTCCCGGGGGCCGCGGAGCGGTGGATCGAGCTCGTACCACCGTGGGGGGTGGACAGCGCGACGATCGTGCTGAGCGCTACCACGGACATGAAGCCCGGCTCGTACCGGGGCCTGTTCTGGGAGGTCAACGACTGCGCCAGCGCGGTCGCCGCGATCCGTGCCAGGGGTGTCGCCGCGCAGGACTGCGTGGACTCGCCGCCGGGACCGTTGGCCGACTTCGCGGACCCGGACGGCAACGTGTGGACGCTGTCGGAGTGTGATGGCAGCGGCACCTCCGCAGTGCCGACGCCGTCTGCGTCGTCACCGCCGGTGTCGCCGTCTGTGTCGGCGTTCGAGGCGTTGGACTACGCCGATGGCACGCTGGCCAACGTGGGGATCCCGGTGTCCGACCAGGACAGGGCCATGGCCTTCTACGTCGACGCGCTGGGCTTCACGGTGCTTAAGGACCGGCCCAACCCGGCGCCGTTCCCCGGCCGCTACATCGAGCTGGCGGCGCCGGGCGGCGGCGCGCACATCACGCTGTCGGTGTGGTGGGAGAGCATGCCGGCCGGGTCGCTGCGCGGGCTGCGGCTGGGCACCGGTGACATCACGGGGACCATCGCGGCGCTGCGCGGCAAGGGGGTCGCGGTGGATGGCGGCACCGGCTCGTTCACCGACCCGGACGGCAACGCCTGGAGCGTGACCAAGACCACCTCCTGAACGGAGCGCGCACCGGCCGGGGCTACCGGTAGGGCGGGCGGGCCAGCCGATTGCCAGATTCTGTCGCGGCTGGTCCGCCCGACTCGTTTTGCAACCGCCGATGCCGCCAATGCCGGTACGCCGGTCCCCCGAGCAGACTAGTCATTGTAGGGTCCGGCCCCCCCGAACCGTTACCGCCCGTGCTGGGCAAGTCGTGAGAACTGCTTTTCAGCCGGCTCGGCTTAACCTGACAAAGCCCGGAATCCCGGGGCAAATGCCGAGCCGCTGGTCGGTCATTGTGGCCTGCGCAAAAAAGGCTGAAGGAGAGACGATGGCAATACCCTTGCGGAAATTGGTGCTGGTTGCGGCCGCGCTGCTGATGGCCGGTGGGACGTTGTACGTGGTGCGGCACGACGACTCCTACGCCGCCACCCGGCCGGACGCCGCCCAGGCACTGCCCGCACCAGGGCCCCAGCCGGTGCTGGCCACCAAGGTCCAGTCGATCACCGTCCCGGTCGTTGACCTGTCCAGGAGCCGCGGCTACTACGTCGGCGGGCTCGGCTTCACCATCGTCAATGAGCTGCCCGGCAAGATCGAGGTGTCCCCGCCATGGGGTAGCGGCAGCGCGACCGTGGTGCTGAGCACCGTGTCCGGCATGTCACCCGGCTCGGCGCAGGGTCTGTTCTGGGAGGTGTCCGACTGCGCGAGTGCCGTCGCCGCGATCCGCGCCCGCGGGCTGGTCATCAGCGACTGCTACGAGGCGCCGCCCGGCCTGTTCGCCGATTTCTCCGACCCGGACGGCAACACCTGGACGGTGTCCACCTGCGATGCCGCCACCTACCTCGAGGGCACCCTCGCCTCCGTGGGCGTTCCGGTGTCCAGCCAGGACGCCAGCCTCGACTTCTACACCGGCACGCTCGGCTTCCGGATCACCGAGGACCGGCCCAACCCGGCGCCGTTCCCCGGTCGCTACCTCGAGCTGGAGGCGCCAAGCGGTGGTGCCCGGATCACCCTGTCGATCTGGTGGGAGAGCATGCCGCCCGGGTCGCGGCGGGGCATGAGCCTCGGCACCAACGACGTCGCCGGCACCGTCAAGGCCCTGCGCGACAAGGGCGTGCCGGTCGATGCCAGCAACACCTTCTCGGACCCGGACGGGAACCGCTGGACCGTCACCCAGATGGCCGGTTCCGCCGGCTGACCACGGCGTTTGATGTTCGCCCTCAGCATGGAAGAGCCGCCGGGACGTCTCCCGGCGGCTCCATGGGGTCGCTGCATCGCGGGCAGATCCAGGCCGCGGTGGAAGGGGTTAGGCCACCCCGACCTGCTGGAAGTCGACCTCGGGCCAGAGCCCGCGCACGGTCCCCTCCAGAACGAGCAGCGACATGAGCGGGAAGGCGAAGTCCGACGCCGCGTAGATGCCGTGCTTCTGCTCCAGCTCGAAGACGGCGTTGCCGAACACCTCCATGTCGAACCGGTTGCCGGGGCCGGCCTGGGTGGCGACCAGCTCGACCATGCCGGCCACGAAGCCGTCGGTGTCCGTCTGCGCCGTCAGGTTGACCGCGCTCTCCAGCACGATCTCACCGCACCGGCGGCCCTCGCCGGCGGCCATCTTGGCGAAGAACTCGCCGATCCCGTCCCGGACCTTGGCCGGCAGCTGCACGCAGTATCCGGCGTCCAGGATGACGACCTTGCCGTCCCTGGTCAGGTACAGGTTGCCCGGGTGCAGGTCGCAGTGCACAAACCCGTCGACGAAGAACAGCTTGCGCGCGGCGGCCAGCGCGGCGGCGGCGAGCTTCGCGCGGACCGGCGGCGGCAGCGTCTCCGGCGTCCTGGCGTCCAGGTCCGGGATGAACTCGAAGACCAGGCAGTTCGGCGCGCACAGCTCGGGGTGCAGCACCGGGATACGCACGTCGGGCATCCCGGCGAGGCCACTGCGCAGCGCGCCGACGTTGCGCGCCTCCCTGGCGAAGTCGAGCTGGCCGAGGATGGCCCGGCTGATGTAGCCGACCAGGTCGGCCATCGGCATGCCCTTCATCTTGGGCAGCCGCTCGGCGAGCCTGGTCGCCGCCCGCACCAGCGCCAGGTCGGCCCGCATCCGATCGTCGATGCCCGGCCGCTTGAGCTTCAGCGCGACCACCCGGCCGTCGCCGAGCACCGCCCGGTAGACGCACGCGATGCTGCCGCTGGCCACCGGCTCGCGGTCGACCCTGGCCGGGTTCAGCGCCGGCTGCGCGGCCAGCGCCGCGTCCAGTGCCTTCGCGGCCCGGCGCCACCGCATCGGGCGCACGGCGTCGTGCAGCGCGCCGAGCTCCTCGGCCATCTCCGCGGACATGGTGTCCCGGCGGGTGCTGGAGATCTGCCCGAACTTCACGAACGTCGGCCCCAGCCGCTGCAGCCCGCGCACCAGCCCCCGGTAGCGCGCCGTGCGGGCGCCCGAGCGCCCCCTGACGACCAGCATCGCCAGCACGGTCACCAGCGTGCGGGTCGCCTCCCAGGCCACCACGGTTCCGATCACGACGAGCCGCGCGGCCATCCGCCACCACGGCACCCTGCCGGTGCTCGCCCCGGCGCCAACGGCCCCTTCGGTGATCACATGCACATCCACGGAAGTCACGGTGACAGCGGCCGGCCACCGGTCCTTCTCGGAACTTGCCCATGTGCGGCCGGCGCGGGGGCGGGGAGCAGCACGCCGGGGTTGAGGATGCCGTGCGGGTCGAGCGTGTGCTTGGCGGCCGCCAGGGCGGCGGCGAAGGGGTCCGGCCGCTGCCGGTCGTACCAGGGGCGGTGGTCGCGGCCGACGGCGTGGTGGTGGGTGATGGTGGCGCCCGCGGCGTGCAGCACCTCGCTGGCGGCCGCCTTGATCTCGTCCCACATCCGCACCTCGTCGCCGCGGCGGCCAGGCGCGATCACCGTGAAGTACGGCGCGGCGCCGTCGGGGTAGACGTGCGTGAGGCGGCAGCAGAGCAGCCCGGTGGCGCCGCACACCTCGGCGACCGCGGCCGCCAGCTCGGCGCGCACCCGCTCGCACAGCGAGGTGACGCGGTCCCAGGTGCACGCCGTCTCGAACGTCTCGACCAGCACGCTCATCCTGGCCAGCGCGTCGCGCAGGTAGGGCATCCGCAGGAACGCCGAGCGCCAGGCGGCGACGGCGTCCGGCCGCTGCGTCGGGTCGGCCGGCGCCTTCTGGGCCCGGCCCCGGTGGGCCAGCGCCAGCTCGACGGCCTGCCGCAGCGCTGCGTCCACTGGAACGGTCGCGGACTCCATGCCGAGGACGAGGACGCTCGACCCGGCGTCGCCGCCATCGGTCGCGCCGTTGAGCCGCGCCTCGGCGGGGTCCAGCAGCCGGCAGTTGGCCGGGTAGAGCCCGGACTGCGCGACCGCCCGGGCCGCCGCCACCCCGTCGGCGAACGAGCCGAACAGCACCGCGGCCGATGCCCGGTGCACCGGCCGGCGCTGCAGCCGCAGCCACGCCTGCGTGATCACGCCGAGCGTGCCCTCCGACCCGAGGAAGAGCCGGTCGGGGGAGGGGCCGGCGCCGGAGCCCGGCAGCCGCCACGATTCGTTCACGCCCACCGGGGTGACCACCCGCAGCGACTCGACCAGGTCGTCGATGTGCGTGTGCAGGGTGGCGTAGTGCCCGCTGGACCGGGTGGCGAGCCAGCCGCCGACGGTGGAGAACTCGAAGCTCTGCGGGAAGTGCCGCAGCGTGAGCTCGTGCGGCCGCAGGCGCTCCTCCAGCGCCGGGCCGAAGATGCCGGCCTGGACGCGCGCCGCCCGGCTGACCGGGTCCACCTCCAGCACCCGGTCGAGCCGGGACAGGTCGAGCGAGACCACACCGTCGTGCGCCGGGGCGCCGCCAGCCGGGCCGCGGTACTCCACGCCGCCGACGAAGGAGCTGCCGCCGCCGTAGGGCACCACGGCCACGTTCTCCGAGCCGGCCCAGTCCAGCACGCCGGCGACGTCGGCCTCGGTCCGCGGGAACACCACCAGGTCGGGCGCGTTGCCCAGGTCGCCGTGGAGGTTGCGCACCACGTCGCGGTAGGCCTTGCCGTGAGTGTGCGCGGCGCGGTCCACCGGCGATGCCGAGAACAGCCCGGCCAGCGCCGGCGGCGGCACCGGCCGGGGCGCGGGCAGCCGCAGCCCGGCCGGATCAGGCACCGGCAGCGGCGAGTCCGGCCGGTCCGGCCTGGCCGCGAACGGCTCCGGCAGCGCGTCCGCCACCTGGACACATTCGGCGTCGGACAGCGCGGCGTCCGACCACCCCCAGCCCCACCATGATCTCGACCGCTGCGCCACCGGCGAGAACCTACCCGAGCGGCCGGCCAGGCCCGGGTTGCGCTCGTTGCCGCGCCGCCGGGCGTTCGAACATATGTTTCACGTGAAACATGGATCCGGCGTCGTAGTGCCGAGACCTGGCTCTGGCCGGGAGGCCGCCTTGCCGAACCAACAGGCTTAGCGCGGTCCGCGAAGTTGGTTTGCGTGGAAATCCGCGTTAGGCCCGGCGGCCGGTCAGTGCCGAGCTGGGCAGCTTGCCGAGCCGGACGCTGCCGGTCATGCCGTCGCCGGCCACCGCGACGCTGAACGCGAGGTTGATCTTGAACGGCCGGGTCATGGCGACCTTCCAGGTCAGCGTGTCGCCGTCCACCCGGCCGTCGGTGATGTCGCTGACCGCGCCGTGCTGAGTCGCCTTGCCGGTCAGCACGGCGCCGTCGGTGCTCAGGTCGAACTGCATGTGCTGCTTGCCGACCGGGGTGTGGATGACCATGTCCCACTTTCCGTCTGCGCTCACCGCCGCCTCCTCGCCACCCTGCTCCACCGCTGCCAGGATCACGTTCAGCCCGCCAAAACGTGGTGCTGGGCCGCTGAACGTGCTGCGAGGCGAACAGTGGCACGCCCCACCCCGCGTCCCTTCTTGGAGCTTGCGCTCCCGTGAGCGGGGCGAACCGATGCCGGGTCAGCGCCGGCGGCGTTCGAACGCCGCCACACCGTCGAGGAACCCGGCGCGCGCGATCGTCTCGCGGCCCCTGCTGTCCTCGTTGGCCAGCGCCTCGGACTCGGGGGCGCCCAGGCCCTCGTACACGCTGGCGCGGTCGGAGACCACGCACGCCCACGGGTGCGCGGCGATCTCCCCGGCCAGCGCCACCGCGGCGGCCAGCGCGGAGCCGGCCGGCACCAGGCGGTTGACCAGCCCGATGGCGTGCGCCTCCGCGGCGTCCAGCTCGCGACCGGTGAGGATCAGGTCCAGCGCGCGGCCGAGCCCGACGATGCGCGGCAGCCGGTAGGTCCCGCCGTCCACCAGCGGCACTCCGTAGCGCCGCTCCAGACAGCCGAACCGGGCGCCGTCGCCGGCCACCCGCAGGTCGCACCACGCGGCCAACTCGAGGCCACCGGCCACGCACCAGCCCTCGATCGCCGCGATCACCGGCTTGGACAGCCGCAGCCGGGTCGGACCCAGCGGCCCGGAGTCGCGCAGCGCCGGCAGCGACCGCAGGTTGGCCCCGGCGCAGAAGGCGTCCCCGTCGCCGTACAGCACGGCCACCCTGGCCACCGGGTCGGCGTCGAACGCGACGAACGCATCGTGCAGCCGCTGCGCGGTGGCCGAGTCGATCGCGTTCCGCACCCGCGGCTGGCCGATCCTGATCACCGTGACGGCGTCGCTCACCGGCGCAACCTACCGGGGCGTGCTCGCCGCCGGCACCCGTCCGAGGCAGACCCGCAGCGCCGCGGGCGCCCGCAGCTGCGAGATCGGCGTCCAGGGCACCGTGGGATCCGGCAGCTCGGCGTCCGGAAAGCGGCTGGCCACGGTCGCCATGGTCTCCTGAGCGATCACCCTGGCCACCGGCGCGCCGATGCAGTAGTGCGGCCCACCGCCCATGCCGAGGTGCCTGGTCTCGCTCCGGTCCGGGTCGAACCGGTCCGGCTCCCGGAACTGGGCGGGGTCGCGGTTGGCGGCCAGCACGCTCAGCAGCACCAACTCGTCGCGCTCGATGCGGAGCCCGTTGACGTCTAGGTCCCGCATGGCCACGTACGGCAGGGTCGCCGCGGGGCAGTGCAGCCGGTTCGCCTCCTCGACGGTGCGCGCGGCCAGCCCGGGATCGGCGGCAAGCTGGCGCCACCGGTCGGGCTGGCCGAGGAGCGTGTACGTCGTGCAGCTGAGCAGCGCCCTGGTGATGCCGTGGCCGCCGATGACGAGGTTGGAGATGATCGCCGCGAGCCGGTCCTCGCCGAGCCCGAACGAGTCCGCAGCGGCAATGAGCCTCGTCGTGACGTCGGGTCCCGGTCGGCTGCGCCGGTCGGCGATGGCCTTTCTCGCCAGCTGGGTCAGCTCGACGATGGCATCGTCGAGTCGCCGAATCTCGTCGGGCGTAAAAGGCACAACGCCGCCGAACATGGCGCCAAGCTCTGTCGAGACGATATCGAGCCGGTCCAGGTCCGACGGCGAAAACCCCAACGCATCGCACAGCGATTTGATCGGCACCCGGTGGAATATGGTTGTCACGAGGTCGGCGGTGTCCGCGCGGCCGAGTTCGGTGCAGTCGTTGATGGTGTGCTCGGCCACGGACACTCGCAGCCTGGCAAGGACCTCGGCGGTGAAAGAATGCGAGACCAATGCGCGCAGCATGCGATGGATGTCCGGTGGCTGCGTGGAGAGGATGATCTTGCGCCACTCGAAGAGCGGACCGCTGGTAACACCTCGTTTCGGCAGGTAGTCGACGCCGGAGGTGCGGAAGCGATGATCGGTGAGCACCGCCTGCACGTCCGCGTAGTCGATCAGCACGCGCAATCCGAACTGTCTCACCCAGCGGTGGCCACGCGTCCGGGCTGCGCGGAATTCGTCGTGCTGAGACTCGTCGTGCCGTTCCCGCACGCGTAGCGGAAATAAATTGTGCCGGTCCATTCCCTCGCCTTGCGTCTTCGCGTATTGCTTATGGTGCCGCCGGGGGATGGCCGGCTCGTCCTCCGAGGGTACGTCCGTCGCTGGCAAAGGAAAAGGAGAAGAGCTGCCGGCGCCGTGGATCCGCCGGCGGCATACGCGAATGTCGACGGACGGTTACCGCGCCGGTACATTTTGCGACGGCCCGTCGCTTGGCGGCGGGCCATCGCCTCAGCTACTTGTCACCCGGTGACCAGGTCGCGAGTGGCGGGGTCGACACGTGCCCACCGCAGCAGGTCGGTGATCTTGAAGGTGCCCGGCGTCGCGCTGGGCAGGGTTGGCTGGAACCCGTTGTTGAGATAGGAGAACTCGTCGAGCTGCAGCAGGCCGATGATCGTCTCAGCGACGATCCGGCCGCCGACCGGGCCGAGCCGCCGGCCGCCGTTGAACACGCTCGCCTCGCGCAGGATGTAGTACCAGAGCGGGGTGCTGGCATCCAGGCCGAGCCCGTACGTCCGCAGCTCGGGGAAGTAGCTCGATCCCAGGATCGGGGTGCCGGTCGCGGACGCGATCCGCTGGCCGGACGGCAGCGACCAGGTCAGGTGCCGCAGCAGGTTGCGCTGCGCCAGCGAGATCGGCGCGTCGCCGCTCGGGATGGCCCCCAGCGGCAGCCGGAACAGCGGCGTCGAGATGTTCGTGTCGATCAGTTTGTTCGGCCGCACGTGCTGGGTGTGGATGCCGCCGAAGTCGAAGAACGTCTCCCAGCCGATGAACCGCCGGCGCGCGCGGGCCCCGCCGCGCAGGTCGACCGGGTCGGTCTGGCCCTCGCCGGCCGGGTCGAAGATGAAGCCGAAGAACGCCGGGGCGCCGGTGGCAGGGTCGCCGTTGGGGTCGCCGTTGCGGTTGGCCCGGTAGGACGGGCGGACCAGGCTGTGCCCGAACCGGTAGGTGCCGGTCTGGAACTCGACCGGCATTGAGGGCCGGGTGAACCGGTACCACCGGCGGCCGTTGCGGAAGATGTCGTCGACGAGTGACTGGCCGACGATCTGCGGGAGGAACTCGTGCACCACGATCCACTGCCAGTGGTGGATCACCGTGCGCCGGGAGTAGAACCACACGTCGCCGGGCAGGTTGTTCGCGCGCCGGAAGTCCACGGTCCGGTTGTGGGCGAGCAGGAATCCGGCGTGCAGGCCGGCGATCATGAGGTTCTCGTCGTTGCGTGGGTCGGCGATGGCCGCGCGCAGGCTGCCGCTGAAACGGGGGAGATCCTCGAACAGCCCGCCGCTGCTGACGAAGAACTTCGCCGGGTCGGAGGACAGGTACAGGTGCGGGCTCACCGACGGCCCGCCGCCGTACACCGAGTCCAGGTCGAGCCTGGTGTCGCGGGTGTTGGGGGTCTGCGTCGGCTCGGTGACAACGCCGAGCCGGGAGGTGTTATCGAAGGTGATGTCATGGTCGAGGAACTGCCCGACGAACGTCGTGCCCGCCGTCATGTCGGCGACGTTCTGGTCGACGTTGCGCGGGCTCAGCTCGGGGTTCGTGATCAGGCGCACCGGGCCCTCGGTCAGCGGGTCCCGCGCGTCCAGCAGGCCGCCAACCTTGCCGATGTCGGTCATCGCGTTCTTCACGGACGTGGATGTCGGGTTGGCGAACGCCGGGAGCTGGAAAATCCGGCTGAACCGGGGGTCCGGGCTCGCGGTGACGACCGGGCCCTCGACCGTCTCGGCGAGCGCTTCGATGTTGTTGAGGGTGAGCACGCCGGCCGCGCTCGCACCCATTCCGGCTAGAAAACCGCGACGGCTGACTCCGCCCGGCCGCTCGAGGTCGTGACTGGCTGACAACTCCACACACCTCCACATAACCGACCCCGCCCGCGCCCGGAAAAGTGGGCTGAATTAGGGTCGATCCGGAGATCCTCCCACGCATTAACAGCCGGCCATATCGGCCATTTGGCCGCCGGCAATAGTCTCGTGCGCGCCGTCGTTGTTGCAATGCTCTCGGCCGTTCGGCGCAATCGCCGGCACTGCAATCACGGATCAAGGCGCTGTTGATGTAGGTGCAATTCTCTACGGTGCAGGTGTCGCCTAGCTGACGCGGCGGTCCTGGGGCGGACCGACCCGCCCACGAGACGTGTCACGATCAACAGTGTAGCGGCAGGAGTGGCGAGCACTCCTGCCGCTACATCATGGCATGGTCAGTTACTCATCCTCCAGTGGAAGTGGTCTACATGGGACGCCCAGTTACGGATGACGTCAGTGGCGCGACGGCCGTCGTTGAGCGTGACGCCAGCGATAGCAGCGGCGAAAGCCGGTGTGAAAGTGACCCCCACGAGTTGGATTCGGCTGCCGTAGGTGTTCAGGTGGCCGATGATGGCAGCAGCCGTGGCGGCATCCCGCGCGAGGTACCCCGCGAACCTGCCGTCCACATCGTTGCCGGTCTGGTGTGAGGAGTGTGGCTGGAATCTCCCACCGTTCATGTTCGAGAAGTCGTTCCAGCTCAGACCTGTAGTGCCATTGATGAAGGTACGAACGGTCGGCTTGGCCCAGTCGTCACCGCCTTCTTCGAGATCGCGATCCTCACCGTAACGGGTGATGCCGGTCACGCGGACGAGCTTGGTGACCGACCCAGCATCCTTCTCGGCCGTTTCACCGTCCGAGGAGCGTGCTCTGATCCGGAGCGTGAGCTGGCCGTTAGCAGCCTGGTTGGCCGCAGCGAGCTGGGCAGCGGGGATCTCGAACAGTAGCTGACTTGCGCTGAGCCGGATCTCCTCGTCATCGCCGAACTGGGTGAGCAACGTATCTCGTAAAGCCGCAGGTAGCGTCCCTCTCGCAATCACGCCACCTTCGAGCACCTCCAGGGTGATGTCCTGCAGCGTGCCATCCCGCGGTCCCTGAATTGTAATGGTGCCGTGTACCCGGGTGTTGTTGCCGAAGAAAGGATGGGCCGACGCGCTCAGGTGTCGAAGGTGCAGGCCGTCGATATCGTTGAGCTGAACGGCGGTGATCCTCAGTTTTTTCTTCTTGACGACGTCGACTACGACCTGGGAGTTGAAGAAAGCATCGGCCACGTTGGCGACGGCGACGTCGACCTGGACTGTGTCGCCCTGGTCATTGACCGGAAGTTCGGATTCGAACCAGCCGGTGGCACCGCGGCCGTCGAATGCGGCCAGGCCGAGTCCGTTCATGCTGTTGCCGTCGATGACCGAGCCGCCGGTCTGTGCGTTACGGACGGCGACGTTGTAGAAATCGTTGAACTCACTACCGAACCAGCCGCCAGGAACCTCGCTGGTGATGAAACGGTAACGAACGGTCACGCTGTTGAATCCGGCCTCGACCTGGAAAGTTCGGGAAACAGACTGTTGCCCTTCACCTGACGTAGTGAGCGCCAAGTCGAAATCCGTGGTCGCCGGCCCGACATCTGTCGACTGCAGGAAGGCGTCGGCCGCATTGGATGCATCCTGGGTACGCGAGGATGCGGTGGCCGGGCTCGATGCGGAAGCGTCGCCCAGTGAACCCTCGATGTGCGGCACTATGGCGACCGGCGCCGTTCCGACAACCCAGCCGGCTGTGCCCTGGGCGAAATCGTTGTTGTCGATCGGGCTGGCCGGATTGAAGCCACGCAGACGCAGGACGGCGGTACCATCAAAAACGCTGGCCGGTCGGGTGGCGAACCGGTTACCGGAGGCCTGCGCAATGATGTTGTAAGACCGATTCGGTAAATTCGGGAAGGCGCCCAGTCCGTTCACATCGGTGGTCAGTTGAGCCGCGACCGCAGGATCGTCTGCCAGCTTCGCGGCCACCGGAACTCCGGCAGCCGGCACGCCGTTCTCGTCGAGTACCAGCACCGGAATAGTGAACTGGCCGGCCCACACGACATACGTGGTGTCGATGAGGTATCCGAAGACGTCCAGTGCCACGAGGTTCAGTGTGTGGCGGCCGCTGCTGATTCCGGAGGGCAGCGTGACGCCATCGGCGGTCAGGGCCAGGGACTCGTAGGGAACGGGCCGCCCATTGTCGTAGAGGGCCACGGAGCTCGAACTCATGTCAAGCGTCGGACAGCTCAACCGGAACACGATGGGTGTCCCGGCGGGATAGAATCCCCGCTCTCCTGGGCCTTCCAGAACTGCGACCGCCTCTGAAACAGGCTCCGGCAGGTTCTCGTCCGGCTCGGTGCCGGGGTCGGGCTCCGGAAGTGGCGGTGGTGCGTCACACGGTATTCCTGAATCGCAGTCCCCGAGTTGGTCGCCGTGACGGAGATGGGCGTCGGCTGCTGGTTGAGGTAAGGTCAGCGCCTTCTCCGCTGGTGTACCGGGACTATGACAGATGGTTACCGTCTCCGGTGGGCTGGACGGGTTTCCGGTCGCAGCGGCACCCTGGACGAACAAAGCGAAAAGCGCAAAGAGAACAAGCAAAGATAATCGCCTCAACTGCAACCTCCACTGAGAAATTTCTTGGGGAAATCCGTTCATGACTGAAGGCGCTTCTCAGCATAGGCAGTCAAGAGGCATGTCGCACTGCCCTGTTCAGGCGACGAAGAAGTAGGAAGTCGGGCCGGGCATTCAAAGGCTATCGGCAACCTGCCAGGCCGCTCATCGCCTGCCATGAAAAAATGTTACTGGTACGACAGGGTGAATATGGCCAACCCGATCGCAGCAATGGTACGAGGGCCAGCGAACAGACAAAGAGCTGAACGCGAATGGTGCGATGCGGCCACAGGCGACGGCGAGACAGCCAACTTGCTCCGTAGAAGACGAGCCCGAGGTGGCCGGCGCCACCTTCCGTGAGCGCTGGGGCGCCCTGCTTGCGGGTGAGTTCATCTTGCGGACGGCCAAGGATACGAACAACCCCCGGACCGCGATCTTGATGGTCGGGGTTGGATCAGGACGTAGCTGGTGCCCCGGGTGGGAGTCGAACCCACACTGGACGGGTTTTGAGTCCGTTGCCTCTGCCGGTTGGGCTACCGGGGCGTGTCGCGGGGATCACTGTACCCAAGTACCGGTGACGGCGTGGTCACCGGCGGGGCGGGACGTATCCTGCTGGTTCCGGCTGCCGCCGGCCGGCCGCTGCTCGGGCGCGGCCGAGCGGGGGACGGTGAGGCGGCGACCGTGGGGTGGCGAGGACCGGGAGGACGCGATGGCGCAGCAGGCCGGTCCGCGGGTGCTGGTGGCGGAGGACGAGGCGCTGATCCGGCTGGACCTGGTGGAGATGCTCCGCGAGGAGGGTTACCAGGTGGTCGGGGAGGCGGTCGACGGGGAGCAGGCGGTGCGGCTGGCCGGCGAGCTGAACCCCGACCTGGTGATCATGGACGTGAAGATGCCCAAGAAGGATGGCATCGAGGCGGCGTCGGCGATCGCGGCCGAGCGGATCGCGCCGGTGGTGATCCTGACCGCGTTCAGCCAGCGGGAGCTGGTGGAGCGGGCCCGCGACGCCGGTGCGATGGCGTACCTGGTGAAGCCGTTCGGCAAGCGCGACCTGGTGCCGGCGGTGGAGCTGGCGATGTCGCGGTTCGCCGAGCTGCAGGCGCTGGAGGCGGAGGTCGCCGGCCTGACCGACCAGTTGGCCACCCGCAAGGTGGTCGACCGGGCGAAGGGCCTGCTGATGAGCCGCAACGGGATGACGGAGCCGCAGGCGTTCCGGTGGATCCAGCGGACCGCGATGGACCGCAGGGCGACCATGAAGTCGGTCGCCGAGGCGGTGCTGGAGAGTTTCAGCTGATCTGCCAGGACGCCAGCACGGACCTGGTGAGCGCCGGGTCGACGCCGAGCAGCCGCAGCTCCACGAAGTGCGCGCCGGGGCGCAGGCTGCGGGTGGACACCGCGATGCGGTAGCTGCCGCCGACGCCGGGACCGTCGCGCGCGGTCGGCACGCCGGCGACCTGCCGGTTGTCCATCCAGAGCTGGAACCCGGCGACGCCGGCCAGCTCGACGCCGTCGAGCTGGCCGCCGAGGCCGTCCAGGGTCACCTCGACGACCAGCCGCGCGCCGGGCACCGCCGTGCCCACCTCGCGGGACTCGGTGTCCAGCAGCCGCACCGACGGGCGTGGCAACGCCGCCGGGTCCGGCCGCCGCGGCGACTGGCTGCCCGCCCGGCCGGGCAGCGGCGGGTCCTCGCCGGGCAGCGGCACGATTTCCAGGTAGCTGCCGGTCACCGGCACGGTCCTGGTGTCCGCGCCCGGCGCCCGCAGCACCAGCGGGCTCACCGCCGGCGGGCCGCCCGGGCCGAGCAGCTCGGCGGGCAGCTCCGCGGCGACGGTCACCTGGGCGCCGGCGCCGGACGGCACCGACGGCAGCACCGGGCGGGCCGGCAGCGCCACCTCGCCGTGCTGCAGCACCAGGCCGCCGAGGTCGACGCCGGGTTGCACGCTCACCGTCGCCACCAGCCTGGCCCGCGCCGCGGCCGCGAGCTGGCGGCGCGAGATGCCGATGCCCGGCGCGTCCTCGTGCAGGCCGAGCACGCGCTGAGTGGCCGGCACCACCGGCTGCGCGTAGCTCGGCGGTGCCGGCGAGGCCGGGCCGGTGA
>Ga0209382_10004210_pt1 | contig 19369 bp, 19 predicted proteins | sample SoiMetdeltSBSDD5_FD_187599 | JGI IMG/M metagenome (GOLD analysis project Ga0209382, IMG submission 187599) | Bulk soil microbial communities from a Populus tree surrounding site in Tennessee, USA - Soil MetaG P. deltoides SBSDD5 (SPAdes) (version 2) | ecosystem: Environmental > Terrestrial >... | reverse complement strand
CCAGGTTCACCAATCGAAAGCCCGCGCTGCATTGCTTGGCGTTGTTGAGCTAAACTGAAGTCATCGGGTGTAACAAGGTCAAGCAGACAATGGCGGTGTCCGAGGCAATCCAGACCATTTCGAGGCTAACGCCGCTCGCCGACGTCCTGCTGATGATCGACGCCGAGGTAAAGCCGGTCACCCAGCGGACGATCGATGTATTTGCCGGTGCGGGACGCACGCTGGCCGCCGATGCTATGGCGTCATCGCGTCCCGCGTCCTCTTTGGCATTGCATGATGGATGGGCGATAAACGCGGACGAGACGCTGGGCGCCGGTGGTCATGCCCCAATGCCGCTGCTGAGGGTGCCCTCGCGCATCGAAACCGGGCAGGCTCTGCCAGCGGGAGTTGACAGTGTAGCGCCATTTGACGCGGTGAAAGTGAGCCAAGGTCGTGCCGAGGCCCTTCACACAGTCAGCCCTGGCGACGGTGTCCTGACGGCTGGAAGCGACAACGATTCGGCAATCCCCCTGCGCCGTGCCGGCGAACGCCTGCGCAGCACGGATCTCGCCGCTTTCTCCGCAGCGGGAATTGCACGCATTCGGGTCCGCGAACCGCGCATTCGCATTTTGCCGGTGCGCGGCAGTGGCATCATCAGCGCTGCGGCGAGTCTCGTTGCGGCAGATGTCGATCGACGCGGGGGCGCGGCGCGGTTGGACGAAAGTGGACGTGGTCTCGATGTTGCCATGGCCGCCGATACCGCGGATGCAATTGTCGCGATCGGCGGAACGGGCAGTGGGCGTAATGACAACAGTGTGCAGATACTTGCGCGAGAGGGACAACTTCGGGTGCACGGCCTCGCCCTTACCCCGGGGGAGACCTCCGCGTTCGGCTTCGTCGGTGCCCGACCGGTCCTGCTGTTGCCGGGACGGCTCGATGCCGCGGTCAGCGCATGGCTCATGGTGGGGCGACGACTGCTCGATCGGCTTGCCGCCTCAAAGAATGGAGAAAACGAACCGGGCGAACCCCTGCCTCTTGCCCGCAAGGTCAGCTCAACCGTTGGCCTGGCGGAAGTCGTGCCGGTCCGGCGCATCTCCGGTCAGGCGGAGCCCATGGCGATCAAGTATCTTCCGTTGTCGTCGCTTGCCCGTTCCGACGGATGGATCCTGGTTCCGGCAGAACGCGAAGGATATTCCGCCGGCTCGCCCGTTCAGGTAAGGCCTTGGCCATGAGCGTCATAAAGGCCATGAGTGCCGCCAAATGAGCGAGACAAGAAAGCCCCGGGCGGTGGAAGATGATGATCTGATAGCGCGCGTGCGTGCGGCGGCGCGCCAGGAACAATTCCTCGAAGTCGTCTCCCCCGAAGAAGCGCGCGCGCGCTTCGAACGGCACCTCGATCTTGCTCCACTCCCTGGCGAGACGGTCACGCTTGCGGACGCGCGCACGCGCGTCCTCTGCGGCGACGTGATCGCGCCCGTCGATGCGCCGCCATTTGACCGTTCAAATGTTGATGGGTTCGCGCTGCGAGCAGCCGACACGGTCGGCGCAAGTGAAGGCAATCCGAAGATCTTCGCACTTAACGCGGAGGTCATCGCTTGCGGCTATGTGCCGGCATTGACGGTCATGCCGGGCACATGCACCGCGATTGCGACCGGCGGCGTCATTCCGCGCGGTGCCGATTCAGTGGTGATGATTGAACAGACCGAACTGATCGAGAAAGGTCACCCCCGCATCGAACTGCGCCGCGCGGCGACGCCCGGGCAATTTGTTTCTTATGCCGGCTCGGATATTGCGCGTGGCGAGACATTGCTTCGGCGTGGCACGCGCATCGGTGCTCGCGAAATCGGCATGCTGGCGGCGTGTGGTCTTGATCGCATCGAAGTCGTGCGGCGGCCCAGGGTCGCGGTCATTTCGACCGGTGACGAGCTGGTGGAGCCCGGCAGGCCTCTCAGGCAGGCCGGAGTCTATGACAGCAATGGCGCCATTATCGCAGCTGCGATCGCCGAGGCAGGCGGTGAACCGCTCGCATTCGGCTCCTTGCGTGACGATGCGGCGGCACTGGAAAAGACGGTGCGTGAGGCACTCGCCGCCAGTGACATGGTGGTGCTGTCCGGGGGCACCTCAAAAGGTGCTGGCGATTTGTCGCATCGCGTGGTGTCGCAATTGGGCAAGCCGGGAATCCTCGTGCATGGCGTTGCTCTAAAGCCGGGCAAACCCCTTTGCCTCGGCGTTGTCGGTGACAAGCCAATCGTGGTGCTGCCGGGGTTTCCGACCTCGGCGATCTTTACATTCCATGCTTTTGCCGCTCCCATAATCCGCGCGCGTGCCGGGCTTCCGCCGGAATCGGCCGAAACGATAAGTGCGCGCGTGCCAGTGCGGATCGCATCAGAACTTGGCCGGAAGGAATTTGTGTTGGTGTCATTGATCGAGCGCGAGGAGGGTACGATCGCTTTCCCTACCGGCAAAGGTTCGGGGGCGGTGACAAGCTTTTCTCAGGCCGACGGGTTTATCGAGATCGACGCACTCGCCTCGGCGCTCAATGCCGACAGCGATGTGCAAGTGACTTTGATCGGGAGTTCAGCGCGCGCGCCGGATCTGGTTATCATGGGCAGTCACGATGTGGCGCTCGATGTCATCGTGGGTGCGCTCGTCGAGCAGGGCCTTTCGGCGCGGGTTCTGGCCGTTGGCAGTTTGGGCGGCGTGGGCGCGATCAGTCGCGGCGAATGCGATGTGGCCCCTATCCATCTGATGGATCCGGCGAGCGGACAATATAATAAGCACCTCGTGGGAAAGGGCATGAGCCTGGTTCCGGGCTGGCGGCGTATGCAGGGAATTTTGTACCGTCCCGGAGATGCCCGGTTTGAGGGGCACAGCGCGCAGGAAGCGCTGAAGATTGTCCTGGAGGATTCCTCTGCCTTGATGGTCAATCGCAATGCCGGCGCCGGCACGCGCGTGCTCACCGACAAATTGCTCGATGGTGCGCGTCCGGCCGGCTATGCCAATCAGCCAAAATCACACAATGCCGTTGCCGCCGCGATTGCGCAGGAGCGCGCCGACTGGGGCATTGCGATCGAGCCGGTGGCCAAGCTTTACGGGTTAGGTTTTCTGCCCGTCTCGCCGGAGCATTATGATTTTCTCGTCGCCGACAGCCGACGTGAACGGCCGGGGGTGCACGCATTTCTTGCGGCCTTGCGCGACGAGCGCGTGCGCGCGCGTATTCGGGCTCTCGGCATGGAACCCTAGGGCTGATTTCCGCTTATCTGGAGGATTTTGGATGCTCAGGCCGCACCCAATGAAACTTCTCTGCCTGCTTTTCGTACTGCTGGCCTTCGCATTTTGTCCGGCGCAGGCGCAGTTACGCGGTCACGGCGGACCGGTGCGCGCTCTGGCAATTTCTCCGGATGGCACGCATGCAGTGTCTGGGAGCTTCGATACTTCGGCGATCAGATGGTCGCTCGCAGCGAACTCCGCCGAGCAGGTGTTGCGCTTTCACGACGGCGCAGTCAACGACGTCGCCTATTTGAAAGACGGACGCATCGTCACCGCCGGCGCAGATGCTCGCATCGCAGTCTGGACGCCGGGACAACAACAGCCGGATAAGATACTTGATGGCCATTCGGCGCCGATTGCGAGCGTGGCGGTGTCGCCTGACAACACGATGCTCGCCTCCGCATCGTGGGATCGCACCATCCGACTGTGGCCCCTGAACGGCGGCGACGCGCGCGTCCTTGAAGGCAACGCTCAAAACGCCAACGGCGTTGCGTTCTCGCCGGATGGAAGGAACGTCGTCAGCGCGGGCTACGACGCGACGATACGGATATGGCCGCTCAAGGGCGGCAGCGAGATCGTGCGCAATTTGCCCACCCCGCTCAATGACGTGACAATCGCGCCCGACGGAGAAATTGTCGCCGCTGGAGGCGACGGCAAGGTTTATTTTCTCTCGCCGGGTGGCGACGTACTCGGTGAAGCGCAAGCCTCGCCAATTCCTGTCATCGCGCTCGCCATCTCTCCTGACGGGAATCTCGTCGCCGCGGCCGGCATTCGTGGCTCGGTGGCGATAGTTGAGCGCAAAACGCGCAAGGTCGAACATACGCTGGTCGGACCGGGCTTGCCCGTCTGGTCCGCGGCTTTCTTTCCCGACAATCGCACGCTGTTGACTGGTGGTGCCGACCGGATGATCCGCCGCTGGGACGCGTCAAACGGCGAACCGATCGGCGCGACCATCATGGGAGCGCCAGAGGATCCCTTGGCGGCCTATGCGGGAGACCACGGCGCCGAGGTGTTCCGCGCCTGCGTGGCCTGCCATACGCTGTCACCGGATGAAGTTAGCAAGGCCGGCCCGACGCTTGCCGGAATATTCGGGCGGCGGATCGCCACGCTGCCCGGTTACAATTTTTCGCCGGCATTGAAGAAACTGGACATCGTCTGGACACCGGAAACAGTGTCAAAGCTGTTCGAAGTGGGGCCTGCACAATATACGCCGGGCACCAAAATGCCGGAGCAGACAATCGGATCGGCCGAGGATCGCAAGGCGCTGGTGGACTTTCTGGCCAAGGCGACGGCAAACAGCAAGTAGCTAGCTTTCGCCCTTTTGCTCCCGTTCGCGCAGATAGTCCTCTGTCGTGCGCACCGGGGGTCGTTGTGGTGCGCCGAACGGGTCAAATTGCTCTTCTGCCATCGCTACGACGCGGCAATCCTCGCACATCCTGATGACGTCCAGCCTTTTCGCCGAGTCTTTATACATCCAGTGTTTGCCCTCGAGCTTTGCAACAACGCGCTCAACTGAGCTCTTCACGCCGAATGGCTTGCCGCAGCGGATACATTCGGCGGGGTCCTCCTGCTTGATAATGCGGCTCGTAGCAGTGGCGGCACGAAAATCGATTTGCGGCTTCAGACTTATGACCTTCTCCGGACAGGTTGCCTTGCACAGACCGCATTGCACGCAGGCATCCTCGGCAAAGCGGAGCATCGGCCGCTCAGGATCATCGGACAGCGCGCCGGTCGGACAGGCCGATACGCAGGAGAGGCATAGAGTGCAGCCTTCCACTCTCACTTCAACCTTGCCAAATGGTGCGCCTTCGGGCAGCGGGACGATATCGACCGGCGCCGGGGAGGCCGTGTGCAACTCACGCAGTGCCAGCCGCATCACCTCACGTTTGCGACCGACCGCGGAAAAAGTTGCCGGCCTTGCCGTGGTCTCTAGTAGTGCGATTCCGCGCAGCGTTTCGCCAAGGACGTCGGGATCATCTGTTTCGATGACTGCAACGCGTGCTCCGTTGAAGCCAAGTCCGGCCAGGATCGGTTCAGCCAGTGCAACGGTCTTGTGGAGGCCGGAAATATCATGACGTGGCTTGCCGCGTGCAAGAAAGCGCACGGCCGACGCGCCATAAGAAATGGCGGCCGCCACCGCTTCCAGCCCGACCTGGGTGATCTCGTTCACTTCGACCGGCAGCACGTTCGCCGGCAGGCCGTCCCCGTACCGGGCAAGCGCATCGATCAGTGCACCGCCGTGTTCGACATCGTGGAACATCACAACGGGATGCTTGCCGCGCGCCTCGGCGTATACCGAGAGCAATGTGCGCAGTTTGCGCAACAGTGCGTCGGAGGAGGGCAAGGCGTAGCTCGCGGCGCCAGTCGGGCAGGCCGCAGCGCATTGGCCGCAGCCGGCGCAGATGTGTGCATCGATGCTCACGTGATCGCCTGCGGGCGTGATGGCGCCGGTCGGGCAGAGATCGAGGCAACGGCGGCATCCGACGATCCTCGATCGCGAGTGCGCGCACAAATCCTCAGTGAATGTAATGTACCGGGGTTTGTCGAACGTGCCGGTCAGGTCTCGCGCCTTCAGCACGGCTCGGATGACCGCAACACGATCGCCGGGGTCGGCGCGCAAATAGCCGTCGCGCAGATCGGCAGCCGGGAACAACGACGGCCCGCCGGAAAGGTCGATGAAGATGTCGCAGCGTGACACGGCGCCGTTGCGCGGCGCTCCAAATTCCAGCGTGGCACGCGAGGAGGGACGCGGTGTCGCATAATCGTCGACGCTGATTTCGAACGCACCAAGATGACCTTTGGCGGATCGAACGGTGCCTTTCACGATTGGAAACTCGGTGACCCGTGGCGGTGCGACCGTCGCATCCGGCTTAATCAACACCGTGACGTCGAGTTGATCTTTGAGCGAATTCGCCGCTTCGATGACGCCCTCATCCTTGCCGTAGAGAAGGACGACACCTTCGCTCGTGAGCGGCACGAATGGAATTTCCGGCACCGGTTCAGCGCTCGCGGCGATCAGCGCCGCCATTTTTGCTCCGGCTTTGGCCGCATCCTTGGACCAGCCGCTCGTCTCACGAATGTTGACAAAGCCAGGCGCTGCGGCGCCTTCGATCTCGCCGGCAACTTCGCTGAACAAAGGTGCTTCCTGAGTGCATGCGACGCTGACCGCTCCTCCAGCGGTAGCCGCCTTGCGGAAGCGATCGAGCTCCGCGCGACAAAGCTGCCGACCTTCAAGCACTTCGGCACCGCGACAGGCACGCCTTACCGCCTCGCCATCGAGTGGCATGGTGTCTTCGCAGGAACAGATCAGTATGGTGCGCGGCCGTTCGGCCATCAGCTCATTAACCTTTTTGTTTGTCCCGGCAGGTCAGGGCGCAAGCCGTCGTGGCATTTGCCTCCAAGCAATCCCCCACGACCGCGGGACTGGTCTGGGGACATCTATCGCTATAGTTATATGTATTCAAACAGGAAAGGTAGAGCGAGGAAAATGCCGACGGGAACGGCCCATTCTCCACTTGTGTCTGAACTGGCGCTGCCGCCGCCGTTTTCAGCGGTGCGCCTGCGCGAAGTCGGGGATGCCTTTGCCCATGCAGTATCGATCGCCGGCGAGCGGGGCGCTGGCACGCTGGTCTATGTCGGCCGTTTCGATCTTGCCGAGTTCGCCGTGGTGCTGGAACCGGACGAGCCATTGCGGACAGCGAGACGGACATTCTACGCCGGCATGGCGGCCCTGGCCGATGCTTTGATTGCGCAAGCGCAACCAAATACGTCAGTCATTATAAATTGGCCGGATTCGCTTCTGATCAATCAAGGTCTGGTTGGCGGCGGCCGACTGGCATGGCCTCGCGGCGCTGCGGAGGATCATGCACCGCCATGGCTGGTGTTCGGCGGGATGATCCGCACGGTGTCGATGACCGGTCTGGAACCGGGACTAAGTCCGTTCGTAACCGCTCTTGAGGAAGAAGGCTTTAGCGATGCGATGTCCGCACATTTGGTTGAAAGCTTCGCCCGCAATTTCATGCACATCACGGATGCCTGGCAAGAGAGCGGCTTCGGCGCGGTGGCCAAGAGCTATCTTCAACGTTTGCCGCGCGAACAAGGCGTTCGTCGTGACATCGATGAGAACGGCGATCTGCTGATCCGCAAAATGGGCAAGGTCGACGTGGTGAAACAAAAGCTTCTGCCGCGCCTCGATCAGCCGGCCTGGTTCGATGCCAAGACCAGAGGACCGCGGGCATGAAGCTTCTCCGCACGATACGGCTCGATGCATCGGATACCTTTGTATTCGAAAAAGCGGCGGAGCCGGGCGAATGGGCCGTGTCGGGCGCCTTTGCGTTCTGGAATCGTGATGCAGCGTCACTGGAAGGCAAGGCGCGGTCAGCGTTTCGCAGCGGATTTCTCGGTGTATCGAGCCTTGGTTGGTCGACGCTGGTGCAGATTGTTGCGGCGAACGACAAAGATCGACGGGATATCGTCGACACCCTGGCAAGACAGTTGGTGTCCGGGTTCGGAGCGCCAACGATCGAGGACGCGCTTGCGGCTGCGGAGGAGGAAGTAGCCTTCGTTGAGTCACTGTGTTCACAACCGCAAGACACACTTGTCGCTGTGCACCGCACATTCGAAGACGGTGCAGTGAAAGAGTCTTTCCGCACACTGCGTCCGCGCAACGGACCCAAACCCGTACGAGCTTTTTCCTTCTTTGAGGTCGAAGGCGAGACCGAGCAGCCCGGTGAACAGGTCGACCTCATTGCGATGGTCGAGCGAGAGCGCAAATGAGCGATTTCTGGATTTCCAGCGGCCACCATCTGCTCGATCGGGATGAGAATGGAGGCCTGCACGTGACCGACGAGTTCCTAAAATTGTATCTCGCCAGGCCAGAATTGCTGCCGCCACCGGAGGCTTGCGCGGTCGAGCGTACTCTGCACGCCAGCTTGATGGCCGATCCGCGCCGGCCGATCGCTTCATCGGACATAAAAGCCATTGCCGATGCGGATGCGTGCGAAAACTGGCAGCTGCTGATCGACTTCCGCGATCATTTGCTGCGGCACAAGACCCTAGAGGCTGCTTTCAGCGCTCTTGTGCGGAAAGGAATGAGCAACGTTCCCCCGCTTTTCATCAATCAGCTTGTGCATGTCATCCTTCGCAATGCGCTCAATGGCGTCGAGGATACGCGTGTCTTGCGCGCCGCCGAGCTGTTTTTTCGCGCCCAGCGCGTCACTCTCCACGATGGCTCGCTGATCGTCGCCGACGAAGAGACGATCGGCGGTCTCAATACGACGCCGGTGACGCCGCTGGTGTCGATGCTTGGCATTCCAGCCGAGGCGAATATCGATATCATTAACGCCGAGAATGCGGACAGCTATTGGCAGCGCAGCGATCAGTTCGACATGGCGCTCGATCTGACTGCCGGTCGTGAAGGACTCGAGGCGCTGGCCCAGGCGATGCAGCGCTGGATCGCGCATGTGATCGGGGTAGATGTGGCGATCCAGCCGTTGAAGGAACTGAAAGACATCAATCTTGCCTGGTACGTCGGGCTCGACGCTGATGGCACCAAAATCGGCGACATGCTCTGGCGCGGAGAAGATATTGACGAAGCGATCATGTCCCGCGTGATCGGATTATTTCGGCTCGACTTTCGCGATCCCGAGCTCATGCTCGAGAAGGTAAAAGGCGAACCGGTTTATCTGATCCTGGCGATGACGTCTGATAAGACCATCCGCATGAAACCCCAGAACCTGTTGGCCGGTCTGCCTGTCCGGCATCTGGAGCCAGTAAGTTGACCGCCCTTGTGACCATTCCAGTCGGCGTCGTCGTGGAGCGCAGCAAGAGTGCCAGCCAGTGGGTAGATTTTCATTGGCGTCCGGTCGGTGTGCTCAGCGGGGTTCCGGAGGCGTCGCCGTGGACCAAATTGTCCGACAACGGCGAACGCGCCACATTCTACGCAGGCGCAATGCCGGTCGAGCTATTCCGAACGGAAACCGCCAACTATAGGGACAACCTGCGCCTGGAAACGCCGCTGCTGTGGATCACATTGCGGCCCGTCGATGGAGATCCGCCCTACGAATTGGCATCGGTTACGGCCGATCCCGCCGAGGGCGAGGCCATGACCGAAGCCGGCGCCAATGTGGTCGAAACGGTGGCGATGCCGATTTCGATGCAGGAGACGATTGCAGCCTTCGTTGCCGAGCACCACGTTGAGCGGGAATTCGTGAAGCGAAAGCGCGACCGCGCCGACCCGGAAGCGCTGGCACGCCGAGGTCCGCCGGCACGTGAGGATCACAAATGAACGAGCGTGAAAATTTCATCGGCCGCTGGTCGCGCCGTAAGCGCGAAGCTGCCAGTGAAAAAACGCAAGGCGAGCAGCCCGGCATTGCGGACGCGCCCAAGGAGACGGATCAGAGCGCCAGTCTGAGCTCCGAACAATCCAAACTGACCGAGCCGGACGCTGCCGAATTCGATGTTGCCAGCTTGCCGCCCATTGAATCGATCGAGGCAGGCACCGACATCACCGCATTCATGCGCGCAGGCGTGCCAGCGGAGCTTCGGCATGCGGCCCTTCGTCGCGCCTGGTCTGCTGATGCAACAATTCGCGACTTTGTCGGTCTGAATGAAAACTACTGGAGTGATGTGACCGGGCCAGGTGGAGTTGCCGGCTTTGGCGACCTCGATCCCGGCCTCGACGTCAAGCGAATGGTCTCCGAACTTTTCGGCGAGAACGCCACACAAAAGACCGGGTCCGAATCTTCGGATACTTCCCCTGCACCTGCAGCAGTTTCCCGACCTGCAGTCGAAGAGAAGGGCATGAATGCGCCGGAACCGAATACCAGCGAAGCTGCTCACGTCGAGGGCACAAAAATTGCTGCAGCGCAAAATCACGCGCCAGCCGAGCAAACGGAACAGAGACTCGTTCGCCGTCATGGCGGCGCTCTGCCGGAATGAAAGTCGCGCAGGATTGTTCCTGCTTATAGCCTCAAGCTATTGACCCAACTTGCGGTGGGCCGGTACGCTTTCATTGTGACAATTCAAAACAAGAACAAAGTCGGATGCGGGAACCCGGGTTAATGGAAGCGATTCGCGCCGCTGGCGGCGTCGGTCAGCTTGCACGCCAAATAGGCATCTCCCAACCGTCGGTGTCGAACTGGACCAAGGTTCCCGCGGAACGGGTTATTTCGGTCGAAGCCACCACTGGCGTCGACCGGGCTGTGCTCCGGCCGGATCTGTATGACGGAAAGCAAACGCCCGACGAAGTCGATCTCGCCCGGGCGCAGGAATATGCGCTGCTCGCCGCGTTGCTTACGCGTGCGCCCGACGCAGGCTTCTTGGCAAAGATATCCGAGTTGCGTTCCGATGCCTCACCGCTCGGATTAGCACATGCTGCGCTGGCTGAAGCTGCAGAAGGAACCACGGCCGAAAAAGTCGAGCGCGAATATTTCGATCTTTTTATCGGGCTTCGCCGCGGCGAGTTGATGCCGTACGGCTCGTACTACCTTACCGGGTTCCTGCTCGAGCGGCCGCTGGCGCGCTTGCGCGACGACCTTGCGAAAATCGGGATCGCTCGTGTCGAAGGTGTCGTCGAGCCCGAAGATCATGCCGGCATTCTGTGCGAAATAATGTCGGGTCTTGCGAGCCGAAGGCTGCCAGCGCCAGCCGAGTCCGATCGCATGATCTTCGACAAGCACATGGTTCCTTGGATCGGTCGATTCTTTAGCGATCTTGAGAATGCGTCGGCTGCAGATTTCTACAAGCGAGTGGGAGCACTCGGCCGCGTGTACGTGAACATTGAAGCGGAAGCCTTCGATCTGCCGACTTGAGACAGTCGAAGGAAAACTGGAGGAATTCGAGGAGAGAACGGCGATGAAAGAACATGAAAAGTCAAAGGTGGGTCGTCGCGACTTCCTGCGTGCGATGGGCGCAGGCGCGGGTCTTGCGGTAACGGCAGCCGCGCCTCTCGCGACCGAAGCGGCCGCGGCTGAAACCGATGCAGACAAAAAGAAGGCCCGCTACCAGGCAAATTCCGCCGACGTGCAGACCTTCTACAAGGTTAACCGTTATCCGAGCTGAGGGAGGCTGAGCCGTGCTGATCAAAAGAACAGAGCGCCAGGCGCGTCGCAGCAGTCTCGCAGCGACAGTCGGCATTCAATCGGGCATTGGTCTCGATCGTCGTACTTTCTTGCGCCGTTCCGGCCTCGTCGCCGGCGGGCTTGCAACAATCGGCGCATTGCCGCTCGCCAGCGTGCAGAAAGCCGAAGCCGCTGGCACGAATGTCAGCGGAGCCACCATTCGCAAGAACATCTGTACCCACTGCTCCGTGGGGTGCACGGTGCTTGCCGAAGTGTCGAATGGAGTCTGGGTCGGTCAGGAGCCCGGATGGGAAAGCCCGATCAACCGTGGCTCGCATTGCGCGAAGGGCGCTGCGACCCGGGAGCTGGTGCACGGCGACCGTCGCCTTCGCTACCCGATGAAGCTGGTGAATGGTCAGTGGACCCGGATTTCGTGGGAGACCGCGATCAACGAGATCGGCGACAAGCTGATGGAAATCCGCAAAAAGTCGGGTGCTGAGTCGGTCTACTGGCTTGGGTCTGCCAAGTTCACCAACGAAGGCGCCTATCTCAATCGCAAATTTGCCGCGTACTGGGGAACCAACAATTCGGATCACCAGGCGCGCATTTGCCATTCGACGACCGTCGCCGGCGTAGCCAATACCTGGGGCTACGGCGCGATGACCAACAGCTACACCGATATCCGAAACTCAAAGACGCTGCTGTTCCTCGGCGGCAATCCTGCCGAGGCGCATCCGGTGTCGCTGCAGCACCTGCTTGAAGGGAAAGAGCTTAACCGCGCCAACTTTATAGTCTGCGATCCGCGAATGACGCGCACCGGTGCGCACGCGACCGAATACGTGCGGATACGGCCGGGCACGGACATCCCGATTATCTACGGAATGCTCTGGCATATCTTCAAGAACGGCTGGGAAGACAAGCAGTTCATCGAGCAGCGCGTGTACGGCATGGACGACATCCGCAAGGAGGTCGAGAAATACACGCCGGAAGAGGTCGAACGCATCACTGGCGTGCCGGGCGCGCAGCTCAAGCACGTCGCCGAAAAATTCGCCAAGGACAGACCCTCCTGCCTCATCTGGGCAATGGGGCAGACGCAGCACACGGTCGGCACAGCAAACGTCCGTGCAAGCTGCATCCTGTTGCTAGCCACAGGTAATGTCGGTGGTCCCGGCATGGGCGCCAACATCTTCCGCGGTCACACCAACGTTCAGGGCGCGACCGATCTCGGCCTCGATATCGTGACGTTGCCGCTCTACTACGGTCTGGCCGAGCCGGCTTGGCGCCACTGGAGCCGGGTCTGGGAGGAAGATTTCGAGTGGCTAAAGACCCGCTTCGACGATCCGAAGCTGATGAACACGCCGGGCATCCCGTCCACCCGCTGGCACGACGCTACTCTGCTTGCCAAGGACCAGGTTGCCCAGACCGACAACATCAAGTGCATGTTCGTGATGGGCCACGGCGGCAACACCGTCACCCGTATGCCTGAAGCGGCCAAGGCGCTGGCGAGCCTGGATCTCCTTGTTGTCGCCGACCCGGTTCCGACGACCTGGGCCGTTCTCGGCGATCGCAAGGACGGCACCTACCTGCTGCCTGTGGCCACCAGCTATGAGACCGAAGGATCGCGCGTGGCGTCAAACCGCGCGATGCAATGGGGTGAGCAGATCGTAAAGCCGATCTTCGAGTCCAAGGACGACCTGGAGATCATGTATCTCCTCGCCAAGAAGCTCGGTTTCGCTGACCGGATGTTCAGAAACATCAAGGTCAACGGCAATCTGCCGGTGGCGGAGGACATTCTCCGCGAAATCAATCGCGGTGGCTGGTCGACCGGCTACTGCGGTCAATCGCCGGAGCGCATCAAGTCGCACATGGCCCATCAGTCCGACTTCGACATGCGCACCCAGAAAGCAACGACGGGCCCCAACAAGGGCGACTACTACGGTCTGCCGTGGCCATGCTGGGGTTCGCCGGCGTTCCGTCATCCCGGCACGCCGCTCCTCTACAACACGAACCTGTCCATCAAAGAGGGCGGCGGCACGTTCCGTGCGCGCTTCGGTGTTGAGCGCGAGGAGAAGCTGCCGGACGGCACAACCCGCAAGGTGAGCTTGCTCGGCAACGGCTATTACTCCAAGGACTCGGAGATCAAGGACGGTTATCCGGAGTTCACGCTCGGCGTCCTCAAGAAGCTTGGTTGGGACAAGGACCTCACCGAAGCTGAGCTTGCCGTAATCAACAAGATCAATCCGACCACGCCGGACGCAGTATCCTGGTCGATTGATCTTTCTGGCGGAATCCAGCGTGTTGCGATCGAACACGGCTGTATCCCCTACGGCAACGGCAAGGCACGGGCGAATGCCTTCGGCTTGCCCGATGCGATCCCGGTACACCGCGAACCGATCTATACGCCGCGCGTGGAATTGGTGGAGAAATATCCGACCCTGCCCGACGCCAAGCAGTTCCGCCTGCCCAACATCGGCTTCACCGTGCAAAAGACGGCGGTTGAAAAAGGCATCGCCAAGCAATTCCCGCTGATTCTCTCATCGGGCCGCCTGGTCGAATATGAAGGCGGCGGCGAAGAAACCCGATCGAACAAGTGGCTGGCCGAGTTGCAGCAAGACATGTTCATCGAGATCAATCCTGCCGATGCCGCCGATCGCGGCATCAAGGACGGCGCCTGGGTCCTCGTTTCCGGCGCCGAGATGCCAAGCGGGAAAGTCTGCCGCATGAAAGCTCTCGTCACCGAACGTGTCGGCAAGGGCGTCACGTGGACGCCATTCCACTTCGCCGGCTGGTTCATGACCGAGGACCAGCGCGGCAAGTATCCCAAGGGAGCGGATCCGATCGTGCTCGGCGAAAGCGTCAACACGCTCACCACGTACGGCTACGATCCGGTCACCGGAATGCAAGAACCCAAAGCGACCCTCTGCCAGATCAGAGCGGCATAAGGAGCAACGACAATGGCACGTATGAAATTTCTCTGCGACGCCGATCGTTGCATCGAATGCAACGCTTGCGTCACCGCCTGCAAGAACGAGCACGAGGTACCGTGGGGTATGAACCGTCGGCGTGTCGTCACAATCAATGACGGCAAGCCGGGCGAACGGTCGATCTCCATGGCCTGCATGCATTGCACCGACGCCCCCTGCGCGGCGGTTTGTCCGGTGAATTGCTTCTACACCACCGCGGACGCGGTCGTGCTGCACTCCAAGGATCTGTGCATTGGCTGCGGCTATTGCTTCTACGCCTGTCCGTTTGGCGCACCGCAATATCCGAAAGTCGGCAACTTCGGCTCGCGCGGGAAGATGGACAAATGCACGTTCTGCGCCGGCGGCCCGGAGACCGACTTCAGCAAGGAGGAGTACGAGAAATACGGCGCCAATCGGCTGGCCGAAGGCAAGCTGCCGCTGTGCGCCGAGATGTGCTCGACCAAGTCGCTGCTGGCCGGAGACGGCGATGTCATCGCCCAAATCTATAAGGAGCGTGTGGCCAAGCGCGGCTACGGTTCCGGCGCCTGGGGTTGGCAGACGGCATACCGAGAGTCGATCGCAACGTGATCAGCAATGACGGCGCGCGGGTGAACTCGCGCGCCGTTGGTTGGGGCAACAAGAAACTTGAATAAGGGAGAGAATGGTATGGCGAAGCTAGTTCACTGGGGCGCCTCCATTGCCGGCACTATCGCGTTGGCATTGTTCATTGTGATGGCTGTTCCGGCATACGCGCAGCAAGGCGCGCCCGTGAATCCGACCGCTTCGGCGGTCAAGGAACAGCAGCTGCTTCAGGAGCTGGGCAGGATCCAAGGTCGGGGCACCATCCCTGATGTGAAGTCATACGTGATCGAGCAGCCCATGGGACGCGAGTGGCGTCAATTCCATGAAGTCACGCTGCGCTGGATCGGCGCGATCGCTCTCCTCGGCATGCTGGCCATTTTGGTGATCTTCTATCTTTGGCGCGGCATGGTGAAGATCGAGAAGGGCCGGTCGGGCCGCAAGATCGTGCGCTTCAACGGCTTCGAACGGTTCGTGCACTGGATGACGGCGACCTGCTTTATCATCCTGGCGCTGTCAGGCCTCAACATCACGTTTGGCAAGCCGCTGCTGCTGCCATTGATCGGGCCTGAGGCCTTCACGACCTGGTCTGAACTGGCGAAATATGCGCACAACTATCTGAGCTTCCCCTTCACAATCGGCGTGGTGTTGATCTTCCTGATGTGGGTCGGCGGAAATATCCCCAACCGCGTCGATGTCGAATGGGTCAAGCGCGGCGGCGGCATTGTCGGAAATGACCACCCACCGGCCTACCGGTTCAACGCGGGCCAGAAGATGATCTACTGGATCGTGGTGATCGGCGGCGGTGCCTCGGCCGTAACCGGGTATCTGCTTCTCTTCCCCTTCTATGCCACCGGCATCGAAGGAATGCAGATAGCGCAGGTGGTGCACGCGGTCGTGGCCATGTTGTTCATCGCCGCCATGCTTGGCCACATCTACATCGGCACCATCGGCATGGAAGGCGCATTCGAGGCGATGGGCGAAGGCACTGTGGATGTCAATTGGGCAAGGGAGCATCACCGGCTGTGGCTGGAGGACGAATTGACGCGCACTGGCCCGAACGAGTCCCGGCGGCAGCCAATGGCAACGCCCGCCGAATAGCGCATTAAATATGCCGCAAAGACGCCCGGCCTTTGTGGCCGGCGACATTCATTGTTTTTGTTGGTGAATTTGCCTGAATGTCGCGTTTGTGTCGCATGGAGGTTCACGCCACGCGTACGGCAGCCTCGAGCTTCTTCATGTCTTCGCGATCAACCGCCGGGTCTTCGAACAGGTGCCCATAGAGATCGAACGTCAATGCGACATTGGCGTGCCCCATGACCGTCTGTATACGCTTCGGGGGCCATTTACGGTACGCGATGAATAGGCTCGCTGCCGCATGTCGCAGCATGTGGAAGTTATACCGATATTCTCCGCCATCGTTCGTCAGCCCGCACTTGTGGAGCAGCGGCGTCCAGACTTGGCGATGAATGTTCGCTTGCTGATAAGGGAGTCCACTCCGTGTCGAGAATACCAGTTCGCCCGTTGGGCACTCCATTCATTCCAGCCAACGTGCCGGAGTACTTTATTGTGACGAGCGGCCAAGTGCTCAACTTCATTTCGACATCGACCTCCACCGGGTACGTCTGCTGGACGGAGATGGCCTGACATGCCAACACTTTCAATCAGCGTGAGCAGCTCGACCGTCGCGTCGGGCACCCGCACCTACAACATCACCGACGCCGACCTGAGTCGCCGCCCATCGCGCCCTGAAATCTCAAATGTGACTTATGTGTCAGAAACTAACTCTTTTTATATTTGAGAGTCGCATGGCTTGTCGTAACTTCACCTCTGCCCAAAGTTTGCGGGGCTAAGCCGGAACCCAACAGCGTCTTGCCAGTTCCTGCTTATGAGCGACCCTTCGTGCTCTGACGGGAGGCTTTACGATGGCCCGGACGAAGCAAGTTTCCAAGCGAAAGCGTCGGCGGATAGGCTTACCGGCATTGGGAGCCGCCGGGGTGTCTTTGGTGATGGCAGGCGGCGCAGCAGCAAACGCACCGACAGCGAATGTACCATCGTTGCAAGACACCTCACTGCATCCTGCCATCACTCTCGATGAGGAGGAAATTGCCGACGTCAGCTTGGGGACCTTTTATGTCTTCGACAAGGAAAACGAACCCCGGCTCGGCCAAGGCATAAGGCTTGCAGCCGCTGGCTGCAGAGGCTGCGGAGGTTGTCGGTGCGGAGGCTGCGCAGTAGCTAGGTGCGGAGGCTGTGCCGGCCACTGCGCAGTGGCTAGGTGCGCAGCTCGCTGTGCAGTAGCTAGGTGCGCAGCTAGGTGCGGCTGCGGTGGCTGTGGTGGCGGGTGGGGGATAGGCTGCGTAGGCGTGGGCGTAGGCGTAGGCGCAGGCTGTTGGCAGTGGACGAACGTTGGCTGGGTTTGGGTCTGCTACTAAGGGAAGAACGACCGCTGTGTCGTCGTCCACTGCGCCTTAAAATCCGCCATCGCCTGATCGCGGCAAGCCTGTGACCAAATGGCGACAATCCGTTTAAGTTTTATGGACTGGGTTGATCGTAAAATAACACCAATTCAAAATACCGCTCTCTCTCCGCTCACCCTACTCATCTCATGGACTAGCGAGTAGGGCGGCGGGATGGGAGCGGCGGGCCGATTGTTTGAATCCTTCAGTCGGCCCGCTGGCCGTCTTGATAGATCATCTAACCACTGCTTTTTGAAATCCGCCATCCCTTGCTCGCGGCTCTGTGAATAACCGCGATTGTGAAATGACGGCAGGTCACGCGCCGGCGCTTCAGCAAAGATGATTGCGCCATCGCGGGGCATCAATAACATTCGTGCGTGGAAGATATTATTTCTGGACGCCGCCCAGCGAATGTCACAATTCATTGTCGGAATGCTGGCCCCGACCTCTGGGGTAGAGGGGGACGGGGATGAGATCGGGGCCGCGCTCTCGTGGGAGCGGCCCTGATTTTACTCCTCCCTTTCAATCTCAACAAAATCAATACTTAGCGATGGTGCTCTGCACAAAGAGAGCAGTGCAGCGAGAGGCCAGACGGCGTCAGCTCTTACCTGCCTAGGGTGGGAATAGGAACACCCAATATACGAGTACGCTTTCTACGCTTCGCTGTTCGCTTCCGTTTGGTTTTCCGCGCCTTTCGCTTTTTGGCCATGTGATTGCTTCCATAATTGCTCAAAACGTCCCATCTATAGCGCGAGTTGCCGCTGGCGCTTTCGGGTTTTCGAGACTTACCTCGCACACAGCCCGTTGAGCGCTCCGAATATCGACATAAGCTCTGCACCGAGCTTGTCTTTTTCCGGGTCAATGAGGTCAAGTCCCTCGATCAGTGTCACATATTCTGGACCGAGGGCTTGTTCCAACGTGTTAATTTTCTGGAGCAACTCATCGACCAGTTTGAGGTTTCTCTGCTCGTAGGCTCGCTCCGTCTGCTCACCGAGGTTCCGTATTTCGCAATAGGTTTGGGTCTTGGCTTTGTCGCCCTTGATAATTTCCACGACCTTCTGTGCGTCATCCTTGGTTACCAACGGCTTCTGAGCCTGCGCGAACGCCGGCACGGCGGCGACCAGCAAAATAGCAACAATGAACTTTCGGTTCATTAGAACTTCCCATCTACTGCGCGAGTGGCTGCCGGCGCTTTCGGATTTTTAATCTTCAGCCACGCCTTTGATGGCCCGGACTTGTACGGCGCATTGGTCAGCGCTGCGGCTTGGTGTCGGTGGGCTTTGCATCACGCGAGTTCTTGAGTTGGAGTCTCATCTCAAGGCAGGTCAAAAGCTCGGTGTACGTGGGCGAGAAAGTTAGCGACTTCACACAACCGATGCGATCGGCTGCCGGGAACGTCGACCAGTTTTTGGTTATTTCCTCGCGTGTGCGCTGCTCGCTCGCGAGACAGCTTGTCACTCTCTCGCTGGGCGTTTGGCCAAATGCAATCGAGCCTGCGGCGCGGCAGCTTGCGGTTACATCCCAGCTTGGGACGCCGTCGGATACGGCGGCGCGGGTCCGACGTGCCGAGGCGTCGGCTGGACAAAACGAGATGCCGAGCGCAGAAGCGACCGCAAGGGCAATCAGTCGTCGCAACATGACTGCCGATATATAACAGTTAGTTGAAAACTCAACTACGCCAGATCGGGCACCGCCCTGCTAATGCTACTTGCAGGTCCGTTTAATCGAGTGCAAACTTTGAGGTCTAGCTTCTGGGGATAAAAATGAAACTAACTGTCGCAGCGATAATTCTCCTCGCGTCAATTCCAGCTAGTTTTGCCGGCAATTTCACGCCAATTCCAAAAAATAAGATCGTGCAAGTTGATTGTACTCCGAGTTGCCTAGCCGCATTCGACACATGCGTAAGAGTTCGCGGAACCGGGACTCTCCCGCCAACGGTAGGCACCCAACAGGTCGCAACACCAGCAGTACCACTGGTAATTGGCCCGAATTGTGAGTTTGACCGAGACGCTTGTGTAAGGGGCTGCAGGGCGATCCGAACGAACCCACCGGGCTGAAA
>Ga0209382_10004206_pt1 | contig 19385 bp, 15 predicted proteins | sample SoiMetdeltSBSDD5_FD_187599 | JGI IMG/M metagenome (GOLD analysis project Ga0209382, IMG submission 187599) | Bulk soil microbial communities from a Populus tree surrounding site in Tennessee, USA - Soil MetaG P. deltoides SBSDD5 (SPAdes) (version 2) | ecosystem: Environmental > Terrestrial >... | reverse complement strand
GTCGGCCTCGCCATTCGCGCCCTTCTTCATTGACTTCCTTTCGTCATCCCGACGAAAGTCGGGATCCAGCTTGGGCGTTTGCAAAGTGAAGCTGGATTCCGGCTTCCGCCGGAACGACGATTTATTTGAGCTCAAGGTCCAGGTGGACCAACTGACTTAGGCTCGCCTCCTCGAGATTGTTCCCCGGCCCGCCGCGATCGATCACCAGAAAGCGGCTCTCGTTCTCGAGTGCCAGAAGCGGGTGGTGCCAGACATTGCGCCGGTAGTTGATCCCTTGCGCGCCCCGGGCCAGAAAGCCGCGTAAACTTGAGGCTTGGGGCGTCTTTGCCACCACGACGAGATAGTCCTGCTGCTGCAGGGGAATGAACGCTTGGCTGCCGAGCGGATGGCGCTCGAGGAGACGGATCGCGATGGGCATGGGCCAGACCCTGCCGACGAAAATGCTCAGCAGCGCCTGTCCATCTGTTCCAGTATCGATCTGGGCGAGGTCGTGATACCGCTCCGCCATGCCTTGGTTGATCGGAAAATGGTGAGCGCCTTCCGTCTCGATCACATCGCCGAAATCTGCGAAGGCTTCCCGTGTCAGGGGCTCGAGCTTGAGCCTCACGCAAGCCTGCCATAGATGCGAAGGCGCGAGATGCCGCCGTCGGGAAAGATGTTGAGCTTCACGTGGTTAACCGGCCCGAGTTTTGCAATCTTGTCGCCTGCGAACTTATGGATCTTGTCCATCTGCAATTTCTCCTCGCCCATGAGTTCGGGCCAGAACATAGCGCGCGCCACGATGGACTCATCGGTGCCGGCCTCCAGGAGCCCGGCCTGCAGCGAGCAGCGATCGGGATAATTACCTTTGTAGTGAGCCGTATCGACTTCGATCTTCTCGACGATCCCCTTCGCACCGAGCTTCACGATGATCCAGTCGTTGCCGGGTTCGCGCCTTCGCCGGGTCTCCCAGCCATCGCCCATATTGATGCCGCGGCCTTCGAGCAGCATGGTCCACACGCTGCCATAATGGGCATCATTGTAGGCGACGATCCGGCCGCCGTTCCTCAGCGCCGAGAGTTCATAGACGGCCTTTGGGTCGCGTTCCTCCCATTGTGCCACAGGTTCGCCATAGACCCTGAGTCGCGCCACCCCGCCGTCGGGAAAGATGTTGAGCTTGACGTGATCGTAGATGCCCTGATCCGCGATGGCGAAGTAGTGATGCGCGCTGGGACCGAGCGGCGACGTCGGCACCACCTCCAGCCAGCGCGTCGCCTTCGACAGGGGCTCTGCCGTGAGCACCGCCTCGATCGATGCGGCCGGCGGATAATTGCCCGTGAAATGGCTCGTGTCGATGTCGACGCCATGGAGCCGGCCCCTCACGCCGAGTTTGACAATGCAGAAATCATGACCGGGCCCGCGCCGGCGTCGCGATTCCCATCCATCCATCCATTTGCCGTTCTCATCATATTTGTCCGGGATGAATACGGCCTCCTGGTCCTGCAGCATTCGGGATTTGTCCGCGAAGAAGTCATCCGTGGCGTGGACAGCCTCGGCTCCCAGTCGCGGCGAGGCGAGATTGATACCGTTGACGGCGAACTCGGGTCGTGAATCGCTTCTGGCTTTCATGTCTCACTCGACTTCGAAGAGGAAGGCGGCCCAGGGCCAGCGTTCCTCGTCTTGCGCCGTCCCAGGCTTTCCATCAAGGCGCGCATAGACGACCCACGCCGGTCCCTGCTGGCCGAGGCTCAGATATCGCCCGCCGGCCTTGAGGGCAACGATCCAGTTCTCGCGCTCGAGCGCCGCGTGATCGATGATGGTTGTGAAACCGTCGAGAGCCGTGATGCGGATGGTCCCAGGCTCGGCTCCGGCGGCCGCAAGCACATCTCGCAGCAGAGGGCCCTCGACCGCAATCGGCTGCGTGAGGCCCGGATAGCTGATGACTGCCTCCCTCATTCCCAGAGCTTCCAGCATAATGAGATCGAATTCAAATGCTTGCGTGAAGCTCCGCTGATGATAGTTGAAGAACACATCCCTTGTGGCCTCGAATCCCGGACGATTGCTCCTGCCGATCTTTCCGGTGACCGTCAGCACTGCCGGCCCGGCCGGAGTCTGGGCCTGGCTCGCAGAATGGTTAAAGCCCCCTGCCAGGGCGGCCACGAGCGCAGCCACGAAGAGGAGTTTGCGATTGAGGTTCGTTAATGCCATCTATGCCCCCGCATATCGAGAAGGCTTGAACCTATTGCATATTCCTTTCCAAATCCTGTGGCGTTGCCGGATGGAGCCATGCTGAGCCATCGCTTCTCAATCGCCCCCATGATGGACTGGAACGACAACATAAAATAATCAGCAACTTAAATCCTTAGCTGTGCACCAGGCGGGCACTCAGTTCAGCGCTTTTGCTTGAACTCCGTCCTCTTGGTGACCGGTTGCTGGGCGGAAGCGGGGGGCCGAGGCGCGATGCTTATCGTCATCACAACCATACTGATGGTTCGAAAATGCTCTGGCATTGGCCGCGCCAGAAAGTTGATCCGCTGCGACCTTAGATAAGGGCCCTGCGGGTCTTCCTTAGGCCGAACAATATATTCGTTCATTCTGAGATACCGCAGGCAAATTGCTGTGATACATCGTAGGAGTCTAACTACGCGAGAGTACGCTATGCAGATTGAAGAACTTGGCAGAGACGCCTGCATTAATCTGCTGACCAAAATACGTTTAGGTCGGCTGGCATGCGTAAAGGGGCGTCAACCCTATATCGTGCCGATCTTTTACGCTTTTAAGAAGGGTTACATCTATAGCTTCTCAACTCCGGGCCAGAAGATCGACTGGATGGGAGCCAATCCATTTGTTTGCTTGCAAGTAGATGAGATCAAGACACCACAAGACTGGAGCAGTATTGTCGTGTTCGGCCGCTATGAGGAGCTACCCGATACAATAGCTTTGAGACCCGTTCGCGAAATGGCGTATGAGCTTCTACAGCAGCGAGAAATCTGGTGGGAGCCAGGCCTTGCGAGAGAGGACATTAAGGGCCGCGAAAATCCATTGCTACCTCTCTTCTATCGAATTTTTATCGAGCAGATTACCGGACGCCGAGCGTCAATTTAGTCTATTTCATCGGGGCTGAGCAAAACGAAGGCCCCATAGCGACCAGAGAGCCTTCGCCGGCATTTATCTTATGCTCGGCGTCGGCTCTCATGTTGCTCTCCTCGAGGTACTAGGGCGACTATTTCGTCGGATCTTAATCTGTGGATTTTCAGTTGAGTGACACGCGTCGAAGTCTTAGCGAGTTTCCGACGACACTCACTGATGAAAGCGCCATTGCCGCAGCGGCAATCACCGGTGACAGCAGAATGCCGAATACGGGATAGAGTACGCCTGCAGCAACTGGAACTCCGGCCGCGTTGTAGATAAAAGCGAAGAACAGATTTTGCCGAATGTTGCGCATCGTCGCACGACTGAGCCGGCGCGCCCGAACGATCCCAGTCAAATCGCCCTTGAGCAGGGTGATGCCGGCACTCTCAATGGCAACATCGGTGCCGGTTCCCATTGCAATCCCGACATCAGCTGCCGCGAGAGCAGGGGCATCGTTCACTCCATCGCCAGCCATTGCCACGACCCGGCCATCTTTTTTCAACCGTTGAACCACCTTACTCTTGTGATCAGGAAGAACCTCCGCCTCCACCTCATCGATGCCGAGCTTACGCGCTACCGCCTCAGCTGTGGTACGATTGTCCCCAGTGAGCATCACGGTCCGGACTCCTTCGCGGTGAAGGGCAGCTATCGCGTCCGGAGTTGTGAGCTTTATGGGATCAGCTATTGCGAAAATGCCGGCTAATTTGCCGTCTACTGCCATGTAGATCGCAGTGGCACCATCTTGGCGCAGAGCATCTGCCTCTCTTGCCAGCACTTTGTTGTCGATCCCCCTTTCGGAAAGGAACGACGCATTGCCGATCAAAATTTTGTGCCCTTCGACAATTCCGAGCACACCCTTGCCAGTGGGACTGTCGAAGTCGGCCGCATTGCCGAGCGTCAGCCCACGCTTGGTCGCTGCCTCCACGATGGCAGCACCCAACGGATGTTCGCTTCCCTTTTCCAGAGTGGCGGCAAGGCGCAGGAGTTCGTCTTCGGTAAACCCTGAAGCTGGCTTGAGGGCGATCAGCGACGGCTTTCCTTCGGTGAGCGTGCCGGTCTTGTCGATAACCAGCGTATCGACCTTTTCCATGCGTTCGAGCGCTTCTGCATTCTTGATGAGCACACCGGCGCTGGCACCGCGGCCAACGCCAACCATGATCGACATCGGAGTGGCGAGCCCAAGCGCACAGGGACAAGCGATGATAAGCACCGTTACGGCGGCCACCATGGCAAAGGTCAATTTTGGCTCTGGTCCAAATATCGCCCAGACGACAAAGGCCACCACGGCGACCACGATGACCAATGGCACGAACCAGCCCGAGACTTGATCAGCCAGACGCTGAATGGGCGCTCGGCTGCGCTGCGCGTCGGCCACCATCTGAACAATGCGGGCGAGGAGCGTATCGCGGCCGACCCTTTCGGCCTTGATGATGAGAGACCCCGAACGGTTAATCGTGCCGCCGATCACCCGCTCGCCCTTGTCCTTAGTAACCGGCATAGACTCACCGGTGACCATGGACTCATCGACCGACGACCGGCCTTCCAGGACCGTAGCATCGACCGGCACTTTTTCCCCGGGCCGAACACGCAAATGATCGCTAACCCCAATCAAATCGAGTGAAACCTCTTCCTCCGAGCCATCGCCCTTGATCCTGCGCGCCGTCTTCGGCGCTAAGTCGAGAAGTGCACGAATAGCTCCGGAAGTTTGCTCGCGAGCCCGCAGCTCCAACACCTGACCCAGCAACACTAGGACGGTAATTACCGCGGCAGCTTCGAAATAGACTGCTACTGCACCATCCATCCCCCGGAAGGCCAGCGGAAATAGTCCCGGTGCCACTGTGGCCACTACGCTGTAGAGCCAAGCCACCCCCGTACCTAAGGCAATCAACGTAAACATGTTGAGATTGCGAGAGGCGGCAGATTTCCAGCCGCGCACAAAAAACGGCCAGCCGGCCCACAGCACGACCGGCGTCGCAAAGACCAATTGAGCCCAGTTGGAGATTTGCCCGCCAAGCAGAGCGCGCAGGCCCGTGATCTCGCCTCCCATTTCCAAGGCTACAACGGGTATTGTGAGCACCAAGGCAATCCAGAACCGCCGCGTCATATCGACAAGTTCAGGATTGGCACTTAGCTCCGCCGTAACCATCAGGGGTTCAAGCGCCATGCCGCAAATCGGGCAAGTGCCAGGTCCTACCTGTCGGATCTCCGGATGCATTGGGCAGGTATAGATAGTTCCTTCAGAAACTGGCTGCACCTTTGCTGCTTGGGGAGCCAAATACCTTGCCGGCTCCGATACGAACCGCTCACGACAGCGCGCAGAGCAAAAGTAATAAGTGTGGCCGGCATATTCCGCCCGGTGTTTGGCGGTATGCGGATCTACATCCATTCCGCAGACAGGATCCTTTGCCAGACGAGGGTCGCTGCCGCTCGGTGGATGCTGGGCAGGCTTGTGGTTCAATGTGGCAAGATATTGCTCAGGCGCCGCGACAAAACGTTCTCGACAGCGGTTGGAGCAGAAGTGATAGGTCTCACCCTGAAAGTCGGCGATGTGCTTTGACCGATGCGGATCAACTTCCATGCCGCAGACCGGATCGATCGCCTTCATTTCACCTCGCGCACACTCATCTGGCTGATCATTGCAATGGCACTGCGAGCCATCGCTGTGGATGTGCTTATGGTTCTGCATTGAGCCTCCTCCAAGGCATGGGTGAAACCCATGGGGGTATGTCGGTTCCCTTGACATCTATACCCGGCGGGGGTATACGTCAAGCCATGCAGAGCAATACCAAATTAGCAGTACTAAAACGACTTAGCCGTATCGAAGGTCAAGTAAGGGGTCTTTCTCGGATGGTCGAGGAGGACCGTTATTGCATCGATATAGTGACGCAGATCTCCGCAATCCGTGCGGCGCTTCGGCGTGCAGAAGAAGAAATATTGCGCGATCACGTTGCCCATTGCGTCGAGCATGCGATTACAAGTGGAAACAAAACCGACCAGCGCAAGAAAATATCCGAGATCATTGAAGTGCTTGGGCGATCCGATCGATAGAACGAGGAGTATCCACAAACCTGATGGCACGGAGGGGCTTACGCTTGATGCGTCGGAACCTTTCCGGGTGGAGCTCTGCTTAAGCGCGGCATATGCGCACGGAAATAATCCACGAGGAGCTCATTTGCTAGTTTCTAACGGTGGATTTGCCTGAGTGCACGGTAAGATGAAAAACGTGTCGGGCTATCATCATTTCTTCATCGGTTGCGAATGCCTCTATTGCGACTCTGCCAGTATCGCTTGAAATGAGTCGAGCACCTTCAGCATTGCGCTCCTGATCAATTTCAATACCCAAATACTTCAGGCCATTGCAGATCTGTTTACGGATGAATGGAGCATTAGCCCCTATCCCACCCGTAAAAACCAAACGGTCAACACCGCCCAATGATGCAGTGAGTGCTGCCAGTTGCCGGCGCGCCTGATAGCAGTAGAATTCAACCGCTTCGGCGACTGATGGCTTTGAGAGTTGTTTTAAGAGATCCTCCATATTCGAGCTTAGCTCCGAAAGGCCAAGCAAACCCGACTCCTCGTAGAGGAGATGTTGGACGCGCTGAACGCTCATATGCTTTTTGCCAAGTAGATAAAGGAGAACTCCAGGATCAAGATCACCGCATCGCGATCCCATTGGCAATCCGGACAGCGTGCTAAATCCCATTGTGGTTTCGATACTAGCGCCATCCTTTAGCGCACACATCGATGCGCCATTGCCGAGATGGGCAAGGATAACCAGCTCTTTCCTTACATCAATCTCGTTTCGGCGAAGTTCATCTACGATGTATTCATACGATAAGCCATGAAAGCCATATCGCCGAATGCCCTGATTGTAAAGTTCTCGTGGAAGTGCTGTGAGTCGCGCAAGGTTGGGCAAGCGGTGATGAAATGCAGTATCGAAGCACGCTACTTGCGGGATATTGCGACGGGCGCGGCGAACCGCAGCAATTCCGGCGAGATTGTGCGGCTGGTGCAGCGGTGCAAGCGGATTAAGCTTGCGCAGGCGCACTTCAAGGGCCCGTGTCACCAGAACCGGGCAATCGCACCGTTGTCCTCCGTGCACAACCCGGTGACCGACTGCAAGCAGGCGTGTTCCCGATGATTGCCGATCCACCGCATCGAGCAGCAGTTTAAGTGCTATCGTGTGATCGGGAACATTTGTAATCTTGTCAAATATCTTGGTACCCGTTCTGTCCGTTGCATGAAATTGACTCTTTGTCAGACCGATCCGATTGATCGCTCCCGCCCAAAGCCGTGATAATCCCTCCGCCGCGAAGAGGGCAAATTTTATGCTAGAAGAACCGCTATTGATGACCAGAATTACGCTGTTTGGAGCCGCGGCTAGAGGTTGCGGCCGTTCACCAGCAACGTGAGACAACCGCGCAGTCACGCCTTCGACGGGCGTGCGCCGCGACTAGAGCCAAACCACGGAACCCAAGCTGGCGTTTGCGAAGCATAAAGATCATAGGCTTTGCCAAACTCTGCTCGGACTTCATGCTCCTCTTGATGCGCCAGCCGAACGTACATGAGAACGAGAACTGGAAACATGGCGAGAGTTAATAGTGTCGGCCATTGAATCAGGAAACCGAACATGACCAAAATGAAGCCAGCATATTGCGGATGGCGGATATAGCTGTACGGTCCCGATACTGCTAAAGCGTGCGCCTTCTGGGCCTCATACAGCGAACGCCAAGCCGCTGCGATGAGCATAAATCCCCCACCAATCAGTATGAAACTCAGTATATGAAAAGGACCGAAGTGCGGGTTCATCTTCCACCCAAATAGCATTTCGAGGAGATGGCCCGCATCATGAGAAAACCAATCGATGCTTGGGTAACGACTCTGCAGCCACCCAGATAGGAAATAGATTGTGAGCGGAAATCCATACATCTCGGCGAACAACGCCACCAGAAATGCACTGAATGCGCCAAATGACCTCCAATCTCTTGGGGTCCGCGGCTTGAAAAAGCTATAAGCAAACAGAATAAACACGATGGAATTTACGATCACGAGGCTCCACAGACCGTAGGCAGGAATCGCGACGTTCATGGTCCGCTCCCATGGCGATCCTGGCGCTCGTGGTTTTCGTGTCCGTGTTTACCGTGCATAAACATGTGCATAACGAAACAAAGCAGCACGGGAAGATAGACGAACGCACCAAGCACATGAGCTCGGTGTTCGGTAAAAAGTAATGCGATCGCGACCGCAAGAAAGCCGAGAAGAACAAAACCCGAGCGTGAGACTAGGAAATTTCTTCGCGGCTGCACACTTACCTTTTGATGATTCTGAGGCAAGTTTCATCCCCACAAATTTGTCAGACACAGGGCTGCTTTGATCAGCTGCAAGTCACTAATCTCCATAGTCCAAAACGCATATCTCGTGTTTGATCTATCTCAATGACCCATAAGAAGAACGCCCACATTGTTCGCCACTGAGCTACGAGAAGATGGATCTGCAATGAATATTAGAACAATTAAGACGACTACGAGGTTAAATGTTGAGTGAAATAAAGTCGCAGGATTGCTAAAGCGGTTGTATTGGGTTTGCCCTATTATTAGCTTGCTGGGAATTGCTTTGGTGCTTTGGGTTTATGGGATGACATTTTGGGCAGCTGTAAGTGCCGCCGTGCTGTTGGCGTGTCCGCTTGTGGTGTTCTGGGCATTGACCAAAGCAGGCACACGCTGAATGTAAGAGATGAGATCTATTTGCGTTCTCCTCAGTATACTAATGGCGGCTCTTATTCTGGTTATGCCGGCTAAGGCAGGTTCCTTGGTCGGGGGAGACCATTCGGAGTGGATAGCGGATTGTACTGCCTGTCTTGAGTCTTATGGGTCTGATGATGTTTGCGATAATACCAGCTGCACTGAAACTTGTCCCTCGCATTCGTTACACTTGATGAGTGGGTGCTGCGGGTCGGGCGTGTTGGCTGGCACATTTGAGAAGTCGCCTGCAACTGTGGCCCTCCTTCGTTTCATGTACCTGGCCTTGGATTTCCACCGAGGAATCGATCCTGAGGCTCTACCAGAGCCCCCCTGAGTCCGATCAAGCTTCTTAAGATGCCACTGACATCTCGAATTCGCTGACGCTTAAGCGACGAAAATAGTCAACCTCGCGCTTGGCAAACCCGGATCCTGAAGCCTGAAAGGAATTTCACGATGAAAGCTCACCTTCGATTGATAATGTTTGCTGCGCTGCTGGCCTTGCCTGGGACGACTTGGGCGCAAACGGATCAACACCACGAGGAATCCTCTCCGACAGCTCTGCCCCAGCAATGTGCAGATATGATGCCTATGATGCAACAGATGATGCAAATGATGCAGATGATGCAGATGATGCAGATGATGCAGGGAGGAATGGGACAGGGAAATATGATGCAAATGCCCATGAGTCCGCAAGGAATGTCCGAAGCAGGCAAATCCTATATGCAGGCAATGAAAAAAATGGACGCTCCAATGATGCAGGCTGTTCAGGCGAGTGACCCCGACATCGCTTTTGTGCGAGCCATGATACCCCACCACCAAGGCGCCATTGATATGGCCCGAGCTGCCCTTCAACATGGAAAGGATGAGCGCGTCAAGACGTGGGCCCAAGAGATTATCAAGGCACAAGAAGCGGAGATCGCTGAAATGCAGGAGTGGCTGAAGCAGCACCCGCAATAGGCTGCGGCTGTCCGCGCAAAAAAGGTTGGACGAAATAAGTTGGCCCGTCCGTGGGCGCGGCATTCCGCGTGCGTGGTTCTCCTCGTGGGATCAGCATATGAAAACCGTGACCATTGATGTCAGCGGGTTAATTTCCGTTCTGAGTGCACTGGGCGTCGAGAAGCAACTGTCCAAGCTACCGGGCGTGCTTAAAGCCGAAGTCAATTATGTTGCGGGAAGTGCCACGGTCACTTTTGACGAAAGGAACACCGACCTTGCAACGCTCGAAAACGAAGTTCGCCAGTGCGGGTATCATTGCACTGGCGAGCAACTGCCGCGACATATTTGTGCACCGGAAGACCCTAGAACTCTGACAAGAACAGTTTCCGCCGCTCCAGACCATACTCGCCATGAATCGCAGGTTGCCGCCGCTGCAAAGAAAGCCGACGCTATGGCGCATGAAATGGGACATGGTGCGGACATGGATATCCACAACATGGCCAGGGATATGCGCAACCGCTTCCTGGTCAGTCTCATCTTCACCATTCCACTGTTCGCGATGGCACCCATGGGCATGGCAGACCCATGGATAAGGCCTCCGTCAGGTCTCGACCGAAACGCGGTAATGTTCTTCTTTGCCAGCGCTGCGATCATCTATCCAGTTTGGCCATTCCTTGTTGCCGCTTGGCGCGCCCTGCGCAACGGCGTTCTCAACATGGCGGTGCTCGTTGTGCTGAGCGTCGGCACGGGATATCTTTTCAGTCTCGGAGCCACATTCTTTTTCGAAGGGCAGCAATTTTACGAAGCCTCTGCTGTCCTTCTTGTTTTCATTCTGCTTGGCCATTGGCTCGAAATGCGGGCACGAGCTGGTGCCTCCGCCGCCATCCGTGCACTGCTCGATTTAGCGCCTCCGATGGCGACGATTTTGCGCAACGACAAAGAGATTGAGGTTCCCACGGCAGAGGTCGCCGTCGGCGACATTGTAGTTTTGCGGCCCGGCAACAAGATACCTGTCGACGGTGAGGTCGTCGAAGGCGAATCGGCAGTTGATGAATCCATGCTGACTGGAGAGTCAATGCCGGTCACCAAGGGGGTGGGGGACATCGTCACGGGTGCGACCATCAACAAGAGCGGCACCCTGCGTTATCGAGCGACAAAGATCGGTGCTGATACCGCGCTTGCACAGATTATCAAGCTCGTCCAGGAGGCGCAGAATTCCAAGGCGCCCGCACAACTCCTCGCCGACCGAGCTTCGCAAATACTGGTATTAGCCGCAATCGTCATTGGTATTGCAACCTTCACCGTTTGGTATTGGTGGCTAGGGCAATCGCTTCTGTTTGCGCTGACACTGACTATCACAGTATTTGTTATTGCCTGTCCTGATGCGCTCGGACTTGCAACGCCGATGGCAGTGATGGTCGGCACAGGCCTTGGAGCATCCCACGGAATTCTGTTCAAGAATGCCGGAGCTCTGGAAGAGGCCACCAAGCTTGATGTGATCGTCTTCGATAAGACCGGCACCCTGACGATGGGCCAGCCTAAGGTGGTCGAAGTCGTCCCGGTAGCCAATGTCGCGACAGACGAGGTCCTTAGAATCGCAGCTGCAGTTGACAAAGGCTCTGATCATCCATTGGCACTGGCAATAGTCGAGCGTGCAGAGGGGTTGAAGTTGCCGGAAGTCAAGAGTTTTTTGAACCTTGAAGGCAAAGGTGCGCGGGCTGAAGTCGAAGGCAAGCGCGTGTTCCTTGGAAACCGACGACTTATGGAGGAAGAGAAGATTGATTTCTCCAGCCTGGCTGAGAAGGCTGAATCTCTGAAAGGGGCGGGCCGTACTGTCGTGTACCTTGCGGTGAACGGCGCGCCGCTCGGTCTTATAGCCATTGCCGATGCGCCAAGACCAACTGCCAAAGCGACTGTCGAGAGATTGCGCCAACGCGGTACGCGAGTGGCGATGCTCACCGGTGACAACGCCGGCACGGCGAAGCGAATTGCCGATAACCTCGGGATGGATATTGTGCTTGCGGACGTGCTACCCGGTCAAAAAGCCGAGAAGCTTAAGGAGTTACAGGCGCAGCGGTTCAAGGTTGGCATGGTTGGTGATGGCGTGAATGATGCTCCCGCGCTTATCCAGGCAGATGTGGGTTTTGCCATCGGCGCCGGGACCGATGTGGCAATCGAAAGTGCCGATGTGGTTCTCATGCGAAGCGATCCGCATGACGTTGTGAGGGCTGTAGAATTGTCGCGCGCAACCTTGCGAAAGATGCATCAGAATCTCTGGTGGGCAACAGGTTACAATCTCATCGCGTTCCCGCTCGCCGCAGGTGTGTTCTATCCCTTTGTTCTCAGCCCCGAAATCGCTGCCCTGGCAATGTCCGGGAGCTCGGCTCTTGTGGCGCTCAATGCTCTTTTACTGAAGCGCACGCGACTGGGAGATCACTCCAACAACGTGACTGCAGATTTAGATGTGACGACTGCAACAGCCTCGACAACATCATAATGGAAACCATTGAAGCCATGCATCAAGAGTCAAAATCCGTGACTGAACCTCTTGCGCCAGAGCTCCTAGAGAGGATGAACGCCTATTGGCGAGCAGCCAATTATCTGTCAGTGGGCCAGATCTACCTATATGACAACCCGCTTCTCAAAGAGCCGCTAAAGCCTGAGCATGTGAAGCCGCGATTGCTCGGCCATTGGGGTACGACACCCGGACTCAATTTTATCTATGTCCATCTCAACCGCATTATCAACCAATATGACCTCAACATGATCTATGTCACCGGACCTGGACACGGAGGTCCGGGACTGGTAGCCAATACGTATTTGGAAGGAACTTACAGCGAATATTATCCGCACATTTCGCAAGATGAAGATGGTCTAAAAAAACTGTTCACGCAGTTTTCTTTTCCCGGCGGTATACCCAGCCACGTTTCAGCCGAAGTACCGGGCTCGATAAACGAAGGGGGTGAACTCGGATATTCTTTAATGCACGCTTATGGGGCGGCATTCGACAATCCCGATCTGCTAGTGGCCTGCATTGTGGGTGACGGCGAGGCCGAAACTGGTGCTCTCGCGACCAGTTGGCATTCGAACAAGTTTCTTAACCCTGCCCGTGATGGTGCAGTTCTGCCAATCCTGCATTTAAACGGTTTCAAGATCGCCAGCCCGACAGTCTTGGCCCGCATCAGCCATGAAGAACTCGATGCGCTTTTTCAAGGCTACGGCTATCAACCGTATTTTGTAGAAGGCAATGATCCCGACAGTGTTCATCAACAGATGGCGGCGGCACTTGACCGTATCGTGGGGGAAATTGGTCGAATCCAATTGGAAGCACGGAGCCAAGGTTTAAAAAAGCGTCCCGCCTGGCCCATGATCATTCTGCGAACACCGAAAGGCTGGACTGGGCCTGCAGCAGTAGACGGATTAAAAACCGAAGGCTCCTGGCGTTCACATCAAGTACCTCTAGCGAGTCTCGCGGAAAATCCTGCCCATCTCGAGATGCTCGAAAGTTGGCTGAGAAGTTACGCCCCGGGGGAATTATTCGATGAAGCTGGCAAGCTAAAGACCAAACTCGTCGAGCTCGCGCCGAAAGGTGATCGCCGCATGGGAGTGAACCCACATGCAAACGGGGGGGTGCTTTTACGGGATCTGCTATTGCCCGACTTCCGGGATTACACTGTGAAGGTTCCGCTACCAGGTGCGGCGGAAGCTGAGGCGACCCGCGTGGCCGGTGTTTTCCTTCGCGATGTAATGAAACTGAATCTAGCCCAGCACAACTTTCGTATTTTCGGCCCAGACGAAACCGCATCAAACCGATTGTCTGCTGTGTTCGAAGTTACGGATCGTGTCTTTATGGGAAATATCGACGAAAACGATACACACCTTTCGCCAGATGGGCGGGTGATGGAAGTTTTGAGCGAACATCTCTGTCAGGGATGGCTCGAAGGTTATCTGCTCACGGGTCGTCACGGGTTCTTCTCTTGCTATGAAGCCTTCATCCACATCATCGATTCCATGTTCAATCAGCACGCCAAATGGTTGAAGGTGACCCGCGAAATCCCCTGGAGGAAGCCAATAGCGTCCCTAACTTATTTGCTCACTTCGCATGTGTGGCGCCAGGATCACAACGGCTTCAGCCATCAGGATCCTGGCTTCATTGATCACGTGGTAAACAAAAAAGCCAATATAATCCGCGTTTATCTGCCGCCCGATGCAAACACACTACTATCCGTTATCGATCATTGCCTGCGAAGTCGCAATTATGTGAACGTTATCGTCGCCGGCAAGCAGCCTGCCCCGCAATGGCTGAATATGGAAACTGCCCTTCTTCACTGCGCGGCAGGTATTGGAGTGTGGACGTGGGCCAGCAACGACGAAGGCTACGAGCCTGATGTCGTCATGGCTTGCGCTGGCGATGTGCCGACAATGGAGGTACTTGCCGCTGTAATGATCCTCAGGCAGCACCTTCCCGAGCTCAAGATTCGTGTGATCAATGTCGTGGACTTAATGGTGCTGCAGGCGGAAAGCCAGCACCCGCATGGTCTGAGCGACAAAGAGTTCGATGCTCTTTTTACCACCGATAAGCCGGTTATCTTTGCTTACCATGGATACCCGTCGCTGATCCATCAATTGACCTATCGCCGAACCAATCATCCAAACTTCCACGTCCATGGATACAATGAAGAAGGCACGACGACGACACCGTTCGACATGGCCGTTCTAAACGGCATTGACCGCTTTCATTTGGCAGAAGCGGTGATCAAGCGAGTGCCGAAACTTCAGTCGCGAGCCGCAGGCGTTGCTGAAATCATTCGTAACAAGCTGAGGGAGCATTATTTATACATCCGCGAGCATGGTGATGACATGCCAGAAATCCGAAATTGGAAATGGGTTGCACATGCAGCCTAGCGGGACGGCCCAATCGCAAGGAGTGGAGAACCTGAACAGCAACTGCTTTTGCATCGGCGTTGATGTGGATGAATTGAAACGACAGTTCGAACAGGCCACAGAGTTACGTGGTCTGCTGTTGCACAACATGTTCGCATCGATGCCTGTATTCATTTCCCGGAATCACCTTGACCGCATGACGACAATCATTCATGCGATAGAAGCGGTGATAGCTCGGCCTGGTTACCAGCAAATTGTTCTTCAATGGGCGCCGGAAGTGGCGCGTGAGCCTGTAAATAACGCGAAGGGAGTGTTCTTAAGTTATGATTTCCATGTGGCTGAAGGTGGACCACAGCTCATCGAAATAAACACCAATGCGGGGGGTGCACTGCTCAATGCGCGCCTCGCTCGTGTACAGAAGTCTTGTTGCCCTGAGGTTGCAGGCCTGGCGACTGGACCTATTGCCTTCGAAGTCCTAGAGCAAACTTTCTTTGCCATGTTTCTCAACGAATGGCGGCTGGCTCGTAATGACCAAACCTTACGACACATCGCGATAGTCGATGAGCGGCCTCAAGATCAGTATCTCTACCCTGAATTCATCCTCTTCAAAGAGCTTTTCCGGAGGCACGGTGTAGATGCAGTCATTTGTGATCCGGCAGCCCTGCAGCTGCACGACAGTGTCCTTTGGCACGGAGAAGAACCAGTCGACTTGGTCTACAATCGGTTGACTGATTTCATGATGCAAGAACCAGCACATGCGCCGTTGCGTGAGGCTTATCTACGGAATGCGATCGTTCTGACGCCCAATCCGCGACTCCATGCACTATTTGCAAATAAACGTAACCTCGTCGTACTTAGCGATCCTGAGCGTCTGGAGGTGCTGGGCATTCCCGAAGACATCAAGAACACGCTTTTGAGCGGCATTCCACAAACGCGCAACGTCGATGGATCCAATGCAGAGGCTCTATGGGCAGACCGGCACAAGCTGTTCTTCAAGCCCGCCGAGGGTTTCGGCAGTAGGGCCGCTTACCGAGGCGATAAGCTGACCAAGAAGGTATGGGGACAGATCACGGCTGGAGACTATGTTGCGCAGGCCCTAGTGCCTCCGAGCAAGCGCTTAATGTCGCGCACTCCGACTGCCCAGGCCCTCAAGTTTGACGTACGCAATTACGTATATGACGGTGCAGTGCAGTTCATCACCGCCCGACTATATCAGGGCCAGACCACAAATTTTCGCACGCCAGGCGGTGGCTTCACACCTGTCTTTACCAACAGCACGTCGGATGTAGCACCTCGCATAGCAGATAGCGATCGAGACATGCAGAAAAACCAATGTGAAATATGACGCTATGAAGGTCGAGGCCGAACTTCTTCAGCTTCAGAAGGAAACATTCGCCTATTTTTTGCACGAGACCAATCCGGCGAACGGACTAGTGATCGACAAGACAGCAGATAATTGGCCAGCCAGTATTGCTGCTACCGGCCTAGCGTTGGCTTGCTATCCGCCCAGTGTCGAGCGCGGATTCATGACACGCACGAAAGCGGCAGAACGCACCTTGATGACGCTTCAATTCCTTTGGAATAGCCCTCAGAATCCTGAACCAGATGCAAGCGGCTATAAGGGATTTTATTATCACTTTCTCGACATGAACACTGGCCGTCGTGCCTGGAACTGTGAACTTTCGACGGTGGACAGCGCATTTTTGTTTGCGGGAGCCTTGACAGCCGCCATGTTCTTCAATGCTTCAGAGCCTGGAGAGAAGGAAATTCGGAAGATTGCAGAAGCGCTCTACTCTCGCGCGGATTGGCAATGGGCGCAAAACGGCGGCCAAACAGTCACGCATGGATGGCGGCCTGAAAGCGGATTTCTGGAGTACCGTTGGGAAGGCTATGATGAAGCTCTGCTCCTCTATGTTCTGGGACTTGGATCACCGACCCATCCTCTTCCCGACACCAGCTACAACGCGTGGACTTCTACCTATCGCTGGAAACAATGTTACGGATTTAAATATTTGTACGCCGGGCCGTTGTTCACGCACCAGCTTTCGCATGTGTGGATCGACTTTCGCGGTATCCAGGATCAGCACATGCGGAGCAGAGGGCTTGATTACTTCGAGAACAGCCGTCGCGCCACTTATGTGCAGCAACGATATGCGATTGACAATCCATTGAAATTTGCCGATTACGGGCCACACTGCTTTGGAATCACCGCAAGCGAGGGTCCTGGACCGGATACGCTGAAACTGAATGGAATCGAACGGCGCTTCTTCGATTATATAGCCCGGGGTGTTCCCTATGGACCTGACGACGGAACCCTAGCTCCCTGGGCGCTGGCGGCATCATTGCCCTTTGCGCCCGAAATAATTCTGCCGGCTCTCGAGTATTGCATTCATCAAGCAAAATTGAAGAAATTTAATCGGTACGGTTTTAAGGCGTCCTTCAATCCGACCCATCCCGGCCAGCCAGGCAATCCTTACGGCTGGTGGGTTTCCCCGTGGCATTATGGCCTCAATCAGGGACCGATCGTGTTGATGATCGAGAATTACCTAAGCGGCCTTATTTGGAAGCTGATGCGGAACTGTCCATATATCGTGAGCGGACTTCGGCGGGCAGGATTTGCAGGCGGCTGGCTATGAACCGCGAGCAGCAGTTATGACCGAGAAGCTCTTCATCGCGCAGCGTCTGACCAAGACGTACATATCTGGCGAGGTCCAGGTGCACGCATTGCGTGGGGTCGATTTTGAGGTGCTGACGAGCGAGGTCGTCGTTCTCTTGGGACCATCCGGCAGCGGTAAATCTACCTTGCTCAATATCATGGGCGGGCTCGATCACGCCACGAGTGGCAAGCTGTTTTTTGAACAGCTGGAGCTGACTGCTTTATCAGATCGGGAACTGACCGCCTATCGCCGGCAATACGTCGGCTTCGTGTTCCAATTCTACAATTTGGTGCCGAGCCTCACGGCTTACGAAAACGTGGCTCTTGTAACAGAGATAGCTGATCATCCCATGAGCCCGAAGGAAGCACTCAAGCTCGTTGGGCTCGAAGCCCGGATGGATCATTTCCCGTCCCAGCTCTCAGGAGGCGAGCAACAGCGGGTCGCTATCGCCCGTGCGATTGCCAAGCGCCCGAAAGTACTTCTCTGTGACGAGCCGACAGGGGCCCTCGATTCAAAAACCGGCATCCTCGTGATCAACGCATTGCTGAACGCCAACAAACAACTGGGGACCACGACCATCATCATTACTCACAATGCCGTCATTCAGGATGTCGCCAATCGTGTGTTCTTCCTTTCTGATGGCCAGATTGCGAATATTCGGACGAATGAGACGCGTCGAATGGCGGCGGAGGTGAGCTGGTAAGCAATGCGCGCCCTTGACCGCAAACTTTTTCGCGATCTCAAACGCCTCTGGCCCATGGTGCTTGCCATTGCACTGGTGGTTGCCGGTGGCGTCGCTACCCTTCTCATGTCTGTCGGTTCATCCCGTTCACTCGAAGAAACTCGGACGGGCTATTATGAACGCTATCGGTTTGCCGATGTGTTTGCTTCTGTTCGCCGCGCTCCAAATTCCGTTCTTGATCGCATTGCGCTGATACCAGGCGTCGCCGCCGTCGATGCACGTATTGCCAAGCTGGCGCTTCTCGACATACCCAACTTCCGAGAGCCGGCAACTGGACAGCTGATCTCCCTGCCCGAATCGGGGCATCCCGTTCTGAATCAACTTTATTTGCGAATGGGCAGCTTGCCGCAAGCTGATAAAGCGGAAGAAGTGGTGGTCAATGACAGCTTCGCAAAGGCGCATGGCTTTTCGTTGGGCGCTCGCTTCTCAGCCCTATTGAATGGCCGCAAACGCGAACTCGTTATTGTAGGAACGGCACTTTCACCCGAATTCATCTACTCGGTGGGTCCCGGCGACATAATGCCCGATGATCGCCGTTTCGGCATCATCTGGATGTCAGAAAGGGCTCTGGCAAGTGCTTATGACCTCGAAAGCGCGTTCTCTGCCGTTTATCTGAAGCTGCTGCGCGATGCGCCAGAACGAGAAGCAATAAAGCAGCTCGATCTCATTCTCGATCGCTATGGCGGCACAGCGGCCTACGGACGCAAAGACCAAGCCTCCCATGCGTGGCTCGACCATGAGCTTGACATGCTTAATAACATGAGCCGCACACTTCCACCGATTTTCCTGCTCGTCGCGGCTTTTCTGGTCAATCTGACCCTGACCCGACTCGTCGTCTTGGAGCGCGAACAGATCGGTCTGTTAAAGGCCGTTGGCTATGGCAATGCGTCAATTGCAGCGCACTATGTGAAGTTCGTTACGCTCATCGTGCTTATCGGCATAGCGATCGGCACCATTGCGGGTACATGGCTTGGCATATTCATTACAAAACTTTTCGCTGACTACTTCCACTTTCCATTTCTCATTTTTATCAAAAGCTACGACATTTATGTGATAGCAGCAGTGCTGAGCGTCGGTGCTGGAATTCTAGGCGCAGTTCGCACACTTCGCGATATTGTCACCCTTGCCCCGGCAGTCGCAATGCAACCGCCTGCTCCTGCTCGTTTTCGTCATGTTTTGCCGGCCGACGGAGCATTGGGCAGAGTTCTATCGCAGCCAATGATGATGATGTTCCGCAACATAGGGCGACATCCGCTGCGCGCAGGCTTTACCGTTTTGGGAATGGCGCTTGCTTCGGCCATTCTTATTGTCTCG
>Ga0209382_10004204_pt1 | contig 19392 bp, 15 predicted proteins | sample SoiMetdeltSBSDD5_FD_187599 | JGI IMG/M metagenome (GOLD analysis project Ga0209382, IMG submission 187599) | Bulk soil microbial communities from a Populus tree surrounding site in Tennessee, USA - Soil MetaG P. deltoides SBSDD5 (SPAdes) (version 2) | ecosystem: Environmental > Terrestrial >... | reverse complement strand
GTCCGAGGTGTAGGTCAGGTCCGCCGTCAGCACGAGCGTGGCCAGGGCCTCGTCGTCGCCCATCGTGCCCAGCGGCGTCTCGATCGGCGCACCCACGGATTCCCAGCGCGCCGTGATGGTGCCGGCGACGAACACCTTGCCGGAGATGCTCTTCGGGCCGACGTCGATCGACACGTCGATCGTGGACGTGACGGGCGTCACCGCGAAGTTGGCGTCCAGCGAGGTGGTCGTGTCGCCCACGGGCACCGGATCGTCGAAGAACATGGTCGGCACGGTCAGGTCGTCGCTGCCGATGAGCGACTCGCCGTCCACGACCCGCACCGCGTACAGGTAGAGCACCCCGGCGTCCTCGCCGAACTGCAGGATGATGTCTCCCACGTTCTGGAAGAACGCCGTGCGCACGTTGTAGCTGGGCACGCCGTCGGTCACGAAGACTTTGCCGATGTCGAGGATCTGCGCCTCGTCCTTCACGCCGGCGCCGTTGGCCCACAGGGCCTTGTCGATCATCTCCCAGGCGTCGAAAGCGCCGATGGGCAGGTACTGCGTGGCATCGATGGTGCCGCCGGCGCGGGCCGCGGATGCGGCGAGCGGCATGGCGAGCAGAATCAGGGACAGCGGGGCGAGGATCTTCATGCTGGCTTCTCCCGACGGGCCTGCGCGCACGCGGGCCCGCCCTCCATGGCCGGAATCGTGGCCACGAACATAGGTGACCTCAGTCCGCGCCGGACGTCAATCCCGGACGGCCCGTCGGCGGGCTGTTTCCGCGCGGGCAGCGGGCCAGCGGCGCCCCAGAACGTCCGGTTCCGGCCCTGGCTCCGGCTAGTGGGGCGGCAGGAGCGGCCAGGCCGTGATGTCGTCCGCATCGAGCACGCCGTCGTCGTTCACGTCGCCGACGATGAGGCCAGGCGACGAGGGATAGGCGAGCGCGAACGACGCCGGGTCCTGCACCGCCAGCAGCAGCAGGGCCTGGTCCGAGGCGGTGAGATGGCCGTCGGCGTCGAGGTCCCCGGTGTCGTCCACCGCGGAGCGGACGACCGTGTTGATCGCGTTGCGCTGCGGCGCGAGCACGATCTGGGCCGCCCCGTCCGGCCAGCGGACGACCAGCCAGGACGGACCGGGGTGCGGGTAGGTCTTCAGGCGGGGACCGGATCCGCCGGACGTGCCGCCCACGGCGCCGGCCGCGCCCGAGCTCGCGGCGGTCCCCGTGGCCGAGGCCGGAGCGCCGCCAATGACCGGCCCGCCCGAAGGCAGGGGCGGTCCGAGGCCGAAGTGCACCCGGAGCGAATGCTGGGCGTGCGTGCTGCCGCCGGTGAAGACGCCACGCAGCTGCGTGAGGCTGCCGTTCTTCAGGTACACGCGCGAGCCCGTCGTGTCCAGGCTGCCGCCCGAGTTGACCAGATCCACCTCGAGCCAGCCGTTGTTCGACACGAGCGTGTTCTTGTACACGCCCGAGAACTTGGTCTCGTTGCGCCCCAGGGCCAGGTCGAGGTCGCCGTCGTTGTCGTAGTCCGCCACGGCCAGCGCGTGCCCCGCGTCGCCCGGCGGGCTGTCGGACTTGGAGAAGTCGGTCAGCAGGTTCGTGACGTCGGCCCACTGGACGTCCTCCCCGCCCGGCAGCATGGCCGGGAACAGGTTGAGGTGGACGAGGTTGAACGTGTCGGTGATGCCGTGTCCCTGTCCGCACGCGGAGGCGTGGTCGAGGTCGGCGTCGTTGTCCAGGTCGAGGAAGGCGGTGCCCCATCCCCACTGCGTGTTGTGCAGGCCGCACAGCACCGCGGTGTCGGTGAAGCTCAGGGCGGTCTTGACCGAGTCGTTCCGGTAGTAGCGGTCCTTGCCGGCGATGTTCGTGAGGTGCACGTCGAAGTCGAGGTCGTGGTCCGTGTCACCCAGCGCGATGCCCATCTCGTTGCGGACCTCCGGCGGTTCGCCGTTGAGCCCCGCCGCCGTGGCCACCTCGTTGAAGCTGCCGTCCTTGGCGTTGATGAACAGCACGTCCATGCCGAAGTCCTCGGCCACGTGCAGGTCCGGCCAGCCGTCGCGGTTCACGTCCCACCACTGGGGCGTGTGGGAGTTGCCGACGAACTCGCCATCGGTGCCTGAGCCGACCGTCGCGTCGGTGAAGATGCGCGGCGTGTAGGCCGGGTCGAGCGGTTCGCCCGGAACCGGATTGGGATCGTTGTGCATGAGGCGCCACTGGTCGTGCGTGCTGACGGTCGAATACCAGGTGGCGAAGAAATCGGACCAGCCGTCCTGGTCGTAGTCCGCGATGCCCAGCCCGCCTGCGTACCCGTACTTGGTCAGCTTGGTGGTCGCGGCCAGCACGAAGCCGGCCGAGCCCGTCACGTCCGTGAACACGTAGCCCCCGGACGCGCCCGCGTTGCGGAAGAGCTTGAACTTGGGGCCCCACAGGATGGCCGTGCTGGCGACCGGCGACAGGTGCGAGATCACGAGCAGGTCGAGGTCGCCGTCGTGGTCGTAGTCGAAGAACTCGCCGCAGGCCGAGGCGGAGTCCGGATCGGCCACGCCGCGCGCGGAGGCCTCGTCCACGAACGTCCCGTCGCCCAGGTTGCGGTAGAGCTGGTTCGGCATGCTCTTGTGGTTGGGCAGGAAGAGGTCGATCAGGCCGTCGTTGTCGAAATCGGCCCAGGCCGCGCCGCCGGCCTCTTCCGTGGAGGTCGCATCCAGCTCCAGGTACTTGAAGCTGACGCCGCACCAGTCCGCGGCGGCCGTGTCGTCCGCGACGTCCACGAGACCGAAGGGCAGCGCGGTGATCTGTGCCTTGGCGGAGGGCGAGCCCGCGCCCACGACAGCGACGACCAGCAGCCCGGCGCCCAGTTCACGAACCAGCGGCCTCGTCATGTCAAATCCCTCGATGAGTGTGCCTGATTTGACGGTCCCGAACGGCGTGGCCGCGTCGCTGGCCGTGATCCGCTGGCGACCCGGTAATTCCCGCGCTTGCAATCAGCCTAGGACAACCCGCCGGGCTGTCAAGGCGAGGGCCGGACGTGACGTTCCGACGCCGGGAAGCCTCCGTCGCGGAAGCCGTACTTCGCGCGCGGTCACGGACTCGAGGAAGCTGAGCGCGGGGCAGATCGCGACGCATGCAAGAGCGTCGCTCGCTGTCACGTCTCGGCGGCAGCCGGTCGGAGGGGATCGTTCCCGCCCCGACAGCGACGTTGCCATCGACTTCGAAACTGCCCTTTCGTGGCCGATTCTCGCGGCTCCCGGCATGGCTCGCTGGACGGGATAGTCTGCAACCTCATCCCCCCGGAACCCCACCATGCGCCGCACCCGATTCGTCGCATTCTCCTCCGTCTCCATGCTGCTCGTCGCCGCGAGCCTGCTGCCGCAGAAGTCGCAGACCGTGCCGCTCCTCACGCCGGCCGACGGCGAGGCTCCCAACTTCTCGAGCCGGCCGCCCGTGATCGCGCCGAGCGGGCGCGTGGCCGCGGTGGCCACCGAGGCCAGCAACCTGGTCGAGGGCGACGCCGATACCGTGCGTGACATCCTCGCGATCAGGCTGCGCAAGGGGCTCGTCTCGGTCGCCTCGGTCTCGTCCACGGGCGAGAAGGCCAACGGCGACAGCGACGATCCGGCGCTGGACCGCAGCGGCCGGCACGTGGCCTTCGCGAGCACGGCCACAAACCTCGTGGACGGCGACGTGAACGGCGTGCAGGACATCTTCCTGCACGACCGGCGGACCGCCACCACGGTGCGGGTCTCCGTCGCGAGCGACGGCACGGAGGCCGACGGCCAGAGCCAGCAGCCGTGGATCTCGTCCAACGGAAGGCTCGTGGTCTTCGCCTCGGACGCCACCAACCTGGTGGAGGGCGACACCAACGACAGGATGGACATCTTCCTGCACGACATGGTCTCCGGCGCGACCCAGCGCGTCTCGCAGGCATTCGACGGCAGCGAGGCCGACGCCGACAGCTTCCTGCCGGTCCTCTCGGGCAACGGCCGGTGGCTGGCCTTCCTTTCCGAGGCGCGCAACATGGTGGCGATCGACGGCAACGCCAGCCGCGACGTCTTCCTGCGCGATCTCCGCACCGGTGCGATCGAGATGGTGTCCGTCGCGACCGACGGCAGCGTGTCCGATGGCCACAGCGACCGGCTGTCCATCAGCGCGAACGGCCGGCGCGTCGCCTTCGATTCCCGCGGGCAGAACCTGGATCCCGCCGATCAGCACGTCGGGCTGGACGTCTTCGTGCGCGACCGCGTGAAGCACACGACGAAGCTCATGTCCCTGCCCGCCGACGGCGCGGCGGCCGACGGCGACTCGGTGCAGCCGGCCCTTTCCGCCAACGGCCGCTGGCTGGCCTTCAGCTCGGCCGCCACCAACCTCGTGGGCGGCGACGGCAACCTGGCCTCGGACGTCTTCCGCATGAAGCTGAAGACCGGCGCGATCGAGCGGGTCTCGGTCTCTTCGGTGGGCCTCGATGCCGACGGCAACAGCGTCAGCCCCGGCCTCTCGCGCAACGGCCGCTACGTCGTGTTCAGCACCCGGGCCACCAACCTGTACCCCGATGCCGCGTCGAACGGCACCTGGTCGGCGGCGCTGACCCGGCCGTAGGCCCGGCGGACGCGGCGGCCGGCGGCGGGACGCTCCCGCCAGCGGCGCGTCGTCAGGACGTCAGGCCCTCGAGTGCGTTGCTCGCGGAGAGGCTGTAGGTCGCACCCGGATCGCTGATCCAGAACTGGAAGTACAGCGGCAGGCCCGCCGGAATGCCCGCCGGGAACAGGAAGGGCAGGCTGAGGCTGCCGCCGGGGCTGCTGACCATCGGGACGAGCGCGAACGGCGCCGGCACCAGCGTGCCGCCCTTGAACGGCGCGTTGATCGCGGACACGCCGAAGACGAGCGTGGCTCCCGCGGACGGCTGGGCCTGCGTGAGGTCGAGCTGGTTCAGCGAGTCGGCCGCGAGCGGTCCGGTGCCCGTGAGGAGAGGCACGCCGTTGCTGCCGACCTTGCCCAGCCCGAGATCGGTCCACGTGGGCACGACCGGCACGCCCGAGGCCACCGTGAGCAGCTGGTTGACCGGCACGTTCGTCAGCGTGGTGCTGTCGCCGTTGGGCCAGGTGACCATCAGCTCGTCCACGATGGCGGCGTCGGCGACACCGAAGTGGGCGCACTGCTGGCTGCGTGTCAGGTACGTGCTGCCGCCGTGGAGATTGACGATCTGGCTCACCGCCCCCGTCGTCACCTTCACGGTGGCGCCCCACCCGTCGGGCGGCAGCTCGGGGCTCAAGCTGGTGTCGAGCACGACTTCCAGGTAGTTGGCGCCGCCATTCGGGCCGGCGGGACCGCAGATGTTGTTGCGGTAGAGCACCAGGTTGCCGGTCGCCGGATCCTCGTTCGGATCAGCCTGCGGGTTGGACGTGATGGCGACGTCCATGTCGCCGTCCCGGTCGTAGTCCAGGGCGATGATCCCGCGACCCTGGTAGGTATGCACCAGGCCGTAGGTGTCGTGGACCTCGGTGAAGGTGTCGTCGCCGTTGTTCCTGAACAGGTACGTCGGGTCGCCGTAGAAGCAGGTCTGCGTCACGGTGTCGCAGTGCACCGAGCCTCCGGTCACGATGAGGTCCTTCCAGCCATCGTTCTCGAAATCGAAGGCGTCCGCTCCCCAGCCCCACGCGGTGTTGTTCACGCCGGCCGATTCGGGCAGCGTCTGGAACTGGTGGTTGCCCTGGTTCAGGTAGAGTCGGTTGCCGTCGGGCCCGACGTTCTGCCAGGCGGGCCAGATGCCGGTGATGTACCAGTCCAGCAGGCCGTCGCGGTTCCAGTCCGCGACTGCGCCACCCATCCCGGATTCGACCTTGTCGTCGCCCGGGAACAGCGGCACGACGTCCGTGAACGTGCCGTCCGTGTCGTTGATGAAGTAGTGCGTCGTGCCGAAGTCGGCGGCCACGAGCAGGTCGGGATACAGGTCTCCGTCCATGTCGGCGAAGGTGGCGGAATAAGGCTTGTAATTCCCCGAGAGACCCGCCGCGACGGTGACATCGGTGAAATTGGCGGTGCTCGTCTCCGCCAGGTTGTTGCGGAACAGCTTGGCCTGCGACTTGAAGCCGAAGATCGAGAAGTCGAAGAAGAAGCCGCCGACCCACAGGTCGAGGTCGCCATCGAGGTCGTGGTCGCCCCACGCCACGCTGCTGCCGTCGGCCGCCGTGCCGGTGGAGTTGACCCCGACCGAGACCGCGACGTCGGTGAACGTGAGGTCACCGTTGTTGCGCCACAGCTTGTGCTTGCCGTTCTGCGCGGGCGAACCGACGTCACCCGCGCTGGTGGCGTAGATGTCCAGGTCGCCGTCCTTGTCGAAGTCGGCGGCGTTGGCGCCGTTGCCGCGGTACAGCGGCACGAACCCCGCGGACGGCGCGAAATTGGTGAACGTGCCGTCCTGGTTGTTCATGAACAGGACGTCGGACGTCAGGCCGCCGCCAGTGAAGAAGAGGTCGGGCCAGCCGTCGTCGTCGAAGTCCCCCTCCGTGCCGCCGGCGTGATTCGGCTTCTCCGGCGTGTCGTTGGTCGGGGCGTACACGAAGGTGACGCCAGCCTCCACGGTCACATTGGTGAAACCGGGATCGCCCTGGCCCGTCACCGTGCCGTTCACGACCACGAAAACGAGCATTCCGACGACGCCGCGCCCGACGACCAGTCCACGCTTGCTCATGTGCCTGCTCCGGATTGCCTCTTGGGTCCGCTGTCCTCGTGCCTCAGTCCCGTGAACCTCATGCCGAGGCCCCGGGGGCCTTTCCAAGCCGCTCCGACAACATCCGGCAGCGTCAGCACGAGTCATGATAACACTGGTTGCACGAGGCGGGAGACCGCCCACGCGGGGCGGCGGACAAGGGCCGTGGTCCCGCGCGCCGGGGTTGCCCGCGTCGATCCCCTGTCGCCCCCTGCACGGGCCCGATCCCGTCGGATCGCCCGCTTCCGGCCCGCCGGACCGGGGGATCCGGAACGAGCGGGTCGGCACGACGCAGGCTCAGCGGACCGTTCCCGCCTCCGCCGTCCACTCCGTGATCCAGCCCAGCACCTGCTCGTGCCAGACGATCGAGTTGCGCGGCTTGAGCACCCAGTGGTTCTCGTCCGGGAAGTACACGAGCCTGCTGGGAATGCCGCGGCGCTGCAGCACCGTGAAGGTGGACATGCCCTGCGTGTCCACCACACGGTAGTCGCGGCCGCCGTGCAGCACGAGCATGGGCGCCTTCCACTGCCCGACGTAGTCGATCGGGTTGTGCCGCGCGTAGCCCTTCGGCTCGTCCCAGGGCGTGCCACCGTGATCCCACTCGGGGAACCACAGCTCCTCGGTGTCGAAGTACGCCATGCGCTCGTCGAGGTTGCCGTCGTGGTTCACGAGGCAGCGGAAGCGATCGGGCGCCTGGCCGGCGATCCAGTTGATCATGAAGCCGCCGAAGCTCGCGCCCAGCGCCGCGACGCGCGTGCCGTCCAGGAACGGGAAGCGGGTGACGGCCTCGTCGAGGCCGGTCATCAGGTCGTCGAAGGGCGCGCCGCCCCAGTCGCCGCGGATCGAGTCGGTGAAGGCCTGGCCGTAGCCGGTCGAGCCGTGGAAGTCGATGAACACGACCGCGAAGCCTGCGCCGGCGAAGGCCTGCGGGTTCCAGCGATAGTTGAAGTGGTCGCCGTAGCTGCCCTGCGGACCGCCATGGATGATGAAGGCGACCGGGTACTTGCGGCCCGGCTGCACGTCGACCGGCTGCACGACGTAGCCGTGCACCGTGTCCCCGTGCGCGCCGGTGAAGGTGAACGGCTCGGCGGCGCCCATCCGCGCGGCGGCCACGCGCTCGGCGTTGAGCCGCGTGAGCGCCCGCGGCTCACCGCCGTCCGCCGCCACGGCGAAGAGCTCCACGGGCGAGCGCAGCGTGTCGCGCTGGAACACGACGTCCTCCCCGGCCACCTGCGGCGCGTTGTTCGTGCCCTTCTCGATCAGCGTGCGGACCGTGCCGCCGTGCACGTCGATCGCGAAGAGCGAGACGCTCCCGAGGTTGTCCGCGCTGGTGAAGATCGTGCGCGCGTCGCGCGACCAGCAGAGCTCCGCCGCCGAGCGGTCCCAGTCCGCCGCGAGCTTGCGCCGGCTGCCGCTGCCGAGGTCCAGCAGCATGATCTGCTGGCGGTCGGACTCGTAGCCGGCGCGCGGCATGGACAGCCAGGCCAGCGTGTGGCCATCGGGCGAGAAGCAGGGCGCCTGGTCGTAGCCGCCGTTCTCCGCCGTCACCGCGCGCGGCGGCGCGCTGCCGTCGGCGGGCACGAGGAACACGTCGGTGTTCGTGTGCCAGGCGTTCTCGCGCCCGGCGACGCGCGCGACGAAGGCCACCGTCCTGCCGTCCGGCGCGACGGACGTCTCCTCGAAGCCGCCGAAGGGCTTCGTGGGAGCGTCGGCGTCCAGGCCGCGCATCAGGTCCACCGGCTCGGCCGCCGCCATGTCCCACGCGAACAGGTGGTTGAGCTTGCCGTCCTCCCACGTGTCCCAGTGGCGGAAGAGCAGCGCGTCGCAGATGCGCGCCGTGCTCGCGGCCTCCGCCTTCGCGGCGTCCATCTCGACGCTCTCCTTCAGCGACTTCGCCGCGGGCCAGACGTCCATGCCGAGCAGCAGCCGCCCGCCGCCGGGGAAGGGCTCGAAGTTGTCCACGTCCACGGGGAAGCTGCTGACCGGCTGCGCCTCGCCGCCGTCGATGGCCAGCTTCCACACCTGCGAGCTGCCGCCGCGCGAGGAGAGGAAGGCCAGCGTGCGCGCGTCGAGCCAGCGGGCATTGCCGTCGTTGGCCGGGTCGGTCGTGAGCTGCCGCGCGCCCGAGCCGTCCACGGCGGCCAGCCAGATGTCCGTGCGCCCTCCGTTGGCCTCGAGGTCGGTCGTGCGGACCGTGAAGGACACCCAGCGCGCGTCGGGCGAGACGCGCGGGTCGCTGATGCGCTGCATCGCGAGCAGGTCGTGCACGGAGAAGGGGTGCGTGGACTGCGCGACGGCGGGCACGGCGAGCAGGAACATGAGGCACGGGACGGAAGGCTGCACGGGCATGCGTCTCCAGGTCGGGGCGGGCGAAACATGGTAGGTGGCGCAGGACGAGCCGAGAAAGCCCCGCGGCGGCGCCTGCTAGACTCCTCCCCGGGCAACGGCCCAGCGCACCTCCGGGCGGTCGCGGGAGCCGTCGGGACGCTGCACGATGAACGACCTCACGCGGGCCACGCTCCTGCTCCGGCGCTACGGCGATGGTGACGCCGAGGCCGCGCGCGAGCTTCTGGAGCTGATCTACGGCGAGCTGCGCCGCATCGCCGGCGCCCAGCTGCGCCACGAGCGCCCCGACCACACGCTGCAGCCCACGGCGCTGGTGCACGAGGCCTGGCTGCGGCTGGCGGCCGATCCGGTGCGCGACGTCGAGGGTCGGCAGCACTTCCTCTCGCTGGCGGCGCGCGTCATGCGGCGCGTGCTGGTCGACCACGCCCGCGAGCGCCAGGCACAGAAGCGCGGCGGCGGCGCGGCCACGGTGACCCTGGACGAGGCCGTCGCGCTCTACGAGCGCCGCGAGCTCGACCTGCTGGACCTGGACGAGGCGCTGCAGCGCCTGTCCGCGCTCGACTCGCAGCTCGCGCGCATCGTCGAGCTGCGCTTCTTCGCGGGCCTGTCCAACGAAGAGGTCGCGCACGCCGAGGCCACGTCGCTGCGCAGCGTCGAGCGCGGCTGGTCCACGGCCCGCGCCTGGCTGCGGGGCGCACTGGAGCCGGCGTGAGCGGCGACGGCACGCGCTGGTCCGACGTGCGCCGGCTCTTCGAGGAGGCCCTCGACGTGCCCGCCGCAGGGCGCGCGGCCTTCGTCCGCGACGCGACGACGACCGACGCCGACCTGCGCACGGAGGTGGAGCGCCTGCTCGCCCTGCACGAGGCCGAGGAGCGCGAGGGCTCGGCCGCGCCGCCTGGCGCCGCCGACCTGCTCTCGGCCCTGGCCTCCGGCACGCCGTTGGCTCCCGGCGCGCGCGTCGGGAGCTGGCGGCTCCTCGCACGGCTCGGCGAGGGCGCCATGGGCGAGGTCTGGGAGGCCGAGCAGGATCGCCCGCACCGCCGCGCCGCGCTCAAGGTGGTGCGCGCCGGGCGGCCCGGCACGCGCGCGCGGCTGCGCTTTCGGGACGAGATCGACGCGCTGGCGCGCCTGCGGCACCCCGGCATCGCGCGCATCCTGGAGGCCGGCGAGCACGTCGAGCCCGGCGGCGAGGTGCGCCCGTGGTACGCGATGGAGCTCGTGCCGGGCGCGCGCACGCTCGGCACGCTGGCCGACGGGCCCGGGCTGCCGTGGCGCGAGGCGGTGGAGCTCGTGCGCCGCGTGTGCGAGGCGGTCGAGCACGGCCACCGCCACGGCGTGATCCACCGCGACCTCAAGCCGGGCAACATCCTGCTGGGCGCGGACGGTCGGCCGCGCGTCATCGACTTCGGCGTCGCGCGCATCACCGCGGGCGATGCGGACCTGGCCAGCCGCACCCAGGCCGGCGAGCTGGTGGGCACGCTGGCCTCCATGGCGCCCGAGCAGCTGGAGGGCCGCGCCGACGTGCGCTCGGACGTCTACGCGCTCGGCGTCGTGCTGCACGAGCTGCTCACCGGCCGCCCGCCCTACGACCTGCGCGGCCTGCCGCTCTCCGAAGCCGCGCGCCGCGTGCGCGAGGCGACACCGGCTCCGCCAGGCACGGCGCGGGCGGGCCTGCCCGTCGAGCTGGACTGGATCGTGGCCCGGGCGCTGGAGAAGGATCCCGAGGCCCGCTACCCGAGCGCCGCGGCGCTGGCCGAGGACCTGCGTCGCCTGCTGGCCCACGAGCCAGTGGAAGCCGGCGCGCCGACGGCCGGCTACCGGTTGCGCAAGTTCGTGCGGCGCCACCGCGTGGGCGTCGCGCTTGCGGCGCTCATCCTGCTGCTGCTCGTGGGAGGCATCGCGGGCACCACGGCCGGCATGCTGCGCGCACAGGACAAGGAGCGCGACGCGCTCGTGGCCCAAGGCCTGGCCGAGCGGCGCGAGCTCGAGGCCCAGGCGGCGGCCACGCGCGAGGCCGAGGCGCGCGGCCTCGAGGCGCGGGCGCGCGCTGACGCCGAGGCCGCCGCCGCCGAGGCCGTGGCGGTGACCCGGTTCCTCGTGGACATGTTCGACCGCGCCGACCCCGCGCAGGACGGCAGCGACGTCCGCGTCTACGACGCGCTCGACGCGGCCGAGGCCCGCCTCGGCGGCTTCCTCGAGGAGCATCCGCGGGCCGAGGCCACGCTGCGCGGGGCGCTGGGCGACCTGGACTACAAGCTCGGCCGCTACGCGCAGGCCGAGGCGCAGCTCCGGCGCGCGCTGGAGGTGCAGCGCGGCCGGGGCCTCACCGGACCCGAGGCGCTCGACACCGAGCAGAAGCTGCGCCACGACCTCGGCCAGGCGCTGGCCGAGCTGCGCCGCTACGACGAGGCCGACGCCGAGCTGCAGGCCGTCGTGGACGCGCGGCGCGCCGAGCCGGACTTGCACGACGAGCGCCTGGCCAACGCGCTCAACGCGCTGGCCTATCTGCGCCACCGGCAGGGCCGACTCGACGAGGCCGAGGCGCTCTACCGGGAAGGCCTGGCGGTCGTGGAAGCCGCCCGCGGCCCCGGCCACGTGGATGCCGCGCGGATCCAGGCCAACCTGGGCGGCCTGCTGCTCGAGCGCCGGCGCATCGCCGACGCCGAGCCGCTGCTCACCTCCGCGCTGGAGACGTTGCGGCGCGAGCTGGGCGCCGATCACCCCCTGGCCATCGCGGCCCTCAACAACCTGGGCGGCATCCGCTTCCAGCAGCGTCGCTATGCCGAGGCCGCCGAGCTGATGCAGGAAGCCTGGGAGATCCGCAGCCGCCGCCTTCCGCCGGACCATCGCGTGCTGCTGGACACCAAGGCGAACCTGGCCACCCTGCGCTGGGCGCTCGGCGAGCCCGACGAGGCGGCCCGCATGCTCGAGGAGGTGCTGGCGGCGCGGCTCGCGAAGGACCCGGCCCACCATCCCGAGCTGGTCACCATGCTGTGCAACCTGGCCAGCATGGTGAAGCCGCGCGGCGACGAGGCCGTGCGCGACGTGGTGCGCCGCCTGCAGGACGCGGACGTGGGCACGCGGGCCGACAACGTGCGCTCCGTCCAGCCGATCGAGAACCTCGCGCGCTTCCTGGAGCAGTGGGGCCTGCTGGCCGAGGCTCTGGCGTTGCTGGACGAATCCACGGCCGCGCGCGAGCGGCTGCAGCCGGCCGGGACGCCCGAGGCGCTGCTCGCCCGCGGCTATCGCGCCCGGCTGCTGGCCGGGGAGGGCCGCGCCGACGAGGCTCGCGCCGAGCTGTCCGCGCTGCGCGCCGCGGCGCAGGACGCGCTTTCCGCCGACGATCCGCGCCGCGCCGCGCTGGACCTGGATGCGGGGCGCGCCTGGCTGCAACTCGGCGCCATCGCGGAAGCCGAGGTGCTGCTGCTCGAGGCCGAGGCCCTGCTGCGACCTGCCGGGCCGGCGGAACAGCTGCGCCTCGCGCTGAGCTCGCTCGCCGCGTGCTGCGAGTCCGGGGGCCGCGCGGACGAAGCCGGTCAATGGCGCGAGCGCCTCGCCGCCCTGTCCGGCGGCGAGGCGCCCCGCTGATCGCAGCCGGCCGTCAGGGCAGCGCGGTCGTGAAGGCCAGCCCGTTGCTCGTGGACCACGCGCCGCCGGCGTTCATCAGCGCCTGCAGGTGGATGGTCAGCCCCGCCGGCAACACGCCCGGCGCGGGCAGCGCGGCCGGCAGCGTGAGGTTGCCCGCGATCGCGAACGGCCCGATGAAGCCCCACTGCGGCGACAGCGGCAGGTAGAGCGGCGCGCCCCCCAAGGCCAGTGCGGGGCAGGCCACACCGAAGTCGTAGGCGATGGCGACCAGCCCGGCCGGCGCGCCCTGCAGCGTGACCGCGAAGTTCGGCGAGGGCAGCGTCGCGTGGCCCAGCGCGTCGAGCTTGGGGCCCATGCCCGCGCCGTAGGTCACCGGCCGCGCCGAGAACCCGAGGCCCGAGAGCGGCCCGCCGGGCGGCGCCGGCCAGCAGCCTTGCGGCAGCGCGAAGCGCGGCACCGCGACGCCGAAGGCGAAGGCGCCCGTCTCGGCCAGCCGCGCGACCGTGACGCCGTCGGTCACGATGAAGGTGCCCGCCGGCGAGCTGGTGTCGATGCACAGCCCGAGCAGCGGCATGCCCATGAAGCCGCACGGCAGCGCGCCCGCGACGCCGATGACGTTGTTGGGCACGGCGGCTCCCGCCACGAAGTGCGCCACCTGGCCGCCCGCGTCGCACACCCACACCTCGCCCGTCTGCGGGTCGACGTCGATGTCCGAGAGCGCGCCGACGCCCGCCGGCGCGGCCTGGAAGGCCAGTTGCGCGACCGGCATGCAGGTGCCGTTGGGCTGCAGCGCCGCGTAGCCGAAGGCGTCGCTAACCCACAGCCAGCCGTTGCTGCCGTCCCACCCGAGGCCCGTGAGTGGCGGGTTCAGGCCCAGGAAACCGACCGTGAAGTTGACCTGGAGAGCTCCCGTCACGGCGTCGTAGGCGGCGACGGCGGCGCCGTCGGTCACGTACACGAGATCGTTCTCGCGGTCCACGGCCACGTCCCCCATCAGGGCGGCCACGCCCGCGCCGGGCACGAAGGCCACCGGCGTCGGGGCGGGGCACGCACCCGCCACCGCATAGAGGAGACTCGAGCCGATCGGCCCGTCGGGGTAGTTGCACATCGAGACCGACGGCCCGGTCATCTCCCAGACGCGGCCGATGGGGCCCTGGATGCCGTAGACGGATTGCGCTCGCGCCGGCAGCAGGGCGCCCGCGGCGAGAACCAGGAAGATCGAGGTACGCATGGCGGACTCCGGAAGAGGTGTCGGCGGCGCCCGCATGGCGCTGCCTGACCTGCTTGCGGAATCCGTGCGTGCGGCCCGCCAGGAATTCGGCCGGGGCCTCTCCGCCCGGCCCTCAGGCCACCGCGACCTTCACGCAGTTGACCGGGGGCAGGGAGTCGAACAGGCACTCCCAGTCATCGCCGCCGTCGCGCCCGATCCAGAGCTGGCCGGTCGTGGTGCCGAAGTAGAGCGCCGGCGTGGCCAGCTCGTCGATCGTCATGGCGTCGCGCAGGACGGTGAACCAGCTCTCCTTCTTCGGCAGGCCGCGCGCGAGCCGCTTCCACGAGTCGCCGCCGTTCTCGCTGCGCCACACGGCGGGCGCGCCGTCGGGGCAGGTGCGCGTCATCGGCACCAGCGGCATCACGTACACGGTGTCCGGGTCGTGCGGGTGCACCACGATGGGGAAGCCGAAGTCGGACGGCAGGCCCTTGCTGATCGAGCGCCACGACTTGCCGTGGTCGTCGCTGCGCAGCACGCCGATGTCGGGCCGCGGCCCGCCCTCGCCCGACCACTCCGCCCAGCCGCCGTGGTTCTGCATGTAGAGGCGGCCGGGCACGTCCGGGTGCGCCGCGATCTTGTGCACGCACTGCCCGAACTCGGGATACGGATCGGGCACGAAGCCTGCGCCCACGCCCTTGTTGCTGGCCTTGAAGCTCTTCCCGCCGTCCTCGCTCAGGTAGTGACCGCCGGTGGAGATGCCCACGTGCAGCTTCCCGTCGGTCTTCAGGATGGTGTGCAGGCACAGCCCGCCGTTGCCCGGATGCCACTTGCGCGCGTGCGGATGATTGCTGAGGCCGCCCACCATCTCCCAGCTCTCGCCGCCGTCGCCGCTGCGGAACAGCGCGGCCGGCTCGACGCCGCACAGGAGGTCCTTTCTGCCGTCGCCCGGCTCGAGCGACCAGATGTTGGCCAGCGCGCGCCCGTCGTCCTTGGGGAAGGCCGGCGCCGACTTCGTCTCCTTGAAGCTCTTCCCCATGTCCGTCGAGCGCAGCACCTTCATGCCGAAGAAGGGGTTGCAGCTCGACGCGTAGAGGCGCGGCGCGCCGCGCGTGTCGATGAGCGCCGAGTAGACGGATACGCCCGGGCCGAAGGGCCCGCGCAGCGCGAAGCGCCGGCGGCCCTTGCTGCCCTCGGCGACGAACAGGCCCTTCTTGGTTCCGATGGCGAGGACGACACGATCAGCCACGGCTCAGCCTCCAGACACGGCGGGAAGGATGAAGACCACGTCCCCCGGCGCCAGCGGCGCGTCGAGCCCGCCGCAGTCGCGCACGTGGGACGTGTTGACGAAGACGTTGATGTGCCGCCGCAGCGCGCCGGTCTCGTCGCACACGCTGCGGTGCAGCTCGGGGTGGCTGCGCTCGAGCGACTCGAGCACGGCGCGCACGCTGGGCGCGGCGAGCGGAATCTCCGACGCGCCGCCGGCGCTGGCGCGCAGCGGAGTCGGAACGCGGACGGTGATGGGCGCGGCAGCGGTGGTCACGGTGGCGACTCGAGGCGAGGAGCATAGGCGGCCACGAAGTCGTCGATCCAGAGGGCGTCGTTTCGACGGGGAGCCGGAAGATCGTGGCGAGCGGCGTCGCGCGTTCGGCCGGCGACGCTGCGTCGGCGACAGCTTCGCATCGGCGAGTACGGCCTTCCGTGACGATTCGAGAGTCGTCGGGTGGCCGGAGCCGTCAGCCCGTGGCGCCCATGGACTCGATGAAGGCGTCGGCCTCGGCGATCGAGGCCTCCATGTCCGCCACGAGCCGGGCCACGTCATCCTCGATCGCGGCCACGTTGCCGGCCAGCGACGCGATGGCCTGCGCGTTCAGGTTGTGCTTGAGGAACAGCACCTGGTCGTGGAAGGCGTCCAGCACCGGCTCCATGGCGGCCTCGGCGCGCTTCATGGCCGAGAGCAGCGAACCGTAGCGCTCCTTCGTGTCGCGCAGCAGCTTCTCGCTCTGGGCGCGCAGGTCGCTGCTCGTGTACTGCCGCACCTCGTCCTTCCATTCCGCGAAGAGGTCGTCCGCGACCTCCTCGATGGACTCGATGCGATCGCGCACGTCCGCCGCGCTCGACTCGCAGTCCTCCAGCCGTGCCACGAGCTTGTCGTGCAGCGCCTCGAGGTCGGTGCCCTTGAACCCCGTCGCGGCCTTGAAGGCCGCCAGCGCGCCCTGGAACTCGGTCTTGGCCTCCTGCTGGCTGTCGCGGCCGTCCTCGATGCGGTCCACCAGGATGTCGCGCTTCTGCAAGCCGAAGGTCTCCATGGTGGAGTAGTAGGCGGAGGAGCAGGCGGCCAGCAGCGGAAGCCAAGGCAGCGCGATGGCGCGGGGCATGAGGGCGATCCGGCGGAGCCGACGGTCCTGCGATCCTGTGGCGCCGTTCCTCGAGGCAGTCCACCCTCTCATGGCGTGAACGGCAGGTCCGCCTCGTCCACGGCCTTCCCCGTCAGCTTCGCGCCCCCGTAGAGGAACAGCCCGGGCTGAGTGCCGAAGAACACCTCGCACCCCAGCGTGGAGACCTTGCCGCCGGTCACGTTGCCGTCCTTGTCGCGCTTCACGTGCAGCAGCAGCGTGGCGCGCAGGGAGAGGGCCGTGTCCTCCACCGACGGAAAGAGGACCGCGTCCGGCGCGATGTAGTCCGTGCCCGTGCTCACCACGACGTCGACGTTGGCCGAGGTGGCCAGCGTGAAGGTGTCCGGCGAGGTCTCCGTCCACAGGTCCAGCGCATAGGCCGTGGTCGGCGGCGCGCCGTTGCCCGTGCCAGCCGCCTCGTTCAGCACGACCTGCAGGAATCCCGGCATGGTCAGGCTGCCCTTGAAGATGTCCGAGCCATCCTCCAGGATGGCGCGGCCCTTGGCCTTGATGTTGACCTTGAACCACAGGCCGTCGAGCGACGTGTCCGGCAGGACGGGAGGCTCGCCGAAGGCGACGAGCAGCAGCAGCAGCAGGGACAGCAGGCGCAGGGGCTTCATGGAGGGAACTCCGGAAACGGGTTGCCTGGGATTGTAGGCGGGGTCGGCGGGCTCGCGGGCACGGAAGGCTCAGGCTCGCCGCCGCGCGCCCGCTGCGCTGTCCACGAGCACCTCGGCCATGCAGCGCGCCGTGCTCCCGGCCTGCACGTCGCCGACGACCTGTCGCGAGGTGATGGCGGCCGCGACGAGCATGCCGAGCTGCCGCGCGAGGGCCTCGGGGTCGCCAGCGCCGGCCGCGCGCGCGAGCTCGGCCAGCGCCTCGTGCAGGTGCCTGGCGTGGCGCATGGCCGCGGCGTGCACCGGGTCGTTGGGATTGGGGAACTGCGAGGCGGCGTTGATGAACAGGCAGCCACGGAAATCGCTGTCGCGGGTCCACTCGTCGAGGACGTCGAAGACGGCCAGCAGCCGCTCGCGCGGACCGCCGCCGCGCCGGGAGAGCTCGGCCTGCAGCGCCTCCATGTCGCGCCGGTCGAGGTGCTCGAGCAGCGCCACGATGAGCGCGTCCTTGCTCTCGAAGTGGTTGTAGAAGGTCGTCTTCGTGACGCCCACGTCGCCGAAGATGCGGTCGATGCCGATGGCGTGGAAGCCGTGCTCGTAGAACAGGCCGGCGGCGGTCTCCATGAGGCGCTCGCGCGTGCCGCCACCCCGGATCGCCGTGGCGACCGACCAGATCGAGCTGCCCATGGACGCCTCCGCGCGGCCCCGTCGCGCCGCGACCGCGCGCGGTCTCGGCAGCGGGTGGACTTCGAGTACACCCCGGGTTGACTCGCTGTCAAGCCTCGCGCGCGCCAGGCCGCGGTAGCGTCGGTCATCGGAAGGAGCGGCCCCGTGGCCGCACGCACCCGTCTCGAAAGGATTTTTCCCATGACCCTCGGTATCGCCCCTCCGCCACGATATCACGACGTTCGCAGCTGTCTCGTCCCGGCCGGGACCGCGGCGCCCCCGGCCGCCGGCCTTCCGGCGCGCCTTGCCGTGCTGGCGTACGGCGTCGTCGCCTACGTCGCGACGCTCGCGACCTTCGCGTGGCTCGCGGGCTTCGTCGGCAACGTGCTCACGCCCACGCGGCTGGACGCGCCGGGCGAGGGGCCACTCGGGCCGGCGCTCGTCGTGGACGCGCTGCTCGTGGCCCTCTTCGCCGCGCAGCACAGCGTCATGGCACGCCCGTGGTTCAAGCGCTGGTGGACCCGTGCAGTGCCGGAGGCGGCCGAGCGCAGCACGTACCTGATCTTCTCGTGCGCCGCGCTCGCCGCGCTCTTCGCCTTCTGGCGGCCGCTCGGCGGCGTCGTGTGGAGCCTCGAGCATCCGCTCGCGCGCGCGGGGGTCACCGGCCTCTACGCCGGAGGCTGGGCCCTGCTGCTCCTGACCACCTTCCTCATCAACCACTTCGATCTCTTCGGCCTGCGCCAGACATGGCTCTTCGCCCGCGGCCGCGCGTACCGGACGCTGCCGTTCCGCACGCCCTTGTTCTACGACTTCGTCCGGCACCCGCTGTACGTGGGCTGGCTCGTCGTGTTCTGGGCGGCGCCCACGATGACGGTGGCGCACCTCGTGCTCGCCGCCGGCATGACGGCCTACATCCTGCTGGCCATCCGCTGGGAGGAGCGCGACCTGGTCGACCTGCACCCGGAGTACGCGGCGTACCGCGCGCGGACGCCGAAGTTCGTGCCGCGGCTGGGGACGACGGCGAGGCGGGTTGAGTTCCCTCGCGACCGCGCCGGATGATGGGAGCGAACTCGGCACGGGTCACGCCAGGATGGGAACGGATGGACGTCGCCGGGTTGCTACGATCGTCGAGGATGGTGGACATCGCGATCACCGCAGCAGCGCAGCCGCAAGATGTCGCCTCGTTGTTTCGCGACTGGACAGCCGTCCGTGCTCAGCCCGGCGTGCAGCTCGTGCTGCCGTCGGCGCCCCTGCATGCGTGGCTCATCGTCCTCCTCGCCGTGATGGCTTCCGACCGGCGTCGACGGGGACTCGAGACGACTGTGTCGTGAACCGGACCCCGCACCGTCCGAACCGTCCTGTCGCAGGCTGCGGTCAAGGGGACCACGGCGAGTCAAGTCGCCACAAGCAGCGCGGGCTTCCTCGAGCACATTCGAGCCATCCGCGACCTGAAGGAGGCTCGATCCATGGCAGACAGCGTCGGAGACGCCTTGGACAGCGTGAGCCCCCCGGACGCAGGCGTAGGCTTTCGCGCCAGTCTTCAGCGGAACCGGAGCTCGAGGGCCGGGTCGCGGACGACGCGGAGGCCCTGCAACTCGCCCTGACGCCGCGCATCAGCAGCACCTCGATGCCGCGCGCCAACATGGGCGTCGGTCTCAAGGCGCTCGTCGACTTCAGCGACTTGCTCTCCGGCGATCTCTGGATCGTCTCGGGCTCAGCCATGATCCGTCGCGTGACGCTGGCTGGACAGCGGACCAGCGTCATCAGCGCCATTCCCCCGTGGGAAGGCAGCTGGATCGTGCTCGACGCAGCGGTCGGCTGAGATCGCGCGCCGCGCCTCGCTACAGCGGCACGTTCCCGTGCTTCCGCGGCGGATTCCGATCGCGCTT
>Ga0209382_10004201_pt1 | contig 19395 bp, 17 predicted proteins | sample SoiMetdeltSBSDD5_FD_187599 | JGI IMG/M metagenome (GOLD analysis project Ga0209382, IMG submission 187599) | Bulk soil microbial communities from a Populus tree surrounding site in Tennessee, USA - Soil MetaG P. deltoides SBSDD5 (SPAdes) (version 2) | ecosystem: Environmental > Terrestrial >... | reverse complement strand
AGCCGCTGCATGGCTCGCGCTCGCCAATCCTGTCGCAGCTGCAGAATTCGACTGGAAACCCTGCAAAGCGGAGTTGGAGAAATTCTGCAAAGGCGTCACGGGTGATGACAAGATCTGGGCGTGTCTCGAGAAGAACGACGAGAAGCTTTCGAAGACTTGCGACGCGGCGCACGGCAAATACGAAGAACAGACAGGCAAGAAAAAACGCTGATTCCCGGCTCGAGGATGTGTGACCTGACAAGCGTCGTACCCGAGCACGACGAACACACCGGATTTCGCCTGGACCGTCGAGCTGTCGCCGAAATTCCGATCACGCCGCCGTGGTCCGTGCGGGAGCAATTCGGAGAAAGAGCATGAAGATCGATTGGACTATCAAGCAGCGCCTCTACGCGCTCAGCCTTACGTGCGTTGCCTTCATAATTGCCGTTGCTGTAACCGGCTATATAGCCGTAAGAGATCTGAGTCGCGCGACAGATGAAATAGCCTTGAATGGGTCGGCGCTGAAGAATCAGCTCCAGGCCGATATGGCTCACGACGCGCTGCGTGGGGACGTACTCGCGGCGCTGCTCGCGGGAACAAAAAAGGATGTCGGCGCGAAAGACGAAGTGAAGAAGGGCCTGAAAGAGCACGTCGAATCGTTTCAGGAAGCCTTGAAAGAGCTCGAGGCGGCGCCGCTCAACTCCAAGATCAAGCAGGCCGTGGAAAAAGTGCGTCCTACGATGGACGTCTACCTGAAGAGCGCGCAGGCAAGCGTCGATCTCGCGTTTTCCGACATCGATGCCGCGCACGCTGGATTTCCTGCATTCATGAAAGCTTTCGGCGCGCTTGAAAAAGAGATGGAAGCCCTGAGTGATTTTATCGAGGAGAACACGAAAGAGACGACGGCGGCCGGCGAGGCGAGCGCTTCGAAGTCGCAGCTCGTGATCCTCATCGTGTCGATCGTTGCCGTTCTTTTCGGCGTCATCGCCGCGTTTATCACGGTGCGAGCGCTTATCAAGCGATTGGGCGGCGAGCTCGCGTACGCCGTCGATGTGGTCCAGCGTATCTCGGACGGAGACCTCACGACCGACGTATCCACGCGCAACGGAGATGCGACGAGCTTGCTCGCCAACATGAAAAAGATGCAGGGGAGCCTTCACGATGCGGTATCGGCGATCCGGCAATCCACGGATGCGATCACGACTGCTTCGAAGCAAATCGCCGCGGGCAATGCGGATCTGTCGCAGCGCACAGAGGAGCAGGCATCCTCTCTCGAAGAGACTGCGTCTTCGATGGAGCAGCTCGCCAGCACGGTCAAGCAAAACACCGAGAACGCGCGGCAGGCGAATCAACTTGCCACCGGGGCGTCCGAAGTCGCGGTCAAAGGCGGCGAGGTCGTGACTCAGGTCGTTTCCACGATGGGCGAGATCACGGAATCCTCCAAGAAGATAGTCGAGATCATCAGCGTGATCGACGGCATCGCTTTCCAGACGAACATACTCGCGCTGAACGCGGCCGTGGAAGCAGCCCGGGCGGGCGAGCAGGGACGCGGCTTTGCGGTGGTGGCAAGCGAAGTGCGCAGCCTCGCGCAGCGCAGCGCGGCGGCCGCCAAGGAAATCAAGGAGCTCATCGGCAATTCCGTGCAGAAGGTGGAAAGCGGGAGCGAGCTCGTCGATCGTGCGGGCAAGACGATGGAAGAGATCGTTACGTCCGTCAAACGCGTGACCCATATCATGGCGGAGATCGCGGCGGCATCCCAGGAGCAGAGCTCCGGCATCGAACAGGTCAATCAGGCCGTCACGCAGATGGATCAGGTGACGCAGCAGAATGCGGCGCTCGTCGAGGAGGCCGCGGCGGCGGCGGAATCGATGCAGGACCAGGCGCAGACGCTGACCCGCGCTGTTGCGGTGTTCAAGGTGGAACATGGCGCGCCGATCTCCGCGCAGCCGGAGCACAGGCAAGCGGTGGCGGCAACGCCCGCAAAGCGTACAGAGCGCCGGGGCCCGAACCGGGCGAAGAACGTGACGAGGCTGCCGGCGGAACGCAAGTTGGCTGAAGAAGCAGCGGCGCCACCAACGCCGGCTGCGGCAGCGAAAACCGGCACCAACGACGAATGGAGCGAGTTCTGATGATGCAGACTAGCGAACAGCTCGCAGCAGAGCAGGAAAAGCTCATGTGCTCGAGCGACATGGGACTGCTGTCATAAAACCCGGCTTCAACAACGCAATACGCCTTCTTACGTAAGGAGCATACGGATCATGCAGCGCGTGCACGCAGCGCAACACAATTCACGTTCCATGGGCGTCGCAGTCGCAGGGTGCCTCTCGATCGCACTGCTCTCCGGCAGCGTCTACGCGTATCAGCCGCTTGTCACCGACGACACGGGTACTCAGGGTGCCGGCGGTAATCAGGTCGAGCTGGCGTACAACCGCACACGGGACAAGGCGCCTGGTTTCAGGGAAACGTCTGACGAGGTTGGCTTCGTCTACACACGCGGCGTGACCGACGAGCTCGATTTGTACGTAGGGATCGGGCACTTCAGAATATCCCCCGAGGACGCCCCGAGCGAGCGCGGTTTTGGCAACGTGGCCGTGGGCGCCAAGTGGCGCTTTTACGAAAACGAAGCCAGCAAACTCAGCGTTGGGGTAAAGCCAGAAGTGCAGTTGCCCATTTCCGAGCACAGGGAGTCGCGCGGGTTCGGGACTGCGAAGGTCTCTTATGGCACGGCCCTTCTGGTCACGCAGGAAACCGGTTTCGGCGCGATCCACGCGAACCTCGCAGTCGACCGCGTGCGCTACCACGATGACGCGCTCAATGCCGCCGAGCGGCGAACGCTTTTCCGCCTGTCGGTGGCACCCGTATGGGACGTGACCGAGGGCTGGAAGCTTGCGCTCGATGCCGGGGTCATGACCAACCCGGACCGCACGGCGCGCGCGCGCATGGGCTATCTCGAGGTCGGTGCGATCTATTCGCCGAGCAAGAACCTCGATCTCGCCGCAGGCGTGGTGCGCAATATCATGGACGGTGCCGCCAGCACGACCCTGGTAACGGCGGGCATGACGGCACGATTCTGAGCGGGATCGCTAACTCCAACCATCTGTATTGAGCCGTCTGCCGATCGCGAACGCCTGGGTGCCGCCGCCCACGACGCCAGGATGACGCGGGACAACAGGGTTTTCTCAAGGTCGGAGCGGAACTGCCGTCACTGCATGTGGGGCAGATGAATGCAGCTTCTTAACGCGAGTACGGCTCTACTGAGACCCGGCGTGTCGGCCGTGGTAGATGCACATGCAAAGAAGGGATGGTTCGTGCCGCAAGTGGATCGCGACATCGACAAAATCCATGAGGCCCGCTACAGCGGCAAGGCCATTTTCTTACCGGGGGAGACCTAATATGCTCAGCAATCTCAAAGTGGGGACGAAGCTCGCTCTCGCATTTTTCGCTCTCATCGTGCTCGCCGGGACTCTGGCGGGTGTGGCGATGCAGCGTATAGCGGTGATGAATTCGGACTGGCAGCACTTCGAGCACGTGACGCTGCAAAAGAAGAGCGACCTCGGCGTGGGCGAGCGCGCGCTCGCCGAAGGGATCCAGGCTTTCAAGAATTACGTGTTGAGAGGCGGCGACTACAGCAAGCGTTTCGATAACGCCATGGGCGCGATTGACCGTGCCGTAGCCGATTATCGGGGGCGAGGCGAGTTGTCGCAGGAGGAGGAGAAACAGCTCACGGCGATCGTTGAAGGCGCGCGGACCTACCGCACGGGGATGGCCAAACTCGTGGACATGCGAGGTAAGGATGCAAGCATTCCCGAACTCGACAAAGCTGTCGCAGGAGCGGACAGGGCCATTGCAACAGCTTTCAAGGAGCTCAACGGAATTGCAGAAGCGCGCACCAAGGCCGCCTCTGACCAATTTGATGCCGTCGTAAAGTCTGCGCAGGTATGGATTGCGTCGGTCAGCGCAGCCATGATCGCACTCGGGGTGTTGTTGGCTTTCGTCATGACACGCTCCATTACGCGTCCGCTCCGGGAGGCGGTCGATGTTGCGAAAAAAGTTGCGGCCGGTGACCTCACGAGCACGATCGAAGTCAAAACGGGTGACGAAACCGGCATTCTGCTGAAGGCGCTGAAGGAAATGAACGCCAGCCTCCAGAGAATCGTAGTGGACGTGAGGAGCGGCACCGACAGTATTTCCAGCGCGTCGCAGCAGATCGCGTCCGGCAACGCGGACCTATCTCAAAGGACGGAAGAGCAGGCTTCCAGCCTGGAGGAAACCGCTTCGTCCATGGAAGAGTTGACTTCGACCGTGAGACAGACGGCGGAGAACGCGCGCCAGGCGAACCAGCTTGCTGCCCGCGCATCCGAAGTCGCGGTGAAAGGCGGTAATGTCGTAGGGCAGGTCGTTTCGGCGATGAGCGGCGTGAGCGACTCGTCGAAGAAGATCGCCGACATCATTGGCGTGATCGACGGTATCGCTTTCCAGACGAACATCCTCGCGCTGAACGCGGCCGTCGAAGCGGCTCGTGCCGGTGAGCAGGGCCGCGGTTTCGCAGTGGTGGCGAGCGAAGTACGAACGCTCGCGCAAAGAAGCGCGGCTGCGGCAAAGGAGATCAAGGAGCTCATCAGCGAGTCGGTGCACAAAGTCGAAGACGGTGTGCGCCTGGTCGATGATGCCGGTAAGACCATGGACGAGATCGTGGGTGCGGTGAAGCGGGTCACGGAGATCATGGCGGAGATCACGGCGGCATCCCAGGAGCAGAGCTCGGGCATAGAGCAGGTGAATCACGCGATCACTCAGATGGATCAGGTGACGCAGCAGAATGCGGCGCTCGTGGAAGAGGCCGCAGCGGCGGCGGAATCGATGCAGGAGCAGGCGCAGACGCTGGGCCATGCGGTCGCCGTATTCAAGGTCGCAGACGGCATGCAGAGCGCCGCCACGTCGGCACGGAAAGCAGCTACGGCGCTGCGGCAGCCAAAGGCGGAGCCAGTCTCGCACGCCTCGCGCGTCGAGCGACGCGGGCCGAACCGGGCGAAGAACGTGACCAGGCTGCCGGCGGAGCGCAAAGCCGCCGAAGAAGCAGCGGCAGCACCGGTGCCGCCCGCGGCTGCAAAGACCGGTACCAATGACGAATGGAGCGAGTTCTGATGATGCAGACCAGCGAACAACTCACAGCCGGTTCGCGCGCACTCGCGAGCCATGCGCAGGAATACCTCACGTTCACGCTGGGGAGCGAAGAGTACGGGGTGAACATACTGACGGTGCAGGAGATTCGCGGCTACGAGAAGCCCACCGCGATCGCCAACGCACCGGCTTACATCAAAGGCGTGGTGAACCTGCGCGGCACGATCGTGCCGATCCTGGACATGCGCATCAAGTTCAACCTGGGCGAGCCGAGCTACGACCAGTTCACGGTGGTGATCATTCTGAACGTCTCGGAGCGCGTGATCGGGATCGTGGTGGACGGGGTCTCGGATGTGATCGGGCTTGCCTCGGAGCAGGTGCGTCCGGCGCCCGAGTTCTCCTCGACCTTCGACACGCAATACATCACGGGGCTTGGCACGGTCGATGAGCGCATGCTCATTCTCGTGGACATGGAAAAGCTCATGTCCTCCAGTGACATGGGCCTCGTCGCCGCCGCTTCGCTGCAGTAGGACCTCCGGGCCTCGTCCCGGAGGATATCTACTCGAGCCAGGTCGCTTTGGACGCTTCGGCGATCGCGAACGCCTGCGTCCCGCCTCCCACAACGCCCGAGTAGCGCGAGAAGAAAAGATAGCCGTCGCAAGGCGCGAGAAGCTCTTCGAGCACTTTATAGCTGTAGAGATCGACCACTTCGCCGAGCTTCGTGCCGGCTTTTACGAGCTCGCCGAGCTCTTCCGCGCGCTCGTAATAAGAAACAAGGTAGCCGCTGTGCTTCGGACGAATTTCCCGTCGCGCCGCGAGATCGAAATGAATCTGCCGCGGCAGTTTCGGCGTGCCGGAGAGCATACCGAGATGACGCATCATGCCTTTCAGCCCGGAGATCATGGCGTCCACATAGAACGCCGTCGTTTCCGGGCCGAGGTACGACCCGCCCACTTCAGGATTCACCGCGGGAACACCACGCGCGTTGACGTAGTGCGACGCTGCGCCGGCGAATTCGTTCTCGTGCACGAAAGGCGCACCGAAAGCCCGCGCGAGGGCCAGGTTTTTCGCCTTGAGATCGTCCGGCGTCTTTGCGTTGTAGTCGACTCGGGCCTGAAGCCTTCCACCGCTCCCGCCCGAGTGGAAATCGATGAGCGCATCGACGTGATGGAGCACGTTTTCGGTAATGGCGGCGGCGATCATCTGGGTGGTATTGCCGCGCGGATTGCCCGGATACACTTCGTGCAGATCGGTGCGTCCGTGCTGCTCCGGCGTGAGCCGTCCGAACGCCGCCGTCGCCATGGGATTGGCAACCGATATGATCACGAGGCGGCCCTCCAGCTCGGCGGTATCGAGCGTGTGCAGGAACTCGCGAATCGCCATCGTAGGCAGGAATTCGTCGCCGTGCGTGTTCGTCACAATACCGAACGTCGGACCCGGCCGGCGGCCGGTGATCACGTGCAGCGGCAAAGTGAGCGCCGCGCCGTTCAGCATTGTCGTCACTGCGATGCGCGTGAAGAAGCCGCCTTCTTTTTGATCGGCCCACATCGATTTTTTATCGGCTTGCATCTGTCTACGCTGTCCTATTGATTGCCGCTGGAGAAGCGGAACACGAGTGAGGGCTCTTCCATGCGGTCCCGCGGCTTGCGCATACGCTCAGCCATCGCAAGCGCATACGGCGCGGACTCGAGCAGAATCGTCATCTGCTGCTCGTTCAGCGCGAGACCGGCACGGCGCGCCATCTGCTCGACCAGGTCGACGGTTTTTTTGTCCAGGTCCGGTCGCACCGGCTCGTTGCCAGGCGCCACGTGTGGCTGCGGCGCACCGGGCTCGAGCTTCGGCCTGCGCTTGTGCCATTCGGTCGCACACTGGTATGCGTGACCCACTTTGAGCACGCGGGCGTCGTCAAAGGGGCGCCCGATGATTTGAAGACCCAGCGGCAGGCCCATCTCGGAAAAGCCGCCGCACAACACGAGCGCCGGGCTGCGTGCGACGTTCGACGGCGTGAAAGCATTCGAGCGCTGCCAGAAATTGAGCGTGCGGTGTGCATCCAGGCGTGGCGCAGGTCCGAAGCCGCACGTCACCAGCACGTCGTATTTCTCGTAGAGCGGCTTCATCTCCGACATGTAGCGGCGGTGCTCGCGCAGTGCCTGTACGTAGTCGATACCCTCGAAAAGGCATGCGGGAAGCGCTCTGCCGAGGAAGTCGCGACCGAAATCGCCGGGGCGGGAAACGAGATCGGCCTGGTGGATCGCGAAGATCTCGCTCTCGGCAATGATGACTTTAACATCGAGACCGTCCATCATCGGCCGCGCGCGCGCATCTTCGACGGTCGCTCCGAGGTCGCGGAAGACAGCGAGCGCATCTTCCATCGCACGGCGCACGACAACCGGCGCCGGCAGGTCCTCCTCCCAGTAGTGACGCAGAACGCCGACGCGCAAGCCTTTGATTCCGCCGCCGAGCGCTGCACGATAGTCAGGCACCGGCTGCTCGATACTGCCCGCATCTCGAGCGTCGTATCCTGCGAGCACCTGCAGCAGCAGCGCGCAATCCTCGACGGTGCGTGCCATCGGACCGCAGTGGTCGAACGTGAACGAGTTCGGGATGACACCGTAGCGGCTCACAAGTCCGTACGTGGGCATGAAGCCGGTGATACCGCAGAACGATGCCGGGCCGCGTATCGAGCCGCCGGTGTCCGAGCCCAGCGCGGCCGGAACGAGGCCCGCCGCCAGCGCCGCGCCCGATCCGCTGGACGAGCCGCCGGTGAAGTGCTCGAGGTGCCACGGATTGCGCGCCGGCGGCCACGGTAGATCGAAAGACGGGCCCCCGTGCGCGAACTCGTGCGTGACGAGCTTGCCGAGGAGTATGCCGCCCGCCTCGAGCAGCCTGTGCGTCGCCGCGGCGTCGTCGCGCGGAATGTTGTCGATCGCCACTTTCGATCCGCCCGTCGTCGCGATGCCTTTGGTGTTGTAGATGTCTTTCAGCGCGAAAGGAATGCCGTGCAGCGCGCCGCGATCAGTCCCTTTCGCGATTTCGTCCTCCGCGCGCCTCGCCTGCTTCAGCGCAAGCTCTCCGGTCACCGCGATGAACGCGTTCAGCTGCGGCTCGAGCGACCCGATCCGGTCGAGGAGCGCACGCGTGAGCTCCACCGGCGAGAGCTTGCGAGCGTGTACGAGCTTCGAGAGATCGGCTATCGACAGATAATGCAGATCGGAATCCATGCGCATCTCCTCACCGGCTTTGTCGTAACATATCACCCCCCACTCAAACGACCTCGAACAGGGAGCTTCCTCATGTCGCAACTCACTTTGCAGCAGGCCAACACGATCATCGCAAAAGCCTTCGAGAAAGCGCGCGAGATGAAAGTGAAACCGCTCGGCGTCGTCGTGCTCGACGCATCGGGACACGTCGTTTCGGCACAGCGGGAAGACGGAGCCAGCATGTTCCGCCTCGACGTGGCAAAAGGCAAAGCCTGGGCGGCGGTTGCAATGGGGGCTTCCAGCCGCGCGCTGTTCAAACGCGCGAAGGACAACCCGCATTTTTTCGTGACGCTCGCCGCGACCGCGGAAGGCAAGTTCCTGCCGCAAACCGGCGCCGCGCTGATCAGGGCGAAAGACGGCACGATACTCGGCGCGGCGGGCGGAAGCGGCGGCACGGGAGACGAAGATGAAGCGTGCTGCGTCTACGGCATCGAGCAGGCGGGGCTGACGGCCGACGCTAAAGAGTGACCCCGCTTGTACCGCGTCACTCCTTCGAGTAGGGCTTGGTCAGGCCCAGATCCGTAAGTATCGTTTTCAGAACCTCGTACTCGCGGTCGAGGTGCTTGCGGGTCTCGGCGCTCAACGTGTAGTCCGCAACCCACATCTGCTGCTCAGTGTCTTTGCGCCATTCTTCGCTCTGCGCGAGCTTTGTGAAAACCTGATCCCAGTACGCGATCTCCGGGGCTTTCAGCCCTTTCGGTCCCATGAATCCGCGCCACGTGAAGAAAACGGCGTCATGTCCCAGCTCGCGGAACGTCGGCAGATCGGCTTTCGGCCCGGCCTGCCGCTGCGGCGCGGAGATCGCGAGAATGCGCGCGCGCCCTTCTTTCTGCAGGGGCACCATGCTCCGCGGCGAGGCCACGTAAACGTCGATATGGCCGCCCAGCATCGCTGTTTGCGCCGGGCCGCCGCCGGGATAGACCACAGCTTTTGCGACCTTCGGATCGACGCCGATCGACTTCAGATACATGCTCAACACGATGTGGTTATGATTGCCGCGCGCGGTCGCGAACGCGAAGCTCACCGACTGTGAGTCTTTCTTCAGTCGCGCCGTGAGATCCTTGAGCGACGTGATCGGCGAGTCGCCTTTCACGGCGAAGACGACGTATTCGCGCGCGAGGATGTTGAGCGGTGTGAAATCCGTGTAATCGAGCTGGGTCGTGCCCATGAGCTTGTTGCCGATCACGGCAGGCGAAAAGGTCGCGATGTAATGGCCGTCGCCCGTGTGCTGGTTGAGATACGCCCAGCCGATCGTGTTCGCCGCCCCGGGCTTGTTCACGACCGTGCTCGTGGGCACGAGCCCGGTTTTCTGGAATATCTGTTGAATGAGCCGCGCCATGATATCGGGCGAACCGCCAGGCGCCGAGCCTACGACGAGCTCGACGGTTTTGGTGGGCTTCCACTGTTGTGCCGCGGCGGGCGCGGTCATCGCCGTCACGAGCACCAGCATGCGTACGACAAACTGCAGCGTGGACTGCGGCATGAACTTCCTCCTCGTTGGTGAAGACGTTTGCGACCAATCCTACTATAAGATCACATTCACGATTAAACATTAAGCATTGGGGTCGTCATGCCATCCTATCCTCCTGCCGTCGTCGGCATGCCTCTCGCCGAAGTGGACACGCCGGCGTTGGTACTCGAGCTGGACGCGTTCGAAGGGAACCTGCGCCGGATGCAGGAGTCGCTTGCCGGACGCGATGTGAAAGTGCGGCCCCACGCGAAAAGCCACAAATGCCCGCAGATCGCGATGCGGCAGATCGCTCGCGGCGCAGTTGGCGTGTGCTGCCAAAAGGTGAGCGAAGCCGAGGCGCTGGTCGAGGGCGGCGTCGGTGACGTCCTCATCGCAAACGAGGTCGTCGGCACGGCAAAACTGACGAGACTCGCGGCGCTTGCCAGACAGGCACATGTCGCGGTGTGTGCCGATAATCCCGGCAATGTCGATGCGCTCGCTGCCGCCGCACGCGCAGTCGGCGTAACGCTCGACGTCCTGGTGGAAATCAATGTGGGCGCGAACCGCTGCGGAGTCGAGCCCGGCGAACCCGCCGTCGCGCTTGCGCGGCGCATCGCGTCCTCTCCGGATTTGCGCTTCGGCGGCCTCCAGGCATACCAGGGTGCCGCTCAGCACGTGCGCAAAGTCGACGAGCGCCGCGCCGCGATCGAACGCGCTGTCAGCGCAGTCGAACGCACGCTCGATGGTCTTCGCGCAGCGGCCATCGCATGCCCGAAAGTGACGGGCGCCGGGACCGGCACGTACCTCTTCGAGGCCGCGAGCAAAGTCTATGACGAGCTACAACCGGGCTCATACATTTTCATGGATGCGGATTACGCGCGGAACGACTGGACCGAAAGCGGCATGCCGCGGTTCGAGCACAGTCTTTTCGTCTGGACGACGGTAATGAGCCGCACATCGGCGGAGCGGGCGATCGTCGATGCGGGCCTGAAAGCCTCGAGCATCGATTCGGGCATGCCGCGGATCGCGGATGGCGGTCCCGCGGAATACGTCAAAGCATCCGACGAGCACGGTGTCATTCAGGTGAATGGTGCTTCCGGATATGCGGTGGGAGACAAGTTGAAGCTCATTCCAGGGCACTGCGATCCCACCGTCAATCTCTACGATCATTACGTGTGTATACGCGACGGCTGCGTCGAGGCCATTTGGCCGATCACGGCGCGCGGAGCGGTATGGTGACAACGGCTCAGGAAAGGTTAGACATGACCATCAGGAAAGTAGGTTTCATAGGTATCGGCAACATGGGCGCGCCGATGGCCTCTCATCTCGTTCGAGCCGGTTTCGACCTGACCGTCTATGATGTGCGGCCGGAAGCGGTCTCGATTTTCGTCGAGCGCCACGGCGGCAAAGGTGCTGAGTCGCTCGCGCAGCTTGCGCGCGAAGCTGAAGCCGTGATCACGATGCTTCCGAACGATAAGGTCGTGTGGCAGGCCGTGCTTGGGGAAGACGGCGTCGCGAAGACGCTGAAAAGCGGCTCGATCGTGATCGACATGGGGACGTCGGATCCGATCGCCACACGCTCGCTGGCCAAAGAGCTGCAGCCACGGGGAATCGCGGTCGTCGATGCGCCGGTGATGGGCGGCGTCGTTTTTGCGGAGGACGCGTCGCTCGACATCATGGTCGGGGGCGATGCGGACCAGGTTGCACGTTGCCGGCCGCTATTGCAGGCGATGGGCCAGGGCGTCATGGAATGCGGCGGGGTCGGCAACGGCCACGCGCTCAAGGCGCTCGCGAACTACGTCAACGCGAGCGCGCTCATCACGTCGCTGGAAGCGCTGACGATCGGCAAGCGCTTCGGTCTCGATGCTAGATTCATGGCCGAGGCGCTCGTGCCGCTCTGTGCGACGCGCAATCACCCCATCCCGAAAAAGATATTGCCGCATGTCTTCACGCGTAAATACGGCACCGGGATGGCGCTCGGCTTCATCGCCAAAGACGTAAAGATTGCGCGAGACACGGCGAAAGCGGTGGAAGCGTTCGCACCCCTCGCCGAGAAAGTGGCCGAGCTCTGGGCGGATGCGTCCCGCAAGATCGGTGCAGGCGTCGATCAAACGGAGATTGTTCGGTACTGGGAAGAGGCGACGGGTGTATCGTTGACGAAATAACGCCAGCGAAGAACTCCTTCACAGGGGCTGGCGGCAAGCGAGGGAGGCTATGACGCGCGGCTGGCAAGCGGCGATCGTTGTGCTGCTCGTGCTTTTCGGGGTGTTCGCCTACGAATCGCTGCAGCTTTCGCTTCGGGACGCGATCGGTCCTGGCGCGGGTTTCTTTCCATTCTGGTTGAGTGTGCTGGGAGCCGTACTCGCGCTGCTGCTGCTGGCTCAGCTCAAGTTGGGCCGTGCGATCGTCGGGACCGGCGAATTGACTTTCGATCGCGCGGGGCTGCGCAACGTAACGCTCGTCCTTGCGGGTGTGATCGTTGCCACCGCGCTCCTCGAGCTGGTCGGCTTTCGCCTCGCGATGCTGCTGTTGTTGATCTATTTGCTCGCCGGTCTTGGCGTGCGAAACTGGCTTGCGATGGCAATCGTCGCCGGCGCCGGAAGCTTCGGCGTGTATCACGTCTTCTACGATTTGCTGAAAGTCCCGCTGCCCGTCGGTATCTTCGGGTTTTAGGACGCGACGACCCATGGAGGGTTTTCAGCTTCTACTGTCCGGTTTCGCCGGCGCGCTGACCCCCGCCAATCTCGCGTTCGCGTTCATCGGTTGCGTGCTTGGTACGCTGATCGGCGTGCTGCCGGGGCTTGGGCCCGCAGCCGGTACGGCGATCCTGATACCGCTCACCTTCAAACTCGACGCGACGGGCGCGATCATCATGCTGGCTGCGATCTATTACGGGGCCATGTACGGAGGCACCATCACTTCCGTGCTCATCAATGTCCCGGGAGAGGCGGCGTCGGTGATCACCTGCCTTGATGGCTATGAGATGGCGCGGCAGGGGCGCGCAGGCACCGCGCTCGGCATTGCCGCGATCGGCTCTTTCGTCGGCGGTGTGTTCGCCGCGGTAGCTTTGGCCGTGGTGGCGCTGCCGCTTGCGCGTTTCGCGCTTTCGTTCGGGCCTCCGGAGTTCTTCTGTCTGATGCTGCTCGGCATGTGTCTGGTGACAGGTCTCGCTGGACAGTCGCTTGTCGCCGCGCTCCTCATGACCGTGCTCGGGCTCTTGCTCTCACTCGTCGGGCTCGACCCCGTACGCGGCGCGCCTCGCTTCACGTTCGGCATTCCCGAGCTCTATGACGGCCTGGGTTTCGTTCCCGTCGTTATGGGACTCTTCGGCGTGGCGGAGATTCTGCTCGTTGCCGAAGCGCCGTTCCGACGGCTGGCCGAGACGCGACTCACCGGCTTGTGGCCGAGCCGGGACGAATGGAGGCGCTCGAGCGGCGCGATTTGGCGCGGCACGGTGATCGGCTTTCTGCTGGGTCTCATCCCGGGCGTGGGTGCAGTGATTCCGACATTCATGGCGTATATCGTCGAAAAACGCCTGTCGAAACACCCGGAGAAGTTCGGCACCGGCGTCATCGAAGGCGTGGCTTCGCCCGAAACGGCGAATAACGCTTATGCGAATGCCGCAATGGTCCCGCTGCTCGTGCTGGGGGTGCCGAGCTCGCCGACTATCGCGATTCTCATGGGTGCTTTCATCATCAACGGACTCACGCCAGGACCGTTTCTCTTCAAGGAGCGTCCCGACCTGGTCTGGACCGTAATCGCGAGCTTCTTCACGGGCAACCTGATCCTGCTGATTCTCAATCTGCCCCTGGTGGGGCTGTGGGCGAAAATACTCAAGGTGCCCTACCAGTACCTGTGCGCCGGCACTCTGCTCTTCTGTATTGTCGGAGCGTACAGCCTCAAGGGCACGGTGTTCGATGTGGGCGTCATGCTGGTGTTTGGTGTGATCGGCTATTTCCTGCGTAAGCTCGGTATGCCGCTCGCGCCGGCGGTGCTCGCCCTGATCCTCGGACCTTTCATGGAGAAATCGCTGCGCACCTCGCTCGAGCTCTCGGCGGGCGATTTCAGTATTTTCGTCACACGGCCTATCTCAGCGACATTGCTCGTGTGTGCGGCTCTCGTGATCGTGGTCTCGACGCTCAGAATTTCCACGGTGAAGGCATTGAAGGAGGCGGAATCGAAGTAGTACTGCTGCATATCACAAGGCACAAGGAGGACATCATGAATCGTATCGTGCAGGGGCTTCTCTTGATCCTCGCCGCGTTCGTCTCGATCGGCGAGGCGGCCGCAGCGGAATACCCGGCCCGGCCGGTGCAGCTGATGGTGGCTTTTCCAGCGGGCGGCGGAACCGATGTGGCCGCTCGCATTCTCGCCGCGATCGCCGAGAAACACCTCGGGCAGAGTATCGTGGTGGTGAACAAAGGCGGCGCGGGCGGACAGGTAGGCTGGACGGAGATGGCGCGCCAGAAACCCGACGGTTATTACCTCGGCTTCATCAACCTGCCTGCGCTGAATACGATCATACTCGACCCGGACCGGAAAGCGACGTTCAAGGAAGACGCCTTCATACCGGTAATCAACCAGGTGCTCGATCCCGGCATCATCTGGCTCAAGGCGGACAGTCCCTACAAGACATTGAAGGACCTGATCGAAGCCGCCAGACGCACGCCCAACAAGATCAGCGCCGGCACGACAGGCATACTGAGCGACGACCATCTTGCGATTCTCATGATGGAAGAAGCGGCTCCGGGTGCCATTTTCCGCATCGTGCACCTTGAAGGTGGCGCGCCTCAGGCAACCGCGATATTGGGCGGCCACCTCGATGTGGCGTTCGACAACGTTGGCGGTGTCGTTCGGCGCATCCGGTCAGGCGAGGTGCGTGCCCTTGCGGTGCTGGACACGCGGCGCTCGCCTTTCCTGCCCGACGTTCCGACAATGCCGGAGCTAGGGTTTCCGACGGTGATTTCGAGCTCGACTCGCGGCATCGCTGTGCCGCGCGGGACTCCGGACGCGATCGTCAAGCGACTGCAGGACGTCTTCAGGAAAGCCATGGAAGACCCCGAGCACGTCAGGAAAATGGAGGAGGCGGGTCTCGCGCAGCGCATCATGGTCGGCGAGGAGTACATCAAGTACTACAGAGACCTGCATGCCAAGGCGGCGAAGTACACGGAATGGGCTCGCACCCGCCCGCACAAATAACGGGCTGCGAAGCGCGACCGTCCCGCTGCCTTACGCGGTAGCTGCTTCCTTACGCAGGCCCGGCATTTGGAAGCCTAGCGCCTCCAGATCGCGGATGACTTTCGTCGCCTGCTCGGCCGTGAGCGGCGTGAGCGGTGGGCGAACGGTGGCCCATGCGGGATCCTTCGCATAGTGCGCGATCACCGCTTTGAGCGCAGGGATCATGACGTACTGGCCCGTCGCCTTGCGCACGGCGTCGAGGTGTTCCTGCTGGTCCGGTGCGTCGCTCCCGCGCCACTCGCGGTAAAGCTTATCGATCGGCGCCGGGTTCACGTTGGCGGTTGCGGAAATACATCCGGCGCCGCCGTTGCGCATGTTGGCGAGCAGGAACGATTCGCTGCCCACGAAGACGTCGAAGCCCTGCTTCGCGAACGCATCGAGGAAAGTCTTCGTATTGTTCCAGTCGCCGGAACTGTCCTTCATGCCGGCGATCGCGGAGGGATACGCCTTCAGCAGACGCTCCACGAGCTTCGGCGTGATGCCGACCACCGCGACCGGTGGAATGTGATACAGGTAGATTCGCAGCCGCGAGTCGCCGACGCGCTCGATCACTTCCGCGAAGCTGCGATACAGCCCGTCTTCGCTCACGTCCTTGTAGTAGAACGGCGGCAGCATGAGCACGCCGGCGCAACCGGCCTTCACCGCGTGCTCGGTGAGCCGCACCGTATCGGTCAACGCGCAGCAACCGGTGCCCGGCATCATGCGCGTTGCATCGACATCGGCGGCAAGAAGCGAATCGAGCAGCGCAATCCGTTCGTTCACGGAAAGCGAGTTCGCTTCACTGTTCGTGCCGAACACGGCGAGGCCGCAGTTCTGTGACAGGAGCCACTTGCAGTGCGCAATGAACCGATTTGCATCGGGGCTCAAGTCGCTGTTGAACGGAGTGACGACAGGCGAAAGTATGCCTTTGATGCGCGGTGCGACGCTCATGTGCAATCCTGTGGGGAAGGCTACGTGGAGGTGCGAATTATAATGCTCGCGCCAGAATGGAGGAGGAAAAATGGGCAGGATACCGGCTGTGACAGTGTTCGCGTGCGCGCTCGCATTCCCGATTGCGGGACTCGGCCAGGAATACCCGACCAAACCGCTGCGCTTCATTGCACCCAATCCGCCCGGAGGCCCGACCGACATCCTTGCGCGCCTGATCGGTCAGAAGCTCTCGGAAAGCGTCGGCCAGCCTGTAGTGATCGAAAATCGTGCCGGCGCGGGCGGTAACATCGGAAGCGAGATCGCTGCAAAAGCGCCGCCGGACGGCTACACGCTGCTTTCGGGCAACAACGCCACTTTCGGCGCCAACGTGAGTCTCTACAAGCGGCTCGGATTCGATCCCATCAAGGACTTCACACCGGTCGTGCTGGTCGCCACCCAGCCGAACATCCTCGTCGTGCATCCGTCACTGCCCGTGAAGTCGGTGAAAGAGCTCGTGGCACTCGCGAAAGCGCGGCCAGGACAGCTCAACTATGCGGGCTCCGGCGTCGGGACCGCGGCGCATCTTGCGGCGGAACTTTTCAAGAGCATGACCGCAACCGAGATCGTGCACATCTCGTACAAGGGAGCGGGCCCCGCGCTCGCGGATCTCCTTGCGGGGCAGACGCAGCTCATGTTCGCGACTGCGCTTTCGGTCACGCCTTACATCAAGTCGAACCGGGTCCGTGCGCTCGGAGTAACGACTGCGAAACGCAGCCGCCTGTATTCGGACCTGCCGACGATTGCGGAAGCCGGCGTGCCGGGCTTCGAAGCGAGCACGTGGCACGGTGTGCTGGTGCCTGCGGGTACGCCTCCGGCAATCGTCGAGCGGCTGAACACCGAAATCAACAAAATGCTTCAGACGCCTGACGTGCGCGACCGCATCAATGCGCTTGGCGGTGAGATCGCAGGGGGTTCTTCGAAGGAATTCGCGGAGCACATCCGCCGCGAGATCCCGAAATGGGCGAAAGTCGTGAAATCCCTCAACGTTCAGCTCGATTGAAGGAGGAACGGCAAAATGGCAAAGCTGAAAATACTGTCTGCAGGCGCGGTAAAAAGCGGCGTGGCGCAGCTCGCGCAGTCCTTTGGACGCGAGCGCGGCACCGAGGTCGAAGTCGAGTTTACTACTGCGCCTGAAGTCCGCCGTCGCGCCGGCGAAGCCGAGAGCGTCGACGTGATCATCGCGCCACCGATCGTGATGGATGAGCTTGCCCGGAGCAGCAAAATCTTCACGGACTCCCGCAGCTTGCTGGGTCGTTCCCGCATCGGTGTCGTCGTACACAAGGAGTCGAACGTATACGAATTGCCCGATGTCGAGAGCTTCAAGCGCGTGCTCCTGTCCGCGTCATCGATCGTTCGAAACAAGGCTTCAAGCGGTGCTTACGCCGCGAAGCTTCTTCAGGAGCTCTGCCCCGCGACGGAGCTCGGATCCCGCGTCGTTGTCGTCGAGAGTGGCGCAGCAGTGATGGAATACGTCGCAGCACACGCTCCTGCGGCGATAGGGCTCGCGCAGATATCGGAGATCCGTGTCGTGCTCGCTAGAGGGTTGCCGATCCGCTTCGCAGGTCCACTGCCGGATGCCATCCAGAACGTGACGAGCTATGAAGCGGCCGCTGCGAGCGATTCGGCCGACGTGAAATCAGCTCGGGAGCTCGCGGCATACATGGCGACACCGCAGGCGAAAGCGGTTTTCGCCGCGACGGGGATCGATTAACCGCGATTGAGCTCGACGATGTCGAAACCGGAATACCGGTCGACGATGTAAACGAGCCCGCGCTCGTCGACGTCGACGTCGTTCGTCTGCGGAGCGGCTTTTCCTGCAGCCGGCTCCGGTATGAACCAGCCGACTTCCTGCGGTGAGCTCGGGTCCGCGACGTCCACGATACGCAGGCCGCCCGCGAACCAGGCGCAATAAACAAGGGTATCGCCGCCTTTCATGTGCTCCTGGAACTGGTGCGCGCCGAAGCGACCCGGCGTCGCCCGGCTCCACGGGGAGTCGAGCTCGCTCACTTCGAAGATCGCGAGGGGCTGTATTTTCGCGGGATCGGTGATGTCGAACGTCCAGAGCGCGCCGTGCGGACGTCCGCGGCGCTTCGCCATCTCTTCCGCGCTGTGCGCATGATCTTCTTCGTCTATGGCGATCGCAATCGTGCGTCCATCGATACGTTCAGGCAGCTCCATGAACGTGTGGGACGGCTCCGGAAACGGCGGGTGGTAGTTGTATGCGCCGATGGTCTTCGGCTTGCGAATGTCGGACACATCGACGATGCGCACGCCCCCGTGCCAGCAGCCCGCATACAACCGATCGCCGACACGCAGCGTGTGGTGCAGCCTATGCTGTCTGCCAGGCCAGGTCGGTTTCTCGCCGCCCGCAAGATGCTGGCCCGGGATCCACCATTTCGACACTTCCTCCGGTTTCGCCGGATTGCGAATGTCGTAGATCACGAGAACGTTGCCGACGTAACCTTCCGCTTCGGTCGAGATGTACGCGTAGTTCGCGTCCATATCGAAACGGTGAACGCCGATCCCGTAGGTCTTCTGAAACGTGATGAGCTTCGGCTTCCTGCGGTCCGAGACGTCGTAGATCTTGAAACCGCCGTTGCGGTAGGGATTCTTCTGCTGCGCCTCCACCGCCGGGATGTCGGACTCCTGCACGCCGAGCTTCTGCGCGAGCTCGGCATTCGAAGGGTCGCGGCCCAGCGTGTCGCGTAATTGCTTGCGCAGCTTCGGCAGCTCGTCGGCCTTGCGGCCGATCGCCGTCATGTTGCGCTCGCTGTTTACGATCATGATGTCGCCGATCACGCGCGCTTTGTGGCTGTGCGAATCCGGATCGTCCAGCATGATCTGCGAGAGGAGCTTCGGATTCCTCGGATCGGACACGTCCAGTATGCTCGTGCCGAGCTGCTCCTTGTTCGTAATGTGTCCGACGTATGCGTAATTGCCCTGCACGTAGACCTGCCCCGCCCCGGGCAGATCGAGGTGAGAGATGCGCGTGACGTTGTGAGCGAGCTTTGGCGTGGGTGTGGGCGCGTTCATGGCGTGTCCTGTTATTCGGCGGGTGACTCATTCTATACTGACGATAAAGAGCCAACGCGAGGAGGCGTATTCATGCGGACGTTCGCCGGCTTCATCCTTGCCGCAGGACTTGCGGCGTTCACGTCGGTTTGCCCGGCCCAGGATTACCCGCGTAAAGCGGTTCGTGTCGTTGCGCCGTTCGCACCCGGAGGTGCAACGGACCTGCTCGCGCGGCTCGTCAGCCAGAAGCTCTCGGAGCGCTGGGGACAATCGGTGCTCGTGGACAATCGCACCGGCGCAGGTGGTCACATTGGTGCCGAGCTTGCGGCGCGCTCGCCGCCCGACGGGTATACGCTGCTTGTCGCCGGA
>Ga0209382_10004199_pt1 | contig 19396 bp, 17 predicted proteins | sample SoiMetdeltSBSDD5_FD_187599 | JGI IMG/M metagenome (GOLD analysis project Ga0209382, IMG submission 187599) | Bulk soil microbial communities from a Populus tree surrounding site in Tennessee, USA - Soil MetaG P. deltoides SBSDD5 (SPAdes) (version 2) | ecosystem: Environmental > Terrestrial >... | reverse complement strand
CCACGGTCGCGGAGCGCGATTGCACCTTGCCGTCCGGGCGCACGCCCACGGCCCACACTTGCTCGCCAGGGTGCAGCTCGGCGCCGCGCAAGGTCGCGGCACGCGCCGGCGTCGTGCCGATGAGCTTGGGGTCGTACGACACGACGGCAAGATTGTGCAGCGGATGCACGTATTCCACGCGCGCAGGGATCTCGATCGTGCCCGAGAACGTCAGCCGCACGTCGCCGAGCGGCGTCGGCACGGTGTTGCGATCGACGAGCACGAGCCCGCGCTCGGCGTCCAGGATCAACCCGGTCCCGTAGTAGCTGCGCTCGGTGATGCCGGACACCGAGTACGGCATGTCGAAATTGACCAGCACCAGCGACGGCGCGAGCTTGTTGACGAGCGGATCGGCCGTCTTCGCATAGCTCGTGGTCGCGGGCGCGAGCGGCTGGTCGCCATCGCTGTCTGTCCAGGGCTTGCACGGCCACGTGCCATTCACGTCGTCGCGCTTGCAAGAGCGAGCCGGGAACCAGCGACGATCCATGCGCATGACGCGCACCTGCGCCGTGTTCGGATCCTCCAACGTGAAGAAGCGCACCGGTGCGCGCTGCCCGTCGTGCAACTGCCCCACGACCTGCTCGAAATCGCCGAGCGAGCCGATTTCCTTGCCGCCGACCTCGGTGACCACGGCGCCGCGCGGCACGTTCGACGCGCCGAGGATGTAACCGGGGTTGGCGACGTACACGCCGCGGATCGGCACGTTGATGTGACGCGCCTGCTGCCACGACAGGTTGTGGACGACGCCGTCGCCGAACTCCAGGAACTGGTCCGGCGTGATCGAATACAGATCCTGAACCGCGAGGTCGCGCGTCAGGGCCTCGCCGCCGCGCTCGATTTCGAGCTTGACGGTCTTGCCGACGCTGTCGTCGAGCACTTTCGACAGCAGGTCGAAGTCCGCCGTCAGCTCGCCGTTGATGCGCACCAGGATGTCGCCGGGCTCGAGCGGCCCCTCCGCCGGCGCTCCGCGCTGCACTTCCGTCACGATCAGCATGCCGGTCTTGGTCGGGAACTTGCGGCGCACGGCCGTTTCGGTCTCTGCGCGCAGACCCAGGCGATGCACTTCGTCGAATGGCGTGTAGTTGAACACCGTCTGCAGCGTGCCGCGCTGGACCGGCTTGCCTTCCTGGATCAACTGCAACGCGCGGGTCACGCGATCGAGCGGCAGATAGAAGCTCGACTGTGCGGCGGAGCTGCCGCCGGCGTTGAGCGCCAGCACGCGCCCATCTATGTCGATGACCGGCGATCCGGACGAGCCGCCGGAGGTGCCGGAAGCCGCCTGGTAGTAGAACGTGTTGAAGTCGTTGTACTTGCCGATGCCGTAGTTCGGCGCTTCGCGGTCGAGCCGCGCGAGCGTGCCGGCGAGAATCGACAGCTGCTCGCCCGCGTCGTTGCCGACCACGCGGATCTCACGCCCGACCAGCGCGCCTTGCGGATAGAGCTTCAGCTCGGTCGGCTTGATGAAGCGCAGCTTCGAAGGGTCGTAGCGATAGAAGCCGAAGTCGTGGATCGGATCGCGATACACCGGGTACAGCGTGACTTCCTCGCGATTGAGGAACACCGCTTGTGCGGTCACCGGACCGGGCGTCACGACGTGCCGATTGGTGAGGATCAAACCGCGCTTGGCGTCGACGACGAAGCCGGTCGCCTGGCTCGACATGTTCCACTCGGTGTCGAACGCGCGTGCCAGGTCGACCTGGATCGTCACGACGCCGCTCGCGACCTTCTCGAGCGTGCGGGTCCAGCGCGAGTCCTCGGCCTCGGAAACCGGTACGACGTTGGCCGCAGTGGCCTCGCGGGCCTCCGCGACTGCGGTCGATGGCGTGCCTGGAGGAACCGGCGGAGCTTCGCTGGCGGCCCATGTCGGGCTGCAGACAGACGCAGTCAGGAGAACGAACAGTGCAGTTCTTTGCATGCAGTAAAACCGTCGAGGAACGCGCTCAGCCGAGCAACAGGAAACCCCAGATCACCGCCAGCACGGCGAAGGATAACAGCACGGCGGTGGAGCCCACGTCCTTGGCCAGACCGGAAAGCTCATGACGTTCCAGACCGATGCGGTCGACAACAGTTTCAATTCCCGTGTTCAGCAGCTCGACGATGAGCACCAGCAGCACCGAGGCGACCAGCAGCGCCTTCTCGACTCGTGTCTTGCCGAGCCAGGCGCCCAGCGGCAGCAGCACGATCGCCAGGGCGACCTCCTGGCGGAACGCGGCTTCGGAGCGGAATGCGCCTTTGAAGCCCTGCCACGAGTTGACGAACGCCAGCATCAGGCGCCGCATGCCGGAGAGCTTGGGACGTTCTTGCCTGACCGAGGGGACGTCGTTGCTAGCCACGTTGATATGTCAGGTCCAGTTGTTTCGCGGCGCGGACGTCGTCCAGCCGGCGGACCGGGAGAGTATACGGGGCGCCTTTGACCTTCGCGGGATCCTGTTCGGCCTCCCGTTGAATCGCAACCATAGCCTCGATGAAAGCATCGAGCTCCTCCTTCGCCTCGGTCTCGGTCGGCTCGATCAGCAGACACTCCGGCACCAGCAACGGGAAGTACGTGGTCGGAGCGTGGAAGCCGTGATCGAGCAGCCGCTTGGCGAAGTCCATGGCGTTGACTCCAAGCTGCTTGGCCTGGCGCTTGAGCGTAATGATGAACTCGTGACTGGCGCGGCGCCCCGGATAGGCCGCATCGAACCCCGCTTGCTGCAAGCGCGCGAGCATGTAGTTGGCGTTGAGTGCGGCGTACTCGGCGACGCGCTGCATGCCAGCGCGGCCGAGCATGCGCATGTAGACGTACGCACGCAGCAGGACGCCAGCGTTGCCCATGAATGCCGACAGTCGGCCGATCGTCTGGGGCACATCGCGTGCGTCGAGCCAGCGATAGCGATCGCCTTCACGCCCAACGATCGGGATCGGCAGGAACGGCAGTAGCCGCTCGCCGACGCCGACCGCACCGGAGCCCGGCCCGCCGCCGCCGTGCGGCGTCGAGAACGTCTTGTGCAGGTTCATGTGGATGACGTCGAAGCCCATGGTGCCCGGTCGCACTTTGCCGAGAATCGCGTTGAGATTCGCGCCGTCGTAGTACAGCAGGCCGCCGGCCTCGTGGACGAGCTTCGCGACCTCCTGGATCCGCCGCTCGAACACACCGAGCGTCGAAGGATTGGTGAGCATGATGCCGGCGGTGCGCGGACCGAGGGCTTGCTTCAGCGCCTCGACGTCCATATCGCCGTTCGGCAGCGACGGCACTTCGATGACAGTGCAGCCGCACATCGTCGCCGTCGCCGGATTGGTGCCGTGCGCAGCGTCCGGAACGATGATCTCGGTGCGCTCGAGATCGCCACGCGCGCGGTGATACGCGCGGATCATCGCAACGCCTGCGAACTCACCCTGCGCACCCGCCATCGGTGTGAGCGAGACGCCCTTCATGCCGGTCACTTCCTTGAGCATCTCCTGCAGCTCGAACATGCAGGCGAGGAACCCCTGGCTGACCGACTCCGGCGCGAGCGGATGGCGGCCGAGGAACTCCGGCAGCATCGCGAACTGATTGCACGCGCGCGGGTTGTATTTCATCGTGCACGAGCCGAGCGGATAGAAGTGCGTGTCGATGGAGAAGTTGAGCTGCGACAGCCGCGTGAAGTGCCGCACTGCCTGCAGCTCCGACACTTCCGGCAACTCTGCGCGCCGTTTGCGGCGGAACTTCTCCGGCACTTCCGCCGCGGCAGCCTGCGGGTATTGGCCGGCAGCGCTGCGACCAGTGCGTGAATGCGTGAAGATCAACGGTTCTTGCATGGCTTCGCTCACTTCATCACTTCATTGAGGGCCGCGGCGTACTGCGCGACGTCCTCATCAGTGCGCATCTCCGTCGCACACACCAGCAACGCATTGCCCAGGTCCGGATACTGTCGCGACAGGTCGTAGCCGCCGACGACTCCGCGCTGGGCAAGAGCATCGAGCACGTCGCTCACCTTGCGATCCAATTGCAGCACCGCTTCGTGGAAACGCGGACCGCCGAACGCCAGCTTCACGCCTTTGATGCGCGTGAGCGCGGCGACGAGAGCGCTCGTTTGCGTCTGCGACGCGGCGGCCACCTTCTCCAGCCCCGCCGAGCCGAGCAGGGACATGTGGATCGTTGCAGCGGTGACCAGCAAACCCTGGTTCGTACAGATGTTCGACGTCGCCTTACTGCGGCGAATGTGTTGCTCGCGCGCTTGCAGTGTCAGCGTGAAGCCAGGCTTGCCGTCGAGGTCGACCGTACGGCCGATGATCCGGCCCGGCATCTGTCGCACATGCTCCATGCGCGTGGTCATGAAACCGAAGTACGGGCCGCCCGAGGACAGCGGCACGCCGAACGGCTGACCGTCGCCGACGACGATGTCAGCGCCCTTCGCGCCCCACTCGCCCGGTGGCTTCAACAGCGCGAGCGAGAGCGGATTCACGACGGCGATCAGCAGTGCATTGTTGGCCACGGCCCAGTCGGCAATCGCGTCGACGTCTTCGAGCAAGCCGAAGAAGTTCGGCTGCTGCACAACGACCGCCGTGATGTCCTGACCGCTATACGAGTCCAGCGAGGCTGTGCGCAAGGTGCCCCTCGTCGCGTCGTACGGCAGCACATCGAACTTGAGGTTCTGACCTTCGGTGATCGCACGCGCCACGTCGACGTAGGTCGGATTCAGCGCGGCTGGCACGAGGATGCGCGCCGACTTCGACTTGCGATGCGCGCGCACTGCCATCAGACAGGCTTCAGCCAGTGCCGACGCGCCGTCGTACAGCGACGCGTTCGAGACCTGCATGCCCGTCAGGCTCGCCATCATCGACTGGTATTCGTACAGCAGCTGCAGCGTGCCCTGGCTCGCTTCCGCCTGATAGGGCGTGTAAGCGCTATAGAACTCGCCGCGGGTGACGATCGCCCACACGGCGGCAGGGATGTGATGCTCGTAGGCACCGGCGCCGAGGAAATTGAGGGGACGGCCGTCGCGCGACGCGCGCTGCTGCATCAATCGGCCGACCTCCATCTCGGTCAGCGCTTCTGGAATCCCGGCGAGAGACTTGATGCGCAGCGCAGCGGGAATTTCCTCGAACAGCGCGTCGATGCTGGGCGCGCCGATGGTGGCCAACATCTCGCGAACGTCGGCTTCGGTGTGCGGAATGAACGGCATGTCAGTGCCCCGCCTCCTCGACGACCTTCTCATAGGCTTTCGCGTCGAGCAGGCCCGTGAGCTCGCCGCTGTTGCTCGGCTTCACCTTGAAAAGCCAGCCCTGCCCGTACGGATCGCTGTTGACCAGCTCAGGCGTCGCGCTCAGTGCGTCGCTGTTGTTGGCGATGACCTGGCCCGACACCGGGCTGTAAACGTCGGACGCCGCCTTTACGGACTCGACCACCGCGGCCGCGCCGCCCTTGGTCAGTGCGCGACCGACCTCCGGTACTTCGACGAACACCAGGTCGCCGAGCGCGCCCTGGGCGTGATCGGAGATGCCTACGGTCACGGTGCCGTCGCTTTCGACGCGGGCCCATTCATGAGAGTCGAGGTACTTCAGATTCGTTGGGATGGAGGACATGGCTGTCACCTGTAACTTTCTTAGATCAATGCTTTGCCATTGCGCACGAACGGATACTTCACGACGCGCGCTGCCAGTAGCTTGCCGCGGATGTCGACCTGCACTTGCTCGCCGGTCGCCGCCGGGACGCGCGCGAAACCGATCGAGCGTTCCAGCGTGGGCGAGAACGTGCCGCTGGTCATTTCGCCTTCGCCGACGTCGGGCACGACGACTTTCTGATGGCTGCGCAGCACGCCGCGGTCTTCGAGCACGAGACCGACCAGCTTGCGAGCCACGCCGGCGCGGCGCTGCGCTTCGAGCGCCGCGCGACCGATGAAATCGCGATCCGCCGGATCGAATGCGACGGTCCAGGCGATGCCCGATTCGAGCGGCGTCAGGTTCTCGTCCATGTCGCTGCCGTAGAGGTTCATCCCTGCTTCCAGGCGCAGCGTGTCGCGGGCGCCGAGTCCGCACTGCTGTACGCCCGCATCGCGCAGGGCGGCCCAGAAGGCAGCAATGTCCTTCGCGGGCAGGATGATTTCCCAGCCGTCCTCACCGGTGTAGCCGGTGGTCGCGACGAAGTGATGCTCGAGCTGGCGGGAAAAGAACGGTTTCATGCCGAGCACTGCGTCGGCGCTCTTGCCGATGACCTTCGCGGCCTTGGCGCGCGCGTTCGGTCCTTGCACCGCGACCATCGCCAGATCGGTACGCGGTTGGATGTCGACGTTGAATGGCGGCGCCCAGCGCTTCAGCCACGCCGTGTCCTTGTCGCGCGTGCCGGCATTCACGACGACGCGGTAATGCTCGCCGTCGCCGAAATACGTGATCAAGTCGTCGACGACGCCGCCGCGCTCGTTGAGCATGCAGCTGTAGAGCGCCTTGCCGGGATCCTTCAGCTTCGCGACGTCGTTCGCGAGCAGGTAGCGAAGGTAATCGCGCGCTCGCGCGCCACTGACGTCGGCGATCAGCATGTGCGACACGTCGAACATGCCGGCATCGCGCCGCACGGCGTGGTGCTCTTCGATCTGCGAGCCGTAGTGGACCGGCATGTCCCAGCCGCCGAAGTCCACCATGCGGGCACCCGCCGCAACGTGTGTTTCGTACAAAGGCGTCTTGAAGCCCATCGTTGCTCCAGCAAAACAAATGACGGCAGCGGTCCGCTTGCGCGGGCTGCCCTCTGTCCTGCTACCTGAGAGATCCGGCGCGCGGCGCGGGCCGCTACCTCTCCCCTTCGGTGAGTCGGTGAGTGAGACCGACTACTCTCCAGAGCCCCTCGAGGATGTTGAATCCGTGGACATGCCGTTCTTGTGCCTGAGCGTTTCCGGGCGGTTGCGCCTTCGGCGGACGAAAGGAGGCCCTTTCGACTCTCTCCGGCCATGCCTTGCGATGGGTGCGGTATGGTAGCAGAGAAGCGCTATAGAATTTGCCCCATGTCCTTGCTCCCCCGCCGCCGTTCCATCCCCGTGCACATCGGTTCAGTCGTCGTCGGCGGCGACGCACCCATCGGCGTGCAGTCGATGACGAATACCGACACGGCCGACGTCGAGTCGACCGTCCGTCAGGTCCAGGATCTGGCGCGCGCGGGGTCGGAGCTGGTGCGCGTCACCGTCAACACCGACGAAGCCGCGGCTGCAGTGCCGCACATCGCGGAGCGGCTGGCGCGCGCCGGCGTGTTCGTGCCGCTGGTCGGCGACTTCCACTTCAACGGCCATCGCCTCTTGAAGGCACACCCGGCGTGCGCGCAGGCGCTGGCGAAATACCGCATCAATCCCGGCAACGTCGGCCGCGGCAGCAAGCGCGATCCGCAGTTCGCCGAAATGATCGAAGTGGCATGCCGCAACGCCAAGCCGGTGCGCATCGGCGTGAACTGGGGCAGCCTCGACCAGGACCTGCTGACGCGCATGATGGACGAGAACTCGCAACGCCAGCAGCCGCTCGACGCCAACGAAGTCATGCGCGAGGCGCTGGTGGTGTCGGCGCTCGATTCCGCCGAGCGTGCGATCGAGCTCGGTCTCGGCCGCGATCGCATCGTGATCTCGTGCAAGGTCAGTGGCGTGCAGGATCTGATCGCCGTCTATCGCAACCTCGCTGCACGCTGCGACTACGCGCTGCACCTGGGCCTGACCGAAGCGGGCATGGGCTCGAAGGGCATCGTGGCCTCGACTGCAGGGATGGCGGTGCTGTTGCAGGAAGGTATCGGTGACACGATTCGCGTCTCGCTGACGCCCGAGCCGAACGGCGATCGCACACAGGAAGTGATCGTTGCGCAGGAGATCCTGCAGACGCTCGGCCTGCGCTCCTTCGTGCCGATGGTGATCGCGTGCCCGGGCTGCGGGCGCACGACCTCGACCTACTTCCAGGAGCTCGCGCAGAAGATCCAGACGCACATCCGTCACCAGATGCCGCAATGGCGCAAGCAATACGTCGGCGTCGAGGACATGACGGTCGCCGTGATGGGCTGCGTCGTGAACGGCCCCGGCGAGAGCAAGCACGCGAACATCGGTATCAGTCTGCCGGGCACCGGCGAGCGACCGGTCGCGCCGGTCTACATCGACGGCGAGAAGGGACCGACTCTCAAGGGCGAGCACATCGCCGAAGAGTTCCAGTCGCTGGTCGAGGATTACGTCGCGAAGACCTACGCGCGGAGGGAATCGGCATGAGCGAGCTCACCAGCAAGAAATGCGCGCCGTGCGAAGGCGGCGTGCAGCCACTGACGCGCGAGCTGGCGCAGAACCTGATGAAGCAGCTGAGGCCGGAGTGGCAGCTGGCCACCGACACGAAGAGCATCGCGAGCGAATGGAAGTTCCGGAACTTCTTCCACACGATGAGCTTCGTCAACGCGGTCGCGCACATCGCCAACGCCGAGGACCATCACCCCGATCTCGAGGTGGGCTACAGCTACTGCCGCATCCGCTACAACACGCACTCGATCGGCGGCTTGTCGGAGAACGATTTCATCTGCGCGGCGAAGATCGACGCGCTGCCGCGGAGCTAGCCGGCAAAAGTCGCGCCTTTTGACGGCGTTGTCGAAAGGGCCTTGGCCGCTTTCGACCAGAAAATTAGAGCCGATACAGGAAGCCGAGCGAGATCCCGTCCACATCCGCGTCGCCCACGACGTCGTCGCCGCCGACGCCGAGCGAGCGCTGGAATTCCAGCCGCGCCGACCAGTGACCGCCCCAGTCGTATTGCGCGCCGGCGCCCAAGGTCGTCACATCCGAATCGAAGCTGCTCGAGTCCGAGCCGCCGTCGAACGAAGTCGTCAGGTCGGAATCGGCAAACAGCATCCCGGCTCGTGCGTACAGCTGCCAGCTTTCGGACAGCGGTAGCATGCCGAATGCAGTCAGCGCAGGCCCCGTGGTTTCGAGTTCCCGATGAAATGTGAACGTGCCGCCGCCCAGGAACGCAGGCACGCCGATGCTGTGGGTGGCTGAGAGTGACCCGAGATTCACATAGCTCGCCTCGACGGCGAGATAGCGGTTGACGCGATAGCCGGCGGTTACGCTCCACGCCGCACCCTCGTCATCGTCCTCGGGCAGCCACAATTGCTGCTGTGCCTCGATGAACGCCGGGCCAACGACGAAGGTGGGGTTCAGCGGGTTGAGCAAGATAGGTAGGACCGGCGACGGCGACACTCCGAAGACCGGCGTGAGGAAGCCGGCGGCCGGAATGACGAATACATTCGCCGGCACCTGATCGAAATCGTAGCTCGACTGACCGCCGGACGCGCCGAAGTAGAAACCACGGTCAGCGGCGTGCGCCGCGCTCGCCGCCAAGATGAACAGCCCGCACACACCGACACGCATTCCGGTACGCATCGTCTCCTCCCATGCAATGACCGACCGTGGTCAGGTGCTCGCTGTTGTTACGTCTGCTGGCGCGTACACCGGACCGACGGGATGCCTGAATTCCTGCTTGGCGAATTCTATACGTTGTACGGCCGACGCTCCGAAGTCGGCGCGCTCTTCGCAAATCTTGAGACGACGCAACAGCCCCTGGCGGTTCGCAATCTGAATGGCCAGCCCCGGTCGCGCGTTCAGCTCCAGCACCAGCGGCCCCAAATCCCGATCGAGCACGACATCGACGCCGATGTAACCTAATCCAGTCAGCTCGTAGCAGCGGGCGGCGATGCCGAGGATCGTGTCCCAATCGGGCACGCGCAGACCGGCGATCGCATGCGTCGTGTCCGGATGATGCGTGACCACTTCGGTGCTGATCACCCCGTCCAGCGTGATACCGGTGGCGATGTCGATGCCCGCGCCGACTGCGCCTTGATGCAGATTCGCCTTGCCGCGCGAGGTACGGGTCGGCAGACGCACCATCGCCATCACCGGCACGCCGCGGAACACGATCACGCGAATGTCCGGCACGCCTTGGTAGCTGACGCGCTCGAAGAGCTGCGAGAACCGGACCATGTATTCGACGATGACGACGTCCTGCACGCCGCCGAGGCTGAATTGACCGTTGATCGCGTTCGACAGGTGATGCGACAGGAACTCCTCATCGAGGATGTCGCCGCCGATCGTCCGATACCGATTGCCGCTGCGCCCGGCGATGACGACGATGCCGTCGCCCGCGCTGCCATGCGCCGGCTTGAGCGCGAATTCGTTGTGACTGCGCACGATGTCCGGCAACGTGCGGATGTCGTGCTGCGTCTCGATGACGCCGTACAGCTGCGGCACGGCGATGCCCGCCTCCAGCGCCAGCCGCTTGGTCTTGAGCTTGTCGTCGACCAGCGGATAGAGCCGCCGCGGATTGAAGCGCGAGATGTAGTCGCCATTGCGCTTGTTCAGGCCGAGCACGCCTTCTCGCATCAGAGCGCCGTAGCTGCCGAACATCAGGGCGTGCTCCCGGACGGGCTGCCCGAGGTATTGCTCGAGGAGCGCAGCGCCTTGAAGCGCCGCAATTCGAGCAAGCGGTAGCCGGTGTAGCGGCCGGCGAGCAACGCGGCAGCTATCACGAGTAGAAGAAGCTCGGGAAACACGAAGATCAGGTGCGCGACCGCCGCGATGCCCATCACGACGTACGCCGCCGCCGCAACGACCAGGCTGCCCGTGCCCTCCTGGATCGCTTCCGAGGCGCCGCGCTCTTCCCAGACGATCGACATGCGCTCGATCGTCATCGAGATGATGACCATCGGGAACAGCGCGATCGACAACCCGGGCTGGATGCCCAGCTTGTGACTGAGCACGCTGATGCCGGCCATCAACAGCACGACCACCGTCAGCACGACCGTCAAGCGCGGCACCAGCAGCAACCGCAGCCGCTCCAGGTAGAAGCGGATCAGCAGACCGAGCGAGACGATCACGACGAACAGCACGATGCCCCACACCAGCAGCGTTTCGCGGAATGCCAGCGCCACCAGCACCGGCATGAAAGTGCCGAAGGTTTTCACGCCGACGAAGTTGCGCAGGAACAGGATCACCAGCGCGCCGACCGGGATCATCAGCAGCACGCTGTAGACCGCCTGCGTGGCGATCGGCAGCGAGAACAGCGAGAAGTCCATCGAGTGCGAGCCGATCTTCTCGGCGCGCCGCTCCGCGACCAGCATCGAGTCGAGCAGGTTCTGTTGCACGGCCAGCGTCACGTCGGGCGCTGAGCCGCCTTCGATGTCGGCGATGCGTTCGTCGCCGCGCCACCAGATGAAGAAGTCGTGCGGCAGGCCTTGCTCGAGCGTCTGCGGATTGAAATAGAGCCACTCCACGCCGTCGTGCACTTCCAGCAACTGCTCCGCCTGCACTGGGCCCGGCTGGCTACGTAGCAGGATGCCGTGCGCGATACGCGCGGGGATCTGCGCACCCGCCAGCAACACGGTCGCGAGGCGCGCGCGATCGGCGGAGGTGCTGCCGCGCTTGAGGAACACACTCACGTAGGGATCGTTCTGCGCGAGATTGAGATGCCTGAGCAACTCGGTCGTAAAGCTCGCGACGTCAGCGGATTGCCGGCGAACTTCGGCGATCAACCCTTCCATCGCAATACGCGAAGGCTCATCGAGCTGCGGCGGAGCCGGAAATGGCGGTGTCGTATCCTCGGCAATGCGCGTGGCATCTCGATAGACGAGTGCACGGTAATACAGAGTCTGCGGACCGCTCGCCTGGCGCAGTGACCACTGCGCTTCCCGACCCGCCGGCGCGTTGCGCGTCGCCAGACCGAAGCCGCGCGAGACGAAGTTCTCGTCCAGCAGCGCGAAGCCCGGAGTCAGGCTCGGGATACGCAGCGTCGCTTTCACCGCCGCCGGACCGGGCTCGAAGCGCACCGCCGCTTCGATGTTCCAGATCTGGGTCTGCTCCTGCGGACGCAGCGGGAAGCCCAGCACGTGCACCTTGTAGGCGAACAGGCCCAGGCCGAGCAGCGTCAACACTACCGACAACAAGTAGATGTGCCGATTACTCAAGCGCGCACGCAGCGTTCGACAAAGGGCGCCAAGCCTACACCAGCAGGCGAGAATCTTGCGCGTCGACCTCGACGAGCAGGTCGACCGGCGCGGTCGCGAACCTGACGGCCGCCGCGAGGGTGGAGCGGCTGCCGGCCGCATCCAGCTCCCAGCGGGCATGCTCGACCAGGAAGGCCAGCTCCAGCGCCCGGCCGATGGTCATCGCGATGCGTCGGGCGTGTGACTGAACCTGGACGGCGTCGCCGTGCTCGCGGACCCACCGTGCAACGTGCTCGATGGCTTCCACGGCCTTTGCGCCCGCCGCTGCCAATCGTTCGTCACGCACGCCCTGCACGCATTCCGCGATCCTTGCATGGACTGCCGGCAATGCTGCTGTCAGCTCGCCGCGCAAAAGCGCATCGAGCGCGAGAACGTTGGTAGTCCCCTCCCAGATCGGCAACACCTGCGTATCGCGCAGCAATGCAGGCAACCCAGTGTCCTCGACATAGCCTGCGCCGCCGAACGCTTCGATACATTCGCTGACGACGGCAACGGCCTGTTTGGCCGTGAGGAGCTTCGCGATCGGGGTCAGCAGACGCAGAAACGCGCGCTGCTCGTCACCGAGCTCGCCTGCCTCTTGCCGACCCATCAACTCGACCAGCTCGAAGGCGAGCAGAAACGCACCGCGTGTCTCCGCTTCGAGCCCAGCGAGTGTGTCCACGTGCAGCGGCAGCTCGTTGAGCATCGAACCGAACGCCCGCCGCTGCTCGGCATACGATCGTGCCAATGCCAACGCGCGGCGCATGAATGCGACCGAGGTGACGCTGTTCCACGCGCGCGTCACGACCAACATGGGTTCGATGTTGCGAGTGCCGTTGCGCGTATCACCGACCAGTTCGGCACGAGCACCGTCGAGCAGCAGCTCCGCCGTGGGGACTTTGCGCGTGCCCAGCTTGTCCTTCAGCCGTTCGACTCGCATGCCGTTCAGGCGACCCGCAACGTCGTGCGTCTCGACATAGAACATCGCGAGGCCGCTCCCGCCAGGACCGTTGCCGCTCGGACGCGCCAGTGTGAGCGCCATCTGCGAAGTGATGGCTGAGGTGAACCATTTCTTGCCGTACAGACGCCATTGACCGTGCTCGTCGCGCTCGGCGCGTGTGAGCGATGCGCCCACGTCGGAGCCTCCGGTCGATTCAGTCATCCACTGGCCGCTGGTCCACGCTTGCGTTGGGTCGCGACTCGTGAGGTGCGGCATCGCGCGCTGGATCAGCTGCGCATTGTTGGAGGCAGTGAGCGTGCGAGCTGCGCCGTCAGTCATCGCCAGCGGGCACGTGTACACGTCCGACGACGGATGAAACAGATAGACAGCGGCGAACTGATGAATGCGCGAATAGCGGCCGTGTGCACGCTCGTACGGAATCGCGATCAGCCCCGACTGCGCGGCGATCTGTGCCGCACGCTTCCACAGCGGTGTGACCTCGATGCGATCGACACGATTGCCCCACGCGTCCCACTGCACCAGCGTCGGCTCGTTCTCGCGATCCGCGAGCTGCAACGAGTACAGCTCGCCGCCCGCAATCTCGCCGAGTCGATCGAGCTCGGGCGCGATCGTGGTGAGGGTCGCCGACGGAATCTTTCTCTGCAGGTAGCTGCGCAGAAAGTGGTCGTCCCGGTACTGGTTGCCGAGCTGCGGTGCCGATTGAACGAATACTGATTCCATGGGTACTGGGCTCATGACCGCGCGATGGTCGGCAGCTCGCCCGCTGTACCCATCGCGCGGCCCATGAAGAATCGCTTGGCCAGCGCGCTGCGGTCCACGACGCCGAGCCCCATGCGGCGCAGCCAGCCCAGTGTGCTGTCGGACGTGCTGAACAGACGGTTGAGTCCGTCGACCATGCCGAGCGCAATCAGATTCTCACTCTTGCGCCAGCGCTCGTAACGTCGCAGCACGCGCAACTCGGCGAGGGTCTCGACGTTGCCGCCCTCCTCCAACTCTTGAGCGAGCACTTGTACGAGCGCCGCGCAGTCGAGGAATCCCAAGTTGACGCCCTGCCCCGCAAGGGGATGGATGGAATGCGCCGCGTCGCCGACGAGCGCGAAGCGGTCTTTGCAGTACTGCCGTGCGTGCGTCAGACGGAGCGGAAAGTGCACGCGCGCCGCCGCGATCTCTACTTTGCCCAGGACGCCATCGAGCGCCTGCTCGATCTCTCGCGCCGCCTCTTCCGGCGGACAGGTTGCGAGATGCTCTGCATGCGCGGGGCGAGTAGTCCACACGATGGAGCTGCGGCCGTCTGCCAATGGCAGGAATGCAATCGGGCCGTCGGCGAGAAAGCGTTGCCACGCTGTGCGAGCATGCGGATGCTCGGTGCGTACGTGCGTCACGAAGGCACGCTGGTCGTAGTTCCATCCCGCCGTCTCAATACCCGCGAGCTTGCGACTGAGCGACGCGGCACCGTCGGATCCGACCACCAACCCCGCACTGAGCACGCGGCCGTCGCCGAGTGACACCACCGCGCGATCGCGTTCGAGTGTCAGACCTGCGAGCTCGGCGCGCAGCAGCGTGATCCGCTGACGGAACGCCGGACAGTCGTACAGCGCCCACTGCAGCCGTCGGTTCTCGACGATGTGCCCGAGGTTCGGCTCACTCGTCGCGCTGGCGCTGAAATGAATCGCGCCGGTGCCACCGGGCTTGCCGGCCGCGTCCCAGACGCTCATCTCCTCGTAGGGAGACAAGGATTGCGCCGGAACGAGCGGCCAGGCACCGACTGCCGTGAGAATCCGCTGCGAAGCACGTGAGACAGCGGACACTCGCAAGTCGACGTCTGCAGGGGGCGGCGATGCGGGCGGCTGCGCTTCCAGCACTGCGATGCGAAGCTCGGCGAGGCGCGGATCGACCGCTGCCAACGCAGCCGCGCAGGCGCCAACCATGCCGCCGCCGACGATGATGATGTGGAAGTCGTGACGCATCAGAGCAAGCTCGCGCCGCGTGCCAGTTTCGGAATCCGTCCGGCCGCGCCGAGCGAGAGCTGCGACAGCGCACCCTTCGCTGCCGGCATGAGATCGAACGCGAGCATGCCTACGTCGCGCAGCGCCTTGATCGGGCCGAACGGCTGGCCGAACAAGCGCACTAGGCCGTCGGTAAAGCGGACGATGTTGGTGCGATCGGCCTCGCGCCATTCACGGTACCGTTCGAGCCACAAGCCGTCGCCAGGATCGAAGGCATCTCGCTGCTGCGCACCTCCTTCGGCGAGCACTTCCGCCAGGCTGGCCGCGTCGCGCAGGCCGAGGTTGAAGCCCTGGCCGGCGATCGGATGCAGCGTCTGCGCGGCATTGCCGACGATCGCCAGTCGGTCCGCTACGTGCTCATCTGCACGCGTCAACGCGAGCGGATACAGCTGCCGCGTTCCTACTCGCATGAATCGTCCAAGACGGAATCCGAAGGCCTCCTGCAGGCGCGCAAGGAACTCCGTGTCGTTCGCCTGCGCCACGGATTGCGCGACGTCGGGCGTGAAGGTCCAGATCAGGCCCAATCGCCCTTCGGACATCGGCAGCAACGCCAGTGGACCCGAGGGGGTGAAGCGCTCGTACGCGACATGGTCATGAAAGCGCTGCGCGAGGACGTTGGTCACCAGCGCCGTCTGCTCGTAGTTCCAGGTTCGCGCACCGATGCCTGCAACTTCGCGCAACACGGACTGCGCGCCGTCAGCGGCAATCGCCAGCTTCGACTCGACGGACGCACTGCCCTGCTGACCGAGCTCGCATTCGATCCGCTGACGCCCGTCCACCAACTGCATGCCGCGTACTTTCGCGGGAGCGAGAATCCGCACCGAGCTCTCTTCGAGGCGACGCCACAGCGCCGCACCCATCACCCGGTTGACGACGACGAAACCGAGCGCGCTCAGCCCCTGCTCGGCCGCGTCGAGCCGCGCGAACCCGAAACGTCCGCGGTCGGAGATATGAATGCGGCGAATCGCGGTGGCTTCGCGCTCCAGGAGCGGCCATACGCGCAGCGCTTCGAAGATGCGCCGGCTGCCGTTCGACAGTGCAGTGGTCCGATCGTCGAAGCTCGGTTGCCCGAACGTACCGAACGGATGGGCCTCGATCAGAACGACGTCGAGAGCAAGCTCGGCGAGCGCCAACGCCAGCGTCGCGCCGACGAGACCGCCGCCGCAGATCGCGACGTCACACTTATGCGCGCCCGCTGCCATTCATCCACTTCTCTATGGCGTCCGCTTCTTTCGGCGCACCGGTCGTCAGCACTTCGTTGCCGGTGCCCGTGACCGCAACGTCGTCTTCGATGCGCACGCCGATGTTCCACCAGCGCTTCGCAACGCCCTTCGATCCCGCGGGAATGTAGATGCCCGGCTCCACCGTCAGCGCCATTCCCGGCTCGAGCACACGCCACTGCTCGCCGACCTTGTAGTCGCCGACGTCGTGCACGTCCATGCCGAGCCAGTGGCCGGTGCGATGCATGAAGAAGCGCCGATACGCACCCTCCTTGATCAGGACCGGCACCTTGCCCTTGAGGATGCCGAGCTTCACCAGACCTTGCGTGATCGCGCGCACTGCGGCGTCGTGCGGGTCGTTCCAGTGGTTGCCGGGCTGCGTTTTGGCAATCGCAGCGTACTGCGCGTCCAGCACGACTTGGTAGATTGCGCGCTGCTCGGGTGTGAAGCGACCGTTGACGGGGAAAGTGCGCGTGATGTCGGAGGCGTACAACTCGTACTCGCAGCCCGCGTCGATCAGCAGCAGGTCGCCGTCTTGGAGCGTCTCCGAGTTCTCATGGTAGTGGAGGATGCACGCGTTCGCGCCGCCCCCCACGATCGGGTGGTACGAGATGTCCGCGTTGTTGCGGCGGAACTCGTGCAGCAGCTCTGCCATCACCTCGTATTCGGTGCGCCCCGGACGCGCGAAGCGCATTGCCCGCTTGTGCGCGCCGGCAGCGATGCGCGCCGACTGGCGCATCGTGTCGACTTCCGGACGCGACTTGAACAGCCGCATGTCGTGCAGCAAGTGATCGAGCGCAACGAACTCCTGCGGCGGCTGCACGCCCGTGCGCGACTGAGACTGCCCCTTGAGGCCGTTGACCCAGCCAATCACGCGCTGATCGAACTCCTGGTGCATGCCCATCGTGTAGTAGACGCGCGTGCAGTTCTCCATCAGCCCGGGCAGGATGTCGTCGATATCGGCAATCGGGAAGGCATCATCGGCGCCGTAGTCGCGTGTCGCGCCCTCGGGACCGGCACGCCGCCCGTCCCAGGTTTCGCGCGTCGGATCGCGCTCGCGCACGAACAACACGTATTCCGCCTGCGCCCGGCCGGGAATCAGCACTGCGACGGCCTCGGGCTCGGCAAAGCCGGTGAGGTAATAGAAATCGCTATCGGGGCGATAGTGATAGTGGACGTCGCCATTGCGCGCCTTCTCCGGTACGGCGGGCAGGATCGCGATGCCACCCTTGCCCATCAACTTCATCAGCTGGCGGCGGCGGCGACGGAACTCGTCTTTGCGCATGCGTGGGTTCAGTTGAGGCGGGACGGATCGGGCGGAGCGCTGTCGCCGGCTACGCGCAGCTCGATCAGCTCATCGTGGATCAGCTGCACGCCGGCGCGCACGTATTCGACGATCTCCGCGTACGCCTGCTCCTCTTCCTCAGCGTCCATACCTGTCTCCACGGACGCCTGGCTGATATGGGTGAGATCGCGCAGCACTTCTTCGATCTCGCCGCTGAGTTGCTCGCGGGGCACGTTGCCCCCAGTGCCGAAGCCATACAGGAAGCCCTGGCACCATTGCGACAGCGCCGTTGCGCGCTCCACGAGCAGAGCGTCGTCATCGGGCAACAGCAGCTGGAACTCCATCTCGTCGCCGCGCAGAGCACGCATGGTGTCAGCGAACAACAGACGCAGCGTCGCGCGATCGTCGTCCGGGTCCTCGTCGGCGTCCGGCACGAGCTCATCGAGCCAGCTCTCTACCGGGTACTGCTGCATGGTGCACAGGGCGCCGCACAGGCAGCCGTGACTCTCCGCCGCCGCCACCGATGACTGCAGCGACTGCAGTACGCGCGCAACTTCAGGAAAAGTGACCTGAAACATTCGCCGTTATGTTAGCACCGCAGCTGGCGCGTGGTTTGACCGCATAGGGGTGCAGCCGCATAATCCAAGCCGCATGAGCGAAACGAAGCCCAAGGTCACCGTCGAGCAGGAGCTGAAGCAGCTGGAGCATCGGCTGGACGAGCTGCTCGGCACGATCGCGCAATTGCACGAAGAGAATCGTGCCCTGCGCCAGCGGCAGGACTCGATGATGGCCGAGCGTGCCACGCTCCTGCAGAAGAACGAGCAGGTGCGGGCGCGCGTCGAAGCGATGATCGGCCGCCTGAAGGCGATGGAGCACAGCGCATGACGGAGCGCTCGTCGCGAGTCAGCGTGCGGATCCTCGAGAAGGAATACCAGGTCGCCTGCCTCCCCGAAGAGCGCTCCGAGCTGCTCGATTCCGCCGAGTACCTGAACGTCAAGATGCGCGAGATCCGCGACGCTGGGAACATCGTCGGCCTGGACCGCATCGCGGTGATGGCCGCACTGAACCTCGCCCATGAGCTGCTCAAGCTGCGCGGTCGCGGCGACGCCGTGGACACCGACGTCAGTCAGAAGATCCGCCAGCTGCGCGAGCGCGTCGAGAGCGCGCTGAGCCGAGGGCAGCAGCTCGAGCTGTGACCGCGCACGCGGCAACTCGTGGATCGAACTTTTTCGCGCGGCCGTTCGTTGCAGAAGCGAGCGACCGAAGACAGATTGCGATATGGCGCCGCCTGCGGTGTTCGACATGTGTCGGGTTACCTCTCGACCCTAACGTAAACACCCCAGGGATTCGGTCTCGCTGCAGCGGTGTGCAAGTCCGTCTCGAACGGGAAGCCTTAGCTGCAGCGGCTGCGTCCCACTTATTGCTCCGTGTCGAGAGCAATGACTCATGACGGCACATGCGGGTGGCGCCGCCCTTTCCTCCGATCGAGCTCGACTGCGCGCTGAGCTGCGCGCCAGGCGTCGGGCCTTGTCGGCGCACGAGCGCGCGAGTGCGTCGCGACAATTCGCACGCATCCTGCGACGCTCCCACTTGTTGCGCCCGGGTCACCGCGTCGCCGTTTACGTCGCTCATGATCGCGAAGCCGACCCCTTTGCGGTCGTGCAACTGGCGCGACGCAACCGCTGCGAGCTGTACCTGCCTGCGATCGCCGACTATCGCCGTCGCCGCATGGAGTTCCGACGCTACGCGAGCGATACCCCCCTGCGACCGAATCGTTACGGCATCCCGGAGCCGCAGCGCGCGCCGTCCGCGCGCATCGCAGTCCGGCACCTCGACCTGGTTCTGCTACCGTTGGTCGCCGTCGATGCGCGCGGCACGCGCCTGGGAACCGGCGCCGGTTTCTACGACCGCTGCCTGCACCACCTACGCGCCGGACGCCGTTGGCGCCGACCG
>Ga0209382_10004198_pt1 | contig 19402 bp, 18 predicted proteins | sample SoiMetdeltSBSDD5_FD_187599 | JGI IMG/M metagenome (GOLD analysis project Ga0209382, IMG submission 187599) | Bulk soil microbial communities from a Populus tree surrounding site in Tennessee, USA - Soil MetaG P. deltoides SBSDD5 (SPAdes) (version 2) | ecosystem: Environmental > Terrestrial >... | reverse complement strand
CCGACTCATGGGGGGCTGCCCACCGAGGCTCGTGTGTGGCCGAGCCCGATTGTAGTGCTCGAGCCAGCCCGGCAGCATCCGCGCGCGGTCGGCAGACGTGTAATAGGGCCGAGCGTAGGCCCATTCGCGCAGGAGCGTTTGGATGAACCGCTCCGCTTTACCGTTCGTCCGTGGAGTGTAAGGCCGCGTGCGCTGATGGATCGCCCGCAGGCCACGGCACGTCGCGCGGAAGCTCGCGGACCGGTAGCACGAGCCGTTGTCCGTCAGGATCCGGCGCACGCGTACTCCGTGCGTCCGGAACCACGCGAGCGCGCGGCGGACAAAGCTCCGGACCGTATCGGTGCGCTCATCCGCCAGGACTTCGCCGTAGGCGACTCGCGAGTGATCATCCACCGCCACGTGAACGAATTCCCAGCCGATGCCATGGTGGAGCTGTCCCCGGTGTGTCCCGGTGACGCGATGTCCGAGCGAGGCAATACGGCCGAGTTTCTTGGTGTCGAGGTGCAGCATATCGCCGACCGCGGCGTGTTCGTACCGTTCGACGAGGCGCGGGGCTGCCAGACGCCCGCGCCGCTTCAAGCCGGCCCGCCGCACGATGCGCGCCGCGGTAGTGGCGCTGATCCCGAGCGTGCGGCCGATCTGGGCGCACGTCCACTGCTGCCAGCGCAGCACCTTGGTCGCGAGCTGAATCGGCGCGGCCGTCGTGGCCGGACTGTGATGCGGCCGACTCGACCGATCGCCGAGTCCCATGAGTTCCTCCGCTCGATAGCGGGCCCACCACTTGCGCGCGGTGCGGGCCGACACATCGAACGTGCGCGCCACCCGCTTGAGCGGCTCACCCGCCGCCACCCGGGTCACGAGTTCCAGTCGACGACGCACCGTGAGTCGGGCATTCTTGTGCACGTTCATCCAGGCCTCCTGTTCGGGATGAGTAATGACTTGGCAGCCACTACTTTCCCCAGGTCGGCCTGGGTGAACAACCTCTTGCCTCGTCACAGCTAGATCTCGTCGTAAGCTACGGCCTGTTTAGTTCCGAAAAAGTCGATGTGACTAAAACACGCAAGCGAAAAGTTCCTTTCAACATCGTGGCCGCTCGAACGATCTACGCACCTCTCTTGCCGTACCGCGTATGGCCTCCATGCGTGACCGGCTTACACGTCCCACTGGCGAGTCGGACGGATGCTGGAGGACGTCGTTCCTCCGTTTGCGATCGCCTTCCCTCGGCTGATGCCCCGCGTTGCTGATGGATGTCGAGCGGCGGGGTGCACGCGCGAGCGCAGGCTGGTGAGGGTGAAGGCGCGTCCCGGCCACGCCACGCGGCCAGCTCCCTCACCTGCCATCTGCCTGCGCCCACGCCGGATGTCTTATCGCAGTTGAGCGCTGCCGGCCGGCCGCATGCCGTAGTCGAACAGCAGCGCGGCGCGGCGGACGAGGTTTCCGATCACCTCGCCATAGAACTGGGTCATCGAGTTGGGTCGAGCGCGCGCGACGCGGTCGGACAGCGCGAAACGGCCCGTGCTGTCGTGGCCGACCCAGTCGCGGGTAAACTGCTCGTCGATGAGTGGCTTCACCCACGGGTACGTTTCCTCGGTCAGCTCCACCACGCTGGCGCCGCGCACCTTACCGTCGGGGCCGAGCGCGGTGGCCACCCGAACGGTGCCGTGGATCGTCGTGTCGGCGACGAACACGAGCGCACCGACCATGCCGTTCTGGTCGTCGCGCCCGACGTAAAAGCGGTAGAAGTCTTCCTCGGGTGTCCAACCCGACGCCTGCTTGATGGCTGCTTTTTCCTTGTCGCCGAGCCGTACCTCGCGCACGAAGAAGCGGCGCGCGCCGCTCAACAGCGACACCACGGCATCCCGGTCGCTCACCAGCACGACGGGCGGAGTCAGATGGGCCAGCACCGGGCTCGCGAGCACTAGAGCCAGGGCCAGCGCGGCGCAGACGTGTCTCATGCGGATCTCTCCTTCTTGAGCCAGAGCTCGTACAGCGCGATCAGGGTGATGAGGGTATAGCCGAGCGCGAAGACACTGCCCCCGGCGATGACGAGAACCGACAGCGACGAGGAGACGAAGCGCGTCAGCCACATCCCGCCGATGTCGATCAGCGTGCCGACGAAGGGAAGGGCTACGATCACGGACTTGAGCCTCTCCCCGAGTGACGAGAACAGAAAGATGAGCCCCAGAAGCCCGGCGATCAGCGTCTGCCCGAATAGATGTGTGTGGCTGGTCTGGATCAGGAGGGGCGTCCTGATCCAGACCTTGGCCGCGCTGCTGATGTCGCCCAGACGGATCTCCTTCTCGGCCGCCATATGGTGACCGTGGCCGCCGGGGGCTAGAGAAGTCATGGGCATCTCTTGTGCCAAGCTCGCCGCCACGTCAGCCGGTTTGAGGCCGATTGCCGTGGCGGCCTGAGCCATGGCCGCCACGGCGCCGCAACCGATACCCACCAGATAGAGCGTGCAGAAGATCTTCGCGCTGCCCGGGAGCCGTGAAAGTCGGATGCCCAGCATACGATTGCCCTTTCGCGCCTCAGAAGGCCACGTTCACCTGGAGCTGCACCTGATGGCTCATCTCGCTGCCTTTCAGGATTGCCGAAGCCGGCCTGCTGTCCGAGAAGACATCGCGAGTCGAGTAGTTCAGGCGGTACTCGAGCTTCACGTTAACCCAATCGATCGGCACGAGGCTGCGCGAAAAGAACGCGCCCGTCGGCTTGAGGTCCGGAATCAGCCGGGACAGGTGGAACACCGGCGCGATCGTGAACGAGTGAAGCTCTTGCTTCACACCGGTGCGGCCGCCGTTCATGTCGTTGAAGTATCCGTAGCGACCGGCCAGGCCGAGCCACTTCTCCATCTCGTAGTATCCCAACACATAGAAGCCGAGCCAGCTGCGGTCCTCGGCGATACGCTGCGGCATCGCGACGGGACGACCGACGGTGCGCGTGCTCACGTCTTCCTCGCGGCCATAGACAAACTCGCCCGCGAGCAGGAAGCGGCGCGTGGGCTGCCACGTCACGTCGAAATCGATAACCCAACGCGAGTTGGCGGTGTCGTTGGCCTGCTCCGGTCCGAAGGATCCGCCGATACCGAAGTTGAGCACACCGTCGCGAGAGATGGGCGTGAAGCCGATGCGACCGCCCCACGTCTTGTCCTTGTTGTTGTCGTCGAAGGGATCATGGGTCGTCTCGCTCTCCCACCGATTGACGACCCAGGTTTGCGCGTCGAGCCACGGCGCGAACTGGTAGGCGAAGTGGAAACCAGTGCCTCGCTGGGGCCGGCCGTACCGGAACACCTCCGAGGTCGTCGCGGTGAGGTTCAGGATCTCGTCGTGGCGCTCGAAGCCGAACGGGATGTCAAAGCGAGCGAGCGAGACCGCCAGGCCGTTGCCGAGCGGCGCGATGACGGTCAAGTTGAACTTGTCGAGCGTGGCCTCGACCGTGGGGGACTCGGCGCCGAAGCGCTCGCAGGCGGTGCTGGGTGGGCAGCCGAGGCGATTCGTGGTGCCGGGATCGATCAGATGACTGTGCTTGTCGGCGTGGCTTTCGATCTCCACAGCCGCGCCGGCGTGCAACCAGTCTGCGAACGACCGGCTGACCCCGAAACCGAACTTGTCGAAGCGGAAGTTGAGACTGCCGGGCTCCGATTGCGCCGGCGCGCCGCCGGCGAACTCCGGCACGATCTGGGCGTGCGTCATGAAGTTGGCGGATCCAACCAAGAAGCCGGTGAAGCGGAAGCCGGCGACCTCCGGCTTGGGCAGTCCGACTGTTTGCAAGATATTGTCGCGAAGCTCGATCTCCTTTTCAGCCGGGGGCGTCACTTGCGCGAGCGCGCCGACGCGCGGCGCGGGCGGTGCAGTTAGCGCCGGAGTCAGTGCCGGCGGTGCGACGACCGGCTGCCCGGCCGGCGCGACGACCGCCGGCGGTGGCGCCGTGACCGGCGCAGCCGGCACGACACGCGGCTGGGCAGCGGGGTCGAGTCGGTTCAGCCGCTCGTTGAGGCGGCGAAGCTCTTCCCTGAGTGCCTGCGCTTCATCGGCGTTGAGGCCCTGTGCGCGCACGCCGCTCGGGGCGAGCGCGGCCGCCAGGGCACACGCGAGCATACTAATAGTGATCAGAGCTCTCATTCCAACCCCCTATAGAGCATGAATGACGGGTGCGGTGCCTCGGTTGTCCGCGGCGTGCGTCCGTCGAGCAGACGACGCCCGGTCGAAGCTGAGGCCCGGTTGTCTAGCGCACGGTCAGGAGGTCGGAGCGGGTGGGGCGCGGCCGCTGGCTGCGGCCGGAGCGACGCTCGGCGGCGTGGGAGTCGACGCGATCGGCCAATGTGTCGGGACATCCGCGGCCGCGACGAGAGCAACCGGGCGGGGCTCGAACACGCTCGACCGTTCGCCGTTGACCGCGAACAAGCACTCGTTCTCGACTTCCGTGGGTTCGAACAAATGGTGGACGAGGTGAGGCGCCTGTATTGGGATCAGCGTCACGAATGCGATGATGACGAGCAGACTCACGCGCCGATACCACGGACACAGACGCAAGGATGCACCGCGGATCATAGTTCTCATAGGTATACCGAAGACGCGCCCAAAACTCCTAGTTTTTCCGAACGAGCCGCACCCCAACGCCGCTCTCGTGCGCCCAGGCCCGGCCGCGCGCGTCTTTTAGGACGTCCGTGGACCGCGTATGTCCGCGTGATCGAATAGCGAGAGTGCCGCGCGATGAAGGTTCAATGGGATGCGGAGACGTATCAGAAAGCTCGTGACGGGCGCAATTCGCTTGACAGCAAATCGCCGCCTCCCTACGCTGCAAGAACGATGACGTCGCGGGCATTGTGCATCTTCCTGGTTGCCATCGGAGTCCTGATGGTGAGTTGTCACATATGCCCCGCGCCGTTTCACGTTCACGCCGCAGCAGTCACGACGCATTCCCACGATCATCCCGCGGGTGGAAACGACGACGGAAGGCACAGCGGTTCGTGCGAGGCGCTGAGAGCCACACCCAATGTCTACCCAGCCGCACTGGCAGGGGCCCGTGTCGAAGTCAGGCCTCTCACGGCTCTTCTGACCGCGACCGCCAGGCCGTTTCCCGCTACCGACACCTCCCCGCCGCTCTTTCTGCTGCATGCCGTGCTTCTGATCTAGTTCACGTCCCCTGTCGAGCCCAGGAATCCGTCTCGTGGACACGTGTGTTCAGGCGCAGGCTGTCAGTTCTTTCCGAGCGAGGAGGACGCACATGACGACTAGAGTTTTCCGCGCATGTACTGTCGTCGGCTGGGCGTTGGTCCTAAGCCTCGTCGTCGTGCGCGTGCCGGCTGCGACGTCGGGGCAGGATCGCTCGGCTGTGATTGCCTACCAGCAGACGCCGTCCGGCCACTCGGGCTCACACGCCGAACATCACGAGACGCGCGCGAGCCGACCGCATCCTGAGCCGCGAGGTATCACCTTCAGCCGATGGGTCACGCGCGACCATCGCTGGCAGCCGCGTGGCACATGGAAGTGGGCCGTGAAACGCGAGCTGCCGCAGCTGTATTACGAGTTCAACGGCATCGACTTCGGCCACGCGCATCTCGCCGAGACGCTCCTGAAGACGCGTGATCAGGCGGCGATCGAGCGCGCGCGTCTGCAGGTGGTCGACTTCATCTTCAGCTCACCACGCGTCCCACCCGATGAGGAGCAGGTGGCGCCGACCTTCCATCGCCTCGCGTGGGAGGTGGCGAAGACCTTCGACTGGGCGCACATCTTCCATCGTAGCCTCTATGACTTGTTCGCCAGTGACGTGGCCGACAAGCAAGCGGTGTACCGCAAGCTGCTCGATGACTATCTCGCGAAGGCCGAGGCCATCACCCCGCATCGGCTCGATCACCACACGGCACTCTGGAGCTTTGCCGAGTCGAAGGCCTTTCGCGATCAGTTCGGTAAGTTCAACACGCAGATCTGGGCGTACCACTGGCTCCAGGCCGCGGTCTACGACGTTCAGCTCCTCGGCGACGTGGGTAAGCAGCAGGAGCTCATGCCGAAGGTGGTCGCCTTCTACCACGGATACCTGCGGCGACCGCCGGTGGAATGGCAGTTCATGCCGATGATGCCGGAGGCCGCACCTAACTTCGCGAAGCAGTTTCCCGAAGCGGCGGCGATCTTCGATAACCTCCACATGCTTCACGACAACTTCGACGACATCCTCGCGCGCGCGGATCTGTTCCCGACCCTTGAGGCGAAGCGCGCAGCGATCCTCAAGATCTTGCCGATCTATCTGCACCGCGGCCACACCCCGACGGACCTCTATGCCGATTTTCACGAGCCGGCGGGCTCCACTGATGCTCACAACGCCATGACGGATATGGGTCCGCGCCCTCCGTCGGTGCATGAAGTGCTCGCCGGGACCGCGCCGCCGAGCGATCAGCCACAACCGGAGCAACGCATCCCTACGCCTCACCACAAGCACTGAACTGAGGACGACCATGCGCACGGCAATCATGGCTGTTGGGCTTGGGTTCGTCGCCGTTACGGGCGGGATGGCTGAAGCCATCGATCACAAGAACCTCGACGAAGGCCGGCCGGTTCGGCTCGAGGACGCCTACCCCATCGGGCACCAAGAAATCGCGATCGAGGGCGGCGCCGGGTTTGCGCTCGTCAACCGTGGGCCTAACCAGGGCTTCTTTCCCATCGAAGTTCTTTACGGAGCACTCCCGAATCTGCAGGTGGGGCTCAGCTCGACGCTCTTCACCAATCCCTCCGCCATCGATGACCGACCGAAGTCCGGGGATCTTCGCGCGAGCGGTCTCTACAACTTCAACCAGGAGACGCTCACGTTGCCGGCGTTCGCGGGCAAGCTGAGCGTCACGGCGCCCACTGGCGTCGATGGCCATGGCTGGGGTATCGAGCTGAAAGCAATCGTGACGAAGTCCATTGACCGACTGAGCTTCCACTTCAACGGAGGCTACGAGTTCCTCACGGGATCAACCCGGGCCGAACGCGACGGACGTTACGAATTCGCGCTCGGCGCCAGCTATCCGGTCGGAGCACCGACGTTCACGCGAGCGACGGTCGTCACCGACGTCTTCGCAGAACAGCCAGTTATCCGTGGCGAATCGACCGTTGTCGGTATCGAGGGTGGGCTGCGATACCTGTTGACTCCGTCCATCATTTGGGACGTGGGGGTCGGAACGGAATTCGCGGGGCCAGCCAAACGATCCGTGTTCTTCGCGACCACCGGCTTCTCATTTGGATTCTGAAGCTACGATTGACCCCGGTACACATACACTAAGATGGCCCCAGCCTCGTGACACAAAGTACTCTTCAGACATCTCTCTGTTGAACCGTGACGCTGGAGCGCCCGATGGCTGGAAAGCGTGGGCCGCCGCGACGGGCTAGGTACTGGTCGCGTGCGTGCTCCTCGTTCTGCCGATCGCCGACCGATTCGCGTCCGTCCTTCTCTGGACCGAGTTCTTTCCACACGACTCGGTGCTGAACGCCGGCATCCTCGAACGGGGTCGCCGTGCGATTCCGTCGCCCGCGCTCCGAGTGTTCGAATGACAGGCGGGTTCCCGCTCCACAACTCTCTCGCCGCGACCGAGAATCTGCTCGGCTGGCAGCTCTTCCACATGCCGTTGCGATGGGCCGGGGCGTCCGTGGCATGCGCCTACAACATCCTGCTCATCGCCTCATTGGTGCTGTCGGCCATCGGCGCGAGCCTGTTCGCCCGCGGACTGGGGATTCGTGGCGAAGGCGCATTTCTCGCGGGCCTGATCTTCGCGTTCGTCCCGTTTCTTCTCAACCATCTGTTGCATCTGCAGACAATGGCCGTGTGTTGGGCGCCGTTCGCCCTGTTCGCGCTTGATCGGTTTCTCGATAAGGGCAAGGGCGTTGACCTCGTCGGAGTTGTCCGAGGCCAACCAATGGCTCGGTTGCCTGGGTATACGTTGGAGTACAACGAACGAAGTGGGCGATGGAGTCTCGAGAATGATGGCTGAAGGTGAAGCAGCACGGCTGGACCGACGCCGAGGACCGCTGGCAGCGGCGGATCAGCGCGTGAGCCCGCGTTCGTCGCGCACGCCCCTTCCGAGGCCGCCCAGCGAATACATCTATCGGCACGTCTACGGGGCGTTCATTCAGGACACGGTCGGCTGCAAGCTGCTACCCGAGTATGGCGCCGATACGTTCATGTGGTCCAACGACTACCCGCACAGTGCCTGCATCTGGCCGGGAGCGACTCGGTTCATCGCGCAGGACCTGGGACACCTCACGCCGGAGGCGCGGGCGAAGGTGCTGTGCGGCAACGCGGCCCGGTTGTACAACGATGGCGAGCTCCCGCCACCGGCCGACCCGCCGGGCAACGTGAATGATCTGGAGGCGTGGAACAAAGTCCACTGGCACGCGTAAGCGCATTGAAAAATTCTGTGGACGAGCAACTGGTGCAGGTTCGAGTCTCCCCCAGGGGAGGCAATCATTTTCCCTTGAGCCGCACGTCCTCGTACGGGGCGGAGAACGAGTAGCCGGTGATCAGCCCGAGACCCGACTCTTCCACTCTCGGCCCATAGCCGCTCATCAAGCCGACCTGGACGATAGGCGCAACCATCGCCTTCTCGTGGATGAGCTGCTGGATGCGGTGCAGCGTCGCTTCGCGCCGCTTCTTGTCAAGCTCGGTGGCCTGCTCGCGGAAGAGCCCATCGATGTCCGGGTAGCTGCCGTACACGTACGCGCCGCCCGATGCGATGAAGGCTTCGATCCGCGTCGCGGCGTTACCGAAGGCGGCGCTTCCGCTGTGCACGAGGTTTCGGTACTTTTTGTCGCTATAGCCCTTCTGGAATGCGGCGCGCTCGAGAGGCCGGAGCTTCACGCGAATGCCGGCGGCCTGGAGCGAGTTGGCGACTGGTTCGCCGATGGCCACGACCGCGGCATCGACGGTGTAGTCACCGGCGTCCAATCCGTTCGGATATCCGGCCTCGGCGAGGAGCTTCTTCGTGCGGGCGCGATCGTACTGCGGAGGAGGCGGCGCCCAGAAGAAGTCGAAGGTGTTGGGAATGATCGAGTTCGTGAGCAACGAGTGTCCGAGCGTCTCGGCCTGGTTGATCGCCTGCCGGTCGATCGCGAGATTGGCGGCCAGGCGCACTCGCCCGTCGTGCCACGGAGATTTCGGATCCCACTGATCGACGAAGGCCACCCATTGCATCACGCTGGACACGACCGGCCTGAGCGTGAGTCCGGGCGTCCGGCGAAGATCTTCGCCGAGCGACGCCGTCATCCAGTAGGTGACGTCGATCTCGCCGTTCTTGAGCGCCGCGTATCGCGTGGTCGGATCCGGAATCACGCGCAGGATCAGGCGCTTCACGCTCGGCGTCTTGCGCCAGTACCCCTCGACCGCCTCCATGACGAGCTCGACGCCGGGCGTGAACGAGACGAACCGGTAGGGGCCGGCGCCGATGGGCGCCTTCTTGAATCCATCGTCGCCGACCTTCTCCACGTACTTCTTCGGCACGATCCAGCCGGCGCCGGTCGCCGTCGAGTAGAACATGACGAAGTCGGGCCACGGCTGCTTCAGGCGGAAGCGGACGCGGCCAGGTTCCGGAGTCTCGACCGCGGCGACCCTCTCTTTGAGGGTCTTGTTCGCCGAGCCGCGATAGCGCTCGAACGAGAACTTGACGTCCTCGGCGGTGACCGGCTCGCCGTTGTGGAACTTCACGCCCCGGCGCAGGACGAACTCGTACGTGAGCCCATCGGGAGATACGGTCCACGACTCTGCGAGCGCCGGCGCCAGCGGGTTGCCGGGCAGCGCCTTCAGCATTGCGTCGTGGAGTCCGTAGAGCACCATGAACGGCGTAACGATCCCGGGGGTCTCGGCGGGATCGAACCACGTCGGGGCGAGCGAGATGTGCACACCCCAGGTCACCTGGCCATCGGGCGCGGCAGCAGCGGGTACGGCGGCGGCCGCCGAGATCAGGAGAACGAGGACGGTAACAGAGAGGAGGGATCTCATCATGAGCCTCCCGTGAGGTGGATCGATGGGCAATCGCACCGCGAGCGCCTCATCGATGTCCTGGTGAGCATAGGCCCAAATGCCTTTCGGCGCGATGGAACCGCGGCACACGGTGGACGCACGCCTTGCTCCCCATCGTTCCTGCGAGTAAGCTCGGCCCCACTTCGGAGCAGTGAACCGGCCCGACTGAATGGAGGCCGTTTCGCGTGACGTGCCCGCGCTCCCAGTCCCCGCATCCGTGAAGGAGCCCACCATGCCCGACGACGTCATCATCTCCGCCCAATAGCGCACAGCTGAGCCCATGCTGATCTCCGCCGATTCGCACGTGAACGAGCCGGGGGATCTCTGGGTGGAGCGTATGGACAAGCGTTTCCGGGACCGCGCGCCCCGCGTCGCGGAGAACCTACCCGGGCAGAAGCCAGGGGGCCTACCTGGTGCTGGAAGGATCCCGCCCACGCATCTCGCCCAGGGTATGGGTCGGCTGGCCCTTGCCTAGTCCCCGCACGACGTCCGGCCGGCGCACGCGGTTCGTGCTGGGCGCGCTCGCCTTCCTGATCGGTGTCTGCGCCGCCCCAGCGGCGCACGCGACGCCCGAGGGGGTTATGATCTGGGGCGTACACGCGTCGCTGGCAGCCCGCTGGCTCGATCCGGCCGAGACCGAAGGCACGATCATCCCGTTCATGGTGCTCTACGCCATCCACGACGCGCTGATCAAGCCGATGCCCGGCGGCCTCAACACGCCGAGCCTGGCCGAGTCGTGGAGCGTGTCGAAGGACGGTCTCAGCTACGAGTTCGTCCTCAGGAAGGGCGCCAGGTTCCACAACGGCGAGCCCGTGACCGCCGACGACGTCAAGTTCTCCTTCGAGCGCTACCGCGGTGCCGGCGCGAAGCTCATCAAGGAGAAGGTCAGGGAGGTGCGAGTGGTGGATCCCTGGCACGTGCGATTCCTCCTCAAGGATCCATGGCCGGATTTCCTGACGTACTACGGCACGACTGCCGCGGGCGTCGGATGGATCGTCCCCCGGAGGTACGTCGAGCGGGTGGGCGACGACGGCTTCAAAAAGGCGCCCGTTGGCGCGGGCCCGTATCGGGTCGTCTCGTTCAATCCCGGCGTAGATCTGGTGGCCGAGGCGTTCGAGGGCTACTGGCGGAAGGAGCCGCACGTCAAGCGGCTCGTGTTCAAGGTGATGCCGGACGACGCCACGCGCAGCGCCGCACTGAAGAAGGGCGACGTGGACGTCATCTTCCAGGTGAACGGGCCGGTCGCCGAGGACCTGCGGCGGACGCCGAACGTGCGGATCGTGTCGCGGGCCGGGGGCAACGGTGTCTTCTGGCTCGACGTGCCGGAGCAATGGGACCCGAAGTCGCCCTGGCACGACAAGCGTGTCCGGCAGGCGGCGAGCCTCGCGCTCGATCGGCAGGCGGTGAACCAAGCCGAATCGCTCGGCACCTCGCGCCTGACCGGCGCCATCGTTCCGCGATCGTTCGAGTTCGCCCTCGCGCTCGATCCGCCGCCGTACGATCCAGCCAGAGCCAAACAGCTACTGGCCGAGGCCGGCTACGCGGGCGGCTTCGACGCCGGCGAGTTCTATCCGTATCCCCCGCTCTATGCCATGGGCGAGGCACTGGCCGGCTACCTTCGCGCCGTCGGCATCCGCACACGCATCCGGACAATGGAGCGTGCAGCCTACCTCACTGCCTGGCGCGAAAAGCGGCTCAAGGGCGTGCTGTTGGGGCTGAACGGCTCCGGCGGTAACGCGGCGACGAGACTCGAGGCATACGTGACCGCGACCGGGATCTTCGCGTACGGGGTCCTGCCGGAGATCGAGGACCTCTTCCAGCGCCAGGCCCGCGAGCTCGATCGGCCGAAGCGCGAGTTGCTGCTGCATCAGATCCAGCGCATCCTGCACGACCGCGTCATGTACGTACCGATCTATGAGCTGAGCCCGATGGCGGGGATCTCGGCGCGCGTCGAGCAAGCCGGTGTGGGCTTGATTCCGGGCTACCCGTATTCGGCGCCGTACGAAGACCTCCAGCTGAAGAAGCCGTGAAGGGCATACCGCCACCGATCAACGGGGGTCAGAGGGCCGAGCGTCTCCGACAATGTCCGCGAGCGACGGGGTGGGCATCCCCGCCGTCCAGGTCGGATCGCGGACCTCGAGCAGGTTGCCAGAAGGATCGAGAAAGTACAGCTCCCGGCCGGTGAAGAAGCCGTGGGCGCGGTACGTGAGCTCTTCGATCTTCACCCCTCGCTCGTGGAAGAGTCGGACCGCTTTCTCCCATTCCTGCGGCGAGAGGGTGAAGGAGTGATGCAAGCGGTTGTCCTGCTGCGGGGTGCGATGGAGCTTCTCCTTGCGCTCGCAAAGCAGGACGTCGTGGCCGCCCACGTGGAAGCACGTCATGTGGGAGTTGCCCAGCCGGCCGCGACATTCCAGACCGAGCAGGTCGCGGTAGAAGCGCTCGCTCTCTTCCAGATCGTTGACCGGAATGGACCAGTGGGTGACGCCGTCGATCTTGAGCATGTTCTGACCTCCGTACTGCCGTCTAAAACGTCGCCTCGGAGGCGAGATAATGGTCGATGATCTCGCTCCCGGTCGCGCGCCACACGCCCTCGTGGCGCAGGATGTAGGCGAGCGCCGCGTCGAGCGCGCCGATCCGGTGCGGCACGCCGATGATGAACGGATGCAGGCAGATCGCCATAACGCGTCCTGACTGCGCCCCCTCGCGGTAGAGCGTGTCGAACTGGCGGCGGATCATCAGCTCAAACTCGTCCGACGATCGGCCGGCGCGGAGGATCTGCGGCAGATCGTTGATCTCTCCGGAGTACGGGATCGAGCACAGGCGCTGACCCCCGATGTTCATCAGATAGGGCTGGTCGTCGTTGATCCAGTCGGCGACGTAGGTGGCGCCGGCCTCAACGAGGTAATCGAGCGTGTGCCAACTCTCTTGCAAGCCGGACGAGAGCCACCCTTTCGGGCGGTAGCCCGTCGCCTTTTCGATGCGGGAAAACGTCGCGAGCACGACGCGCCGCTCCTCGTCGGGCGCCATGAGATGGAGCAGACGCGCGTTGCTCTGGTTGTGCCCCATGAACTCCCAGCCGAGCGCGCGACCGTCCTCGATGATCTGGGGATAGTCGTCGCACACCTCGGCGTTGAGCGCGACGGTCCCGGGGACGCCGTGACGGACCATCACCTCCATCAGGCGGAAGATCCCGACACGGTTACCGTAGTCGCGCGGCGCCCAGTTGATGACGTCGGGCGCCAGGCCGGTGCCGCCCGGCACCGGCTCGTTCAGTGGAAAGGTCTCGACGTTCGGGATGACCCAGAGCGCGAGGCGCGCGCCGTTCGGCCAGGTGATCCTGGGTCGTCGATTGATCGGGACATAGGGAAACGGCCCGGAGCGCTGTGGCTGCATGTCACCTACGGTGTGGAGCCCGCGGCAGCGAGGCGACGTTTGACCTCGGCACACAGCGCCGGTGGGAGCGGCCCTTGTCGCAAGGCAACGATGTTGTCTCGGAGATGGGCCGGGTTGATCGTTCCCACGATGTTCGTGGTCATGTGCGGGTGGGTGAAGGTGAACCGGAGAATGAATTCCATCGGGGTCATGCCCTCGAGCAAGTCGTCGAGCCGCGCCTTCTGCCAGCGCTCCCATTGCGTCCCTGCCCCTCCAGCCCCGGACGGAGCACCCTTTGCTGCACCGCCTCTGATGACGATGCCCGCTCCAGATTCGGCGGCGCTGGTAACGACCGCCTCGTGCTCCCGCTCCACCGCCGAGTACGGGATCTGAAAGACATCGAACACGCCCATCGCGATGTGATCCGCGAGGTGCGGCAGCGTCGCAGACATGCCGATGAACCGCACCTTGCCCGCCCGCTTGAGCGACAGTAATGCCTCGAGGGCGTCGTGCTCCTCCAGCGTCTGTTTGGACGGAGAGGCGTGGAACTGGACCACGTCGAGATGATCCGTCTTCATTCGGGCCAGACTCTGTTCGACACCCGCGACGATGTTGTCGCGCGTGAAGACGTGCGGATTGCGCTGGCCTCGCGGCGCCGGGCTCGCGCCGACCACACAGCCGCATTTGCTCGCCAGGTAGTACTCGGAGCGCCGGCTCGCGATGTAGCGCCCGATGCGCTCCTCGCTCAGTCCGTAGTCGATTGAGGTATCGATGTAGTTGATACCGGCGTCGAGCACGGCATGGAGAATTGTCTCGGCTTGCGCCTCGGTGACATCACGGCCGCGCGGCGCTCCCCGCAGCTCCATCGCGCCGTAGCCCAACATCGTGACCTGAAGCCCGGTCCGCCCGAGCTCGCGTTTCGGAAGATCCGTCATATACGCCCCCTCTAGCCGGCCTTCGCCTCCTCACGGTACAGATCGAGTGCCTTCATCACCGGCGCGTCGGTGAAGCTGAACAGAAACGCGGGACGGTCGCTGTCGTTCACATGCTCCCGGAACATCCAGGTCGGCACCGTGAACACGTCTTTGTCTTCCCATTCGAGCCGTGTGCCGCCGACAATCGAATAGCCGCGGCCCTCGACCACGTGATAGTTCGTGCAGCAGACGCTCCGGTGCGCCTGTGTCCGCTCGCCCGCGCGCAGCATCTGGATGTAGCACGCGATCGTCGGCATGGCGGGTCCGCCGGTCACCGGGTTCGTGTATTCGAGGATGATGCCGTCGAGCGGGCCACCGGAGCGGTCGGCCGCCAGACGCTCGAGCGCGGCCCGAGCCTGAGACATCGGGTAGTGCCACAGCGGCGAGTAGCGCGTGGCCGGCTCGGCCTCCCAGACCGGGCGCAAGCCCCCCTCACCATACTTCGCGAAGGGCGAGCCGGCGCCGTCGACGATGGTCTGGGTCTCCTTGTGGTACTCCTCGTAGAACCCCGCCTCGAGCATCCGCACCAGCGGCGTGTCCAAACCGTCGAGCCAGATCATCGGCCCGTCGGTATCGTTGGCGTGATCGTGCCAGGTCCAATTCGGCGTCAGCACGAGATCGCCGGGGGCCATCGGGAGGCGCGCGCCGTTGACGACCGTATAACCGCCCTTGCCCTCGATGATCAGGCGCAGGGCCGAGCCCGAGTGGCGATGGGCGCGCGCGATCTCGCCGGGCATCACGATCTGGATGTTGGCGACCATGGTGTTGCTAGCCGACAGGCCGGGCAACTCGGGGTTGGTCAGCCTGAGCACGCGGCGCTCGGCCTGCTCCGTGCCGACGAGCTGCGCCGCCCGCATCGCCTGGGGACGCAAGTCGCGCCAGTGCCACACCCACGGCACGGCCTTGCTCTTGGGCTCGCGGGTGATACCGCCCCCGATCCAGGCGGGCGTGATGTGCTGGGATCGGAGCTGCGCGTAGTAGTCTTGCAGTTCGGCTTCCGACGACTTGATGTCGGAGAGCTTCATCGTCAGTCCTCCCCATCGCCACCAGTGGCTCGGATCTGGTCCACGCCGCCGTTCGGCGAGCGTATCCCCACCGAACAATGGCGGTCAAGAGAGGGTCCGAAGCCGGTCTTGACCCCCTCGTCGCGTCGGCGCTAGCGTTGCGGCGTTCGGGCTGTGCGCTTCGGGGGGAGGGACGATGAAGGTTCGTCACAAGAACCGCCAAAGAGGCGATAGGCCGCGGCGCGACCACCACGATTGGGCCTCGGAGACGTACGTGGACGAGTGGGTGAAGCGGCAGCAGGCGGAAGACCCGAGTCGAGCCGAACGGTTTCAGTTGATCTGCGACCTCTTTCCATTTCCCAATGACGCAACCGTCACCATCCTGGATGTCGGCGCCGGCTACGGGCCCCTGAGCATGTTTATCCTCGAGCGATATCCGCACGCGACGTGCGTTCTGCAGGATGGCTCCGAGCCGATGCTGAACCGCGCAGTACACCTCGCGGCGAAGTACGGAGAGCGCGTCAAGCTGCATCGGTCCGACCTCTTCGAGGTCCGCTGGCTGCCCCAGCAGTTCGGCCGGTTCCACGCCGTTGTTTCCTCCAGCTGCTTGCACAACCTGCGAGACTTCAAACGCATCCGCGAGATTTACGGGGACATCCGTGCGCATTTGAGGCCTGGTGGGGCCTTCCTGAACGCGGACTTGATCAACGCCCCGACCACGGCACTGCACCAGAGGTACGAGCGCGTCGCGACCGCGCGACGCCATCGTGAAGGCGCCGCGGCGGAGGATCTCGCGGCAATGGTCCGGCAAGGGAGACGACCTCCGGCGACCGCGACCCGCGGGCCGTTTCCGGCGACTCTGGACCAACACCTGGCAGCGTTGAGGGCCGCGGGGTTCAAGGACGTCGACTGTTTCTGGAAGGAGCTGCGGCGGGCCGTCTTCGGCGGTTACGCGAACTGATCTGGAAGGTGGCGGAGGTGAGCGATGAGTCCTGGAAAACCCGAGTACGTCTCGGACCTCGTCGTCTATCTGCTCAATCGGCTCGGCGTCGAGTACGTCACGTTGAATCCGGGCGCGACCACCCGCGGGATGCACGAATCGCTGGTGACCTACGGGAGAAATACCGCACCCGAGGTCATCACGTGCAGCCACGAAGAGGTGGCGGTCGCCATGGCGGAAGGCTACTACCTGGCGACAGGGCGGCCTCAGGCCACCCTGGTTCACAACATCGTCGGGTTGCAGCACGCCAGCAAGGCGATTTACGAAGCTTGGCTCAACAACGTTCCGATGCTCATCATCGGAGGCACCGGGCCGCTGGATTCGACTCACCGACGGCCGTGGATCGACTGGATCCACACTGCGCAGGTCCAGGCGCAGATCGTCCGAGACTATGTGAAGTGGGACGACCAGCCGCAGGGCGCGCTCAGCGTCGCCGAATCTATTCTCCGCGCCTACCAGATCGCGATGACCGAGCCGCGGGGCCCCGTTTACATCTGCCTCGACGTCGAGCTCCAGGAAAGCCGGCTCCCTGACGGCTTCGTCATTCCGGACCTGAGCCGCTACCGTCCCCCTGCCCCTCCCTCGGGAAACCCCGACGCGATCGGCGACGCCGCGCGGGCGCTCCGGGAGGCGCGCTGGCCGGTGTTGCTTGTCGAGGGACTAGGACGCACACCGGACGGACCGCAAGCGCTGCGCGCATTGAGTGAGCTTCTCGGGCTACCCGTGATCGAGCAGGGCTCCTCGTTCAATCTTTCGAATCGTCACCCGCTGAACGTCAGCGCAGCGAGCGTCGAGGTGCTGAAGGAAGCGGATCTGGTCCTGACCGTTGGCGTCAAGGACATCGACGCGGCACTGACGCGGCCGGAGCCGGAAGCCGGGATCGTTCCGGCGGGCCTGCCGCGGGTCCCGGCTGGATACAGTCGGCGCCACCAGAGCGTCATCCGCGAAGGGACCAAGCTCGTTCGCGTGGGTCTGCAGGAATACGGGATCCGGAGCTGGACGAGTAGCCACGGGCGACTCGTGCCGGCAGACATCGCCATTCTCGGGAGCGGGCCTCACGTTCTGCGGGAGCTCGCTCGTCTGTGTCAGAGCGAAATCGACGGCGATCTGCAGCGGCGGATCGCCGAGAGAGCCGCTCGAGCTCGTGAGATCAACACGACTCACGCTACTCGCGTCCAGAAGGACGTGAAGGAACGCTGGTGGGCCCAGACGCCCATCTCCACCGCTCGGCTGGCCGCGGAGATCTGGGAGACGATACGCGGCGAGGATTGGGTTCTGGCGCACGGGTCGTTGAGCGGCTGGGAGCGAAGGCTCTGGGAGGCGACGGACGCATCGCGATTCATCGCCGGAGGCGGCGGAACGGGGACCGGGATGGGCGTGGCCATGGGCGTCGCGCTCGCGTTCAGAGGGACGGGCAAGGTCTGCGTCAGCATCCAGAACGACGGTGACCTTCTGTACACGCCCGGCTCTCTTTGGACCGCCGCGCATCACGGCATTCCCATGCTGATCGTCATGTTCAACAACCGGTCCTACTATCAGGACGTCGGGCACCAGCTGGCGGTCACCAAGATGCGGCAGCGTTCCGTCGAGAACATCGGCGTCGGGGTTAGCCTGGAGGGACCATCCACGGACTTCGCCACGCTGGCCAAGAGCTTCGGCATCTACGGCGAAGGGCCCATTCTCACCCCTGAAGAGGTACGCCCGGCTCTCGAGAGAGGCCTGAAGGTCGTGAAGGAGAACGGGACACCCGCGCTCATCGACACGGTCACGCAGCCCCGCTGAGCGGACGAGGAGGGACGGCATGGCGAGGATCAAGCACATCGCACTGACCACGAAGAACCCCGACCAGGTCGCGGCGTTCTACCGGGACGGCCTCGGTCTCAAGGAAATCCGCCGCAGCCCCAGCGGCGCGGTGTTCCTGACCGACGGATACATCAACCTGGCCATCCTGAACTGGAAGACGGAGAAAGACGCCGACGTTGGAGCCAATGGGCCGAACTACAACGGCATCCACCATTTCGGCTTCGAGGTGGACGACCTCGACGAGGCATGTCAGAGGCTGGAGGCGGTCCAGGCCAAGCGGCTCACCCAGAAGGACGGTCTCGATGTCGGCATGGCTCCCGGCCGACACCGCAACTTCGAAATGAAGTGGGCCGGACCCGATGAGGTCGTCTTCGACATTTCGCACACAGGCTGGCAGACGCTCCCAGAGGACGAGTGAATGCCGCTCAGACTGACGATGGGCTTCTCCGAGAATCCCCGCGTGCAGCCCCTGAAGGACGGGATCGTGAAGCCGCAGGGCATCGAGCTCGACTGCATCACGCTCGATCCGAGCAACCTCTTCCAGCGAAACCTCACCTACGACGAGTTCGACGTCTCGGAGATGTCCATCTCGGAGACGCTCCTCGCCCGCGAACGGACCGACGGGAAGAAATGGGATTGGTCGGCCCTGCCGGTCTTCCTGAGCCGCGGCCACCACTGGCACACGCTCTACGTCAACACCGCCTCCGGCATCAAGACTCTCGCGGACATCAGGGGTAAACGGATCGGTGTCCCCGACTACGACATGACCGCCGCGCTGTGGTTTCGAATCGCGCTCAAGGATCTCTACAGCATCGAGGCCAAGGACAACGTCTGGTACAACGGGCGCACGCGCGAGCTGAGCCACGGGGGCGCGCTGGGCCTGGACACTGCCGGGCCCGTGGGTGTCACCCACCACTGGCTCACGGTGGATCAAACCCTCGACGTGATGCTCGATCGTGGCGAGATCGACGCCTGTACGGCCATCCGCCCGGCAGCGCGTATCACCGCCGGCGACCCCACGGTCGTCGACCGCTGGGGCGGTACGGCGATCGAGGGCAACCCGCGCCTCAGGAAGTTGCTGGACGACGACGGCAGGGCGGTCGTGTACGAGTTCTATCAAAAGACCGGCTGTTTCCACGCGAATCACCACGTGATCGTGCAGAACCGTATTCTCAGAGAGCATCCGTGGGTGGCGCTGGAGCTGTTCAAGGCCTTTCAACGATCCAAGGAAGTTGCCTACGAGCGCGCCCGGCGATTCCAGT
>Ga0209382_10004196_pt1 | contig 19409 bp, 13 predicted proteins | sample SoiMetdeltSBSDD5_FD_187599 | JGI IMG/M metagenome (GOLD analysis project Ga0209382, IMG submission 187599) | Bulk soil microbial communities from a Populus tree surrounding site in Tennessee, USA - Soil MetaG P. deltoides SBSDD5 (SPAdes) (version 2) | ecosystem: Environmental > Terrestrial >... | reverse complement strand
GCCCAGTGGCGTGGACGCCTTCATCGACACCCACGGCGACGGGTACGTCGAGCTGGCCCTCGCCCTCGGCGTCGCGGCCGACCGGATCGACACCATCGCCGATTACGCGGCCGCCGCCAAGCACGGGGTGAAGACCGACGGAGGGGCAGAGGCCGGGCCAGGGGCCAGGGTGCTCGCCGAGCTGGCCGGCCTGATCGCCGACGGACACCTCGAGGTGCCGATCGCCAACGTCTACCCGCTGGCGCAGGTCCGCCAGGCCTACACCGAGCTCGAACGCCGCCACACCCACGGCAAGATCGTCCTCAAGCCCCAGCACTAGTACTAACGGATCGAGGCTAGCGTCAATACCAGTGACTTAAGGTTGGCTTGGTCGTGTCTTGGTCGGTGGGTTGATCGGGACGGTGCACCAGTGCGGGCGACGGTCACGGTGTCGGCGGGACGGAATGATCTGGCACGCCGGGCCGCGCCCAATCCAGACATGAGTAACGCCCTGGCCGAAGGTATTTCTCCCCACCAGGGCGTGTGTCCTGAGCTGTAATGGGTGGACCGGAGGTTACAGCATACGAACCGCTCCGCCACGGCCGTGACCTGCAGTTTCTCACTCCCGTTGGCCCGCGAACGCCGCATTGCGGCCTTGTAGGCCAGCGGAGTCTCGCGCGAGACTTTCACTGGCGTGGATGTATCGGCCCGCGCCTGCTGCGCGGACAAGCCCCGAGCGTTCTCCCGACTAGCTGATGATCATGTCGGGTTACAGGCGAGACGAGCTCGGTCTTACCGGGTGTGGGGCGGGTCGGCCTGCAGGAGCAGCCGGCAGACTTCATCGGGGCGATCGGCGAGCATGCAGGATGTGTAGTCATCGTCGTCCGGCGTGATCGCATATCCGACGTAGATTCCGGTGGGGGTCGGTGCCACAGCATGGCCCAAGTTCGCTCGTGACAAGTAGGTCCAGGCGTTATCGACCAGCCGCACGCAGGCGATGCCGTGTGCTTGGGCGTACTGCAGGGCTCCGGATTGGAATCCGGAGGCGGCCACGACGACGCCCTTCTGCGCTCCCGTAGACTGGAGCTTGGCGTGAAGCACCATGACGTGTTCTCGCTTGACCGGCGATTTGTGGCGCTTGCACTCGAACAGAACGAGGAAGTCCATGCCGGCGAGGCGGAACCGGACGGTCACGTCGATGACGTATATGCCGTCCGGGCCCTCGATCGGGTCGAGGTGCTCCACTTGCCAGTCGGCGATCTCGTGACCTGCCGATTTGGCGATCTCCGCGACCGCTTGCTCGTATTCGGCGGGGCTGAGGGTGAACGCTGGCCACTCGTCGTCGCTGTCGTCGGGCGCGGTCGGCGCTGGATCGGTTTTAATGGCTGCCTCGTTTGTCGGAGTGCTTGGCCGTCAGTCGGTCGCCGCGGGCAGGACGGTGGAGAAGGCGACTGGAGTTGCGTCGTCGAGTGCTGCTTGCGCTGCGTGTCGCAGGTGGCGCAGGCGGCTTGTGTTGCCGCCTAAGCACTCCAGCAAGATGTCGTCGCTGGCGGCCAGAATGCCAGCAGGGTCGGTCAGCGCTTTGCGGTGCAGCCGCATGTAGTCGGGCCGATCCAGGCGGCCGTCGGCGTGCAGCGCAAGCGGGACCAGGTCGGCGGGGATACCGATGTCGAGCTGGACGGGGAGCAGTTGCGCGAGTTGGTCCAGGTCGGCTGTGGGATGCAGGCAGCGGGCGATCTCGATGATGGCGCCGATAAGCGACTGCGTGCGGTCGGCCGCGGCGCGGGCTGATCCGGCGGCGTCGCTGCCGGGCAGGTGCTGCATCAGCAGCGACTCGATCTGGCCGATGGCCACGCCGCCCATCCACAGCATGCAGGCTGCGGCCCGTTTGGCCCGGGCCGCAGCCACCGTTCGATCATTCGCGGCCGGCAACGCGGCGAGCATCGGCTCGGCGATCCCGTGGCGACGTAGCTCGTGGAGGAACGTCTGCAGCTCGCGTTGCCAGCCCCGGCCGTTGACGCGGACCCGGATGTCGCCCATTTCGTCGGTGAGCTGGGCCGCGGCGATGAGCGTGACCCGGTTCAGCTGCGCGGGGTGCAGCATGCGCAGGGCGCGCGCGACCCGCACGGCCGACGACACGCGCAGCCCGCTCTGCGCCACGTAGGTACCTAACTCGGTCAGGGCCAGTCTGGACGCGCCGTCGGCCAGCAGGCCGGCGGAGACCAGATCGGCAAGGGCTCCCGACACCTTGGCGGGCGGAAACGGGTCTTCCGCGCTAGTCAGGCGCCGCTGATGGGCGGCGAAACTGTTGGCAAGGAAGGCTAGAACGTCTTCTTGAGTCAGCTGGTCGGCACCCTCGCGTCGCGTCGCGACCGCGACGATCCGCAGTACGAGAGTGAGCAGGTCCTGCTGGACGTCCAAGAGCTGCGAATGAAGGTCCTCGGGTACGCCGGTGACGTACCGGTTCCACCGGCGTTGGCTGTCGACGCCGCCGCCGACGATGAGGATGGAGCGTCCACTGGCGGTCAGGCCGAGCCGGCCGGCTCGACCCGCGATGTTCTTGTACTCGGCCACCGTGTACGCCGTCGTCGAGTCACCGGCTCCCGGGTGGTCCAGCTCAACGATGATGACGGTCTCCGCCGGAAGGTTGACCCCTTGGGCGAGCGTGGTGGTGGACACCAAGACGCGGATCTCGCTGTCGGGCGCGCGGTACTGCTCCTCCAAGGCGGCCTTCTCGTCACGAGCGAGGTCCGAGATGTGGAAGGCCACCCCGCCGTTGAGGCACTGGCGAAGATCGGACAGGACCACGCTGGGGTCCGCACTTGCCAGGACTTCCAGCGTCGTCTTCGCCGGCGGCAGGCCCAGCGCCTGGCTGAGGTATCGGGCGCATGCTCGGGCAGCGCCTCGGGTGCTGCGGAAGACGATGACCTGCTGGCCGTCGCGGACCAGTTTGGTCACCAGCGGAATGATCAGGTCACGGTTACGGGACGCCCATCCCACCGGGGGATCAGTTGCTCGGTCGTTTCCGATCCGTCTGCGGCGAGGTGACGGTGCACGCCGTCCGGGCCGAGGACTCCTTCCAGGAGCGGCACCGGCCGTTTAGTCAAGCGGACGACCTCGGCGTCGAGCCAGCTGTCCAGACCACGCAGGTCACCCAGCACCGCGGAGAGCGCCACGATCTGGGGGGCGACTCCGGCCGAACGCCGGACTTTCAGCATCGTGAGCAGGAATTCGAGGTAGGCGCCGCGTCCTCGGTCGACGATGGTCTGGACCTCGTCGATCACGACGACCGACAACATCCTGAGCAGGTGGGCGTTGCCGAGGGCGAGGCCGGCGAACTTCTCGTACGTCAGCACGGCCAGGTCGAACTGGCCCTGCAGCAGCGCGGGCACGTCGTCGCTGTGTTCGCCGGTTGCCCGGATCGTCTGCAGTCCGAGCGGGCCGTAGGCGGCGGAGAACTTGTCGTACTGCTCGTTGACCAGTGCTTTCGTGGGCAGCAGGAATATCGACCGGCCACCGACGTGGGCGGCGCGGATCGCGGCCAGTTCGCCCACCAGGGTCTTCCCCGAGGAGGTAGGTGCCGTGACGAGAACGTTGCGGCCGGCCAGCAGACCACCTTCGTTGATCGCCGCAATCTGCAGGGCGTTCAGGTGCTGAATCCGGCTCGACCAGACGTCGAGCACCATTTGCGGCAGACCATGCCCGACCAGGCTGGCCAGGTCCTTGGTGACCGGTGCCGTCGCCGCCGACGGGTACATCGCCGAGTAGAGCGGGCCGGTCGAGGTGAACACCGGCCAGAGCAGCTCACCGTCCACCTGCCCGCGCAGGCTCGGCTCCTGCCGGGCCGCCACTGTCCCGGAAGCCTTCGCCTTCACCTCCCGCACGACGTAGGCCAGCAGGTCGTACAGGGCAACCTGGTCGCCTCCCACGGCGGCCGACCCGAGCAGCGCCTGCACCAGGTGGAAGGTCAACAACCCGTGGCCGAGCCGTGGATCCTCCCACGCCTCCTGCTCGCCGGTCGACGCGCACAAGATCAGCCGGCCAACGCCGGCCATCTCATCCAGGCGGGCATCGGTGGACATCGGCAGGCCGCCGAGCCCGCCGCGTGGCGCCAGCGGGGCGTTGAGGACCTTGGCCCCCGCGCCGCCGGAAAAACAGCAGTCCAAGATGACGATGAGCTGCCGCGCCGGGATCGCACTGATCAGGTCCGTGAACTCGTCCAGCGGCAGAGCTGTGGCGGGCAGATCGTCGGGGTCGGCGTCGTGGGTCACCAGTTGGTGGGTGTCGCTGCCATGCCCCGAGAACGCCACCACAACGACGTCGTCGGCGGTGCTGCAGTCCCGCAGGTCCTCCAGCGTCGCGACAATCGCCGATCGGGTTGCCGTTGCGTCCACGAGCAGAGAGCTGCTGCCGCCCAGGTTGTCGGAGAAGAGGGCGTGGAGCGCACCGGCGTCGCGCACCGCCGACGCCAACCGCTTGATCCGCCGCGTCTGGTACCGGTTGATGCCGATGAACAATCCGTGAAATCGCCGCTTCGTAGCTGCAGCCTTACCGCCCGGCACGTTCCCCTCACGACTTCGGTCGGGTGGCCCCCGTTCCCCGGCCCTGGCCTGGGCGACGGAAGGTCAGCCGAGTGGTGGCGCCTCATTCAATGCGCCGTTGGTCTCACCTCGGATCAACTCGCGGCAGTAGCGGACTGTAACAGGAATAGTTGATCTCCGTTGAGATGCATCCGCGGCGGAGTCGTAGCGCATATCCCTGCTATGCACGCTATCGGTCGGCGGTGCTGCTCAGCGGCCCGATCCTCAACGCGCCCACGGATCGGCCCCATCGCTGGGGCTGGTGATCGCCGTGGTTGCAGTCGAGGAAGGCCGCGACTGGCGATGTATGGCGAGGCGACACCTGCTGCCCGCCATCACCACCGACGGACCGGTCGGGAGTTGAGCGAATCGCACCAGCGTGTTCGCTCGACCGGCTGGTGTAACAGAGACGGGATTCGCCCACCCGCTTGCTGCGATGCTGCCGTGGCTGGCTCGCATGCGACGATCGCCGTGTGCAGCCGCAACGTTTCACCACCGCGCTCGTCTCCGGTGGCCGTGGCCGGGCCTTCGTGGCGGTGCCGTTCGACCCGGACCAGGTCTGGCGGCCGACGCCGCAGCACCACATCACCGGCAGCGTCAACGGCATGGGCATCCGCGCGGTCATCGAGGTCCGCGGCCACCGGCGCGGGTTCACCCTTGGTCCGGCGTGGCTGCGCGGCTGCCGGACGGTAGCGATCGGCGACGTGGTCACGGTGGAGATCGTGCCTGAGGGGCCGCAGCGCGACGACCTGGCTGACGACGCCGCCGCCGCCGCGCTGGACGCCCACCCGGATGCGGGGGCGTTCTTCGATTCCCTGGCTCAGTTCTACCGCACGGCGTACTTGCGGTGGATCGATGCGACCAAGCGCCGCCCTGCCCAGCGGGCGCAACGGATCGCCGAAATGATCGGACTCCTCAACGCCGGGATCAAGGAACGCCCCAAGCCGTAACCCGAACGCCTGCGAGCACCTGGTACGCGATCAAAGAGGCGCTGCGAGAGGGCAGCGGCGGCCGGTTCGACCTGATCACCCGGCATCATCTATCCCGCCCTGCACCGCATGGCGGAAGCCGGTCTGATCACCGGGTCCTGGTCGACGGCGCAGGGGCTGCGACGCCGCACCTACCGCCCGCCTCACCACCCCCACCGCAGGGGCTGAGCCGGCTGCACGCCGACCGCAGCAACTGTCACGGCTTCGCCGCCGCGATCACCGCTCTGATAAGCGCCGACCATGGCCCGCCACCAACTGATCGACGCCTGTCTCGCCCGCCTCGCCCACCGCCTGCCGGCCGACACCGTCGACACCGATGGGCGCGCGGTGGTCCGCCGACAGGCCAGCCTCGGCGAAGATTCGCCGGTACATCGGTGCGTACCCGTCCTCAATCCACATGGCGGTCAGCGCCGCACCGAGCGGGACGAGCAGTGCGCCCGGACCAGGACGAGCCCCTCCTCAGGTCCGCGGGTGCACACGCCGCGGCTGTAGCCAAGGAGCCGGCAGTCGGTCACCGTGGCGCAGGCTTCCTCGACGACCTCGCGGCGCAGCGTGTCGGCCCAGTCCTCGCCGTGCTCGGGTCGGCCGCCGGGCAGGGGGCACAGCTCGTTCTCGATCGCCGACCTGGCCGGCTACCGGGGACCGAAGCCGCAGCACCACGGCGCGTCCCGAAAGACCTGGACGAGGCCGCCGGCTCGATCCGGCGACGCAGCCGGCAACTGCGCGACGAGCGCGGCCAAGCCAAGGTGCCCTACGTCGACGTGGGCGCGGTCGGCTTCGAGGCCGCCATGATCGACGCCCGGCGCCACCTTCTCGGGCGCGACTGACAGCGGCCGTCGTGTTCCTTTGAAAGCGCCACGAGTGGCTATCGGACTCCGGTCAGGAAGGCCATAGGCTCGGGTTGACGGGGATTGAGTGTCGGCATCCTCGTTATTAACGCACGGAAGACCAGGACAAACGCTTGTCGAGCAATGGACAAATCAATTCCCGGGACTTCGCCGCTGTGGACCGTTGCGCTGCGAGCATAGTAGAGATCCTCGACCGCGGCCTGATACGTCCGCGTTCTCGGTACACCCCGCAACAGCGCTTGGGTTCGTCGCCGCAGCCGCAAGGCGATGCCGGGCTCATAAGAGTCGGTGAGGAGCATCTCGAACGCGGTGGCGAGGCTGACGACCGCGGTCCAACTCTCGCTATCTCCCTGGCAGGAACGACGGAAGTAGGTCACCGCCTCAAACAACTTGCGGTACGTGCTACCCAAGGTGTTCTCGGTACCACGGCCGACGCTGTGGCTGAGATAGCCGGCGTAGAGCGCATCGACGGCTTGGTGTACGGCGTCCGCTTCCGCTTTCCTGCGCTGCCAGAACCGAGGGTCGATGTCCACGGCCATGTCGCTCAACTCTCCGACCTGCCGCCGCTGATGGATGGGTATCGCTCGGCCATTCAGGGCCTTCGCGTGGGTATCGGACAATACCAGGTAGTGGTGGATGTCCCGTGTCTCCCAGTTGTTAATCCGGGACGAGCTGAAAACGGAGGCGGCTCGATTGATGTTCGCAGGCTGAAGGGCCGCGAGCATGACCACCGCAGAGGTAATCGCCCGCAGCCGGCCGAGCACTAAGAATTCGTTTTCATAATAGTAGCCCGAGATTGACGTCATACCGGCGACCAAAAGGGGGTTGGACTCAAGCCATCTGGCGCCCCGACTGCGTCTCCAGTGTTCTATAAGGTCGTCCTCAATCGGCTTCTTGACACCGAGTTGCGGCGCCACGTCATTGAGGAAGGTGACGGTCCGTCCGAGGTTGTTCGTTTGCGGAGCGATGGCGTAGCGTGCGGCAGGATTAATCAGGACAGTGCTGGTTCCTCGAAAAGGCCGGAGCAGACCGGCCGCCAGCACCCCGAACGAATGGAGGGGAAATACGACCATTCCTGGTCGATTGAGCTGGCTGTCGCGAATTGTTTGAAGCGTGGCGAGTACCGGATCAGATGCGCCGACTGAGGCGTGGCTGAACAGCAGTTCATCGATGACCGTGACACCAACGAAGATCTCTCGTCTCCAGAGCTGCCGGGCAAGCTCACCCCTGATCTTCTCCAGATGATAGACGAGGGCTCTGGCGGCCTTGTTCGGAGCGCTCTCATCGAACGCCGCCTCCGCTAGGTCTTCGACGTCGGTGTAGGCACGAAGTCCGCCTACCTGACGGGCAAGAAAGGCGACCGAGTCAGCGACACGTTGACGCTTGCCTACTTTGGCTGATTCGACGTCCGCGGCGAGACGCTTGATGGCTGGGAGTCGAGTCACGTCTGCTCCGGCGGCGTGGAGAGATCGCGTTGAGTCATCAGCCGGTCGTCTGCCGGCGTGCTCCGTTGCTGCGTCCAGACATCACTAGGCGGCTTAGGTCCTCGCTGCCCCGACGATGCGAAATGAAGGTAGGGTGCCAGGTCCACGCCAGCGAGTGAAGGTGATAGCGCGGCCCAGCGTAGGAGCTCGCCGCCGAATGATTCGCCGGATTGCGCTTGGTTGGAGCGACTGACTGTTCGGGCGAGGTGACTGGCTGCCGCCTCCAACGCGACTAACTTGTCAGGCAGTTCACCGTTCGCCAGCCAGTCAGCAACCGTTTCAAGTTCTCGATCAGGCAGGTTCTCTAGCATCATCAGTTTGGCGATCGCACCCGCATCCAGGTTGATGCCGCGACGTTCTGCGATTGATTGTCGCATTCGAAGATTGTTCAGGAACTTCTTGATTCTTCGCGGGTTGCCGCCGGCGCGGTCATAGAGCATCGGGGTCAGCGTGGAGGCAAACGCAATCTCTTCAGAGATGTCGCTGCCCTCGACGAGATTTGCGAGCTCTTCGATTGGCCCCGCATTGCGGCGCAGCTTGGCACATCCCTCAATGTATGGCCGGAGCGCTGCGGATACGAGTCTTTGACCCAGTTGGAGGAGAACTAGGAACGCCTCCGTGTCGAATCTGGTCAGTCTCGGGATCGGTACAGTCACCTGAAAGATCTTGTCGAGATAGAGACGTCCAGGCTGCCCTTTAGAGTATGTTTCGCTACGACTTGCGAGTGCGATGATCGGAGCGATGGACTCGGCGACCTGGTTCTCGTCAATCGCAACGATGAAGGCTATCTTGGGTACAGCCAGAAAACGTCGTATCGTCTCCAACGTTTCAAGGATGGTAACCGGCGCGCAACGGTCCAAGTCGTCGATAAGCACGACAATTCGACGAACGCCAGCGAGTTCGCGGGCGGACAATAGCTCGATGAATTCTTGTTGGAACCGCGCAAGAGGCGGGGTCGGCACCTTGCGGCCGTCTTCGTTGCCGAAAGGTGAGGTGGCACCGGCTGTCGATGGTACCTGAACGGCAGGTGTGGTCGTTGGGTTGGTCTTGCATTCTATCGAATGCTTCACATAGCCGATGAGTCTGTTTGCTAGAGTGAATGGTGTGCCTTGAAGGTCGTCGGACTCGTTCTGGCGGAGCTTGGCCTGCAGCGCTTGGAGAACCTCGCCCATAAGAGTTTCCTGAGCGGCAAGGCTGGGATCGTAGCGCCATGGGTTGGTGGACAGCACGAGGTACTGGCCGTCGGATGTCAGATCTCTCGCACGGAGGGTGCTCTCGACAAGGCTTAGGATGGTTGTCTTTCCGCTGCCCCATGCGCCGGACAGGCCAATTACCAGGGGAGAAACTGAGTCGCCAAGAACGGCGCCGACTACCGTTTGTGCCACTGAGTCGAAGGAGAGGAGGTCGAGGCTCTCGGGCGCATCCGACCAGAGTTCAGAAGACTGTGGGATGACAGGATCAACTGGCGGGTCCTTGGTCAGGTGACAAAGAGCTCCCTGTGCAATGGTTGTAGCGGCGTCAACGACTTCTGGAGGAAATGTCCTCTTGGCTGCTTCGAGAGCCACGAGTTCTGGCAGCCGGGCGACCTCCGACAGGCTCACCTCGGCCGCGATCGCGTCCAGCAAGTCGACGGCGCGCGACTCGACGGTCTGGTTGAGCCTACCGCATATGTTGATTACCTCGTCGATGTCATTAGGCACTTGCGCCGATATTGTACTCCAGCCGTGCGCGAGCATGTTTCTAGTCCGCACGGCGTTTGTGAGTCTTTCGAAGTCGGGCTCGCCGATACGGCCGCTGTCTCTGATTTCCGCGAGCATTCGGCCAACCTGACTGGTGTCGGTCGGGAGAGACGGCAGAGTGCTTGCGATTCGACGTAGGCAAGCCTCGATTGCCCGGAAGGCAACCATGAACGCGGCGTCTGGATACTGATCGGCTAGCCTGCGAGCCTCGCCGAGCCACTCGTCGACCAACGCTCGTGGGATCAGCTCAGCTGCTGGATGCCAGTACAGGTCGACGGTGCTCGGCGGTTTGTGCGTGTCCGTCGGGGCGGGCGGGATGTCAGGCCGATACGTCAGTGACTTGACTTGGACGACCACGACATCGCGACCGCGTGTGGCGAAGAAGTCCGTTCCGGCGTCGTCGCCACTGGCCGCGATCGAATATCCGCGCCTTCGATATTCCTCCGCGGACCGCATGAGGAGGCGCAGTTCGAGCCAACCTCGTGTCATGCGATCACCGCCCACGGAACGTCGGTGTTGACCCGAACGTAGATGAAGGGCTGGCCGCGTGTTGCCAGCGCCGCCAGACGGTCAGGTAGGCCCGGCAAGGTGACGGGCATCTGAAGATCATGCCGCAGGACCCGGTCGCGGTGAACCTGACGGTCGTTCACATATACGACGCCTTGGAGAGCGTCCCGTACAAGCTTGAGCACGTTGTCGTTCTCGGGTGCGACATCAGCCACCGTGAGGATCCACATCTCCAGCCCGACCCGGACCGTCCACGGCCGCAGCCCCGCCATCGCCTTGCCCGCCTCAGCTTGGATCTTGGCCCGGTACCCCGCCCTGAGCAGGCTGTTTGTCGATTGGTATGACACGGGGATGCCGTCGACGTTGAACTCGACGGACGGCACTGGACGCTCACTCCAAGGTGCTGCAGATACACCGCGGGTTGCAGGATACGCGCACACAGCATCTGTCGCCGTGCGCCGCGCCGTAGAGGACCGCTGATCCGCGGAACGATGTGGGCGCGAGTTGGGCCCGGCCGCGATAGACGCATCTACCACCTTATGGCCGCAGAGCGCCCAATCGCCGACCAGCCGCGCCACGCTAGGGCAGGCCCGGGGACACCGTCCACGGACGGCGTTGAAGCAGGTCCAGGTCCTGGGCCGAACGCTGACTTGAAGGGCTGGACCGAGCTGCTAGCCAACTACCTGGCGGCGGGCGACTCGTCGGCCAAGCTGGCTTACGCACGCCAAGAATGCCATCCGGATGGATGCCGAGATCGGCCTCAAGATGGTGGAGTACCGGCTAGGGGTGTTCATGGCGGCGCGACTACGACTGGGCAGTTCGGGCACACGGTGCGAAGAGTGCGGATCGTACCGTTTCGTTGGCGGCGTTTGTGAGCACTTGAGGGAGTGAACGTGGCTACTGTTTATCGAGATATGTTCCGCGAGCGCGTCCTTACGGCGGTGGCTACTGCACGAGCAGCTCACCGTGTTTCACACGCCGGGCTTAAGGGGCAGATGAGAGAGATTTTGGTTAGAGATCTATTGCGGCCGTTGCTTCCAATGTATATCGGAATCGGTTCGGGCGCCGTTATTTCGCACAACGGTGAGCAGTCGCCACAGCAGGACATTGTTATATACGATACTCGCCTACTGCCACCGTTGATGGCCGATCCCAACCTGGGATTGTTTCCAAAGGAATCGGTCCTGTACTGCATCGAGGTTAAGAGCAAGCTGACTTTAGAAGAAATCAGGAAAGCACACTCGGCGGCACTGAAAATCAAGAATCTACCCTTGGTCTCTGGCCACTACGACGTCGATGATATCCCGCAAGAAACCCAAGTATTGGCTGTGTACCCCACGCTGTTCGCTTTCGACAGCGATCTAACGACCGGCGGTCAAACGGAAATAGAGCGCTATAACGCACTGCTAGCAGGTTCGAAGCCTGCCCTGCTCAACATCTGCGTGGTCGGCAGAGGGTTTTGGGCGTGGTTCAACGACCACTGGGAAATAGGAGCTTCATCCGATTCACATGAAGAGGTAACCCTGCAACTAATATCGATCTTCAACAACTATGGAAAGATCGCTCTATCTAGAGGTCTACCACGCCTAGAAGCGTACCTCCTAGACATTGGGCCTGATGAAAACCCGCAGCATCCATATGACCCCAAAGGTGTCCCACCACGTGAGTCGACTGCTCAGGCTCAAAGTCGAGCGTAGCGCCGGCTTGGCATGCTCATCTCGGATGAGAGCGACAAGCCCGGAGCCACCGCCCTTCCCGCCCGCGGACACCATTGAGCAGGCGAACCGTTCGAGGTTTCGAGGATCCTGATGTCCCTGGCGCACGCCGGATGCCTTGCACCAATCGGTCGGTTGCAACGCTGCGAACCGGCCGCACGGGCCGCTCGCCGCCCACAGCATCGCATGCACAAATTTGCATGCGAATCGGAGCGAAGTTACTTTCGGTGGTCAGCCTGTCTGGCGACCCGAGTGCCGGTATGACAACCGTAAGCAGCGCCACCATGTCGGAGGGCGGCGTTACTGTCAGTACCGTGACGCCAAGTGTTGATCTATCGCCGGGCCCGGTCGCGGGTTGCGATCCGCAGCCAGTAGGGCGAGCGTCAACTCGGTTGGTCGCCCCCGTACGTGGGATGTTGTGGCCAGTCGCGTGGGTACCGGGCCGGGCTGCGCCGTGCTGGTGAACGAGAAGTCTGCCGGCGACGACCCGATCGGTGGTGGCGATGACCCGGGCGGTCACCTGGATCCCGTTCCGTCGTGGCTGGAGGAGCCTCCGGATACGACGCCGGCGTTGATCGTCACCCGGCCGCAGGTTCTGCCGTTCGCGCAACTGACAGCGGAGAACTTCGAACGGCTCGTGCTCAGGCTTGCGCGCCGGGTCGGCGACGTCGTGCACGCGCAGTTGTATGGGGTACGTGGACAAGATCAGCACGGGATCGACGTGTACTGCCGCATGCGTTCGCCCGGCGCTACCGGTCGCCTCTACCGCACCGTGCAGTGCCGCAACGTGGCGGAGACGACGGCGACAGATCTGGCTGCTGCGGTCGAGGATTTCCTTGATGGAACGTGGGCGCGTCGCACCGACACCTTTGTCTTCGCTACCCGGGTGGCCACGGTGCGGTCGGAGCGGGCGGAGGCCGTCGAGGATGCAGCCGGCCGGCTGGGTGCGGTCGGCATCGCGTTCGAGGTGTGGAACGGCGAATCGCTGTCAGACATGCTCTACGCCCTTCCTGAAGTGGTCGACCGGTTCTTCGGGCGGGAGGCGACGCGCCTGTTCTGCGGTGAGGAAGCCGCCCGCCGGCTGGCTGGCCGAGACCACGCGCGGGCAATGCTCGACGGCCTGGCGAGGCGGCTGCGGGAGAGAACCCGCGGCGTGTTGACCGCATCCACCGGTGACAGCGGGGATACCGCGAACGCGCGGCGGTTGGCACTCGACCGTACAGACATCCGGCAGCGACTGGCGGCAGTGCTCCACGATGCGGAGGAGACGGCCGGGGTCGTGGTGGTGCACGGCGAGCCCGACGTGGGCAAGTCCGCGCTGGTTCTCGACGTGGTCACGTCACTTCGGCCCGACGGGGTCGGTGTGGTCGCCTTGAACCTGCGCGATGTGCCGCTGGGACCACTGGCGTCGCTCGAACAGCTGCTCGGCGCTCCTATCGCACAGGTCCTCGCTGACCTCGCCGCGGATCGAGTTCGCCTGCTCGTTCTCGACGGCGCCGAGGTTGTGCTGGAAGGCGGCGCTGACCTGCTCGCGGACTTGGCACGCGCCGCCATCACGGCTGGGATCGGAGTGGTCGCCGTCGTCCGCAATGACGCCCGGCAAGCCGCGATCGATGCGCTCCGACCTACGGACGCCCGGGAAATGCAGGCGAGCCGCGCTTCCAGCGCCCCGGCGGATACGGAATCCGGCGGGCCGACGGCGCCGGTCTCGATTGACGTGCCGGCCCTGGGCCCGGACGATGTCGCTCGCGTGCGAGCCATATTCCCGGAGATGGATCGGCTGGCCGACGATCTGCGGGCGGCCTGGCTGCTCGGGCGCGTCGGCCTGGTGGACCTGCTGCTGCGCGCCGACGCCGTCAGCGTGCTGCCGGACGGGGCTCTATCCGAAGCGGACGTGTTCACCGCAGTGTGGTCCCGCTGGGTTCGCCGCGGCGAGCGCGTCGACCGCGGTTGGGCCACTCCCGACGGGCGTGACGCCGTCCTCACCGAGCTCGCCCGCCGGCGCCTGTTTCCGCACGCGCCGACAGGCACCGTCGACCCGTACGCGCTGCCGTCGCTGCGCTCCGATGGCCTGCTGTTGCCCGCCGACGAACGGTTTGCCTGGTCGGCCAGCGACGATTTTGCCAGTGACGTCGTGCGTGACCTGGCCACCGCCCGCCTGCTGGTCAAGGACACCGTCACGGTGCTTGACCAGGCTGGCGCGCCGCGGTGGGTGATACGCGCCGCGCGGATCGCCAGCCAGGTCGCGTTGGTCGATGCCCAGCGCCGGGAGCCGGGCGACCCAGCAGCGATCAGGGGTGCGTTCCGCCGGCTGCAGGCCGCGTTCGATCAGCTCGCCTCCCGGCACGGTGATCGGTGGGCCGACGTGCCATTGGACGCCGCACTTACCGCGGGCCACGCCGAGGCGATCTTTGACGCCTGCTCGGAAGACCTCCTTGCCGACAACGCCCGCCTATTGGCCCGGGTCCTGCGACTCGTGGCCCAGCGGCACAGCGCGATGGACGCGGCCGACCCCGTCGTCGCCGCCCCGGTCGTCGCCTTCGTCGTTAACCACGTCGACCGGATCGACGACTCGGGACGCGACGCCACCGAGGGAACGATGAAGATGATCACCTCGTGGCTGCGCGGCGTCGCCCGGCTGGAACGCGACGGGGAGTCCGGCCAATTCATCGCCGCACACCAACTCCTTCGTCAGCAGATCCGTGACCATCTGCTCCAACACGTTGACCACGCCAAGGAGACACAGCTGGAGTGCCTCGCCCTGCTGGGCGGCGACACCGACGAACGGGTCCGCGCTGTCCTGCGGGACGTGGCCGCCCGCCGGCCGGGCTTCCTCGCTCCGTGCGTGGAACGTTTCGATGCGATGATCAACCTTGCGTGGGTCGACCTAGATCTCCTGATCGAGCTCACGCTGGCCTACTACATCGAACGACCCGACGGCCGCCCATGGGGTTTCGGTCCCCTTGACGACGGCATCCGCCACCACCGGTCCGGGCTCGGCGTCACGATTCCGCAGGTCGCCTGGTACTACGGGCCGTTCTGGGAGCTGCTGCGCGCCACCCCGGTGCGGGCGCTGGCCGTCATCAACCAGATGCTTGACCACGCCGCACTCAACAGGACACGCCAGCTCATGGGCCGGCGCGACCTGACCGCACCACCGGCGAGTGAGCTACCCGGCGTGACGCTCGACGTCGCCGATCTTGGGGAGCGGCGTTACGTCGGCGACGAGCACGTGTGGGCGTGGTACCGGGGATCAACTGTTGGTCCATACCCGTGTATGAGCGCCTTGCTCCGTGGAGCGGTACGTCGACCAGGCGCTGTCGCACGGCGTCTCGGTCTGTCGCTTGGTGCGGGCACTGATGCACGACGCCCACAACCTCGCCATGCCCGGCCTCGTCGTCGGTGTCCTGGTTCGGCACCTCGACAAGGTCACCACCGAGCTGGACGAATGGCTCGCCTCCCCTGCAGTTTGGGAACTTGAGTCGTCCCGACGCGCACATGAGGGCGTGCTGCACGTCCAGGGCCGAGACCCGGGAGACACCCACGGTCGAGACCGCAGAACCTGGACGCCGATCAACGTTGCCGGATCAATGACCTTCGCCGCGTGGGCGCACGATGATCAAGCCCGGCTCGATGAGTTGCGCGCCATCGGTGACCGGCTCATCGCCGCAGCCCGGCTGATCATCTCAGCAGGACAGACGGAGCCGCCGCCACCGGTCGCCGGATCGGCTTCGCCGCCTTCCGACACCACGGACGGCGGATCCGAGACCGCCCAGGCTACCGACGCGGCGGCCGATAGAGCGCTGCTGAGCGTGCGCCGGTGGGCGAGCATGCTAGACGCGAGCCAGTACCGCCTCACCGAGGTACCGGACGGTGCGGCGTGGGAATGGCACGCGCCGGCCGACATCGACGCGGCGATGGCAGACACCCAGCGAGACCTCGACCGCAGCAACGAGGCGTACCGGCTCCTCAATACCTACGGCCTGCGGTTCGTCCCCCCAGCCAACGAGCAACCCGCCTCAGCCCCGGCCGTCGCGCAACTCGCCGCTGACCTGGCGATAGCCCGCAGCCTCGCCGACGATCCGCCGGGTGGTGGACCATCGGACACAACCCAGGTTCCCACCGCTGTCGCGGCCTATGCCGTCAAGGCCGGGAGCGAAGACGAGCGCGCACTGGCCTACGACGACCTTGAATGGGCCGCCGCAGCCGTGGTTACCGCCGCGCTGCACCCGCCCGTCGGCCAGTGGTCCTTCGACGGCTCCCTATTCGGGTCGGGGCCCGACCGGGCCGCCGCCAGCGCCGTGCCGCACCTGCTTCTGCCGGCCCTCACCGAGACGCGACCAGATGCCGACCGGGCACCCCCTGCTCGACGAGAAGGATCTCGCCGTTGTCGCCGAGGCCCTCACGGCGCTGACCACCAGTCTCTACGCCGAGGTTCGGCGAATCACGGCCCGCGCCTTGGGCGTAATCTGGACCGCGCCCTGCGGGCCATCTCAGGCCGGTAGCGCCACCTGCCGCCACGTCATCGCCCGGTCCGCCGCCGAAGCCGGCGCCCGCCACGTCGGCCTAACCCCCTGGACGCTCACCGGGAAGCGCGAATGTCGTCTCAGTTCGCTGCTCGGGCTCGGGTCGGAGTGTGTGTGGGTTGGCGTCAGGGTCGGGCGGGTACCCGCCGCTAGGTCAAGGTGGCGGTGCGATACGAATTAAGGTTCGGATCTTCCCTAGTAACATCGCAAGGCCAGCCAGGTCCGGGCGAGGTTCGCCGAACTCGTTTAGTGCTTCATGTATTCTTGTAATCACAGGCGATTCAAACTGTTCCCAACCCAGAGATTGACTCTTTACTTGCGCTATCTCCGCTTCAGTCATGACCTCAGCGGTTAGATCTAATGCACTCTCAAATAGTTGATCCTGCAGACTCGTCTTCACGCTTGCGGTCCAGGGGTCGGCGGGGCTCAGCTGTGACACCTGAGCCTGTATACCTGCGAAGTTTAATCGCTGATACAAGGCAGAATATGCCCAGCCTACTTCCGCGACGTTTCGGCCCGATCTTGAAGCGAGCCTTACGATGTCGAGAAGTTTCGGATAGTAAATGAGATAGGCCGCCTTGTCGGCAATACGGTCAGGTGACCCTAGCGAAAGAAAGCGTTCCTTCCGGACAAGCGCTTCGCTTCGCTCCGCTCTTCCGAGCCATTCCGCAAAGTGCGGGAGTGCCTGATCAATACCCTCTTTTAATACGTCAAGATCCTTGGGATAAGATGGCCTAGGATGCTGGCGCAGCACCCAGCGAATCGCAATCTCCAAGAATCTTTGCCCCTCGATTGCTATCGCCTGCGCCGCTAGGTTCCGGTTCCCGCCGTCGAGCTCACCCAAGTCTCGCCAAAAGCCGTGAAGGTCAAAGAGCTCGCGGACAAGCATATAGGCTCTGAGCATCTCGTGTGAATTGGCGTTTAGCTCTGCCCCAGCTGTGAAGAACGGTCCAAGTCCGCCGCGGTTCACCGCCTCGTTGACCAGCGTGGTCGTGACGATCTCCCGGCGCAGCCGGTGCTTCGCCATCTGCTCGGAGAACCGCTCCCGCAGCGGCGTCGGGAAGTAGCCGGCGAGCACCTCCGCGGTCCACGGGTCGTCGGGCAGGGCCGAGGACCCGATCTCGTCCTCGAGCACGATCTTCACGTACGCGAGCAGCACCGCGAACTCGGGTGAGGTGAGGCCGCCGTGGCCGGCCTCCGCCCGGGCGGCCAGCTCCTCGTCGGTCGGCAGGGCTTCGAGGTTACGGTCGAGGCGCCCGGAGCGCTCGAACTCCTCGATGAGCCGACGGTGTACCGGCAACAGCGAGCGGGACTGCGCCCGCGCGTTGCACAGCGCGCACGCCTGGTCGTAGTTGTCCCGCAGCACCAGCGCGGCGACCTCGTCGGTCATCTCGGCGAGCAGATCGTCGCGCTCGGCCCGGGACAGCTCGGAGTCCGCCAGCAGGATCTTGATGTTGACCTCGTGGTCGGAGCAGTCCACACCGGCCGAGTTGTCGATGAAGTCGGCGTTGATGCGGCCGCCGCCCAGGGCGTACTCGATGCGCCCGCGCTGGGTCAGGCCGAGGTTGCCGCCCTCGCCGACCACCTTGCAGCGCAGCTGTTCGCCGTTGACCCGGATCGCGTCGTTGGCCTTGTCGCCGACGTCGGAGTGCGACTCGCTGGACGCCTTGACGTAGGTACCGATGCCGCCGTTCCACAGCAGGTCCACCGGCGCCTGCAGGATCGACCTCATCAGCTCCTGCGGCGACATCGTCTCCATGCCGGCGGGCAGCCGGAGCGCCTCGCGCATCTGCGGCGAGATCGGGACCTTCTTGGCGGTCCGCGGCCAGACCCCGCCACCCTCCGAGATCAGCGACCGGTTGTAATCGTCCCACGTGGACCGTGGCGTGTCGAACAGCCGCTGGCGCTCCACAAAGGACGTCGCCGGATCGGGCGTCGGGTCGATGAAGATGTGCCGGTGGTCGAACGCGGACACCAGCTTGATGTGCCGGGACAGCAGCATGCCGTTGCCGAACACGTCGCCGGACATGTCGCCGATGCCGACCACGGTGAAGTCCTGGGTCTGCGTGTCCAGGCCCAGCTCGCGGAAGTGCCGCTTGACCGATTCCCAGGCGCCGCGCGCGGTGATGCCCATCTTCTTGTGGTCGTACCCGGCCGAGCCGCCGGAGGCGAACGCGTCGGCGAGCCAGAACCGGTACGACCGGGAGATCTCGTTCGCGATGTCGGAGAACGTGGCCGTACCCTTGTCCGCCGCCACCACCAGGTAAGGGTCATCCCCGTCGTGCCGGATCACGTCCCGCGGCGGCTCGATCGCGCCACCCACGATGTTGTCGGTGACGTCCAGCAGCGCCGAGATGAACTGCTGGTAGCACGCGACCGCCTCGTCCCGGTCGCCGGGCGCCCGCTTGAGGACGAACCCGCCCTTGGCGCCCACCGGTACGATCACCGAGTTCTTGACCATCTGCGCCTTGACCAGGCCCAGGACCTCGGTCCGGAAGTCCTCCCGCCGGTCCGACCAGCGGATCCCGCCGCGCGCGACCGGGCCGAAGCGCAGGTGCACGCCCTCGAACCGGGGCGAGTAGACGAATATCTCGTACCGCGGCCGGGGCGCCGGCAGGTCCGGGATCGCCCGCGGGTCCAGCTTGAACGCCACGTACGACTTCGGCCGCCCGCCGGCCGTGCGCTGGAAGAAGGAGGTCCGCGAGGTCGCCTGGATCAGCGTCAGGTACGAGCGCAGGATCCGGTCCTGGTCCAGGCTCGCCACCGCGTCCAGCTGCGCACGGATCGCAGATGCTAGCTCCTCCTCAGTCGGGGTGTCCTCCGAGGCAAAAACCCCGCGGAGCTGCCGGCCGATCGCGGTGACCAGCTCCTTGCTCTGCAGCATCCGGTCCTCGTCGGACAGCGCGAGCCGCGGGTCGAACCGGGTCTCGAAGAGCGCCACGAGCAGGGCCGCGATCCCCGGGTACGCGATGAACGTCTTCTCCATGTAGTCCTGCGAGAACAGCGTCCCCGCCTGGCGCAGGTACTTCGCGTACGCCCGCA
>Ga0209382_10004194_pt1 | contig 19410 bp, 19 predicted proteins | sample SoiMetdeltSBSDD5_FD_187599 | JGI IMG/M metagenome (GOLD analysis project Ga0209382, IMG submission 187599) | Bulk soil microbial communities from a Populus tree surrounding site in Tennessee, USA - Soil MetaG P. deltoides SBSDD5 (SPAdes) (version 2) | ecosystem: Environmental > Terrestrial >... | reverse complement strand
GGAAAGATGCGGACGCGGAAGGCGACGTGCTCGCGAAGATCGCCGAGATGCCGGAGCCGGATCGCGTCCTGGCCGAGCGGCTCCACGCTCTCATCAAGGCCAACGCGCCGGTCCTGGTGCCGAGACTCTGGTACGGGATGCCCGCCTATGCCAAGGACGGCAAGGTTCTCTGCTTCTTCCAGAGCGCGGCGAAGTTCAAGTCGAGGTACGCCACGCTCGGCTTCAGCGACGAAGCGAACCTGGACGAAGGCGCCATGTGGCCGACTTACTTCGCCCTGAAGAAGCTGACCGCCGCCGACGAAAAGAAGCTCGGCGCTCTCATCAAGAAAGCGGTGAGCTGACGCCGACGCGGATGCTCAGCTGGATACCGAGTTGGCGGAATCCGAGCCGCCACGCCACGCGACGCGACGCGATGGTTGTGGCCGGGCCCGCCATTGGGGCAGCAACTGATGAGCGTGCCAGCCCACGCCCGCGCCACGCGGGGGCGGTCAGCACGCACATGTGACCTACGTTGCCGGGCCACAGCCGGTAGCCAGCGGCTGCCTTGACCTCGCAGGTCTGGTCGCGGACGACGAAGGCCGGGGAGGTGATCTCCGCCAGCCCGCTCTCCCCGGCATCCTCGGTACTCGCCAATGCCAACAGCCCGGCGATATCGGGGTGGTCGGCAGCAAGCGTCGGCACCGCGGATGGTTCGGCTGGCCGGAAATCGCGTTCATCGAGATAGGCCAGACTTGCCGGCCCCAACACCTCGACGATCGGCAGCACGGCACGCAGTCGGTCAGGCTCGGTCACGGCTGCCAGCGGTATGGTCTCGAGTGCGGCGTGCACTGTCGCGCCCATGCTGTCCGTCGGCACGGTGACGATGGCAGCGCCGCCCAACGCGACGATCCCGATCCATCCTGGGGGACACAGCCGCGATCCGGCTGAGGCGACGACCTCGACCTTGCCGTCGGCGGGAAAGGCGACTGGCACACCTGCCAGGTCGACCCAGACGGCGCGAGCCCGGGCAAGCAATCGATCACCGACCACGACCGCATCCTCACGCCCGCGCCGCACCCGGGAGAGCTCTCCCGGGTCCAGGGCGTTTGTTCGGGGTGGAGCCGAGGGGACTCGAACCCCTGACCCCCACACTGCCAGTGTGGTGCGCTACCAGCTGCGCCACGGCCCCATCGCCCGGCAGCGCCGGGCACCCGCGCCATAGTACACGCCCGCCTGCCGTCCGACCGAAGACACCCTCAGTTGAACGAGGGGTCGGCCGGGAACAGCGCCACGGCGGCCATGATCCCGCCCTGCCGCCGCAGGACCATCGGCCAGAGATCGTCTGGCCTGGGTACGAACGCGTCGCCCGGCAGAGCGTCGAACACGAACCACGAGCCGGTGGAGATCTCCGACTCCAGCTGCCCCGGAGACCAGCCCGCGTAGCCGGCGAACACCCGCACCCCGTCGACGGCGTCCCGCAGCGTCTCGGGATCACCCGACAGGTCCACGGTCCCGATCACGCCCGAGACCCGGTTGAACCCGCGCAGCGTGCCGGTGCCGGATCGGGCTCGGGCGAGGCAGATCGCCGACTCGGGCTGGACCGGCCCGCCCTCGAAGATGACCGCCGGATCCCGGGCCAGCGCTCCCCAGGCACCGAGCACCTCGGAGACCGGTACCTCGGTCGCCCGGTTGAGCACGACGCCGAGCGCGCCGCCCTCCTCATGGGCGACGAGCAGGACGACGGTCCGCTCGAAGTTGGGGTCCCGCAGCGACGGCGTCGCGACGAGCAGCTGCCCGGTCAGTGACCGCATCGCCTGCCCGCCGACCATTCCCGGCTCCCGATGCATGACCGCCCGCCGCCTACTCGTGAGCGCCCACGCAGAACACGGTGCCCTCGGGATCGGCGAGTACGGTCCAGGCGAAGCCCGGCAGGACGTGCTCGTCGACGACCGTGGCACCGAGTCCCATGAGGCGCTCGACCTCGGCCGGGCGGTCGCCCGACGGCGCGGAGAAATCGAGGTGGACTCGGTTCTTGCCGACCTTGGGTTCCGGTACCTTCTGCAGCCCGAGGCGAGGGCCGTGGCCGCTCTCGGGTGGCGTCAACACCAGATAGAAACCGTCATGGTCCGAGGCGATCTCGTACCCGAGCGCCTTCGTCCAGAACTCCGCGAGCCCTCGCGGCTCCGCGCAGTCGATGGTCACCATCTCCACGGTCAACGCCATGCCTCGCACCATAGCCTCCCCGGGACGCGACGGTTAGGGTCTGACCGTGATAGCCGACGTTGGTGTCATCGGTGGCTCCGGTCTCTACGCCCTCTTGGACGACAGCACCGAGCACACGGCCGACACTCCGTACGGCCCGCCATCTGACCCAATCACGGTCGCACAGGTACACGGCCGAAGTGTCGCCTTCTTGCCACGACACGGTCGAGACCACCGCTATCCCCCGCACATGATTCCCTATCGCGCGAACCTGTGGGCACTACGCGAGCTGGGGGTGAAACAGATCCTGGCGCCGTGTGCGGTCGGCGGCCTGCGGCCGGAGCTCGGGCCGGGCACGTTCGTCGTACCCGATCAGCTCATCGACCGCACCACCGGCCGGGTCCAGACGTTCTACGACACCGGTGCCGTCCACGTGTCATTCGCCGACCCGTACTGCCCGAGCGGCCGCGCCGCCGTGTTGCGGACCGCCGCCGAACAACGGCAGGAGACACGCGACGGCGGGACGATGGTCGTCATCCAGGGCCCGCGGTTCTCCACCCGTGCCGAGTCGCGCGCCCTGGCCGAGCACGCCCACCTCATCAACATGACCGGCCACCCCGAGGCCGTCCTCGCCCGCGAGCTGGCCCTTTGCTACACCGCGGTCGCGCTCGTCACCGACCACGATGCCGGGGTCGAGGGCGGGCACAGTGTCACCCAGGAGGAGGTATTCCGCGTGTTCGGTGAGAACACCGTTCGGATGCGCGACCTCCTGCTCGCCACGGTCGCGAACCTGCCGACCGAGCGCGACTGCCCCTGTCCGCGCACCCTCGACGGGATCCAATAAACCGTCTCATGTGGACGGCCAGCGTCAGCGTTCCATGAGAACCAGCGGGCGGGCGGTCAGCGCGTCCAGCACGGCTCGCGGGCCGAGCGGCTCGGCGAGCGTCACGGTGACCGGTTCGAGCTTCAGCAGGTCGATGCACGCGCCGGCGGTCGTGGTCACGGTACCAGCGACGACCACCGCCTCCGGCGTCTCGTAGACCAGCGGCTGGATGTTCTCGTCGCACGCCCCGACGCCGAGCCGGAACGTCAACTGGTTGCCCTCGACCCGGACCAGATCCTGCGCGTTGACCAGACCGTGCCGGTACGCGAAGTCCGGTACGTCCATAGTGGGCAGTGCGCCGATGGCGGACGGCGCGACAGCGACGCGGGCGACCGGCTCGGCGAGTTTGTCCACAGTGAACAGCCAGGCCGGCACGGCCACCTGGCCCTGGCTCGTACGGATCATCGCGCGGTCCAGTTTCGCGGCGGTGACGACCAGTGCGGTGCAGCCGGTGACCGGTGAGCCGACCGAGGTGTCCGGGCCAGCGGGGCTCGGGGGCGGAGGCGGTGGAGCTGTCGGACACGGCGGCGGGTCGCCCTGGTCGATCGCGGCGTACGCCTCCCGCGCGCTGATCAGCGGCACGGTCAGCACAGACTCGTCCGGCTGGTGGATCCGGCCGTCGGCGGGCCGAGTCGCCGGCAGGTCGGTACGCAGCTCGTACCACCCAGCGAGGAACGCCTGCTTGGCCTCGTCCGTACCGAACCCACCGGCGGGCGGGACGGTCAGGTCCTGCAGCGGCACGAACCCGGTACGCCAGGCGCCGCTCGCGGTCGACGCGGACCAGGCCTGGGCGACCTCCCGCGCCCGCGTCTCGAACGCCGCCCTCAGGTCATCCTGGTTCGGAGCGCCCGCACCCCCCTGGGCACAGCCGGCGATGGTGGCAAGCGCTAGCAGGGGCGCGAACAGACGGCGAACCATGCCAATTGGACGCGGGCGCGCGGCACCGCGTTCCGTGCCTCGGCTCAGGTTTCGCCGCCGATGTCGGTGGCGTACGCCTCGTACACCAGGTCGGCGCCGCGCTGGCGGTGCCTGGCCAGCAGCAGCAGCCGGTCGCTCGCCTTCGCGCGGATCCGCTCGACGTCCATAGTGGACATTCGCTGGCTCAGCCGGTCGAGCTTGGTCAACACGACCGCGTGCTCGCGCACCAGGGCATCGACGCCGTGGGCGAGCCGGGGCGCGTTCGTGAGCAGCTCGGCGTACAGCCCCTCGGGTCCCTCGGTGACCACGACGTGCTCGCCGAACGCCTCCCGCAGGGCGCGTAGCCGCTCGGCGACCAGCTCCCGCCAACGCGGATCCCGCGCCGGTGCGGCGAGGGCCCTCTCGAACGCCTGGATCGCGGCGAGCAATTCCAGCCGATGGCGGCGTGCAGCCGCAAGCGAACTGGTCTGGGTGGTCGTAGGCCCGGACATCTGACGCAACCTCCCGCCTGCCCCCGCGGTCGCTGCTATCAGCCGATGATCCCGGCCGGCTCGGGTGGCTGTCCAGCCTTCGCCCAAGGTTTTGGCACTCAGGGCGACACATCGGTCACTCTGGTCACATGAGTACCGTCGGTCTATGCGTGTGACCGTCGTGGGCTGCTCAGGGTCGGTACCGAGTCCGGACTCCGCCTGCTCCTGCTACCTCGTCGAGGAGGACGGGTACCGCCTCCTCCTCGACCTGGGTATCGGCGCGTCGGGACCGCTGCAGCGGTACGCGGCACCGACCGAGATCGATACGGTGATCGTCTCGCACGCACACGCGGATCACTGGTACGACCTTACGCAGATCGGTTATCACCTGAGCCGGGTCGAGCACGGGCCGGTACGGGTGATCGGCCCGTCCGACCTGCCCGAGGTCGTCTGGTCGAACCCGGACGTGTTCACCGCCTCGGTCGCCGAGCCGGGCGAGACCAAGCTGGGGCCGCTGACCGTACGACTGTCCCGTGTGGAGCATGGCAGCCTGGAGTGCTGGGCCACCCGCGTCGGGGACGCGCTCTGCTATACCGCCGATACTCGCGCCTGCCCGGCCCTGGACGAACTGGCGTACGGCTGCCGGGTCCTGCTCGCCGAGGCGGCGGCCTCCGATACGGACGACGCTCAGGATCGTCACCTGACCGCCGGTGACGCCGGCCGGCTCGCGGCCCGGTCCGGGTCGGAGCTGTTGATCCTGACCCATCTGCGCACGTGGCACGACCACGCGGCGCTGCTGGCGGAGGCGACGCGGCACGCCGGCTGCCCGGTCGTCCTCGCCCAGCCTGGGCTGCGCCTGGAGCTGTAGCCAGGTCGAAGATGTCACACCTCCGCGTGGTGCCTTGTCTAAGAGGGAAAGGCACCAGGTGGAGGGAGGCATCATGCGAGTCTTCGTTGCGGGTGCGACCGGGGCACTGGGACAGCATCTCGTTCCCGAGCTGATAGCGGCGGGTCACGAGGTCATCGCCACCACGAGGACGCCCGGCAAGGTCGCGCGGTTGCGCGCGGCGGGCGCGGAGCCGGTGGTCGTGGACGGACTGGATCGCGAGGCGGTGATCGCGGCTGTGCGCGCGGCCGAGCCGGAGGTCATCGTGCACCAGATGACCGCGCTGACGGGCGGGACGAGCCTCCGCAATGTCGACAAGACGTTCGCCGCCACGAACGAACTGCGGGTCCGCGGTACCGACAACCTGCTGGAGGCCGCGTCACGGGCCGGCGTCCGCCGGTTCGTCGCGCAGAGCAACGCCGGTATGTACGAGCGTTCCGGCGGCCCGGTGAAGACCGAAGACGATCCGCTCGTCGCGCGGGCGCCGAGCCCGTCGTCCGCGCGGACGCTGGCGGCGATCAAGCACATTGACCAGGCTGTACCGCTGGCGGTACCGGAGGGAATCGTGCTGCGCTACGGCGGCTTCTACGGGCCGGGCGCCTCGGACATTCTGCTGGACATGATGCGGAAGCGGCGGGTACCGGTGATCGGCGGCGGTACCGGAATCTGGTCTTTTATCGAGATCACCGACGCGGCGGCCGCGACGCTGGCCGCGATCGACCGGGCCGAGCCCGGCGTCTACAACGTCGTGGACAGCGACCCGGCACCCGTCGCGGAGTGGCTGCCGTATCTCGCCAAGGTCGTGGGCGCGAAGCCGCCGCTGCGCCTCCCCGCCTGGCTCGCGCGGCTGCTCGCGGGAGAGTTCGTCGTGGACCAGATGACCAACTGGCGCGGGGCGTCGAACGAGAAGGCGCGGAAGGAGCTCGGCTGGGAGCCGCGGTACCCGAGCTGGCGGGAGGGATTCCGTGCCTGGGTCAGTGGATGAGCAGGCGGCGGCCGAGTACCGGCCGCTGCTGTTCTCGATCGCCTACGGGATGACCGGATCCGTGGGCGACGCCGAGGACATCGTGCAGGACGCGTACCTCGGCCTGACCCGGGCGCGTCAGGCGGGCACCACGATCGCCAACCCGAAGGCGTACCTGACAACGGCGGTGACCCGGCTCGGCATCAACTACCTGGGCTCGGCGCGGGTCCGGCGGGAGACGTACGTGGGCGACTGGCTGCCCGAGCCGGTCGTCGTACCCGCCGACGGGCCGGGGCCGGCCGAGCACGCCGAGCTGGCCGACTCGCTGTCGATGGCGTTCCTCGTACTGCTCGAGGCACTCTCGCCCGTGGAACGGGCGGTGTTCATGCTGCGCGAGGTGTTCGGGTACGACTATCCGGAGGTAGCGAGGATCACCGGCAAGACCGAGGTGAACTGCCGGCAGATCTTCGCCCGCGCCAGGCAGCGCATAGCCGCCGGGGCGCGGGACAGCGTGCCGAGCCAGGAGCGGAAGGCCGAAGGCGAGGAACTCGCCCGGCGGTTCTTCGAGGCGGCCGCGGGTGGCGACATGGACGCGCTGCTCGGCATGCTCGCGCCCGACGTCGTGGTGCACGGGGACGGCGGCGGCAAGGCGCAAGCGATCGGGAAGCCCGTCGTCGGACAGCAGCAGGTCACGCGGATGCTCATCGGCTTCTTCCGCCGCGGCCGTCCCGTCGGCATGTCTCTCCGGTTGGCTTGGGTCAACGGTCAGCCGGGCGCGGTGCTGTACGACGCCGAGCAGCGGGTGCTGAGCGTGATCGAGCTGGACGTCGCCGATGGGGTGGTTCAGGCGATCCACGCCGTGGTCAATCCCGACAAGCTCGGTCATCTCGGACCGGTGTCCGACCTGGCGCGACTGCCGCACTCATGAGCCGACAGCACAGCGGCGGCGCGTGTAGCGCCGCCGCTAAGTGGAGGTGCCGGCTGTCCATCACCGCGCCGTGCACCTTGCACTGCGCAACTCGTCCGAGTTGTGCCAATCTTACCCAGAGCTTGTAGCGATGCGTCCCCGTCCATACCCTTAGAGTGACGAGCGCCCATCCAATGATGGAGGCGCTCGTTCGTCACCGCCGCTCAAGGGGGTGGACATGGACACCCGAGAGTCGGATGCCGGATGGGTTGATCGATCGGCCGCCCGGCTGATCTATTTGGTCACCTGGACCGTAGCCCTCCTAGGTCTGGCAACGGGCGTCATGATCGTCGCGGGACTGGTCTTCACGGCCTTGCGTGCCCAGGGTCCGACAGGCAACATCCCCACCGTATCCGGTGTGCCTGGGGCGACTTCTGCCCTGCTGGCGGCACTGGCTCTTGTCGTTATCTCGGCGTCGCTCGTCGTCCAACGAACGAATCTTCGGCGCGATGAGACACGTGAGCTCGACCGGGTTCTAGCCGACCTTCGTGATCAGATCAGAACGAATCCTGAGTATGGGCAATGCTGGGGTTCCCGAATTTCACCTAATCATGTGCCAGAACATCTTTTCGTCTACACCGCTCGCGTAATTGATTACTGGTCAAGGTGTTGGCGTTCCAGGCAGATAAACGAGTCTGTTGCGCGAGAGTTTGCCGAAGAATTCTTCAAGAGCGAAGTCCCTCGGATGTATTGGGAGCGCTTCGGGAGTTGGCCCAGGCGAAGGAGACGCGCTCGACGCTTCGCCACGATTTTAGACGAGGAGTTTCTTCGCGCAATAAAAGAAGGCCCGCCGACTCGGCCATACGAACCCCATCGGGAAGAAGGGGTACCTAGGCCCTGACTAGTCGTCCTGATTTTACACCTTCGATAAGGTCGCGCCACGACTGTTGGCCAAGGAGCAGAACGTCGTTTGGGGTGAGACTGCTTCGAAGGGCGACCTGGTTGTCGCCAACGAAGGCCACTTCCACGCAGTGGTTCTCGGCCGCGCAGCGAGCACTGCGACGCCATACCCATGGGGCGGCGAGGTCCACGTCGGAAGACACCGTCTTCACTCCCTAGTCGAGATGCACTCTTGGATATGCACTGCGGGGCGTAGCAATGAGAACACGTTTCGCAATCGCCGAGCAAGTCAAAGACTTCGCGGACATACAAGCAGAAACTGTGTTCCGACTCAAGCGTGCGCGCGGGTGATTTCTTGGGTCACTGCGTCCAGCCGGCGGCGACGGATTCGCCTGCAGGTCGATTGGAGGTCCTCGGGTGGTGCGTCGCAGGGCTGCGGGATGTTGAGCGAGCCGTCGGCCGGAGCGAACTATTTCGCTCGGGCCATGGCTCGCCACAGTTTCGGCCGCTTGTGCGCGGTCGCTAGTCGAACAATTGAACGACGCGGCCGGGCTGGTGGCCGACGGCCCTAGCGTCACCTCGGACGGACTCGTCGCAACGGTCGCCCCGCTCGTCGGGTCGCCCGACAGCCAGACGACAACGGCGGCACTGCCCAGCCGGGCAGTACCGCCGATCTCCTCCGAACCGCCTTCGGTCAGGAAGGTTCGAATAAGGCACTTTGGGTGGAGGTGCCGGGAATCGAACCCGGGTCCTCCGTCGTCTCATCAGGGCTTCTCCGAGCGCAGCTCACTATGCCTCTACTCGGCCCCACCAGTCACGTGAGCAAGTTGGTGTGACGGGCCCAGTCGCTGATTGATCTCGCCGCACGAACCCCGCGACCGGGCTCGATTGGCCAGCCTTCTAGCTGATGCCGGCTAACTGGGCCGAAGGCACTCCCAGACCGACACAGCCGCTACCCGCCTCAGGCGGCGAGTGCGAGCTGATTGCGCGTAGGTACGGCGCTTATTGGTTTCCGACGACTGATTAGCGAGTCAACGTCGGCTTCCTCGGCTCGCTTCCCCTGACTCCACGTCCGGAGTCGAAACCTGTCACCCCCTCGGTGCGTAACCGCACCAGTTTACTCCATCCCCTTACGTCGCCGCCCGAGCGCGCGAGTGATCTCCCGGTCGGCATCCCGACGGGCCAGGTCCTGGCGCTTGTCGTACGACCGCTTGCCCCGGGCCAGCCCCAGCTCGACCTTGGCCCAGCCGTCGGCGAAGTAGAGGGCCAGCGGGATCAGCGTGAGCCCGCTCTCCTGTACCTTGCCGGTCAGCTTGTCGATCTCGACGCGGTTCAGCAGCAGCTTGCGTACCCGCCGCGGTTCGTGGTTGTTCCACGTGCCCTGGGTGTACTCGGGGATGTGCACCCCGTGCAGGTACACCTGACCGTCCTTGACCTGGGCGTAGGCGTCGACGAGCGAGGCGCGTCCGGCCCGGAGGGACTTGACCTCGGTACCGGTCAGCGCGATGCCCGCCTCGACCGAGTCGAGAATCGCGTAGTCGTGCCGCGCTTTTCGGTTCGACGCGACGACCTTGCGGCCCTTCTCCTTCGGCATGCTCACCTCCCTCACCGCGACCGATGGCGGGGCAAATGGTACCCCCGCCGCTGTTGATCATGAAGTTCGTTTCTCGACACGCCGCCGAACCACCACCTAACTTCATGATCAACACAGGCAGGACGGGAGCCAGGTCAACGGCTCCACGGGGTCTCCGGACAGGCGTACTTCGAAGTGGAGGTGGTTGCCGGTGGAGGCGCCGGTGGTACCGACCCGGCCGATGACGTCGCCGCGGCGTACCCGCTGGCCCTCGTCGACGAGAATCCGGGACTGGTGTGCGTAGCAGGTCGCCAGGCCCCGGCCCTGGTGCTGGCCGTGGTACAGGCACGTGTAGTTGCCGTACCCCCCGTTCCAGCCGGCCTGGATCACCTTGCCGTCGGCGGCGGCGTAGATGGGCTGGCCGCCGTCCGCGGCGATGTCGACGCCGGCATGCAGCTGCCAGACACCGTAGAACGGGTCGAAGCGCATGCCGAAGTCGCTGGACTTCCAGCCGCGTACCGGCATCAGGAAGCGCGCGCCGGGTCGCAGCACCGGACCGGGTTGCGCCACGGGAGCAGCCTGCTGCCGCTGCTCCCACTCGCGCAGCTTCTGCTCGATCCGGGCGCTCTCCTGCTTCAGCTCCTCGTACCGGGCGAGGCTGGCCTCCTTCTCCTCGGCCGCGACGTCCAGTGCCTGCTTGCGCTGGGCGGCGAGGGTCGTCACCTCGGCGACCGCTCGAACGGCCGCGGTCTCCTCGTCGCGCGCGGCGGCGAGCGACTGCTCGGCCGCCTGCCGCGCCTCGTCGGCACGGCGGCGCGCGACGAGAGCGGCGTTGCTGGCCAGCTTGGCGTCCAGCCGGGCGACGAGTACCGCGTCCAGCGCGGCCCGCTGGTTGTCCACGACCCGCTCGAGGTAACCGAGGCGCTTGGCGAGATCGGTCGGCGAAACCGCGTCGAACACCATGTTCAGCGTGGCGAAGCCGCTGCCCTTGTAACTGGCCGCTACGAACCGGCCCAACCGATCCGACGCATCGGTGACCCGCTGGTTGGCCGCCGCCAGCTCGGCATCGGCCGCGTCGAGGGCCGACTGAGCGACCGCCAACGCGCGCTGGGCCTCGTCGACGGCCACCCGGGCGGCGGCGACCCGGCCGCGAGCCTCCGCGACCCGCATCTGCGCACCGGGCAACGCCTCGTTGGCCTGGGCGAACAGCCGCGCGGCATCCTGTGTGCGGTCGGTGGCCGCTTCGAACACCGCCTCCGCCTTGGCTACCTCGGCGTCGATTCGCTTCTTGTCGTCCCGCGGATCGGCGAACGCCGGCTGAGCTGTCACTAACGCGACAACTACCGTGAGCGCCGCAAATATGGTGCGCACGGATAAAACAGTACAAATTCCTTAGGCGTCACACCAGCATCATCCGTCAGGATTCAGCTCAGCGTCCTCCTGGAGGACGTACGGAGCTAGATACGCAGGTAGAACCGCAGCGTGACCCAGGCGGTGATGCCATTGACAACCGTCGCTACCGCGATGAGCAACGGCAACGTGATGTGGATGTTGAGCCACGGCACCGGGGTCAACAGCTCCGTCAACACCTTCAACGAGCCGTCGATGAGGAAGATCTTCGCGGCGACCAAGGCCAGGTACGCGAGGATCGCGCCGATCACGCCGGCGAACACGGCCTCCAAGACGAACGGTGCCTGGATGAACCAGTTGCCCGCGCCGACGAGCTTCATCACCGCGACTTCACGGCGTTTGCTGTACGCGGCTACCTGGATCGTGTTCGCGACGAGCAACAGCGCGGCCACGCCCTGCACGATGGCTATGACCACCGCCATCTTCTGCAAGGCGCCGAGGATCCCGAATATCTTTCCGAGCAGCCGTTGCTGGTCGACGATCTCCTCGATGCCCTCGAACGTGCTGTACTTGTCGGCCGCGGCCCGGTACTGCTCCGGGTCGTTGAGCTGCACCCGGAACGCCTCTGGCAGCGACTCGGGCTTGACCGAGTTCACTAGATCGGGAGCGTCCCGGAACATCGTCTGGAAGTTTTCGTACGCCTTTTCCTTGGACTCGTAGAACCACGACTTGACGAGCGGGTCCTGCTCGAGGGCCGAGGAGATGGCGTCCCGCTGGGACTGGTTGACGTCGGACTTCAGGAAGATCGACACCTCGATCTTGTCGTAGAAGAAGTCCTTCATCTGACCGACCTGCCAGTACAGCAGGACGCTCGCGCCGAGCATGGTCAGCGACACGGCCATCGTGATGATCATCGCGACGGTCATCGTGACGTTGCGCCATAGCCCGACTGCGACCTCGGACAGGACATACCTTGCGCGCATCGAATTCCTCTCCCGGGCTCAGCCGTACACGCCACGCGGCTGATCGCGGACGATGCGGCCGCTGTCGATCTCGACAACGCGGCGGCGCATCTGGTTCACGATGTTGGAGTCATGGGTGACCATGACGACAGTCGTACCCGTCCGGTTGATCCGGTCGAGCAACCGCATGATCTCGATCGAGGTGTCCGGGTCCAGGTTCCCGGTCGGCTCGTCGGCGAGGAGGATCAGCGGCCGGTTCACGAACGCGCGCGCCACCGCGACGCGCTGCTGCTCGCCACCTGACAGCTCATGAGGGTACCGGTGTTCCTTGCCGCCCAGGCCGACCAGCTCGAGCACCTCGGGCACGACCCGGCGGGCTACCGCCTTGGACTTGCCGATCACCTCGAGGGCGAAGGCGACGTTCTCGTACGCGGTCCGGTTCGGCAGCAGCCGGAAGTCCTGGAACACGCAGCCCATCGAGCGGCGGAAGTTGGGGATCTTCCACGACCGCATCGAGCCCACTTCGCGCGCGTTGACGAAAACCCGGCCCCTGGTGGGCTGGATCTCGCGCAGCAGGAGTTTGATGATCGTCGACTTGCCGGAACCCGAGGGGCCGATGAAGAAGACGAACTCGCCCTTCTCGATCGTCACGGAGCAATCGTCCAGCGAGGGTCGCGACGCCTTCGGGTAAGTCTTGGTCACGCGCTCGAGCGAAATCACGGGTCGAGAGTCTACGCGTAGTAACTGGTACGCCAAGTCGAGCGGGTCCGGAGGCTGCCCGCAGCCGTCCGATACAGCCCGAATTGCGCCACGCTAGCTGCGCTCCCGCTGGCGCCGCCAGCGAATGCCCGCTTCGATGAAGGGGTCCAGGTCACCGTCGAAGATGCTGGTCGGATTGCCCGTCTCGTACTCCGTCCGCAGATCTTTCACCATCTGGTACGGGTGGAGAACATACGACCGCATCTGGTCACCCCACGACCCCGCAACGTCACCGCGAAGCTGGTCCATCTTCGCCTGCTCCTCGGCCTGCCGGAGCGCCAGGAGCTTGGCCTTCAGTACGCCCATCGCGGTCGCCTTGTTCTGCAACTGGGACCGCTCGTTCTGGCAGGACACGACGATGCCCGTAGGAAGGTGAGTGATGCGTACCGCCGAGTCGGTCGTGTTCACCCCCTGCCCACCAGGACCCGACGAGCGGTACACGTCGATCCGCAGATCGTCTTCGGGTACCTCGATTTCGTCGGTCTGCTCGACGACCGGGACGACCTCGACCGCGGCGAACGATGTCTGCCGCCGGCCCTGGTTGTCGAACGGGCTGATCCGCACGAGCCGGTGTGTCCCGGCCTCGACGGATAGCGTGCCGTACGCGTACGGCGCCTTGACCACGAACGTGGCGGATTTGAGCCCGGCCTCTTCGGCGTACGAGGTGTCGTACACCTCGGTCGGGTAGTTGTGCCGCTCGGCCCAGCGCAGGTACATCCGCAGCAGCATCTCGGCGAAGTCGGCGGCATCGACGCCACCGGCGCCCGAGCGGATCGTCACCAACGCCTCGCGGGAGTCGTACTCCCCGGACAGCAGCGTGCGGATCTCGAGCTCGTCGATCGCCTTGCGCAGTGCGGTGATCTCGGTGCCGACCTCCGCGAGCGACGCCGCGTCGCTCTCGGCCTCGGCCAACTCCAGCAGGACGCGGGCGTCGTCGACTTGGCGGCGCAGCCGCTCGAGCTTGGTGATCTCCCCGCCGACGTACGACAGCCGGGAAGTGATCTGCTGCGCGTGGGCCTGGTCTCCCCACAGGTCGGGAGCCGAGGCCGCCTCCTCGAGCTCAGCCTTCTCCTTGCGGAGCCGACCGAGATCGAGAACGGCCTCGATGTTACGCAGTGTCCCGTCGAGGGCCTCGAGCTGTTCCGAGTATTCAAACGCCGCCACGGGCACCAAGCCTACGCGGAGGCACAGTTACTTACTCGGTGCAGCCTTCAGCCATGCCAGCGCCGACTTGTGGTAACCGACGGCGAACTCGAGTGCGGCGGCGGCGTAGTCGTCGCCGTCCTTCTTCGCCTCCTTGGCCTGGTCTCGCGCCTCGGTAAGGGCCTCGTTGTGGTACGCGTTCGCCGCGGCGTAGAGATCCCGCAGCTGCGTCGAAGTCTGTTGGGCGCCGAAGGCCACCCGCAGCGCGACCAGGTTGCGGACCGCGTCCCGCCCCGGCGACTCGGCGAGCCAGCGGGTGAAGGCGCGCTTGCCGGCTGGCGTGATCGAGTACGGCTGGCTCGACCGGGGGCCGGGCTTTCCGAGCTTGACGTAGCCCGCCGATGCCAACGCCGGCAGCTCGCGGTAGACCTGGCTACGGGTCATCGACCAGTAGGGACCGAGCCGCTTCTCCGCGGCCGCCATCAGTTGACCGCCGGTCATCGGACCCTCGTGAAGCAGACCGAGCAAGGCTGCGGCCGTTGGGTTGACTCCTGTCTCCGCCATGTAAATCACGTTCCCATCTCTGCGGCGCCTAGTCCAGGATTTCGCTCGATCCATTGTGCACTGTCCTGGCGCGACTGTCCGGTGAGGACGGTCAGGTTCGCGGATGCGATCATGAGTCGAGGCCATTTGTCCGATTTGGACGTTGGGGCGTCTGCCGAGGGTTGACGCGGCGGACCGGAGGGCTCATCCTCACGGTTAGGCAACCTGACTAACTATTTGGAGGGTCATGTCTGGCCTCGCCGGGTCGTCGAAGCTGCTGCGGGCGATCAACTCCAGCGCCGCCCTGGCGCTGCTGCTCGACCGCGGCACGCTGACCCGTGGCGACCTGCGCGAGTTGACCGGGCTGTCCAAGCCGACGACCTCCGAGGTGCTCCGCCGGCTCACCGAGGCGGGGCTGGCCGTCGTGGTCGGTCGGACGAGTGGCGGGCCAGGGCCGAACGCCGAGATCTACGCGCCGAACCCGGCGGCCGGGTACGCCGTCGCGATATCCGTGCGGGACACCACTGAGACGAAGCGCCCGGCGCTCGTCGCTGCGGTCTGCGACCTGATCGGTACCGTCCTGGCCCGGACGGAGACCGAAATCGATCTCGCGAAAACCGATCCGGGCGCGGCGCTCGCGACGGCGGTCGCCGACGTGTGCGACCGGGCCGGGGTGCCGTCGCGCGCCGTCGGCCACATCCAGCTCGGGGTACCGGGTGCCTACGACCCCGCGACCGACACGATCCACCACATCGACGTTCCCGGCTGGAACCATCCCGGGCTCGTCGGGACGCTGGCCGAGCGGCTGGACGCCCGGATCGCCGTCGACAACGACGTCAACCTTGCCGCGATCGCCGAACGCGGACGCGGGGTCGCCGGCGACGTCGACAGCTTCGCCGTGCTCTGGCTCGGCGACGAAGGGCTCGGCCTCGCCATCGACCTCGGGGGAACCGTGCTGCGCGGTGCCCGCGGCGGGGCGGGCGAGATCGGGTACCTGCCGGTCGGGCTCGGCGCCCGGACGGACCTGCAGGGCATCCTCGGCGGTCCGGCGGTCCGGGCACTGGCATCCGCCCACGGCTTCCCGGCCGCCACCCCGGAGTCGGCGGTAGCCGGCGCGGCCGCCGCGGCGGGTCGCTCCCGCAAGGCCGCGGCGGCCTTCCTGACGGAGCTGGCAGAGCGGATCGCGCTCGCCCTGTCGGCGGTGGCCGCGGTACTCGATCCGCCGCTCGTCGTGCTGGCCGGCGAGGTCGCGCAGGCCGGCGGTACCGCGTTGCGCGACGCGGTCGCCGCGGCGCTCGCGGCCACGCAGTTCGCAACACCGGTCGAGGTCACCGCGCTTACCGACGACGCGGTGCTGCTCGGCGCGCTCGACGCGGGCCTGCGCACGGTCCGCGAGGCGCTCATCGGCTCGCTCCGCAACAACACCGCCTGACCCCACATCGCACCAACCCTCGGCTCCGGCGCCATGCCGGCGTCACGATCCCGTACACCCCCGAAGGAGCCCCTCGTGAGAAGTCGCTTCCTGGCCGCGCTCGCGTTCGCGGCCCTGGTCGCCGCGGGCTGCACGCCGGCGGCCAACCCGCAGCCCATTGCCACGTCCGGCGTAGAGCCCACCGGCACCGTCGAGTTCTGGCACTTCTTCGCCGACCGCGAGGCCGCGGCGATCGCCGAGATCATCGATGACTTCCGGGCCAAGTACCCGAAGGTGACCGTCGTCGTGAAGGACAGCCAGGACGACGCGAAGATGCTGCAGGCCATCGGCTCCGGGCAGGGGCCGGACGTCGGGCTGTCGTACTCCACCGACATCGTCGGCAAGTTCTGCCACACCGGTGCGTGGGTGGACCTCGCGCCGTACATCGCGCGCGACAACATCGACCTCGCGAAGTTCCCGGAGACCGTGCGGTCGTACACGCAGTACCGCGGAAAGCGGTGCGCGATGCCGTTCCTCGCTGACACGTACGGCTTCTACTACAACAAGACGTACCTCGCCGAGGCGGGCGTCACCGCGCCACCGAAGACCCTCGCCGAGCTGTCGGACCTCGCGAAGCGGCTCACCAAGCGCAAGCCGGACGGCACCATCGAGCGAGCGGGCTTCCTGCCGCTGTGGGGCTTCTACGAATTCTCCCCGTCGCACTTCGCTCCGGTCGCCAACGCCAAGTGGCTCAACGCGGACGGCACGTCGGCGATCGGTACGGACCCGGCGTGGCAACAGGTATTGCGCTGGCAGAAGGAACTCGTCGACTGGTACGGGTACCAGAACCTGGAGAAGTTCCGGGCGAGTCTCGGTGACGAGTGGTCCGCCGACCACGCGTTCCACAAGGGACAGATCGCGATGATGATCGACGGCGAGTACCGGATCGCGTTCCTCCGCGACCAGGCGGCCACGCTCGAGTTCGGCACCGCGCCGATGCCGGTTCTGGACCAGTCCCGGTATGGCGCCGGCTACGTCACCGGCAACGTGATCGGCGTATCGAAGCACGCGAAGAACCCCGAGGCGGCCTGGGCGCTGATCCGCTACCTGACAACCGACACCGGAGCGATCGTCAAGCTGGCCAACGGCATCAAGAACGTACCGACCACAGTGGACTCTCTGGCCTCGGCCGACCTGAAGGTCGACCCGGAGTTCAAGACGTTCCTGGACATCTTCAGTCACCCGCAGACGTCGACGACGCCGCCGAGCGCGGTCGGACCCGCGTACCAGGAGCAGTTCACCGCGTTCTGCGACAGGTGGCAGTCCGGCAACGCCAAGGACCTCTCCGGCGGGCTCGCCGACGTGGACAAGCAGATCAACCAGCTCGTCCAGCTCGCCGGATAGGACACTCGATGTCCACCGCGTCGGCCCGGCGCCGCCAGTCATGGCGGCGCCGGCTCGTGGTACTCAGTTTCGTCGCGCCGGCGCTGGCCGGGCTGGTGCTGTTCCTCGGGTACCCGTTGCTGACCGCCGTCTACTTCTCGTTCACCCGGGTCGACCTCGTCAACCCGCCGCAGTGGGTGGGCCTGGCCAACTGGCGATTCCTGCTGCACGACCCCAACGTCCGGCTGGCGGCCGGCAACACGCTGTGGCTCGTCGCCGTCATGGTCCCGGCGCGCATCGTGGCCGGTCTGCTCACCGCGATGCTGCTGAACCGGGTCCGGCACGCCCGCGGCCTGTACCGCACGATCTTCTACCTACCCGCGCTCGCGCCCCCGGTCGTGGCGACGCTGGCGTTCGTGTCGTTGCTCAAGCCCGGTACCGGCCCGGTGAACACGATGCTCGCCAAGCTCGGCATCGAGGGTCCACTGTGGTTCAACTCGCCGGAGTGGGCGAAGCCGTCGCTGGTACTGCTGGCGCTCTGGGGCGTCGGCGACCTGATGATCCTGTTCGTGGCGGCTTTGCTGGACGTACCGGCCGAGCTGTACGAGGCGGCGAACCTCGACGGGGCCAACGCGTGGCAGAAGTTCCGCTTCGTCACACTGCCCGGCATCTCGCCGGTCGTCCTGTTCGCGGCGGTCACCGGCATCATCGGCACGCTGCAGTACTTCACCCAGGCGGCGGTAGCGGCGAGCGTCGCCTCGGGTGAGGCCACCACGGGCGGCGGCATCTCCTCGACATTCGGCTACCCCGAGGGGTCCACGTTCACGTACCCGCTGTGGCTGTACGTGGTCGGCTTCCGGTTCAACGCGCTCGGCTACGCCAACGTGCTGGCCGTCCTCCTGTTCGTGGTGGCGGCCTCGGTGACGATGCTCATGCTGCGCCGGTTCAACGCGTTCGCGGGGAGCACGCGATGAAGCGGCGGCATCTCGTCTTCGTGGCCGAGCACAGCCTCGCCATCGCGCTGGCGGTGATGTTCCTCGCACCGCTCGTCTTCGTCGTGCTCACCTCGTTCATGACCAGCGACCAGCAACTCACCTCGCAGCTCTGGCCGCGCACGTGGCATCCATCGAACTACGCCGAGGCGTTTGCGAAGACGCCGCTGGCCCGGTACCTGCTCAACACCGTCCTCTACGCGGGCAGCGCCACCCTGCTCATGTTGCTGGCGAGCGTGCCGGCCGCGTACGCGCTGGCGAAGCTGCGGTGGCGCGGCCGTACCTCGATGTTCATCGCCATCATCTGCGTGATGATGCTGCCTCCGCAGGTCACCACCGTGCCGCTGTACCTGTTGTGGGCATCGTGGGGACTGACCGGCTCGTTGTGGCCGCTGATCCTGCCGCTGCTCGCCGGGGACGCGTTCTCCATCTTCCTGCTCCGCCAGTTCCTCGTGACGATCCCGGACGACTACCTCGACGCCGCCCGCGTCGACGGTGCCGGCGAGTGGCGAACGCTGCTGCGGGTGGTGGTCCCGATGGCCAAGCCGGGTATCGCGGCCGCGGCGCTGTTCCAGTTCTTCTATGCGTGGAACGACTACTACGGGCCGCTGCTGTACACGAGCGAGAACGAGTCGGCGTGGACCCTGTCCCTCGGGCTGGCCTCGTTCCGTACGCTGCACCACGTGGAGTGGCATCTCATCAGCGCGGCGACGCTGCTCACGATGCTGCCGATCGTGGTGCTGTTCTTCTTCGCGCAGAAGGCGTTCGTGCAGGGCGTCACGTTGACCGGAGTCAAGGGATGAAGATCGCGGTCGTCGGCGGCGGGTCGACGTACACCCCGGAGCTCGTGGACGGCTTCGCCCGGCTGTACCCGGCGCTCGGCGAGCTTGCCCTGGTCGACCCTGCCCGCGAGCGGCTGGACGTCGTCGGCCCCTTCGCCCGGCGCATCGCCGCCCACTATGGACGGTCGTTCGACGTCACCTGGACCTCCTCGCTCGACGAAGGGCTCGACGGCGCCGCGGTCGTCATCATCCAGCTGCGCGTGGGCGGTCAGGCGGCCCGGATCAGCGACGAGACCTTCCCGCTGGACTGCGGCTGCGTCGGCCAGGAGACGACCGGGGCGGGCGGGTTCGCCAAGGCGCTGCGGACGGTGCCGGTGGTCCTCGACGTGGCTTCCCGGGCGGC
>Ga0209382_10004193_pt1 | contig 19412 bp, 21 predicted proteins | sample SoiMetdeltSBSDD5_FD_187599 | JGI IMG/M metagenome (GOLD analysis project Ga0209382, IMG submission 187599) | Bulk soil microbial communities from a Populus tree surrounding site in Tennessee, USA - Soil MetaG P. deltoides SBSDD5 (SPAdes) (version 2) | ecosystem: Environmental > Terrestrial >... | reverse complement strand
GATGGCTCACGCCAAGGGCGTCATCGCCGAAGTTCCGCCGATCGACCCGATCTAGTACCGCTTCAGGATCTCGTACTCGGTCGTGCGCTGGGCGGGGGTGAAGCCGGCCTCGCGGATCAAGGTGACAATTTCCTCGACCTCGATCGTGTTCACGAAATCCGCTGCCTTGTGCACGTTCTCCTCGAGCAGGGTGCCGCCCCAGTCGTCGGCGCCGAAGTGGAGCGCGATCTGACCGGTGCGCTTGCCTTCCGAGAACCACGAGGCCTGCACATGCGGGAAGTTGTCGAGGTAGAGCCGCGACACCGCGAGCATCCGAAGGTACATATTCGGCCCCTTCGGGTGCTTGATCCACTTGGCCAGCAAGGTGTTGTTCGGCTTGAACGACCACGGCACGAACGCGGTGAAGCCTCCGTGCAGATCCTGGAGCTCGCGGATCGCGTCGAGGTGGTCGAGGAGATCGTCGGTCTGCTCGACATGGCCGTACATCATCGTGGCCGTTGACTTGAAGCCTCGCCGGTGCGCCTCGCGGTGGACTTCGAGCCAGGTGTCGGGCCCGCCCTTCTTGGGCTCGATCCGCCGGCGTACGCGCTCGGAGAGCACTTCGGCGCCGCCGCCCGGCAGGGTGCGCTGGCCAGCCTCGTAGAGGCGATCGAGGACGTCGCCGACCGTGAGCTTCTCGACCTGCGCGACCGTCCGGATCTCGGACGCGGTGAAGAAGTGCGGCGTGACCTCCGGGAACCGGCGGCGCGTCTCGCGCACGATCGTCGTGTAGTAGTCGAGCGGCAAGGCCGGGTTGTGGCCGCCCTGGAGCAGCAGCGTGGTGGCGCCCTTCGTGGCCGCGAACTCGATCTTGCCGAGCACTTCTTCGACCGTCAGCGTGTAGGCCTCGGGGTCGCCGGGCTTGCGATAGAAGGCGCAGAACTGGCAGTCGGTGATGCAGACGTTCGTGTAGTTCGGATTCGAGTCGATCACGAACGTGACGACCTTCTCGGGGTAGCGCGCGTAGCGGGCCTCAGCGGCGAGCGCGCCGAGCTCGAGCAGCGGCGCCTCGTCGAGGAGCCAGTGGCCGTCGGCGCGATCGAGGCGCTTGCCGTTCAGCACCTTGTCGCGAAGGGCCTGGATCATGCCGCGGCGCCCTCGCGGTCCCAGACCTGGATGACGTTGTAGAGCGCGTCGCGCTCGACCGGCACCTTGTTCGCGTCGCGGATGATGCGGAAGAGCTGCTCGCGCGCGAGCCCGGCCGGGGTCTGGGCGCCCGCCATGTGCTGGACGCGCTCGTCCTCGAGCGTGCCGTTCACGTCGTCGGCGCCGAAGTGGAGCGCGACCGACGCCGTGTCCTCGCCGAGGAGCACCCAGTACGCCTCGACGTGCGGGAAGTTGTCGAGCAAAAGACGCGCGGCGGCGATCGTCCGCAAGTTGTCGGCCGGCGGCGTCGAGCGCGGCACCAGCTTCGTGGCGCCGACCTGATAGGGCAGGGCGATGAACGTGAGAAAGCCGCCGGAGCGGTCCTGCTGCTCGCGGAGCTTCAGCAGGTGATCGACGCGCTCGGCGTGCGTCTCGACGTGGCCGTAGAGCATGGTCGCGTTGGTGCGGATGCCCAGCGAGTGCGCGATGCCGTGGATCTCGCACCAGCGATCGCCGTCGGCCTTGCCCGCGTAGCGCAATTGCTTGGCCAGCCGCGACGAGAAGATCTCGGCGCCGCCGCCCGGCATCGTCTGTAGCCCCGCGGCCTTCAGGCGTGAAAGCGCCTCGCGTGGCTCGATCTTCCAGCGGCGCCAGAGGTAGTCGATCTCGGCGGCGGTGAATGCCTTGATCTGCACGTTCGGCCGCGCCGCGTGCAGACCACCGATGATGCGCTCGTAGTACTCGAACGGCCAGTCCGGGTGATGGCCGCCGACGATGTGCACCTCGCGCACCTCCTCGCTGACCATGCCGATGATGTCCTCGACGGTGTACTCGAAGGCGCCGGCCTCGCCCTTCTTTCGGGCGAAGCCGCAGAAAGCGCAGGACAGGACGCACACGTTGGTCGGCGAGATGTAGCGGTTGAGGACGAAATACACCCGATCGCCCTCGCGGGCGGTCTTCACGTGATCCGCCATGCGGCCGAGACCCAGCAGATCCTCGGTCTCGAAGAGGAGCAGGCCGTCGTCGCGGGTGAGGCGCCGGCCGGTCTGGACTTTCTCCCAGACAGTCGCCAGGCGTGTGTCGGAGAGGTGCACGGTCGGATTATATCGCGGGTGGACAGGTCGCCGTGCCTCTGCTAGAAGGACGCAATGCTAGAGACGACGATCGCCGGCAGCCTTCCCAAGCCCTCCTGGCTCGCGAAACCACAAGTGTTGTGGGCGCCCTGGAACCTGTCCGGCCCGGCTCTCGCCGAGGGCCAGCGCGACGCGGTGCTCGTGGCCCTGGCCGAGCAGGAAGCGGCCGGCATCGACATCGTCACCGACGGCGAGCAATCCCGTCAGCACTTCGTGCACGGCTTTCTCGCGGCGATCGACGGCGTCGACTTCACAAGGCGGGTCACAATCGGCATCCGGGCCGACCGTTACAAGGCCGAAGTGCCCACAGTGACTGGCCCCCTGGCGCGCCGGCGCTCGGTGCACGCCGACGAGGTCGCGTTCGCGCGCGCCAACACCACGCGCAAGCTCAAGTTCACGATCCCCGGGCCGATGACGATCGTCGACACGCTCGCCGACGAGCACTACCGCGACCGGCGCCGCCTCGCGATGGAGTTCGCCCGGGTCATCAACGAGGAGGCGCGCGAGCTGGTGGCGCGCGGTCTGGACGTGCTGCAGCTCGACGAGCCCGCGTTCAACGTCTACATGGACGACGTCCGCGCGTGGGGGATCGAGGCGGTCCACCGGGCGATCGAAGGCCTCTCGTGCAAGACCGCCGTCCACATCTGCTACGGCTACGGGATCAAGGCCAACGTCGACTGGAAGGCGACGCTCGGCTCGGAGTGGCGGCAGTACGAGCAGACGTTCCCGGCTCTCGCGGCCAGCCGCATCGACCAGATCTCGATCGAGTGCGCCAACTCGCGCGTGCCGGTCTCCTTGCTCGGCCTGCTCAAGGGTAAGGACGTGCTGGTCGGCGCGGTCGACGTCGCGACCGACACGATCGAGACCCCCGAGCAGGTGGCGGCCACCATCCGGAGCGCGCTGCCGTACGTGCCGGCCGACCGCCTCTATCCGTGCACCAACTGCGGGATGGTGCCGCTCGCCCGTGAGGTCGCGCGGGGCAAGCTCAAGGCCCTGGCTGCGGGGGCGGCGATCGTTCGGCGGGAGCTCGGCGCTACCTGATCGGATCTCCGTCAAACTTCTGCTATTCTGAGCGGCGCGCATGACCGAGCACCGGCGCTACTTCGACGAGATCGAGCTGCACGAGGAGTACGAGTCTCCCGGACGCACCGTCACCGAGGCCGACATCGTGATGTTCGCGGGCCTGTCCGGCGACTACAACGTCCTGCATACCGACGCCGAGTTCATGAAGAAGACGATGTTCGGTGAGCGCATCGCGCACGGCCTTTTGTGCCTGGCGATCCAGTCCGGGCTCTTCACGCGCGCGACGGCGCCGTACGCCACGCTCGGGTTCGGCGGCCTGCGCTGGAAGTTCAAGGCGCCGGTGAAGATCGGCGACACGATCCGGCTGCGGGCGAAGGTGGTCGACAAGAAAGACCTCGAACCCGACCGCGGGCTCGTCACGCTCGACCGCACGATCCTCAACCAGCGGGACGAGGTGGTCCAGCAGGGGCAGACCGATCTGATCGTGCAGAAGCGCCCGTGACCTCCGCGACGTACTTCGAGGACGTCGCCCTGGACCAGATGAAGGACACTCCCGCCATCACGGTCACGCAGGCCCATGTCGAGATGTACGAGGGCCTCACGCGCGAGATGCCGGCGGGGGCGGGCGAGATCCCGGTCGTGCTGCCGCTGTGCATGGCGATCGGGCTCGGCTGGCGCGTCAAAGATCCGCCGATGGCGGTCCAGGCATTCGTCGCGCTCGACTGGAAGATCATGAAACCGCTGCGCGTCGGCGATACGATGCGCACCACGTCGCGGATCGTCTCGAAGCGGCCCATGCGGGACGGCGGACTCATCGTCGACGAGCGTACTATTCTCGATCAGCACGGCGAGGTCGTGCAGCAGGGCCGGTTCACGTTCCTCGTCGCCAAGCGACAGAAGGAGGCTTCGGCATGACGTTCGACCCCCGACACCAGAGCCGCGTCCTCGTCGACGGCGCGGACCGCGCGGCCGCCCGCTCGTATTTCAAGGCGATCGGCTTCACCGACGAGGATCTCAAGCGCCCGCTGATCGGCGTCGCCCACTGCTGGATCGAGATCACGCCCTGCAACTGGAACCACAGGAAGCTCGCCGAGAAGGTGAAGGAAGGCATCCGCGCCGCCGGCGGCACGCCGATCGAGTTCAACACGATCAGCATCACCGACGGCATCTCGATGGGCACCGAGGGCATGAAGGCCTCGCTGATCAGCCGCGAGGCGATCGCTGACTCGGTCGAGCTGGTCGTCCGGGGCCATCTGCTGGACGGCTTCGTCGGCATCTCCGGCTGCGACAAGACCATCCCAGCGATGGTGATGGCGATGGCGCGCCTGAACCTGCCGAGCGTCATGCTCTACGGCGGCTCGATCGCCTTCGGCGAGTACAAGGGCCGGCGCCTCACCATCCAGGAGGTGTTCGAGGCGATCGGCGCCTTCAACGCCAAGAAGATCGACGCGCGCGAGCTCAACGAGATCGAGAGCCGCGCCTGCCCGGGCGCCGGCGCCTGCGGCGGCCAGTTCACCGCCAATACGATGTCGACGGCGTTCGAGATGCTCGGCGTCTCGCCGATGGGGTGGAACGGCATCCCGGCCACCGACCCGCGCAAGGAAGAGGTCGCGTTCGACACCGGCAAGCTGATGATGGAGATCTTGAACAAGGGCCTCCTGCCGCGCCAGATCATCACGCGCAAGTCGCTCCACAACGCGATCGCCGGCGTCATGGCGACGGGCGGCTCGACCAACGCAGTCCTGCACCTGCTCGCAATCGCCAAGGAGGCCGGGGTCAAGCTCGCGATCGAAGAGTTCGACAAGATCTCGCGCAAGACGCCGCTCCTGGCCGACATGCGCCCCTGGGGCAACTACACGGCGCCCGAGATGTACGACGCCGGCGGTATGGGCGTGGTCGCCAAGCGGCTGCTGGAGGCCAAGCTCATCGACGGCAGCGCGCCGACCGTGACCGGTCGGACGATCGGCGAGGAAGCGGTCGCCGCGCGCGAGGCGCCGGGCCAGAAGGTGATCCGGCCGCTCTCCGATCCGCTCAAGCCCGAGGGCGGCCTCGCGATCCTCTGGGGCAACCTCGCGCCCGACGGCTGCGTGGCGAAGATCTCCGGCCAGAAGCGCGACTTCCATCGCGGCCCGGCGCGCGTGTTCGAGCGCGAGGAAGACTCGTTCGCGGCGGTGAAGGCCGGGAAGATCAAGCCCAACGACGTGATCGTCATCCGCTGGGAAGGTCCCAAGGGCGGCCCGGGCATGCGCGAGATGCTGCACGTGACGGGCGCGCTGCAGGGCGCGGGTCTCGGCGACACGGTGGCCCTGATGACCGACGGACGCTTCTCCGGAGCCACGCACGGCTTCATGATCGGCCACATCGCGCCCGAGGCCGCCGAGGGCGGGCCGATCGCGGCGCTGCGCAGCGGCGACATCATCGTGATCGACATCAAGAAGCGCAAGCTCGACGTCGAGCTCTCGGCCGCCGAGATCAAGAAGCGGCTCAAGGCCGTCAAGCGCCCGAAGGCGCGCTACACCTGGGGCGTGCTGGCGAAGTACGCGCGGCTGGTCGGGAGCGCATCCGATGGCGCCGTCACCGGCTGAGGCGCGACCGGGCGAATCGGGCGACGAGCTCAGCACGGCATTTCTCGAAGCGGTCAAGACCGAGCCGCTCCGCGACCTGACCGTGCTGGACGCGGGGACCGGATCGGGCCGGGTGGCGCTGGCGCTGGCGCCGTGGAGCCGCGCCGTGGTCGGCGTCGACCGCGACGCGCGCGCGATCGACGAGGCTCGTCGCAAGGCCGCCGCGGCCAAGCTCACCAACGTCCGCTTCGTGGTCGGCGACATCGAGGTCGAGGAGTACGTGCCGTTCAAGCCCGAGCTGGTCGTCGCCTATCTGTGCATGTCGGATCCCATCGCCGAGCGGGCGAGCCGCGCGCTTCGCGCAGGCCAGGTCTTCGCGTTCGTGGCGCTCCACAACGATCAGTGGAAGGAGACCGGCCGGCCCTCGCGCTTCGCCTACGGCGAGACCGGTGTGCGCCGGCTTCTCAAGCGCACGGGATTCGCGGTCGAGCATCTCGAGGTCGAGCGCGACGTCAAGAACTTCGCGTCGGTCGAGGAAGGCCTGGCGGCCGCGGTCGGCCTGCAGGAGCGCTGGAAGGTCGACGGGCGCTGGTTCAAGTACGTGAAGTTCCTCGAGGACGGGGGGCGCACGCTCACGCGCGCGCAGCTCATCGTCAAGGCGCGCAAGGCGTGAGCCTCCTCGGTCTGGCGCTCGGTGCCGTCGTGAAGGCGCGAGCGCGAGAGCTCGGCTTCGATCGGGTGGCGATCGGTCCCGCCGACCCGCCCGAGCACGGCGAGGCGCTCGAGGCCTGGCTCGACGCCGGCTACGCGGGCACCATGGGCTATCTCGGCCGCGGCCGCGCCGAGCGGCTCGATCCCGCGCGCCTGCTGCGGGGCGCGCGCTCGGTCGTGGCGGTCGCGATGAGCTACAACCCGGCGAACGGCGCCGAGCGTAACGAGGACTGGCGCGGCATCTCGCGCTACGCCCGCGGGCGCGACTACCACGACGTCATCCGCCCGCGCCTGGTCGAGCTCGGCGAGTTCATCGGCTCCGCCGCTGGCGCGCCTGTCGCCAGCCGCGCGGCCGTCGATTCTAGCGCGGTGCTCGAGCGCGACCTGGCGGCTCGCGCGGGTCTCGGCTGGATCGGCAAGAACACGAACCTCCTGACCCCGTCGCTCGGCTCGTACTTCTTCATCGGCATCGTGCTCACGACCGCCGAGCTTCCGTTCGACCAGCGGGAGCCCGATCGCTGCGGCACCTGCACGGCCTGCCTCGATGCCTGCCCGACGCAGGCGTTCGTCGGCCCGTACGTGCTCGACGCGCGGCGCTGCATCTCGTACCTGACGATCGAGTATCGCGGCGACATCGCGGGCGACCTGGCCGAGCAGATCGGCGAGTGGGTGTTCGGCTGCGACGTGTGCCAGGAAGTGTGTCCGTGGAATCGCAAGGCCGAGCCCGGCCGCGAGCCGGCGCTCGAGCCGTCGGGCTCGTTCGGCGAGCTCGAGAGCCTGCTCGAGCTCGATCCCGCGGCGTTTCGCGCTCGATTCCGGGGCTCGCCGCTCACGCGAACGAAGCGGGCCGGGCTGCTTCGAAACGCGGCGATCGTCCTGGCCAACCGCGGCGAGCGCCGCGCGGTCGGCGCGCTCAATCGTGCGCTCGGCGACGGCGACCCGGTGGTGCGACAGGCCGCCTCGTGGGCGCTCGCGAAGCTGGGAGAAGCGAGCTCATGACGCATTCCGCCGAGCCAACCGGATGGGTCGGGCGACCGATGCTGCGCCGCGAGGACCGGACGCTCGTCACCGGGCGCGGACGGTTCGTCGACGACCTCGGCGCCGCGGGTGCCTTGCATCTGCTGCTGGCGCGCAGCCCCCACGCTCACGCGCGAGTTCGCTCCGTCGACACCGCCGCCGCTCGGCAAGCCCCGGGCGTGGTCGCGGTATTCACCGCCGCGGATCTCGGCGCCATCGGGCCGGTCCCGCTCATGCGCCTGGCTCCCGGAACGCTCGTGCCCGACTATCCGCTGCTGGCGGCGGACGTCGTTCGCGCGCAGGGCGTGCCCGTCGCGGCGGTCGTCGCCGAGTCGACCTACGCGGCGGCCGACGGCGTCGAGCGGCTCGCGATCGATTACGAGCCGCTCGCCGGCGTCTCCGATCCCGACGGCGCGCTCGCCTCCGGCGCGCCGCAGGTCGTGCCGGTGAGCCGCGACAACCGCGCGCTGACCGTCGCGTGGCGCCACGGCGATCCCGACCGCGCGTTCCGCGAGGCCGCGCATCGCGTGAGCGTGACCGTGCAGCAGCAGCGGCTGTGCGGCGTGTGTATGGAGCCGCGCGGTGCCCTGGCGCGCTGGGATCCCGACACCGGCGAGCTCACGATGTGGACCTCGACGCAGGCGCCCTTCCGCATTCGGTCGTCCCTGGCGCGCATGCTCAGCCTCGACGAGGCGCGCATTCGCGTGATCGCGCCGGACGTCGGCGGCGGATTCGGCGTGAAAGGCGGTCCGTACCGCGAGGAAGTCCTGGTGGCGTGGCTTGCGCGGCGGCTCGGCCGGCCCGTGAAGTGGATGTCGACGCGCTCGGAAGACCTCTTGACGACCAACCACGGTCGCGGCGGCAAGTCGACGGGGGAGCTGGCGCTCGATTCCGACGGCCGCATCACCGGGCTTCGAGCGCGGATCCGCCAGCCGCTGGGCTCGAGCCTCGCGGTCACCGTCGGCGGGACGCCGCAGAACCACGGGCGCTGCCTGCCGGGCTCGTATCTGGTCGAGCACGTCGACATCGAGTCGGTCGGCGTGTTCACGACGACTCCGCCCGTCGGCGCCTATCGCGGCGCCGGCCGTCCGGAGGCGGCCTTCCTGATCGAGCGACTGGTGGACGAGGCCTCACGGGCGCTGAAAGTTGATCCCGTCGAGCTCCGGCGGAGGAATCTGATTCCGAAGGAGCGCTTCCCGTTCAAGACCGCGACGGGCCAGGTCTACGACTCGGGCGACTACTTCGATCTCCTCGACCGCACGCTCGCGCTCGCCGATTACCCGGGATTGCGGCGAGCACAGGCGGCCCGCCGCGCGCGCGGCGAGATCGTCGGCATCGGCGTCGCCGCGTACGTCGAGCCCTCGGCCCTGGGCTGGGAGAGTGGACAGGTCCGCGTCGAGCAAACCGGCACCGTGCTCGCCGTCACCGGATCGAGCGCTCACGGCCAGGGCCACGAGACCACGTTCGCCCAGATCATCGCCGACGAGCTCGGCGTCACGCCCGACACGGTGACCGTGCGCCACGGCGACACACACGGCGCGCCGCAGGGCATCGGCACGTTCGGAAGCCGGAGCACGGCGCTCGGCGGCTCCGCTCTGGCTCTGGCGGCCCGCGACGTGAAGGAAAAGGCGCGGAAGCTCGCGGCCGGCATGCTGGAGGCGGCGCCGCAAGACGTCGTCGCGGCGAACGGCGGGTTCGGCGTCGTCGGCGCGCCGGGCCGCCACGTGACGTGGGCGCGCATCGCCGAGTTCGCGTACCGCGGTCAGGGCCTGCCGCCGGGCACCGAGCCGGGGCTCGAGGCCACGCGCTTCTTCAGCCCGGAGGGCGAGGTGTGGAGCGCGGGCACCTTCGTCGTGTCGGTGCGGATCGATCGCGACACGGGCGTCGTGACGCCGGAGCGCATCGTCTGGCTCGACGACGCCGGTACGATCGTGAACCCGCTCCTGGCGGACGGCCAGCTCGAGGGCTCGCTGGCGCAGGGCTGGGGGCAGGTGATGATGGAAGACGCGGTGCTGGACCGCGACGGCCATCTCCTCGCCGGCACCTTGATGGACTACGCCGTCCCGCGCGCCGACGACGTGCCGCACGCCGAGATCGGGCACGCGCACACGCCCTCTCCGAACAACCCGCTCGGCGTGAAGGGTATCGGCGAGGCCGGCACGATCGGGATTCCGCCGGCCATGGTGAATGCGGTCGTCGACGCGCTGACGCCGTTCGGCATCACGCATCTCGACATGCCGCTCACTCCCGAAAAGATCTGGCGGGCGCTTCGCTGACGACCGACCGGGTTGCGGGCGCCGCGCTCGTCCTGGTCTCGCTGGTCGTCCTCGTCGAGAGCCGGCATCTGCCGCTCGGCAGCCTCCGGAATCCCGGCCCGGCGTACGTGCCGGTCGTCCTGGCGCTCGTGCTGCTCGGCTTCGGGGCGCTCGTCTTCTTGCTGGGCGGCGGAGCGCCGGGGCTCGCGGCCATTGGCTGGTCGGAGTGGCGCCACGCGGTGGCGATCTTCCTGGTTTGCGCGTTCGCGGCGCTGGCGCTCGAGCGCCTCGGCTTTCGCCTGACGATCGCGCTCTCGCTCGCGTTCTTGCTCGGCGTCGTCGAGCGGAAGGGAGTCGCCGTCACCGCCGCGGTGTCGATCGTGTTCGCCGGCGCCGCGTTTTTTCTGTTCGACACCTTGCTGCGCGTGCCGCTGCCCCGAGGCCCGTTCGGGCTCTGATGACCGAGACGCTGAGCAACCTCGCGCTCGGGTTCTCGATCGCGCTCTCGCCGCCGATCCTGTTCTACGCGTTCCTCGGCTGCTTCGTCGGCACGCTGGTGGGCGTGCTGCCGGGTGTGGGACCGCTGGCCGGCATCAGCTTGCTGCTGCCGGCGACGTTCGGGCTCGACGCCACGCGCGCGATCGTGATGCTCGCCGGCATCTACTACGGGGCCATGTATGGCGGCTCGACCACGTCGATCCTCATGCGGATTCCGGGCGAGGCCGCGTCGGTCATGACGTGCATCGACGGCTACGCGATGGCCCGCAAGGGCCGGGCCGGGGCCGCGCTCACGATCGCCGCGGTCGGCTCGTACCTGGCCGGCTCCGCGAGCGTCGTCGGGCTCATGCTCCTGGCGCCGCCGCTCGCCCTGTTCGCGCTGCGCTTCGGGCCGCCCGAATACTTCGCGCTGCTCATGCTCGGGCTCCTGGTGCTCGCGTATATGAGCAGCGGCTCGATGCTGAAATCGCTCGCGATGGCGACGCTCGGTCTGCTCCTCGGCATGATCGGCATCGACCAGATGACCGGCTATTTCCGCTACGCGTACGGCGTGGTCGAGCTCGGAGACGGGATCGGCGTGGTGCCGGTCGCGGTGGGGCTCTTCGGTCTCGCCGAGATCCTCGCGACCGCCGGGCTCGCGACGCCGCCGCAGGTGGTCAAGCCGAAGCTTCGCGAGCTTCTGCCGACGCGCCAGGAGTGGCGCGAGTCGGCGTGGCCGATCGGCCGGGGCACGGTGCTGGGCTTCCTGATCGGCATCGTTCCCGGCTCGGCCCACATCATCGCGAGCTTCGTGTCGTACGCGGTCGAGCGCAAGCTGTCGAAGCGGCCGGAGGAGTTCGGTCAGGGCGCGGTGGCAGGCGTCGCCGGGCCGGAGTCGGCCAACAACTCGGCGACCTCCGGCGCGTTCGTGCCGATGCTGGCGCTCGGCGTGCCCTCGGGCCCGATTCCTGCCGTGATGCTCGCGGCGATGATGGTGCACGGGGTCGCGCCCGGCCCGCTCCTGATCAAGCAGCAGCCCGAGCTCTTCTGGGGATTCATCGCCTCGATGTACGTCGGCAACGTCGTGCTGTTGATCCTGAACCTGCCGCTCGTCGGCCTCTTCGTGAACGTTCTCAGGGTGCCGTACCCGATTCTCTATCCCTCGATCATCGCGTTCTGCATCCTCGGCGTCTACGCGGTCAACGGCAGCGTCGTGGACGTGTGGATCATGCTGCTGATGGGCGTGCTCGGCTACCTCCTGCGCAAGCTGGGCTTCGAGACCGCGCCGATCGTGCTGGGCGTGGTGCTGGCGCCGATGATCGAGATGGCGCTGCGCCAGTCGCTGGCGATGTCGGACGGCCAGTATTCGATCTTCGTCTCGCGGCCGATCGCGGGTACCTTGCTCCTGGTCGGCCTGATCTTGATAATCCTGGGGCTCAAGCCGCTCGTCACCCGGGGTTTGGACTGGCGCGCGCGGCTCGCCCTGGCCGAGAAAGGACAAGAGCAGCCATGAAGAAGCTCATCGTGCTGGCCGGCCTCACGCTCGCCGCGAGCGTCGCCGCGACAGCCTTCGCCCAGGAATCGTATCCGTCGCGGCCGATCACGATCGTGGCGCCGTTTCCGCCCGGCGGCGTCGCGGACCTCACCGCGCGCCCGGTGGCCGCGGCGATGGAGAAGGCGCTGAAGAACCCGGTCGGTGTCGTGAACAAGACCGGCGCGGCCGGCGCCGTCGGGATGCAGTTCGTGGCGACCAGCAAGCCCGACGGCTACACCTTGCTGCTGGCGCTGTCGTCGATCTCGATCATTCCCGAGGCGGACAAGCTGTTCGGCCGGCCACCGGCCTTCACGGTCGATCAGTTCGCGCCGATCGCGCTGATCTCCGCCGACCCGACCATCCTGGTGGTCCCGGCCGACAAGCCGTGGAAGACGGCCGCGGACTTCATCGAGGATGCCAAGAAGCGCCCCGGCCAGATCTCGTACAGCTCCTCGGGCGTGTACGGCACGCTTCACATGGCGATGGAGCTCCTGTCGCACGCGGCCGGCGTCAAGCTGCGCCACGTGCCGTACGCGGGGGCGGGACCGGCGCTGACCGCCATCCTCGGCGGCCACGTCGATGCGCTGGCCTCGGGCCCGGCGGTGGTCTTGCCGCACATCAAGGCGGGCAAGCTGCGCGCGCTGGCCGGGTGGGGAGACAAGCGCGTGGCCGCGCTGCCCGACGTGCCGACGTTCAAGGAGCTCGGCTATCCCGACGCCGAGTTCTACATCTGGGCCGGTGTCTTTGCCCCGCGGGGCACGCCGGAGCCCGTCCTGGCGAAGCTCCGCGAGGCGCTGCGCGCCTCGGTCAACGACGGCGATTTCAAGGCCGCGATGGACAAGCTCGAGACGCCGGTCGTGTTCAAGCAGGGGGACGAGTTCACGAAGTTCTTCGAGGCCGACGCCCGCCGGCTGGCCGAAGGTGTGAGGAAAGTGGGGAAGATCGAGACGAAGTGACGCATGGTAAACTTCAATCTGTCATGGCGATCCTGAAAGTCGCGCGACTCGGCCACCCGGTGCTGCGGAAAATCGCCGAGCCTGTCGATCCGGCCTCGCTCCGTACCCCCGCGGTCCAGCGGCTGATCGACGACATGATCGAGACGATGCGCGAGTACGACGGCGCCGGCCTGGCGGCCACGCAGGTGCACGAGCTCAAGCAGATCGCGGTCGTCGAGGTGCTCGGCAATCCGCGCTATCCCGACGCGCCGGCGGTGCCGTTGATGGTCCTCGTGAATCCGGTCGTCACGTCGCTGACCGAGGAGATGGAGGACGGCTGGGAGGGTTGCCTTTCCGTTCCGGATATGCGCGGGATGGTGCCGCGCTACACGGCGGTCCGACTGCAGTGTCTGGACCGCGAGGGCCAGAAGGTCGACGTCATCGCCAAGGATTTCTTCGCGCGCGTGTGCCAGCACGAGACCGACCACCTGAACGGCAAGGTCTACCTCGACCGCATGCGCGACCTCTCCACGCTTTCTCACATCGCCGAGTGGAACAAGCACTGGCTCGGCATCCGTGAACAAGACGACTGATCCCGGCACGGCCGGGGACGGCCAGGCGCCGGTCCTCGCCGTCGTCAGCGATCTGTTCTTCGTCGCGCGCATCCGGGAGACCGGCCGGCTCGCCGGCGTCCCGGTCGAGTTCGCGCGAACGCCCGAGCAGATCGAGGCCTCGCTGGCCCATCGGCCGCGCCTGGCGCTGGTCGACCTGACGGCGGGCTACGACTACGAGCGGCTCTTCGCGGCGCTCGGAGACGCGAGGCCGCCCGTGCTCGGGTTCACGACTCACGCGGCCGCGCGGCAGACGCAGCCCTGGCATGCGCGCTGCGACCGGGTCGTGACCAAGGAGACGCTCACGCAAGAGCTGCCGCGTCTCCTGAAGGAGGGAGTGACAGCATGAGCGCAGAGGATTACGTCCGCCAGCTCCAGGGCGAAAACCAGCGCCGTCTGAGCCGGCTGGCGCCTGACGACACCTTGAAGCCCGAGGTCCAGGGCAACCTGAACGTCCTGAACCTCTTGAAGGTGGCGCTCCGCAACGAGATCGAGGCCACCGAGATCGCCGCGCGCTGGCTCGTGACGACCGACGACGTGGATGTGAAGCTGGCGCTCGCTCGGCAGGTCGGCGACGAGGCCAAGCACTACCGGATGATCGCCGATCGGCTCCGCGCGCTCGGCTTCGATCCGCACTCGTTCGATCCGCTGGCGCCGGGCTACGGCCCGCTGTTCCAGTACCTCGACACGCTCAAGACCACCGTCGAGCGCGTGGCGGCAGGGCAGTTCACCCGCGAGGCGATCGCGGTCGTGAAGAACCGGCAGTTCATCGAGTTCTGCGAGCGCGCCGGCGACCGCGAGACGGCCGCGATGTACCGGGATGTGATCGAGCCGGACGAGCGTTACCACCACGAGCTTGGGCGCACGCTCCTGCTGCGGCTGGCGACGACGCCCGAGACGCAGGAGGCCGCGACGCGTGCGGCGCGTCGCACCCTCGAGCTGGCCGACGAGCTCCAGAAGAAGGCGCTCGCCACAGCCGGCATCCATCACGCGCCCGGCTGCTGACGTCGATGAGCGTCGATCGCGCGCTCGACGAGTTCAAGGGGCTGGTCAAGGGCGCCGACCTCGATCTGGGCGGCGCCGCGCTCGCGATCGCGCGGATCGAGTATCCCGATCTGGTCGCCGAGCACTCGCTGGCCAGGCTCGACGAGCTCGCCGCGCGGTCGTCAGCCTCCGCGATCGCCGACCGCCGCCGCGCGCTCGCGCGGCTGAGCGAGTTCCTGTTCAACGAAACGGGATTTCGCGGCAACGCGGACGACTACTACGATCCGCGCAACAGCTGTCTCAACGACGTCCTCGACCGGCAGCTCGGGATTCCGATCACGCTCTCGGTGCTCGTCATGGAAGTCGGGCGCCGGGTGGGCCTCGAGATCCTCGGCATCGGCTTGCCAGGACACTTCTGCGTCGGCTCGCGTGTCGACGACGAGCTGGTGCTGTTCGACCCGTTCAGCGGCGGACGGAGGCTCGAGCGCGCCGAGGCCGAAGCGCTCGCCTCGCGCGCCGTCGGCCGGCAGGTCGAGCTGACCGACGCGCACTTCGCGCCGGCGACGAAGGCGCAGATCGTCGTGCGGATGCTCAGGAATCTGCAGGGGATCTACGCCCGGCGCGAAGACTGGGCGAAGGCGCTCGCGGTCATCGACCGGCTCATGGTCGTCGAGGCGGACGCGCCGATGCACGTGCGCGACCGGGGCACCGTCCTGGTCAAGCTCGGCGACCTGCACCGGGGCGCCTCGGAGTGGGAGCGCTACCTCACGCGGTACCCGCAGGCCCGAGACGCCGCGGCGTTCAAGGAAGAGCTGCGGCGGGTTCGCCAGACCCTCGCCGAGCGCAACTGATCCCGCTCAGCCCCGATCCCGCTCGCCCCGTACGAGCAGCACGCGCGTCCGGCGCACGCTGAGCCCTTCGGCGCTCTCGTCGTTCAACCGCACGATCACGATGCGGGTCGGGTGTCGGCCCGTCACCAGAACTCGCTCGGCGGCGCCCGACCGCACGTACCAGGCGTGATCGCCCGGAGCGAGTCGAGCGCTCAAGACCAGCGCGACGGCGCCCGCGACCGGACGCCAGCGCACCCGGAGTGGCCCGATCAACGCCCCCAGCACGACCACGACGGCGGCGACGACCGCCCGCGTCGCGTTGTCCGCGGCCGGCAGCGCGATCTTCGCGACTCCCCATAGGACGAGCCAGGCGATGAGCGCGTCGAGCCAGCGCAGCAGACGCCCGATGGAAATCCAGCGCTCCACGGCTCGCGGCATCGGACGCAAAGGGCTCCGCATATTGCGGAGGTTAGCTCATCTGGCTGAGCTTGCCCTTGAGCACTTTGCCGGTCGGAGATTTGGGTAGCGCGTCGAGCACGACGAGCCGCCTCGGGTACTTGAAGGTGGCCAGCCGTTCGCGGCAGTGGGCGACGAGCTCGTCGGGGGTGGCTCTGCTGTCGGGGCGAAGCGCGACGAACGCCGCCACCTCTTCGCCGAGCTCGGGATGCGGCACGGCGAGCACGGCCGCCTCCGCGACCGCCGGGTGCGTCAGCAGGACGGCTTCGACCTCGGGCGGGAAGACCGAGTAGCCGCCGCGCAGGATCCGCTCTCGCTTCCGCCCGACGATCGTGACGAGCCCCTCGGCGCTGACAGTGGCCAGATCGCCGGTTCTGAACCAGCCGTCGACCAGGACCTCGCGGGTCTCGTCGGGCGCGTTCACGTAAGCGTCCATCGCCGACGGGCTCTTGATCCAGAGCTCGTCGTCGACGATGCGGATCTCGACCCCCGGTACCGGCCAGCCGATCGAGTCGGGCGACTCGGTCGGATCGGCCGCCTGATAGGAGATCGGACGGAACAGCTCCGTCATGCCGTAGCCGCGAACGATCCGGATGCCGGTGCGGCTGCGCCACCGCTCGGCCAGCTCCCACGGACACGGCGCGGCGCCGGAGACGGCGATTCGCACGGAGCCGAGGTCGGCGTCGGCCAGCTCGGGGGCGTCCAGCAACCGCCGGAACATCGTGGCGACGCCGGGAAACACGGTCACGCGATGGCGCCGAATCGCGTCGAGGACGCGGTCGGGCGCGAACCGATCGACCAGCGCGACGGTCGCGCCGACCAGCAGCGGAGCGAGCAGCGCGCCGTTGAGACCGAACGAGTGGGCGAGCGGCAAGGTCGCCAGGACCACGTCGGCTTGTGACAGCGCCATGACCGGCCCCGCCCACGATTCGATGGCGAGCTCGAGCGCTGTGTGCGAGAGCAGGGCGCCCTTCGGCCGGCCGGTGCTGCCGGACGTGTAGAGGATCAGCGCTCCGCCGTCCTCGGAGGGGCGGCCGGCCGCGGCGGACTCGAGCGCGTCGACGCACGTCTCGTCGAGGAGCAGGGCGGGTAGCAGATCGGCGAGGATGCCGCCGCGCTCGTCGTCCTTCAGGAGCTTGTCGAGCGGCGCCACGGTCGCGGCGATCTTCCAGCCCGCGAGGAGCGCTATGGCGAAGGCCCGGTGGTTGCCGATCGAGAGCGCGACGCAGTCGCCGGCCTTCACGCCGCGGGCGGTCAGAGCGTCGGCGAGCGCGCAGGCGCGGGTATCGAGCTCGGCGAACGTGAGCGCGCCGCCGTCCCAGACGAGCGCCGGTTTGTCCGGCACGCGGCGCGCGGTGGCTTCGAGGCGCCGGGCGAAGTTCTCCGCCACGGCGGGCTTCAGGAGGCGAAGAAGTCTTTGAGGTCGATCCGCCGCCAGACGTCCGGCGGCACGCGGTGGCGCGGCGTGTACGACGCGAGCGACGGCTTGGCCGTCGCGTCCACGCCCCACTTGGCGGTGTGGCCGTCGTCGCGCGCCGAGGGATCGAGATCGGAGCCGCGCGCGTTGGTGATGATCGTGATGTCGCGATCGGGCTGGCAGCGCGTGGCGATGGCCCAGTTGACCTGACGGTCGTCGAACACGTCCACGTCCTCGTCGACGACCACGACGCGCTTCATGTAAAGATCGGCACCGAGCGCCGCGAGGATCGCGTTCTTGCCCTGCCCGGGGATGCGCTGCTCGATCGAGACGAAGCACGTGAACGGTCCGGGCACGCGCACGGCCTTGACCGACGGGACCATCGCGCGCACGGCGCGGAAGAGATTGGCCTCCATCGGGATCGTCGACAGCAGCATGTGGTCGAGGTGGGCCACCGTGATGTCCTGGAAGATCGCGTCCCGGCGGTGGGTGATGGCCTTGACGTGGACGATCTCGCGCTGCCGCTCGCCGAGGCTATAGCCCGTGAACTCGCCGAACGGTCCTTCCGGCGTGCGCTCGCGGGGCAGGATCTCGCATTCGAGCACGAGCTCGGCGTGAGCCGGCACCAGGACGTCGCTGGTCCGGCACTTCACCAGCTCGAGCGGCTCGCCGAGCAGCCCGCCCATGATCCCGCGCTCGTCCTCGTCGATCGAGCCGATCGCAAGCGCGCCGAGGGCGATCGCCGGATGCACGCCGATCACGAGCGCCAGCGGCAGGGGCTCGTTGCGCGCCTCGGCGATCCGCTGGAACTCCCAGAGGTGCTTGCCGGTCGTGAGATGGATCGAGGTCGTGTCGCGGCTCTTGATCTGCAGCCGGTTGTAAGCGCAGTTCCAGATCTCGCGGGTCGGGTCCTTCGCGAACGAGATCGCGGCGGTGACGTAGGCGCCGGCGTCGCCCTCGTGATGAACGATCTGGGGCAGATCGTAGAGGTTGACCTGGCTACCCTCGAGCACCACTTCGTGCACCGGCCCACTCGGCACGATCTTCGGAGCCAGCGGCCTCTCCATCGCGCGCAGGTACGTCGCCTGAGTGGCCTCGGACGCCGTGTTCATGGCGGCGGCCAGACGCGGACGGCTCGCGTGCAGGTTGGTGAGGACGGGGAACTTGCTGCCCTTGACGTTCTCGAAGAGCAGGACCGGGCGGCGCTTGCCCTCGCGCTCGAGCTTGACGACGAGCGCGGTCATCTCGAATCGCGGGTCGACGGGCTTCGAGACGATCTCGAAGTCGCCGGGCTTGCGCCGCTTGACGAGATCGAGATAGGTGCGGAGGTCTTGCGCCATAGCCTGTTTAGGATACTGAATCAGGAGTCCGGCGTCGAGTACCCCTGACGGCAGACCAGGGCTTCGGACGACTACTGCTGAACTTCTACGACGTGCGGGAGCTCGACGATCGGAGCCGATGAAGTCCTTGTGTCCACCTTGCGCCCATCGGCCGTGAGGATGCCGTCTAGCGCGGAGATGGCCGTGCGGAGGTGCTTGGGACCGAGATGGGCATAGCGCTGCGTCATCGCCATCGTCTTGTGGCCCAGGATCTCTTGGACCTCGCGGATGCTGCGCCCGCTCTGCACGAGCCACGCCACGCGCACGATCCACGCGGTCCCAGGTGAGACCAAGGAGCTCGGAGCGGCGCATACCCGTGAACAGCGCGAGCTCCACCAGGTCGGCGAGCACCTTGTTCTGGCTGCGGCGGCACGCCTCAAGCAGCCGTACCGCTTCCTCGGGCTCTAACCAACGGAGTCGACCGGGCTCTCGATCGGTCCTGATCTTCGGAACCGTTGCCAACGCGCCCCACTCCTGAACCTGCCGGAGTACGTCCCGCAGGAACGCTCGCGGCCGGTTGAGCGTCCCAGGGCCAGCGGGCGCACGATCGCGTTGTCGCCCTTGCCGATCGTCCGCGTGGCCGTCAGCCGCCTGCCTTCCCACTCGGCGATGCGCGCGGCGCTGATCGCGGCGATCGGCGTGTCGGCCCCGAACTCGGCCTTGAGCGCCTTCCCGATGCGCTTGTAGTCCCGCTGCGTGTGCGCGCTCTTGCGCGCCTTGAGGTCGATCACTCGGTCAACCGCGGCGCCGAACGTCAGCGTCGGGACCGCGGGCTTCGGGTTCCTGAGCTCTTCGCGGAACTTGTCGAGCTCCTGCTGCGCTTCGGCGCGCGTGGCGAATTGCCGCCGAACGCGGTCAGACCGCCTCGCCCGTCGTAGGCGAGCTCCACGCGCCGCACGTCGAGCAGTGCTCCTCGCCCGTCTGCATGCGTCCACCGTATTCGCCGGGGCAGGCGTGCAGC
>Ga0209382_10004192_pt1 | contig 19413 bp, 14 predicted proteins | sample SoiMetdeltSBSDD5_FD_187599 | JGI IMG/M metagenome (GOLD analysis project Ga0209382, IMG submission 187599) | Bulk soil microbial communities from a Populus tree surrounding site in Tennessee, USA - Soil MetaG P. deltoides SBSDD5 (SPAdes) (version 2) | ecosystem: Environmental > Terrestrial >... | reverse complement strand
ACCCTTTCCGCTGGACTACCAGCTCCTTCGACAAGCTCCTGGCCAAGATCGACGCCGCCATCGCTGCTGATGCCCCGGCTCTCGCCGATGCCGCCTAAACCCTCAGGCACTTGCGAGGACGTGTACTTAGTGGCCGCGGCCACCTGGCTTTGCAGAACGCCTGATTCGACCCAGTCAGCGGACGTTTGTTCCAATATCGCTGCAGCCACCGAGTCGGCCAGAAGCTCCTGGCGCGCAGTGTCAAGTTTGTCTTTCAGGGCCAACTGAAGGATGGCGATGATCGTATCGAGCCGCGCAACCAGTTCGTCTCGATCTTGGTCACTCATCAACGACGATCCCTTTGCTCAGTTGCCCATTCCTCGTGCGCGCGCGGGATCCGGAGGCGGAGGCACCGGAACTGGGAGGCGGCTCGATCCCGAGATCGGCCAACGAGGCTAAGTGTCTTAGTCGCCCGCTCTGCTCCTGCAATATCCCGATGCGTCGCCACTTTTGCCAGAGCGCCGATACGGTGGGCTGGCTCAGGCCGCTGGCGTCCCCGACCTCCTTTTGGGTTCGAGTACCGTCAGACAACTCATAGGCCGTCATGTGTCTCGGATCAGTGAGCACATCACGCAAGACGGCGATCAGGTTGTCACGTGCGGCGAAACGAGTCCAGATGACTAACTGCTCCAACAAGGCCACCACGCGATCATCGTTCGGCATCGATCAGCCCCAAAGAGACGTCTACGTTGAGGCGGAGCCGTCCACGTCGTCCGCGTCCGACTTGGCCAGCGGGGTCGACAATCCGAGAGACGAAAGGCTCGCCAAGTGCTGTGCACGTCCTTTCGCCTTGATCGATTCAACGCAAATCCCAGCTGCTATCCACTCCCCCCAGAGGCGTGACACCGTAGCGGTACTCATCCCGGCGAGCCGAGCTACATCCCGCACTGACCGTTCACCATTACTCGACTCAAATGCAGCACGATGTTTCTCGGTCCGAAGAGATTCGTCAAGCAGAGGGCGCAGTGCCTGAAGGCCCAGAAGCCTCAACCACTTAGTCTGCTCTCGCAGCTCCGCAATCATGGCATCTTCGCTCGCCATCGCTACCTCCGCCGCTGATCATCCGATACGACCCTGGTGTTTCAAGGGACAGCACCACCTGGACACTATCACAAAGCTGGTAGCGTCGGGAATATGGCCGGCTGGACAACATTCCAGAAACACAGAACACAAGTTCACTTATGTTGAGTGGCACGGCGAGGCCTATGGCGTCCGGGGAGGGCACTGCATCACCCAGGTGCTGAGAGTGGAAGGTGTGTGGCTCGACCTTGCCTGAGACGGATGACGGGTACGCTGCATGGTCTAATCACACGGGCAGTTCACGGCGCGCGTCGGGGCTGTGCCTCGATTAGGCAGGGTGAGGTCGACAGACTTCAGACGTTGCCACGGGTCACGGTCGCGAGTAGGCGACCTAAGATGCACCGGAGCGGGGTCAGGCGGAGGTGGGGACGCCGACGAGCTTCAGCTCCTCGGCGCGGTGGCAGCTCACCGAGCGCCCGGGCAGGATCTCGCGCAGGGCCGGCGTCTCCGTCTTGCAAAGGTCAATGGCGTACGGGCAGCGCGGGTGGAAGTAGCAGCCGGCTGGTGGGTTCGAGGGGTCCGCGACCTCGCCGCGCAGGACGATCCGTTTCTCACCAGTGCCCTCGCCGCCGCTGGTGCCGTTGGTGCCCCGGAGCGCGCCAGCCCGACGGCGGAGCCGTGGGTTCGGGCGGGGCACCGCCGAGAGCAGCGCTTCGGTGTACGGGTGGAGCGGCTGGATGAACAGCTCCTCGGTGTCCGCCTCTTCCACCAGCTTGCCGACGTACATCACCGCGACGCGATCGCTGATGTGCTCCACCACGCTCAGATCGTGCGCCACGAACAGATAGGTCAGTCCGAGCTCTTGTTGGAGATCTTGCAAGAGGTTGAGGATCTGGGCCTGGATCGAGACGTCCAGCGCCGAGACCGGCTCGTCGCAGACCACGAGCTGGGGGTGGGGAGCTAACGCCCTGGCGATCCCGATCCGCTGGCGCTGACCGCCCGAGAAGCCGTGCGGGTAGCGGCTGACGTACTCGGGGCGCAGCCCGACGCGCCGCAGCAGCGAGGCGACCCGGTCCTGGAGCTCCGAGCCCTTCGCGATGCCGTTCACCAGCAACGGCTCGCCGATCACCTCCAGGAGCGTCATCCGCGGGTTGAGCGAAGCGTACGGGTCCTGGAAGATCATCTGCATGTTCGGGCGGATGCGGCGGAGCGTCACGTCCGGGAGTTTGGTGATGTCCACCCAGCCAAGGCGGCGATCCTGGAACAGCACCTCGCCGGAGGTCGGGTCGAACGCCCGCAGGATCATCCGGCTGGTGGTGGTCTTGCCGCAGCCGCTCTCCCCAACCAGCCCGAGCGTCTTCCCCTTCGGGATCGTGAAGCTGACGCCGTCGACGGCTCGGACGTGGCCGATGACCTTCTTGAAGAAGCCCTGCGTGATCGGGAACAGCTTGGCGAGGTCACGGACCTCCAGCAGGTTGCCGTCATCGGGCGGGCGGACACCCTCGGCCAGGGCGAGCGGGTTCTTCACTGCCACGGGTCGCCCGCCCGGTTGCAGAGCACCAGGTGCTCAGGGCCAACGTCCATGTAGACCGGCTCGTCGCAGACGCCGGGCTGGTACCGTGGGCAGCGCGGGTGGAAGGCGCAGCCGGCCGGGATTCGGTACGGGTCCGGCACCATCCCCTTGATCGAGGCCAGCCGCTCGTGCGACTTCTTCCCGAGCTTCGGGATCGAGCGCAGCAGCGCCCGGGTGTACGGGTGGCGCGGATCCTCGAAGATCTGCTCGACCGGGCCGTACTCGACGGGCTTGCCGAGGTACATCACCACCACGTCGTCCACCAGCTCGGCGACCACGCCGAGGTTGTGGGTGATGTACTGCATCGCCATGCCAAACTCGCTCTGAAGCTCCAGCAAGAGCTCCAGGATCTGGGCCTCGGTGGTCACGTCGAGCGCCGTCGTCGGCTCGTCGGCGATCAGCAGGCTCGGATGGCAGACCAGCGCCATCGCGATGATCGCGCGCTGCCGCTGACCGCCGCTCAACTGGTGAGCGTACCGATCGATCGTCTGGCTCGGGCGCGGCATGCCGACCAGCGTCAGCGTCTCGATCGCCCGGGCCCGAGCCTCGTCCTTGTTCAGCTTCAGGTGGAGCCTGATCCGCTCGATCATCTGGTGCCCCATCGTGTGGACGGGGCTCAGCGCCGCCATCGGCTCCTGGAAGATGTAGGCGATCTCTTTGCCCCTGATCGAGCGGATCTGCTCCCCCCGAGGGTCGAGCTTCGCCAGGTCCACCTGCGGGCCGTTTGGCGGGTAGTAGATGATCTCGCCGCCGACGATCTGGCCCGGTCGGGGGATGATCCGCAACACCGACTGAGCGGTCACGGTCTTGCCGCAGCCTGACTCGCCGACCACGCCGAGCGTTCGGCCTCGACGCAGGGTGTAGCTCACCCCGTCCACGGCGCGGACCGTGCCCTCGTCCAGCGGGAACTGGACGCGTAAGTCGCGCACTTCGAGCAGGAGGTCTGAGCGCGGCGGATCGTACACCACCGACTGGGACGAACGGAGTGAGGGCAGGGTCATGGCTACTTCCCGTACGGGTCGGCCGCGTCGCGCAGGCCATCCCCGAAGAAGTTGAACGCCATGATCGTGACGATCAGCGGGATCGCAGGCATCATCAGCCACGGCGAGAGCGAGACTGCCTGAATGTTTTGAGCGTCCTGGAGCAGCACGCCCCACGAGATCGCCGGCTCGCGCAGCCCGAGGCCGAGGAACGAGAGGGCGGTCTCGCCGAGGATGGTGCCCGGGATCGCCAGCGTCAGGCTGGCGATGATATGCGAGCTGAACGAGGGCAGCATATGGCGGAAGATGATCCGCGGCTGCCGCGAGCCGCACAGCCGGGCCGCCAGCACGAAGTCCTCCTCGCGCAGCGAGAGGAACCGGCCACGGACGACGCGGGCCAGCCCGGTCCAGCCGATCAGCGAGAGGATGATCGTGATCGCGAAGTAGGTGTACTCGATGGGCCACTTCGGCGGGATCGCCGCCGCCAGCGCCATCCAGAGGGGGATCTGGGGCATCGAGCGGATGAACTCGATGACGCGCTGAATAATGGTGTCGACGGTGCCGCCGTAGTAACCGGAGATGCCGCCGAGGGTGATGCCGAGCAGGAAGCTGAGCGAGACGCCGACGAGGCCGATCGAGAGCGAGAGGCGCGCGCCGTAGATGACCCGTGTGAAGACGTCACGCCCGAGGCGGTCCGTCCCGAACAGGAAGAGCGTATCGGGTGCGTCTGATCCGAGTCCGAACAGGTGGACGTCCATCGGGATCAGGCCCCAGAGCTTGTACTCGGAGCCGTGGACGAAGAACTGGACCGGATACCAGACGGAAGGATCCGGTACGTAGGTGATGCGTAAGGTGACCGGGTCGCGGCTGGACACGAGCGGGTTCACGCCCGGCCAGAAGGTGAAGTCGCCGTCCGGATCGAAATAGGTGATCTCGGTTGGCTGGACGTACCGAAACTGCGCGTGGATCTCCCCAGGGTCATACGGCGCGACGAACTCGGCGAACAGCGCGATGAGATAGAACAGGCCGAGGAGGAGCGCGCTGGCGACGGCGACGCGGTGCTTCCTGAAGCGCCACCAGACGAGCTGCCACTGCGAGGCAACTGTCAGGCGCTCATCTTCGACCTCGTCCTCGATCTCCGGCTGGCCGACCGGCGCAGCAGATGGGACGGCCAACGGGTCTTGCTGGGCAACTTCCGGCTGGCGGACGACGCTCTCGCTGCTCATCGTGAGTACCTGATGCGCGGGTCTAGCCAGGCGAGCAGGATGTCCGAGATCAGGATGCCGACGATCGTCAGACTGCCGATCAGCAGCACGAACGCACCTGCCAGGTACATGTCCTGGGACTGCAAGGCGGTCAGGAAGAGCGGGCCGGTCATCGGCAGTGACAGCACAATCGACACCAGCGTGGCGCTGGAGATCAGTTGCGGGAGGGCGAACCCGACCGCGCTGACGAACGGGTTCAGCGCCACGCGGACCGGGTACTCCCAGATCAGCGTCGACTCGGAGAGGCCGCCGGCCCGCGCCGAAGTGACGTACGGCTTGTGGATCTCGTCGAGCAGGTTGGCGCGCATCGTCCGCTGGAGCACCGCGACCTCGTCCCAGGCGAGGGTGAGAATGGGCAACCAGAGGTGGAACAGCAGGTCGGCGACCTTTTCCGGCGTCCAGGGCGCGTTTCGGAACTCGTCCGAGAAGAGGCCGGACAGGTCCCACCCGAAGTACGCGTAGGCGAACCACATGACGGCCAGCGCCATCGTGAAGTTCGGGATGCCGAGCCCGAGGAACCCCCAGGCGTTGATCAGGTTGTCGAGCCAGGAGTACTGGTGGGTGGCCGAGTAGACGCCGATCGGGATGGCCAGAATGTAGCCGATCAGGATCGTGGTGGCGGCCAGGAACATGGTCCAGCCGAGCCGGTGCCAGATCAGGTCGGCGACGGGCAGCTTCCACTCCATCGAGACGCCGAAGTCGCCTCGCAGGATGATCCCCGAGATCCACTTCCAGTACTGGACGTAGAGCGGCTGATCGAGGCCGTACGCCTCACGCAGGCGCTCGAGCTGCTCGGCCGCGATCCCCTCACCCTGCTGCGCCAGCAGCGCCGCGTAGCTGGTCAGGAAATCGCCGGGCGGCAACTGCATGATGACGAACGCCAGGATAGAAATGGCGAACAGGGTCGGGATCGCCAGGAGGACGCGGCGGATGATGTAGGTGAGCATGGGGCAGGGAAGGGGTTACTTCTTGAAGAAGAACTGGGCCGGGTTGATCAGCCCGTAGTCGCGCAGGGTGTCGTCGTTGATGTAGCCCGGGAGCACGTTCCGGAAGTTGGTCTTCGCGATCCAGGGGGTGGCCGCCTCGCCGACGACGCCGACCGCCATCGGGGCCTCCTTGTGGATCTTGATGAGATCCATGAAGAGGGCGTGCCCCTTCGCCTCATCGGGCTCGGTCCGCGTCTTGTCCCAGAGCTCCCAGATCTTGCGTATGACGTGGTCCTGCGGCGGCTCCTCCTTCTTCCACGGCTGATTCTCGAACCAGTGGCCGTAGGTGGGCGCCCACGGACCGTCATTGATGGTCCCGAGCCAGCGGCCAGGGTCGGCCTTGTTGGCCGATGCCCGGTCCCAGCCCCAGAAGCCGACCTCCATGTCGCCTGCCCGGACGTGCTCGGTGTAGAGCGCCCGGTCCACCGCCTTGACTGAGGTGTTGATGCCGATCGCCGTCCAGGCCCGGCGGACCATCTCGTGCATGTCGTTGGTGGCGGCGCCCGGCGCCGTCGAGTGCTCGATCGTCAGCGTGAGCGGCTGGCCGTCCGGCCGGAGCCGGATGCCGTCCGCGCCCTTCTTCAGGCCGAGGCCGTCTAGCAGGTCGTTCGCCTTCTTGACATCGTACTCGGTCCAGCGGGACTCCATCTCCTTGTCGTACTCTGGCGATCCCGGGACCGGCGAGTACTGGCGCGGCTTCAGGAGCCCGTTGAAGACGACCTCGGAGATCTCCTTGCGGTTGATCGCGACGTTCAGCGCCTCGCGGAACTGCGGCTTCGCGAACAGGTCCCGCAGGACCGGGTCCGGGGTGTTCTGGTTCGGGAAGTACGACTCGGTGCTGGCCGAGCGCCACTGGATCACCCGGTAGCCGCCCTTGCTCTCGTTCTCCTTGAAGAACGTGAAGTTGCCGGGCTCGACGTGGCGATTCTGGAGGTCGATCTTGCCCTGGGCGATCCAGAGGTTGAAGACTTCGGTGTTCTCGAAGAAGGAGTGCTCGACAGCGTCAATGTACGGGAGCTGGTTCCCCTCGGTGTCGACCTGCCAGTAGTAGGGGTTGCGCTCCATCCGGAGCGGGTCGTCCGGCAGCACCTTGGTCATCATCCAGGCGTTCAGCGTCGGCAGGTCCTTGTTCAGCAGGTAGCTGCCGATCGGGCCGGTCATGTCGCCGCCCTTGCCCCACATGTCGACCCAGCTCTGGAGCTTCTTCTCCTGGGCCATCTTGTCCAGGGCTTCCTTGCCGCCGTTGGCGTACTTGGGCAGGAACTGCTTCAGGTAGTGGGCCGGCGAGATGTAGCCGGTGAAGACCTCGTTCTGGTGGCCCATGTTGCCGCCGCTCTTGGCGATCCCGATCGGCAGCAACGGGTTCGAGGTTGGGTACTTGACCTTCCAGGTGTACTTGTCGACGACGGTGAGGACGGCCGGCTTCCACTCGTTGCCGACGCGCTGGCGATCGAGGAACGGGTGGGCCGTGGCCGGCACCAGATCCTTATTCCCGATGATGTCTTCCCAGTAGAACTTGACGTCGTCCGTGGTGACCTCGACGCCGTCCGACCACTTGACGCCGCGCCGCAGGTGATAGGTGAACTCGGAAGCGTCGGCGGACTGCTCCCACTTCTCGACGACGTTCGGAATGACCTTGAGGGTGTTCGGGTCCGGGGCGTCCCACTCGATCAGCCGCTCCTCCATCAGCTTGCCGACGGCCAGGCGATCGGCGAGGCCGCGGAAGCCACGCCGCCATACGCCGCCGTACTGGCCGACTTCCTCGAGCGGCTTGAGCACGCGGGGGGTGCCCGGCAGGCGCTGCTCGACGGGCGGCAGCTTGCCGGCCTTGACCAGCTCGGCGAGGGCCGGGGCCTCCTTGTACTTGCCAGCGGGGGCAGCCGGGGCCGCCGCGGCGGCGGGCTTCGCGGCCTCGGTCGGCTTGGCGGCTGCCGCTGGGGCGGCGGTCGGAGCGGCGCCGGACACCGTCAGCGGCGCCTGGGTCGGGGCAGCGGCGGCGGGCTTTGCGGCCTCAGCCGGCGCGGCGGTCGGCTGCGATGCCGTTCGCGGCGCCTGTGGCGCGCAGGCCACGAATACTCCCCCCGCCGCGCTCATGGCGGTGAGCTCGAGGAAACGTCGACGGTTCACTCGCGAGGACATCCTGCACCCCCTCGTGCTCTGTGACTGATCGCTCCACATTCGGCTCGAGTCGAACGAGCATGCCCAACAATGGGACGCACACTGCACGAAGTCTACCGAGGTTTGGCGCAAATGGCCCGTCTGGGGCGTTCGCCACGTACAGTAGACTTCGGGACGAGACTACAGTATCAAATCGCCGACTGCAAGCGTTTTCCGTGATCAGTCTGGGGAATACCGTATGGCCGAATCACCGCGCCCGCCCGCCTTCACCGGCCTGGTCGTCCACCGGGATCTGGACGTCGGCTTCTCGCTGCTGTTGCCGGACGGCTGGCAACGTCTCGACCTTCCGGAGGACGGTGGGACACTGTATACGCCCGATCCGGACGATCCGACGACGGGCCTGGAGGTGAGCGGACACGATCTGGGCACCGAGGTTCAGGCGCGCGACCTCCCGTCGATTCGGCGTGGCTTCTTGAACGGCCTGCGCCAGTTGCCCGGCTGCAAGATCGAGCAGCAAGAGGACACGGCGATCGGCGAGCTGCTGACGCTGGAGGCGCGGCTGACCTATCGGGACGGCGATTCGACGCGGAAGCGCTGGGTGCGCTTGCTGTACCAGGGCCAGACGCAGCTCAGGCTGCTCGCCGAGGGCTCGTCCGTCGAGCGGTTCGCGTACTGGGAGCCGATGTTCTTCACGGCGTTCCGGACGGTGAAGTTCGGGGACTGGGCAGCCGAGGCGGTCGGCGTGGAGTGGCCCGAGACCTGGGACCAGGACGACATGAGCGAGCCACCCGCCAGGTAGTCTCTGCCCAATCGTGTCTTGCTAGAGGCGCTTCAACAACTCGTCATACTCGGCGTGCGAGCCGATCCAGAACCAATACACATGATCCGCATCTCTCAGGCCCAGAGCACGGTAGCCAATGCCGATGCGGACCGAGTACACCGGCTGCGTCTGACTGATGCGTTTGAACTGGAGGCTCGGATGTTGGGGGTTCGACCGCGTCCCCGTCGGCGATGCCCTGCCGCGCCATCGCGGCCAGCCGAGCCCACTGCTCATCGGTGGTGGCCTCGAAGCGAACCGTCCACGCCTGCTCATCTTCAAGCTCGGCCAGAATACGCGCCGCTATGGCATCCTGCGCGTCAGCCGGAAGTCGCTCAATTTCGGCGATTGCACGCTGCAGCAGCTCGGTCATGGCCGACATCCCTCACGTGGCGGAGATGTATAGGTTTCAGGCATCCCTTGCCCCATTATCCTATACGGATCGGCCGACGGAGGTGACAATGGCACGCTACACGGTCCTGCTCTACCACGACGAGGCGCCATCCCCGTTCCGGCGACGGCCTGAGAGGAGCAGCGATTCGTGAGTGATCCAGGCGCCAGCGGTCCGCGGGTGGTTGCGATCGGGGCGGCGGCGCACATCTTCGGGTCGCACATGCGGGGGCTGGCGGCGGTGGATGCCCGGGTCGTTGGGGTCCAGGACGTCGACCAGGAGCGGCTGCGGCCGGTCGCCGAGCGGCTCGGGTGTCCGGCCTTTGCAGATCTCGGGGCGCTGCTCCAGACCGAGGCCGACCTTGCCGTCATCACGGCGCCGCACCCGTTCCACGCCGACCTCTCGATCCAGTGCCTGCGAGCCGGGCTGGACGTCCTGGTGGAGAAGCCGATCGCCGTCGAGGTCGCGGAGGCCGACCGGATGGTCGAGGCGGCCGACCAGCTCGGGCGGACCCTGGCCGTCTGCTTCCAACACCGGCTCCGTCCGGAGGTCCAGGCCGCTCGACGGCTGGTCCAGGAAGGAGCAGTCGGCGAGGTTCAGCGCGTGGACTTGCTGGCGACCTGGCCGCGCCGGGCCGGCTACTTCACGAGCGCGCCCTGGCGCGGATCGTGGCGCGGCGAGGGCGGCGGCGTCCTGATCAACCAGGGTCAGCACGACCTGGACGTGCTCTGTTACGTGGCCGGCCAGCCGAATCGGATCGTCTCCTGGCAGCGCACGCAGTTGCATGCGATCGAGACGGAGGACACCGTCTCGGCGATGGTCGAGTGGCCGTCTGGCGCGGTCGGCTTCATCCACATCTCGACGGCCGAGTCAGACGAGGAGCAGCGGCTGGAGCTAACCGGGACCGGCGGGCGGCTTCGCCTGACGAAGGGGCGGCTGGAGCTGATCCGGAACGACGTGGACGTTCGGGACTACGCGGTCAGCCCCGGCAACCCGTACGAGGCGCCGCCAACCCTCGATCCGGAGATCGTGACCGGCGAGGAGGTCAGCCACCCGGCGATATACCGCGACCTGGTAGCAGCGCGGACGGCCGGCCGCGAACCGGTGGCGCCTGGGCACTCGGCGCTGCTGACGCTGGAGCTGACGAACGCGCTGACGTACTCGGCGCGGACGGGTCAGGAGGTCCGGTTGCCGCTCGACCGGGCGGCGTACGGCAAGCTGCTGCGGTCGCTGCGCGGCGAGGTGTGACCAGGATCACAACCTGAGGGCCGCTATCTAGAGTATCCTGGTCAGCAGGCCTGGCAGGCCCCTCCTCTTTCTGGTATCGATTCGGCTCCGATGAAGGAACGCTGCTCGATGATCGAGGCGACGAAACGGCGCGGTCAGCTCGTCAAGAAGTACGCCGTCGTGTTCGTCGTGCTGGTGGGCGGCGCGCTGCTCACCAGCGGTCTGGTCGAGCTGTACTTCTCGTACCGCGAGAGCTCGGCGGCGCTGGCGCAGATCCAGCAGGAGAAGGCGAACGGCGCGGCATCCAGGATCGAGCTATTCCTGGCGGACGTCGAGCGGCAGATCACGGCCGTGGCCCAGACGCCGATCCTGCCCGGGTCGTCGGTGATGGAGGAGCGCCGCAACGAGTACGTGCGACTGCTCCGCCGGGCGCCGGCGATCACCGAGGCGGCGTACCTGAGCCCGACGGGCCGCGAGCAGCTTCGGGTGTCGCGGCTGGCGATGAACGTCATCGGGAGCGACGCCGACTACTCGAACGATCCCCGTTTCCTCGAAGCGAAAGGCGGCAAGACCTACTTCGGCCCGGTCTACTTCCGGAACGAGTCCGAGCCGTACATGACGATGGCGGTTCGGGCGGGCGGCCCGGACGGCGGCGTCCTGACCTCTGAAGTGAACCTCAAGCTGATCTGGGACGTGGTCTCGCAGATCAGGATCGGGCGGGCCGGCTACGCCTACGTGGTAGACGGGAACGGCACGCTGGTCGCCCACCCGGACATCAGCCTGGTGCTGCAGAAGACGGACCTCTCGTCGCTCGAACAGGTCCAGATGGCGGCGCCACGCGGACCCCGTCCGCCCGGCGAGAGCGACCGGACGCTGATCGCGCGGAGCCTCAAGGGCGAGCAGGTGCTGAGCGCCTACGAGCGCGTCGATCCGCTCGGCTGGGCGGTGCTGGTGGAGCAGCCGCTGGACGAGGCGTTCGCGCCGCTCTACGCCTCGATGCTGCGGACGGTCGCGCTGCTGCTGTTGGGCCTGGCGATCTCGGTCGTGGCGAGCCTGGTGCTGGCTCGGCGGATGGTCACGCCGATCAGGGCGCTCCAGACCGGGGCCGAGCGGATCGGCGCGGGCGAGCTGAACCACCAGATCGAGGTGAAGACCGGCGACGAGCTGGAGACACTGGGCGAATCGTTCAACACGATGACGACCCGCCTCAGAGAGTCGTACGAGGGGCTGGAGCAGAAGGTCGAGAAGCGGACGCGCGACCTGGCGGAGTCGCTGGAGCAGCAGACGGCGACGGCTGAGATCCTGCGGACCATCGCCTCCTCGCCAACTGACGTGCAGCCGGTCCTGGACGCCGTTGCCGAGCGCGCCGCCCGCCTCTGCGACACCTACTTCGCCATGGTGAGGCTTGTCGAGGGCGATGTCTTACGCCACGTCGCGTGTCACCCGCGTCCGGGTGACGCCGCCTGGGAGGAGCTTCCCTCGACATTCACCCAGCGGATTCTTCAGTCGATCCCGCTGGAGGGGACGTTTGCCGGTCGGGCAGTCAGCGAGCGCAGGACTATCCACATCCACGACGCGGCAGCGGTGTCTGAAGTCGAGTATCCCTTCGGACGGGCAAATCAGCGTGTGAACAACAACCGCACGGTCGTCGCCACGCCGCTGGTCCGTGAGGGCGTCGCGATCGGGGCGATCATCCTGCGGCGGATGGAAGTCAGGCCGTTCACTGAAAAGCAGATCGCGCTGCTGGAGACGTTCGCGGACCAGGCGGTGATCGCGATCGAGAACGTCCGGCTGTTCCAGGAATTGCAGGCGACGAACCGCCAGCTCGAAGTGGCATCCCAGCACAAGAGCGAGTTCCTGGCGAACATGTCCCACGAGCTGCGGACGCCGCTCAACGCGATCATCGGGTTCTCCGAGGTGCTGATCGAGCGGATGTTCGGCGAGCTGAACGAGCGCCAGGACGACTACCTCAGAGACATCCTGACCTCGGGGCGGCATCTGCTCTCCCTCATCAACGACATCCTGGACCTGGCGAAGGTCGAAGCCGGCCACATGGAACTGGAGCCGGGGCGGTTCTCGCTGCCGGAGGCGCTCGAGAACGGCCTGACGATGGTCAAGGAACGAGCCAGCAACCACGGCATCGCCCTCCAGCTGGAGATCGATCCGGCCCTGGACGTGATCGAGGCCGACGAGCGCAAGGTGAAGCAGGTGGTGTTCAACTTACTCTCGAACGCCGTCAAGTTCACACCAGACGGCGGCGAGATCTCGGTGACGGCCAGCATCGGCCCGGGCGGGGTCGAAGACGGTGTCTGCATCGCGGTGCGGGATACGGGCATCGGGATCGCGCGGGAGGAGCAGGCGCTGGTGTTCGAGGAGTTCCGCCAGGCCGGCCTGGCATCCAGCCAGAAGCACGAGGGGACGGGGCTGGGGCTGGCGCTCAGCAAGCGGTTCGTAGAGCTGCACGGCGGACGGATCTGGGTGGAGAGCGAGGTGGGGGTCGGCAGCACGTTCTCGTTCACGCTGCCGAACGCCGGAGCAGCCCTCACCCCCCGGCCCCCTCTCCCGTGCGCGGGAGAGGGGGAGACGAACGGACTTCTCCCCTCTCCCGCGCACGGGAGAGGGGTTGGGGGTGAGGGCTACCCCGGGCTGCGGGGGTTGGGGGCTGAGGGCCTTCCCGGTGGTGCAGGCTCCTCGACGATCCTGGTGATCGAGGACGATCCGTCGTCCGTCGCGCTGCTGACGCTGCATCTTCAGGGAGCCGGGTTCGCCGTCGCCGTGGCTCGGGACGGCGCCGAGGGGCTGGAGCTGGCCCGCCAGCTTCGCCCGGCCGGGATCGTCCTGGACCTGCTGCTGCCGAAGGTGGACGGCTGGGACGTGCTGGCCCGCGCCAAGGCCGACCCGTTGCTGCGCGAGATCCCCATCGTCGTCATCTCGATGGTGGACGAGCGCGGACGCGGCTTCGCGCTGGGGGCGACCGATTACCTGCTCAAGCCGATCGACGCGGCGACGCTGCTCGGGACGCTGCGGCGGGTGATCCGCGCGATCGGCGGCTCGGGCGCGGATCCGGTCACCGTGCTGGCCGTGGACGACGACCCGATGGCGATCGAGCTGCTGCGGGCATCGCTGGAGCCGGCCGGCTACACGGTCTTGACGGCCGGCAACGGCGCCGAAGGGCTGGAGCTGGCACGACTGGCGCAGCCGGACCTGGTCATCCTGGACCTGATGATGCCGGAGATGGACGGGTTCGCGGTGGTGGCAGCGTTGCGGGACGACGCTCGCACGGCTACGATCCCAATTGTCGTGCTGACGTCGAAGACGATGACGGCGGATGAGAAGACCGTGTTGAACGGGCGAATCAGCCACCTGGCCCGCAAAGGGGATTTCAACCGGACCGAGTTCCTGGCCCTCGTGCGTGGGCTCTGCCCGGCCGTGGCCTGAGGCCGAATACGATGACGGATGCCGCGTTGATCCTGATCGTCGAGGACAACGAGAAGAACATGAAGCTGGCGCGCGACGTGCTCCAGTTCAACGGCTTCCGGACGCTCGAGGCCGTGACCGCCGAGCAGGGGCTCAGCCTGGCCGCCGAGCACCGCCCGGACCTGATCCTGATGGACATCCAGCTGCCGGGGATGGACGGGGTCACCGCGCTCAGGCGGCTGCGCGACGATCCGGCCACCGCCGAGATCAAGATTATCGCGCTGACGGCGTTCGCGATGAAGGACGACCGCGATCGGTTCGTCAGCGCTGGATTCGACGGGTACGTCTCGAAGCCGATCAGCATTCGGGAGCTTCCGTCTCAGATTCGGCAGCACCTCGGGCAGGCGTGATGCAGCAGACATCGCCCACCGCCTCAGCCGGTGCCGCGCCGCCCGCTGCCGGCCGGCAGCCCCGGATCCTGGTGGTGGACGACACGCCCCAGAACGTGCGGCTGCTCGAAGCGATCCTGATCCCGCGCGGGTACGCCGTGGCGACTGCATCCTCCGGTCAGCAGGCGCTCGACCGGGTCGCCGAGCAGCTACCGGACATCGTCCTGCTGGACATCATGATGCCGGGGATGGACGGCCACGAGGTCTGCCGGCGGCTCCGCACCGACCCGACGACGGCGTTGCTGCCGGTCGTGATGGTGACGGCGAGCGGCGACCAGAACAAGGTGAAGGCGCTGGAATCCGGCGCGGACGACTTCATCCCGAAGCCGGTCAACCAGACGGAGCTACTGGCGCGGGTCAGGTCGTTGCTGCGGATCAAGGCGTACCACGACACGATCCAGCAGCAGGCCGCCGAGCTGGCGGAGTGGAACCGGACGCTGGAGCAGCGGGTGCAGGAGCAGCTCGCGCGGCTGGAGCGCGCCGATCGGCTGAAGCAGTTCCTGCCGACCCAGGTCGCCGAGCAGATCGTCTCGACGGGCAACGACTCGCTGCTGGAGAGCCATCGCCGCTACATCGCCGTCGTGTTCTGCGACCTGCGCGGGTTCACGGCGCTCTCCGAGACGGCCGAACCGGAGGAGGTGATGAGCATCCTCCAGGAGTTCCACGCGGCGATGGGCGCGCTGATCTCTCAGCACGGGGGGACCGTCGAGCACTTCGCCGGCGACGGGCTGATGGTCTTCTTCAACGATCCCCAGGACTGTCCTGAACCGGAGGCGCAGGCGGTTCGGCTGGCGGTGGCGATGCGCAATCGGATGCTGGTCGTCTCCGAAAGCTGGCGTCAGCGTGATTACGAGTTCGGCTTCGGGGTGGGTGTGGCAGCGGGCTACGCGACGCTCGGCTGCATCGGCTTCGAGGGGCGGTTCCACTACGGCGCGATCGGCAGCACCGTCAACCTGGCGGCCCGCCTCTGCGACGCGGCGAGAGACGGCCAGGTGCTGCTGAACGCGCGGGCGCGGGCGGCGCTGGGCGACCTGGTGGAGGTGGAGCCGCTGCCGGAGCTGACGCTCAAGGGGTTCTCGCGGCCGGTCCGGGCGTTCAGCGTCCTGAGCATCGAGTAGCGGCGGGGCCCAGGCCCCGCCTTCAGTCTACCGTCTCGGCTTCGGCCTACCGAATCGGGGACGCCAGCCGCAGCGAGAGCGATCTCGACCGATCGCGGTCTTCCCGGGCCACCCGCAGCAGGTAGCCGCCGCGCTCGAGACCGCGCGTGTTGAGTGTCGGCCGCCCGCGCACCGCCTCACTCTGACGGATCACGTTGCCGTCGAGGTCAAGCAGCTCCACCGTCACGGGCAACGCGGGCGGCTCGAACACGATCGTGTCGCCGTCGCCACGCTCCACGCCGACGTTGACGAAGTAGTGGTGCTCGAGCTCCTTCAGCTTCAGCGGCGGCGGATCGCCCCACCACTTCGGGAAGATCTCCAGCTCCTCCTGCCACGGACCGGGAATGGCGTCTTTGTCCACCCGCAGCTTGAAGCTCATCGTGTAGCGCGTCGCCGATGGGCCGGTCACCATCAGGTAGCAGGTGGTGTTCGCCGGCGGCAGCACCGTCGCGCTCCGAACGTTGGCCCAGCTTTGGAGTACCCGGTCATCGTCGTCATACAGCGTCACCGTCACCGGACGGTCCGTTTGCGAGATCGTGACCGTCGGGATGCGGAAGACGCTGACCTGGCCGACGTCGAACTGGTAGTAGTCGGGATTGACCACGCGCCCGCCCGTCAGGAAGTCGCGGGTGGTGTGGAGCGTCGCGTCGAAGATGCCCGGCCCCCACTCCCGCCGAAGGGACGGTACGAGCGGGCCCTTGCTCGGCTCGAAGCGCATCAACGTCGCCGTCGCGAACGAGTCGTTCGGCTCGAAGGCGTCCCTCGGCAGCGAGGCCGGCCGGACCCGGACCTGGAGCCGGTACGCTGTGGCGCCGGATCCAGAAATACGGAGCCGATACGTCCCCGGCGCAATCAGGCCCCGCAGCGTCATCGTTCCCGTGGACGGCACGGGCGTCAGCACCATGTCGTCGTCGGCACGGCTCTCCGGGTCGTCGGGGACCAGCTCCAGGCCGATGCTGCTGAGCCGCTGGTACCACTCGACCAGGATGGTGACGTTCGAGAAGTCCTGGAGCGTGAACTTCCACCAGTCCGCGTCGCTGCCGGTCGACCGCGTCGCGATCCCGCTGATGCCTGGCATCAGGACGCCGCCCGGCCCGACCTGCAACGGCGCCGCCGTCGCGGCCGTGTTGTTCGGCTCCGCCAGCTCCGGCGGGAGCGCCCGGTGCATTGTCTCGAACACGGCCGCGTACGCATCCAGTCCCTTGTTGACGCGGCCGGTACCCGGCCAGCCGGTGTTCGCCAGGATCTGACGGATCGCGATCGTGTTCAGGGAATCGTCGACTGCCCGCATCATCGCCGCGACGCCCGCCACGATCGGCGAGGCGATCGACGTCCCCGACCGCTTCGACCCGAACGGGTTGTCCTGATCCGGGGCGACGGGGACGTCGACGCCGGGTGCCCAGAGGGTGACCGACGACCCGTAGTTCGAGAAGCCGGCCGCCTGGTCGTTGGCGTCGAGCGCGCCGACGGTGATCACGCCCGGCGTCCTCGTCGCGGGACGGACGTTGTGGTCCGGCAGCTCCTCGCCGTCGTTGCCAGCGGCGGCGACCAGGACCACGCCGTTGTCCGCTGCCCACTGGAACGCTTTGTCCCACGAGCTGGTCGGGAAGAACAGCTCCCACCACTCGATCGAGAAGCTCATGTTGAGGACGTCGAGGCCCCAGGCTGCGCAGTAGTTCAGACAGGTGGAGATCTGTGAGAGCGAGAGGTCCGTCTTGAAGAAGGCCGGCAGGGCGACCGTGCCGCCGGCCCCGGCCGCGCCTGCCGCGTTGCCGACGGCCGCCACGGCGGCGCTGGCCACGCCGTTGCCATGCCAGGGGCAGGAGCTGTCGCCGCACTTGTTCGGGTTCGACCCGCCGGCCGATTGAGCGTCGTCCTCCAGGTTGATCTGCACATGTCCGAAGCCGAAGTCAGACGACTGCCCGGCTACGGCGTTGGGCTTGCCGGTGGCGTCCAGCCAGAAGCCGCCGTCCAGGATCGCGATCCAGACCGGCGTCGAGAGCGAGGTCATGGCGCGCCTCGACTCGACGAGCTGCCACGCCTGGACGATCCGGGACTTGCCGGCGAACGCCGCGAACTGGAAGGCGTCCTGCACCTCGTCTTCCTTGTCCTTGCCTTCCGGCGCTGTCCTCAGGGGGAGCTCCGCGGTCTGGCCGACGACGTTCAGGCCGATCCCCCGGCCCTCGGCGGCGTAACGGCCGGCGATACTGGCGACGGCCGCGGCTGCTGACGAGGTCACGGTCACGTTGCCCCGGACGCCGGCGTGCCGCGCCACCAGCTCCTCGAGCTGCGTCGTCGCCCGACTCACGCGCGGCGGTGTCGAGAAACGCAGGCGGACCGGCAGGGGCATCTCGTCGGCGCGGGATGACCTGCGCAGTCCCAGCCCGCGCGGCGGCGGCGGTACGCGCGCGGGCGGCACGATTGTCGCCCGGTAGCGCCGCACCAGCTCCTGGACGAGATCGGCGTCCTCGTCGTCTACCAGGACTTCGTTGGCGACGAACAGCCGGGCATGCTGGCCCTCGGCCCCCATTGCCGCGAGCGGTGCCGATCGCCCTCGTGCCTGCCAGTCCACCCAGCGAGCGAGGACGGACTCGTCGTCCACGTGGACGCGGACGGTCCTGCGAGAAGCAGCCCTGGCCATCTCCGTACCTCCTTGAGCGGGCGCGTTCGAAGCAGGCGAGCAGACGAGCAGGCAGCAGACGAGCTCAGAGCGGTTTCTCCGAACTCGTCTGCTCTCAACTGAGCCCGGCGAGGATCTCGTCTTTGAAGGCGAAGAGGGCCGGCAGCCCACCGGTATGGATGAAGACGACGACGTCATCCTGGCCGAGCAGACCCTGGCGAGCGTGGTCGATCAGGCCGGCCATCGCCTTGCCAGTGTAGACGGGGTCGAGCAGCAGGCCCTCGGTGCGGGCGGCGAGCTTGATGGCAGCGAGCGCCTCGGGAGTGGGCACGCCGTACGCCTCGCCGACGTACTGATCGTTGCTCTCGACGTCGGACTCGTCGAGCGGGACGTCCCAGCCGAGGGCGCGGGCGGCGTCTCTTGCGCCGGCGATGGCGCCAGACACGCGGTCCTCGCCGCGACGCTGGGAGATCGCGATCGTCCGGAACGATTGGCCGAGCAGCTTCCGGCCGATCACCAGGCCGGCGTGGCCCTTGTTCCCTGAGGTCATGTAGAGGTGGCTCGCCTGGACGCCAAGCGCGGCGGTCTGCTCGACGATCTCGATGGTGCAGAGCAGGTACGCCAGCGCGGATCCGAGGGCGAACGCCCCGGCGTGGTTCATGACGTACGGGCGCTTGCCGAGGCTGCGCTGCTCCTCGGCGACGTCGCGGAGGGTCTGGTCCATGACGGCCGGGTCTTCGGTCTCGAGCCAGCGGACGTCAGCGCCCAGGATCCGGTCGATCAGGGGGTTGCCCTGCCAGTCCCAGTCGCGGTCGGTGCGGAGGACGAGGATCGTCTCCATGCCGAGGATGTTGGCGGCGGCGGTGGTCTGGCGGGCGGAGTTGGACTGGGCTTCGAGGCCGGCGATGAATACCTCGGTGCCCATCTCGACGGCCTCGGCCATCCGGAACTCGAGGTTGCGGGTCTTGTTGCCGCCGAACGCCAGGCCGGTCAGGTCGTCGCGCTTGATCAGGAGCCGGCCGATCCCCAGCTCCTTCGCGAGACGAGGGGCCTCCTGGAGCGGAGTGGGCGTGAGGGCGAGCGGGACGCGCGGAACTCTGGCGATGCGGCGGCGGATCTCGTCGGCAGAGACGGGGCCGGCTAGCGGCTCAAGCGTGATCGTCATCGTTTCTCCTTTTTCATCCGAGCCGACGGAAGCCACGCTACGCCCCATCGAATTCCCGACCCCTTCGGCAGGCTCAGGCTAAGTACCGCTCCCCAGAAGTCGGTGATGGGTTGACGGAAGTGAGGTTGATGGCCGTATCGTGATGGGATCTCTGGTGAGGGACCGTCATGTCTGGACCACGCAGCCGCC
>Ga0209382_10004191_pt1 | contig 19416 bp, 18 predicted proteins | sample SoiMetdeltSBSDD5_FD_187599 | JGI IMG/M metagenome (GOLD analysis project Ga0209382, IMG submission 187599) | Bulk soil microbial communities from a Populus tree surrounding site in Tennessee, USA - Soil MetaG P. deltoides SBSDD5 (SPAdes) (version 2) | ecosystem: Environmental > Terrestrial >... | reverse complement strand
TGACCGTCGTGCTCGGCACGGACACCGCGCGCTCCGGCGCGGTCGATGCCCATGCGCGCGCGCTGAACGGCCAGCCCGCGGTCTTCGAGTATGACCGGCGGTCGCGGTCCTACCTGGCGCACGTCCAGCCGCTGTCCGACGCGGACGGGGTCATCGTGGGGACGATCGGCCTGGCGATCGACGTCACCGAGCGCAAGCAGGCGGAGCAGGCGTTGGCGCGCCGCGAGCAGCAGCTGGCCGATGCGCAGCGGCTGGCCCAGGTCGGGAGCTGGGAGTTTGACTTCGCCACCAACCGGCTGAGCTGGTCGGAGGAGGAGTATCGCATTTTCGGCCTGAGGCCTGAGCTCGGCCCGCCGTCGAGGGAGACCATTCTCGCGCGCATCCACCCCGACGACCGGGAGCGGTCAGTGGTGGTGTGGGAGACTGCCATCCGCACCGGCGAGCCGTACGCGTGGGATTACCGTATCGTGCGCCCGGATGGCGAGATCCGGGTCATCCATGGCCGGGGTGCCGCGGAACGGGATGCGACCGGCCGGGCCGTGCGAATTCTGGGCACCTCCCAGGATGTCACCGAGCTGCGACGTGCCGTCGAGGCCGTCCGCTCGACGCAGCAGATGCTGGAGCATCTCCTGGATAGCTTCCCGAACGGCGCGATCAGCGTCCTTGACGCGGATCTCCGTTACGTCATGGCCGCCGGCCGAGTCCTTAAGGAGATGGGTCTGACACCCGAGCACATGATTGGCAAGACGCACGCCGAACTGTACCCGCCGGAGGTGGTAGCGGCGGTGGAGGCGCCGTTCCGCCGCGCCCTGGAGGGCGAAACGGTCACAGCTGATGTACCGCTCGGCGATCTCACCTACACCTTGAGCGCCGCGCCGCTCGACCGCGTGGATGGTGCCATCCGAACGATCGTCGTGGTCGCGCAGGACATCACCGAGCGGGTGCGCGCCGAGCGTGCGCTGGCGCGTCGCGAGGCGCAGCTCGCCGAGGCGCAGCGCCTGGCCCATCTCGGGAGCTGGGAGCGGGATGTCGCCAGCGGCCGGCTCACGTGGTCGGACGAGCTGTATCGGATCTACGGCCTGGAGCCGCAAGAGATCCCGGCCTCGTTCGAGGCGTTCATGGCGCACGTGCACCCGGACGACGCCGCGCGTGTGCGGGCGATCAACGAGGACGCCGTCCGCTCCGGTGAGCCCTTCGAGTACCAGGCCCGCATCCTGCGCCCCGACGGCGAGGTGCGCCACTACCACAGCAGGGGCGCGGTGCTGCGCGACGCCTCGGGCCGTCCCACTCGGCTCGTCGGCGTCGTCCAGGACGCCACCGAGCGCATGCGAGCCGAGGAGGCGCGGGCATTGCAGCGGGAGCAGCGGGCGCGCCTGGACGGCATGCTGTTCGCCGTCCGCGAGCTCGCCTCCCGCGTGACCTGGAACCTGACCGTCGCCCCCGAGGCTGGCAATGGGCAGGGACCGGGCTCGACCGCCCCGTCGTCCCTGGACGAGGCGCTCGAAGCCGCCACGGCGCTGTCTCGGGCGCTTGACGACATGGCCGAGCTCCAGCGCCAGTTCCCGCCAGAGTAGCCGGTCCTCCCCGGCTGTCCGCCTGGGTCGAGACGGATCCGGAGGACGTCAAGCGCACGTGGGCACGGCAATCAGGACAGCTGCACGTTCGGCTACGATTGCCCCTGCCAGCGTCCGACGATCCCGAGACGGGGCCGGGCGGTAACGGAGGGGGAGGATCGTGGGTATCTACGCCTACGTCGGCTGCTACACGACGCCGGACCGCGAGGGTGACGGCAAGGGTATCGAGGTCTACGAGGTGGACCCGCACAGCGGCGCCTGGGCGCACGTCCAGACGCTCGAGACTATCGGGAACCCGAGCTGGCAAAGCGTCGGGCCGGACGGCCAGCACCTCTACAGCGTGCACGGCGGCGACACCTTTTCGCAGGTCAGCGCCTACAGCATCGACCTGTCCAGCGGGAGGCTCACCTTCCTGAACGCCCAGGAGTGCGGCAGCCCGAACCCCGTCGCCATCTCCGTCTTCAAGGAGATCTCGTACGCCGTCGTGGCCGGCTACAACGCCGGCAACGTCGCGGCGCTACCGGTCAACCCGGACGGGTTGCTTGGCCCGATGAGTGATCTGGTCACCCTGGTCGGCGAGCCTGGCCCGCACCCCACCGAGCAGGACCACTCGCGCCCGCACCACATCCCGATCGCCCCGGACGGCAAGTTCTTCGTCGTGCCGGACAAGGGGTTCGACCGGACCTATGTCTTCCGGGTGGACCCGTCCACCGGCAAGATCGTGCCCTCCGAGCAGGGATCGGTGATCGCGGCCCCGGGAGCGGCGCCGCGCCACTTCTCGTTCCACCCGAGCGCGCCGTACGCCTACCAGTGCAACGAGATCAACTCGACGATCACCACCTTCGGCTACGACGCGGCGACCGGCCGCCTCGACGAGCTGGAGGTCCAGACGACGCTCCCGGCCGACTTCTCAGGACGCAACAGCACCGCCGAGATCCACGTCGCGCCGTCCGGGAGGCACGTGTACGTCTCGAATCGCGGCCACAACAGCATTGTCGTCTTCAGCATCGATCGGCAGACCGGCACGCTGACCCCCGTCGGCTGGGAGCCGACCCAGGGCGAGCGCCCGCGCTACTTCGGGATCTCGCCGGACGGCAGCCTGCTCTACGCCTGTAACCAGGCGACGAACACCATCGTGACGTTCCGCGTCAATCGCGAGAGCGGCACCCTGACGCCGACCGGCCAGGTGATCGAGACCGGCAGCCCGGTCAGCATCGCGTTCGCCGGCGCCTAGCGCAGCAGCACGCGACGTTGTCGGAGATGACAACGCAACGTCGAGCTCGCCGGGAGCGCGGCCGTCCCGGCCGCTCCGGTTTCGCGACCGGAAACGGCCGGGACGGCCGCGCTCTCAGCATGACGGTCTGATCGTGCCGTCTCTGGCGAGGCGCTGGTGGAGGCGACGTACCACCGGCCTCCAGCGCGCGGAGGTCGTGGTGCACGGTCAACGTGTGCGCTACCAGGTGACCGGCCGCGGCGAGCCGGTCGTGCTGGTACACGGGCTGGCGGGATCGGCGCGCTGGTGGCGGCGCAATGTGGCGGCGCTCGCGCGGCACCATACCGTCTATCTGGTGAACCTGCCAGGGTTCGGCTCGTTCCGCCGCTACGGGCTGCGCTTCACCCTCGCCGAGGGCGCTGACTGGCTTGGCGCCTGGATCGAGGCGGCCGGCATCGGGCCGTGCCACGTCGTCGCGCACTCGATGGGCGGCTACCTGACGATCCGCCTGGCGGCCGGTCGGCCGGAGCTGGTGCGTCGGCTCGTTCTGGTCGCGCCGGCCGTCATCGCCGGCAGCCGACCGATCCGCGCGTACCCGCTGGCGCTCGTCGCGGCCGGGCTCGCTGCCAGCCCCAGTTTCCTGCCGCTGCTGGCGCTCGACTCGCTCCGGGCCGGCCCACTGACGATCCTGAGAGCGGCCGGTAGGCTGCTCTCAGACGACGTGCGGGCGGAGTTGGAGGCCGTGTCGGCGCCGACCCTCCTGGTCTGGGGCAGCCGCGACCCGCTGGTGCCGCCGGCGCTGGGGCCACAGGTCCGCGGGGCGCTCCGGGACGGCACGCTGCTGGTCCTGCCGGGAGCAGGCCACGTCCCGAACTATGACCGGCCGCGCCAGTTCAACGAGGCCACGCTCGCATTCCTGGCGGGCGTGGATGGTCACACGCGGCACGCTGACCTGCTCCCCGAACGTCGGTCAACCCCAGATCGCGGCTGACGCCCGGTCGGCCGGGGCGGCGATCGGGCTGCCGGTCAGGAACGGCCAGACCGCGCCCAGCAGCCGGACCGGCTGGCTGTAGTTGATGGTGTGGGCCGCTCTCGACAGCACGACGAGACGACCGTTCGGGAGCAGGCGTGTCGCCTCCTCCGCCCACCGTTGCGGCACGATGGCGTCGCGGGTTCCACGCACGACCAGCGTCGGAGCGGTCACGCTCGGGAGCTTCACCTCGATTCGGTCATCCAGCCCTTTCCGAATCATGTCGACCGCGCGGCACGGCCCCAGGTCCCAGAGGTCTCGTAGGAGGACCGGTCCCTCGGAGGATCGTTCGAGCGGGGCCACCGCAAGCCAGCGGAGCACCTGACGCCAGGCCGACCGGGCGCTCGGATCGAACGTCGGCCCCTGGAGCACCAGCCGGCCGACGCGCTCCGGATATCGGGCAGCCAGGTCCGCGATCACCTGGCAGCCGAACGAGTTGCCCAGCAGATGCGGCCGATCGAGACCCATCCGATCGATCCAGGCGAGGAGTGCATCGGCGAGCTCGGGCACGGCCAGGTCGCCACCGGCCGGCCGATCGCTCCGACCGTAGCCCGGCAGGTCCGGCACGTAGACACGAGCGCGCGGTGCCAGGAGCTCGGCCAGTGGCACTAGATACCGGCCCGACACCGCGACTCCGTGGACGAGGACGACGGTCGGCGCGTGTGGCGGGAGCGCCTCCGCTGACGTCAGCGCATGCAGCCGACGACCACGAAGCGGCACCCAGGTGCTGACCAGTCGACCAGGTGGACCAGCCGAAGCTGCCATTTACGGCTGGACCGACGCGAGCGCTGCCGTGCGGCGCCGCCACCAGAGCCAGTACGTCAGCCCGAGGTAGTAGGCGACGAACACCAGGCTGCCCCAGGCGACCCACATCGGCGGATCGGGCAGGGTGAAGAGGAGTACCAGCATCATCGCGCCCCAGGTCCCGCCGCACAGCAATGTCAGCGGCCGGAACGGCTTCGTCTTCGTCGGGTACGGGAAGCGGATCGGGATGAAGACCAGCACGCTCAAGAACAGGATCAGCGCCACGTTGAACCATTGTGGCGTCTGGAAGACGTACAGGTAGAAGCCGATCATGCCCCAGTACGAGGGGAATCCCAGGAAGTAGTCATCCTCGGTCTTCGCCTGGGTCTGCGCGAACCCGTAGCCGCTCGAGAGCAGCGGCGCCACGATCGCCCATCCCGGCAGCAGGCCGGCCAGCACCAGCAGGATCGCCGGCACGATGACCCACCCGAAGTAGTCGACGATGTCGTCCAGCCGTCGGCCATCGATCCAGGGCAGGACGTCCCAGACTCGCACCGCCCTGGCCATCACGCCATCCGTCGAGTCGATGAAGATGGTGGCGGCAATCAGCAGCCAGGCCAGGCGGAAGTCGCCCTCGAACGCCGCGAAGATCGCCCAGACCCCCAGCGGTGCCCCGAGCGCGGTGTAGAGGTGAACGCCCCAGGCGGCCAGCGTACGCAGCGGCATTGTCGTGCGTCCCTACTCCTTGTGACTGCTCCCGGCCGTTCGTGCACGTCCCAGGCCAGGAAGGGGAGCGCGTGCAGGTCGGCGAGTGGCTCGCTTCTCTCATTCTAGCCAGCGAGCCGCTGGACAGAAGGGTCACAGCCCCGAATCGCATCCGCATCGAGCCTGTCACACCCTCCCTCACGAGCGCCTCGCCGTACGAAACGGCGTGGTAGCCTCGGCAGCGACAGAACGACGCTGCTTTAAGATGCGTGGCAGATTCGCAAGCCAGCGGGCATCAATCGTAGGCGTCTGGAGGTGACGATGCGACGAATCGTCCCTGCGATGACTGTCGCCGTCATGCTGTTTCTGACCGGCGGCGCATCGCTGGTGCACGGTCAGGAGACCTGTACCTTCACCCAGGGATTCGCGGAGCTGCGCGGTCTGGTCGGCGAGCAGAAGGTCGGCGCCTGTCTCGAGAACGAGCACCACAACCTCGACAACGGTAACTCAGAGCAGCGAACCACTGGGGGCCTGCTGGTCTGGCGGAAGGCCGACAACTTTACCGCCTTCACGGACGGCGGCACCACCTGGATCAACGGGCCGAACGGCCTCCAGAGCCGGCCGAACAGCGAGCGTCTCGCCTGGGAGCTCGACCCGGTCGTCGCAGCCGCGCCGCCCAGCCCGACGCCGCGTCCACTTCCGACACTGCCCGCCACCGTCCCGGTTGCGGCCGAGCCGGTCCAGGCTCCCCGCGTGCTGAACGACGGCGGCACGATCGCCACGCCGAACTACGCCGCCCAGGCCGGCGCGCCGAACACGGCGCCGCCGCCACCCGTGACCGGCAACGCGCCAGCCGCCAGCGCCGTGCCGCCGCCGACTGGCACGCCGACCAGCGTCAGCGCGGCTGCCAGTGCTACTGGCACCGGTGCGGTCCCGCCGCCACCGCCGCCACCGGCGAACGCCGCCGCTGCATCGGTCCCGGCGCCGGCCGCCGTCACGGCTCCAGCCGCCGCCACGACGACTGCCAAAACCGTCACCGCCACGCCGACGAAGACGCCGACTCCGAAGCCGGCCGTCACGGCGAAGTTCGTCGAGCGGCCGGACGAGGTAGACACCGGCAACGACGCCCGCTTCGAGGTCGAAACGAACGCGAAGAAGGGCACCTGCTCGCTTACCGTCACCTATCGGAACACGTCGGAGACGGCGATGGGAGGGAAGACCATCGACGACGGCCGGTGCGAGTGGAAGTTCACCCTGCCCACGGACGTCAAGACCGGCAAGGCGAAGGCGATCGTCACCGTCGCCGCCACCGAGGGCACCACCACGGTCGAGGACACTTTCGAGGTGAAGAAAGGCGATACGGTCTACGCGGGCAGCGTTGACCTCGAAGTCGATCCGACCGAGATGCCGGACGGCAGCGTCGATCCCGGCAAGGAGATCAAAGTCGGGGTCGATACCAACCTGAAGCGGAAGGGCTCGTGTGACCTGCTGATGACCTGGCCGAGCGTCGGCGCGGTCCCCAGCGCGACGCAGATGCCGGACGATCGCGGGCGCTGCTCGTGGACGGTGACGGTGCCGGCCAACGTGCCGCGGAACAGCTCGGCGAACCTCCTGGTCACGGTCCGCAAGGACGGCAGCACGGTCCGCACCCTGACGAAGGACTTCAAGATCTCCAAGTAGGGCTCGAACGGACGGCCGCTCCCCGGACTGTGTACGATGCGTGGCAGCAGCGCCCGGCGCTGACGCTCGGCAAGATCGGCACGATGGAGGACGTCAAGCGCCTGGTCTGGGAGTAGAGCTGCCCGGCATCGATCGCTTCCCGCTCTGGCGCCAGGCCCGGCGGACCGCCGTGCTCGGCACCAGCATGTCCGGCAAGAGCACCTTCCTGACGAGCCTGCTCGACTGGATCATGCGGGCCGACGGTGCGATCGAGGAGTCCGTGGCCGGCAAGTCGATCTGGCACGTCGAGCGCCTGCCTCCCTTCGAGCAGGAGGGCGGCTTTCCGCTCCAGAGCTACCGGGAGGACTGCCTGGGCAACCAGCTCTGGCCGGACAAGACGGTCGCCGCCAGCGAGTTTCGCTTCCGTTTCTGGCGGCAGAGTGAGGGGCTGCGCAGCCTGCTCGACCCGTACGTCGCGGAGGAGCACCTGTTCGTCGACCTCCCCGGCGAGCGCGTCGCCGACTTCTCGATGGCGAACCGAGGGTACGCCGAATGGTCGGATGCCGTTCTGGACGAGATCAGGAGCAGGCGGCCGTACCAGGCGTTCGCCCGGGACTACCTGGAGCTCGTCGATCGGGACCAGGTCACGCTGACTGAGGGCGAGATCGTCACGGCGTATAAGACGGTGCTGGCGCGCTTCGCCCGACGCCTGCTGCCGCTGGTCACCCCTTCAACCTTCCTGGTCGAAGATCACGGACTGTATCCGAAGACGGGCGACCCTGCACCGTACGAGATGAGCGTCGAGGAGCACCTGGCGCGGGCGATCTGCGGCCTCGACCCGTCCAGCGAGTTTGTACCGCTACCGGTCTCAGCGCGCACGGCGAATGGGGCGCTGGCGCGCTGTTTCGAGCAACGGTACGACGCGTACCGCCGTCGGATCGTCGATCCACTCGCGACGGGGTTTTACGCCTGCGACCGCCTGCTGATCCTGGTCGACGTGGCGGCGATCCTCGAGGGCGGCCCGGCCGTCTACCACAGCACCCGCCGCTCGTTGCGGATGGCGATCGAGTATCTCGATCCCGGCATGCCAGGCGGCCGGCGTCTCGCCAATCTCGTCGCTCGGCTGCTGACCGGCGGGCGACTTGGCGACTCAAAGGTCGGCGAGGTCGCGTTGATCGCGACCAAGGCCGACTGCGTCCATCGGCTGGACCGCGCGAACCTGACGGCGCTGCTCGAACAGATGACGCGTGACCTGTTCGCCGACGCCGTGCATAGGGGCTGGCTGACGCCGACCTACCTCGCGTGCGCCGCCGTCGAGGCGACCAGTTCCGACGACGAGTACCCGTACCTCAACGGTTGGCTCGCGCGTGACCCGACACTGCCGGACGTGTTGGAGTACCGGCGGTTCCCGGTCTCGAAGCTCCCGATGGCCTGGCCGGCCGAGGACGCCTGGAACCCGTCGGCGCATCGCTTCGCACAGGTCTGGCCCCCGAAGCTAAACCTGTTGGGCGATCGGCCGTTTCCTGGTATCAACATGGAGAGGGTTGCGGAGCTGGTCGGCTGGGGGCGATTGACGACCCGTCCCCATCGTGACTGACCGCGCCAGGATCGCCCGGGAGGCAAGCTGGTGGCAACCAACGCTCCACACGATGCGACAGAGGGCGCGGATCGTCCACCGGAGCCGGCCGCCGTCGCATCCACCGGCGATGCCGTCGACGCGGCGACCGTCCCGGCGCGCCGCGGCGTGCGCCAACCGCTCCGGCCGAGCTACGACGGCCTGGCTGCGCGCTCGATCGCGGCCACGCCGCCGCCCGAGCCGGCCGAGCGCTCCAGCGCCGACGACCTGGTGGTCCAGCCGTCGTTGCTGGCACCGATCTTCGACGTCCTGCGCATCACGGTGGTGCTCGTCGGGCTGCTGGGGCTCGTCTTTGGGGTGGCCCAGGGCCTGTTCCTGTTCAACCAGATCGCCTTGCTGCCGGAGGGACTGCGAATTCCGGCCTACGCCCTGCTCGGCGCCCTGGCGCTCGTCACGGTCTACTTCGCCGGCAAGCTGATCTGGTCGTACGCGCGGCTGCGGACCAGCCCGCGGCTCCAGCTTCAGCTCTACGACGACCTGAAACGTCGCGAGGTCGCCCGTGCGGACGTCGAGTCGCGCAAGTACGCCGAGGCGCGGCAGCTCCTGACGCGGTTCCTACGGGAGTACCCGCTCGAGCCGTCCGCTGCCCAGAAGCTGCGCCGGCTTGGCCTCAGGTCGAGCGAGGTCGAGACGCTGTACTCGCTCCAGCACGTCCTGACCGATCAGGAGGCTGGCGTAGACGACGGCGAATGGCTCCGCCGCTTCGACCGGGAGTTCCTCGGGCCGCTGGACGCGCTCGCCGACCAGCTGGCGGCGCGGCAGGCTCGCCAGGTCTTCCTGCTGACCGCTAGCTCGCCGCGCGGCTCGCTCGACACCATCATGGTCCTGGCCGCCACCTACCGCCTGGTGGGCGATCTCTGCACCGTGTACCACGTGCGGGCCGGGAAGTGGGAGACCTGGATGATCCTGGTCTCCGTTCTGATGAACCTGGTGGCGGCCAGCCAGCTGGACGACCTTTCGGACACACTCGGCGACCAGGCCGGCGGCGCGCTTGAACACGCGGCCGGGCTCGGCTCGGCCGTGGCGGCCGGCGTGGCCGGCCAGGTGCTTGGCACGGTAGCTGATGGCGGGGCGAACTGGGTGCTGTTCCGTCGCCTTAGCCTGCGGGTGCGCCAGTACCTCCGCCCGATCCGCCCCCAGAAGGCGTGACGCACGGTGCAGTCGTCCTCCAGCGGGAGCCGTATCTCGGGATAGGTCCGCGCGACGGACGATGTCGGCCGACTCGTGCCAGGGTAGGCCTCCAGGCACGTGTGGTGCGATTGGCAGCGGCTTGTCTGACGCTCCTGCTCGGCGGTTGCGCGGGCCTCGCGCCGTTGGTGACCGCCCCGATGCCCGTCACCGTCGCTGGTACAGTGCGCGACGCCAGCGGCCCGATTGTCGGAGCGCGCGTGCAGTTGACGGCGTACGAGAGCGACCGTTGCGTCGCGCTGGCTCGGAGCGCTACGCCGCCATCCCACGAGGACCGACAGGCGCTGCGGGAGTGCGTCAGGCCGCTCGGCGAGGCGGTCACCGACGAGGACGGCCGCTACGCGTTCGCCAACGTCCGCCCGGGCTCATTCGACGTAACCATTGCCTGGACGCTGCGCGCCGGCCAGCCTGTCCCCAGCGATCCCGTCTTCCAGCAGGGCGCGTACGCCGTCGTGATCGTCAGGAACCGGGAGGGCACCTGGACCGTGACGGCGCGCAGCGAGATCGTGGCGCTCCCGGACCAGTGGCACGTGCTCCAGGACTTCGCGTTCCAGCCGCCAGGTACTTCTTGAACAGTCTCGCCCGATCCGCTCACCCTTCCCCCGTGCACGCCGTGGGGATAAGGGGCCCCATGGTAGGAGTGATGGGAGGGGTCAGCAGTAGGGGCTTCTCAGATCGCGGCGAACGAGCCGCCGTCGACCATGATCGTGCTGCCCGTCACGTAGCTGGCTCGCACGGATGCCATGACGCACCGGCGACTACGTGCTCGGCCTATCATCCAGAATAGTCACAAACTCGCGAGGCGTGACGATCGCCATGCCCGCGTAGGTGTGCAACGTCAGCAGGCCACGATCACCCGTGACGAGGTAGTCGGCCTGAGCGAGACGACCGGCGGCGAGGACGTGATCGTCCTCAGGATCTCCCGTCACCACCAGCACTTGATCGTTGGGCACCATCACCATCCGGGCGTACGAGGTGAGCAGATCCACCGCCCAGGCCACATCCTCCTCGGCGATGTGGTACCGCCTGCTGATCCTGGGGAGCCGGAGCTTCGCTTCGACCTCGGCGACGATGCTTGCCGAGGTCACGGCGACGAAGTGGCCTGCCCGGAGCGCCTCGACGACTCGACGGGGAAAGCCGAGGGCACCGAGCACAGCGGAGACGATGACGTTGACGTCGAGCACCGCGATCATGACGATCGCTGGGCGTGAACCCGCTCCCTGGCCTCCTCATCAAGTTGCTCCAACTCCGCCAGCAACGCGTCCGAGTCACGATCGAGATGGCGCTCGCCGATCGCCAGGACCCGTCGAAACAGTGCCTCGCGGAGGGTCGGCATGGTACTGGTCGAGGCCAGAAACGCCTCCAGATCGATCCTGGTAACACGGTACGCTCGGCCGATCTTGGACGCGGCCAGCTTTCTATCGCGGATCAACCGATAGACCGTCTCCGTGTTGATCTGGAGCAGGTCAGCAACCTGCTCAGGCGTCATGATCTCGCGCATCGGCAAGTACCCCTGTCGAAATCGTAGCCAGAATGAGCCGATTGGTCAAGCGTTGAGTCTACTGGAATTGAATTCGCGCGTCACGCGCCAATTCTTGGCGCGAACGGGCGTCGTGCGTATGAGATACAGGCCCGCCGCTACGCTGGACTGCGAGAACGTGGCGGCGGGCGCGGCGCGGGCGCCAGTCAGATGGCAGAGAACGAGCCGCCGTCGACCATGATCGTGCTGCCCGTCACGTAGCTTGCCCGTCCAGATGCCAGGAACACCACCATGTTGGCGAACTCCTCCGGCGTCCCGAACCGCTTCAGCGGGATCGCGCTCGACCGCTCGGCGATCGCCTCTTCCTCCGTCATGCCGGCCCGTCGCGCCCGGTCGAGCGTCCCCGAACGCAGCCGATCGGTGTAGATCGCCCCCGGGCAGACCGTGTTGACCAGGATGTTGTCGTCCGCCAGCTCCTTGGAGAGGCTCTTGGCGAGGCCGGCCACGCCGGGGCGGATCGTGTTCGAGAGGATCAGGTTGGCGATCGGCGCCTTCACCGAGGTGGACTGGATGTTCAGGATCCTGCCGCCCCCGCGCTCCCGCATCGACGGTACCACCGCCCGGATCATCCGGACCGTGCTCATGAAGTTCAGGTTGAACGCCTCGAGCCACGCCTCGTCGGACTGGAAATCCTCCCAGACGCCGTGTGGCGGCCCGCCGGCGTTGGTGACCAGGATGTCCACCCCGCCGTACCGCGCCAGCGTCTGGTCCGCCCAGCGCTGGATCTGGTCGGCCTGGGTCACGTCCGTCGGGACGGTCAGTACGTCGTCGCTGCCCGTCTCCTCGCGGATCTCGTCGGCGACCTTCGCCAGCGCCTCGGCGCTCCGAGCGGCCAGGCTCACCTTCGCGCCCTCGCGCGCCAGCCCGATCGCACAGGCACGTCCCAGACCCCGACTGGACGCGGCCACCATCGCCACCTTGCCCGTGAGCTGTAAGTCCATGCCCAACCTCCCCACGTCGTCGTGCTCGTCGCCATCGTCGTCCCGGTGCGTCTACACCGTACGCGACATGCCGCTTGGGCCTCCAGAACCAGACCTCGCCTGGCGGTATTCCAGCATCTCTCCTCACCGCTGTCATACCTGAGCTGGGATCCAGCGCACTGCTCCCCCTCTCCGCGCTGGAGAGGGGGTTGGGGGGTGAGGTCTCCTACAATCTACGACGTCAACCATGAGAGATCCGAAACGCGGAGGACCAGGATGACCGTCGAGCGGACTGGCGAGGCATTCGAGTTTGACGAGCAGCTGACCGTCGTCGGGCCGAAGCTCGCGCCCGGCGACCGGGCTCCGGCGTTCGCGCTCGATCACTGGGACGGCAGCGCCATGCAGCGTGTTAGCCTGGCCGACACGGCTGACAAGGTGCGGCTCCTGAACGTCGTCAACTCGCTGGACACCCCCGTCTGCGAGGTCGAGACCCGCCGCTGGGAGCGCCTGCGGGCCGGCCTGCCGGCCGACGTCGTCCTCTACACCGTCAGCATGGACCTGCCCTGGGCGATGGCCCGCTGGAGCGCCGCCGAGAACGTCGGGCACCAGGGCCTCTCCTCGCACCGCGACGACACGTTCGGGCGCGACTACGGCGTGCTCCTCAAGGAGTGGCGGCTGCTCCAGCGGGCGGTGATCGTCATCGGCCGCGACGACACGGTAGCCTACGCCGAGTACGTGAACGATCAGATGCTGGAGCCGGACTACGACGCGGCGTTGGCGGCGGTCAGGGCGATTGTATGAAGCCGTTCCGCTTCGGCGTTAACCTCCGCGCTGCCGACTCCCGCGCTGCCTGGATCGAGAAGGCGCGGCGGGTCGAGGATCTCGGGTTCAGCGCCCTGCTGGTCCCCGACCACCTCGCCGAGCTGTTCCCGCCGCTCCCCGCGCTCGTCGCCGCCGCCAGCGCTACCTCGACCATCCGCCTCGGCACGTTCGTCCTCAACAACGACTTCCGCCACCCGGTCCTGCTCGCCCGCGAGGCCGCCGCCCTGGACCTGCTCAGCGAAGGCCGGCTCGAGCTTGGCCTTGGCGCGGGGCACATGCAGTCCGAATACACCGAGGCTGGCCTGCCGTTCAATCCAGCCCCGGCCCGTTTCGAGCGCCTCGGGGAGTCCGTCCGGATCGTCAAATCCCTGCTGGCCGGCGAGACGACCTCGCTGGACGGCCGCCACTACCGGGTAACCGACCACCGGATCTATCCGTTGCCGGCCCAGAAGCCGCGCCCCCCGATCCTGATCGGCGGCAACGGCAAGCGGCTGTTGGCACTGGCGGCGCAGGAAGCGGATATTGTCGGGCTGACCGGGCTGGCGTTCCCGAAGGGCGCCACCCAGGTGGACGTCTCCGGCTTCAAGCCGGCGAGCGTCGACGAGCGCGTCGCCTGGGTCCGTGCGCAGGCCGGTGCCCGGTTCGCGCAGCTCGAGCTAAACGCCCTGGTCCAGCGCGTCGTCGTGACGGACGATCGTCAGCAGGCCGCCGCCGAGCTCGCCGCGCAGTGGCCGGCGTTGACCGTCGAGGACGTGCTTCAGACGCCGTACCTGCTGATCGGCACCGTCGATCAGATCGTCGAGTCGCTCCAGGAGGGCCGCCGGCGCTGGGGCATCTCCTATATTGTCGTCCACGAGTGGTCGCTGGACGCTATCGCACCGGTCGTGGCCCGCCTCGCCGACGCCTGATCGGGCTGAGACCTAAACAAAACCTCAACCGTCGAGTGGCCCGGCGGAAACGGTCCACACGTACACTTCGGCCTGGAACCTGGCCGGCGGAGCAGCGCCCGGCTGGTCTCCACGTATCCCGAGAGGCACGATGTCCATCGAGAAGCGCGAGTCATGGCTGCAGCGCCTGCGCCGCCTTGTGACCGGTCAGGCATCTGCTCCGCCCGAGCCCGTCGCCGTCGGCCGGCCGGCTGATCAGCTCGGTGGAGGTCACCACACCGCGAAACGCCGGCCTGCGCTCGCTCGAGGATTGGCACGATCTCGTCCGCCAGGGGCGGCGCGTCATGCTGAGCTGGGACGGCGGACCGAAGTGCGGCACCGTGACGGCGCAGGGCGAGGTCCGGCTCCTGTTCGAGGAGACGATCTGGATCTGGCTCGACCGTCAGCTTCCCGAGCAGGACCGCCCGACCGCCGGCCAGGCGCTCCAGATGCAGGCGCCGTGCGAGGACGCGATGCGGCTGATCCCCTGTCAGCTCGTCGACGAGGGGCGCGGCAGCTCCCTCCAGGTGACCGTCAGCGGTCGGCTCTCGCGTCTCCAGCGGCGAGAGGACGTCCGCGCGCGGGTGGACTTGCCGCCGGTCAGCGCCGTCCGCCTCGACCAGCGCGGCCAGCCGAAGGGCCTGCTCGGTCTGGAGCTGGTGGACCTGAGCGCCAGTGGCATCCGCGCCCGGACCGGCGAGCCGATCGCCGCCGGCGAGCAATCCGTCTGGTGCTGCGGCTGGACAACGGTCAGCCGCTCACGCCGGTCGTCGACGTACTGGTCGGCGGCCAGGTCGCGCGGGGCCGGTTCTGCCCGATGCCGGAGCACGAGCGGCGGCGGATCGTCCTGTACGTCTACCGCCAGGAGCTCGCCGAGCGCCAGCGCGCCGAGGCCGCCGCCCCCACCGACTGACGCCGGCTGCTGAGGGCAGAGCTCGACTCCCGCCCGCTCGCGGCTTTGTCCTCTGTGACCCTGATCGACGCACTCGCGATCTCTTTCGAAGTCCAGTTGCAGTAGACTTCAGGGCGAGGTGCCGCCCATGACCGTGCACACCATGGCGTTCGTCTCTCTCGAACCTGGCGACCACCTGACTCGCGAGGAGTTCCACCGGCGGTACTGCGCGCGCCGGGACATCAGGAAGGCCGAGCTGATCGACGGAGTCGTCTACATGCCATCCCCCGTTCGGGCCGAACTGCACGGCGCACCGCACGCTGCCGTCATTGGCTGGCTCTATGCCTATAGGGCGCGCAACAGGATGGTTCGGGTACTCGACAACGCGACCGTCTATCTCGAAGGCGAGAACGAGATCCAGCCGGACGCCTGCTTGTGGTACGAGGCATCTGGTGGGCCGAGACTCACCGCCTCGAATTATCTGGAAGGTGCGCCGCAGCTTGTCGTCGAAGTTGCTGCCAGCTCCGCGTCGTACGACCTCCATGAGAAAAAGGAAGCGTACCGCCGTAGTGGCGTCCGCGAGTACATCGTCTGGCGGGTGCTGGATGGCGTCATTGACTGGTTCGAGCTCCGGAACGGTGCCTACATCTCGCGGGAGCCAGACGAGAACGGGATCATTGAGAGCGTTCAGTTCGCCGGCCTGCGCCTGCACATTGCCAGCCTGCTTGCTGACGACGCCGCTGGTGTCCTGGCGGCGCTGCGTCAGGGCGAAGAAGGTCAGTGACAGCGCAACGAGTCGCTGCCCAGACCTCAGATTATCGCCCGGACTGCCTGAGGTGAGACGCACGTGACCGTCCGGCAGTTCGGCGACCTCAACCCGCCCACCCGGCTGTTGCTCGGGTCGGGGCCGTCCAACCCGGAGCCGAGAGTTCTGCGCGCCCTCGGGATGCCGCTGATCGGTCAGTTCGACCCGGCCTTCACCGCGATCATGGACGAGGTCGCTGAGCTCTCAAGGCGGGTCTTCCGGACGGCCAACCGGCGCGCGTTCCCGGTCTCTGGATCGTCGCGATCGGGCCTCGAAGCAGCGCTGGCCTGCCTGATCGAGCCCGGCGACCGTGTGATCGTCGGCAACTTCGGGCGGTTCGGCGACCTGTTCTGCGAGATCGCCCGCCGCTACGGCGCCGAGGTCGACTCCGTTGAGGTCGAGTGGGGCCGGATCGTCGAGCCGGACCAGATCGTCAAGCGGCTGCGCGAGCGTCCCACGAAGCTCGTCGCGATCGTTCACGCCGACACCTCGACCGGCGTCGCCCAGCCGCTCGCCGAGATCGGCGCCGCCTGCCGCGAGCACGACGCCCTGCTGGTGGTGGACGCCGTGCTCAGCCTGGGCGGCTGCCAGGTCGAGACGGACGCCTGGAACGTGGACGTCTCGATCTCCGGACTCCAGAAGTGCCTTGGCGGGCCGAGCGGCATGGCGCCGCTGACTTACAACGAGCGCGCCGAAGCGGCCATGCAGGCGCGCCGCGCGGCGCCGGCCACCAACTACCTGGACCTGCTCCAGCTTCAGGCGTACTGGGGCCCTGACCGCCTCAACCACCACACCGCGCCGACCAGCATGGTCTACGCCCTGCGCGAAGCGCTCCGCATCATCGAGGAGGAGGGGCTGGAGGCCCGCTGGGAGCGTCACCGCCGCGCCAACGAGGCCCTGGTCGCCGGCCTGGAAGCGATGGGCCTGACCCTGTATGGCGACCGTCGTTACAAGGCCCCGATGATCACGCTGGTGAACGTCCCCGAAGGCGTGGATGAGGCTGGCGTCCGCCAGCAGCTCCTGGAGGAGCACGGCATCGAGATCATGGCCGCCTTCGGCGCTATCTTTGGCAGGGTCTGGCGAATCGGCCTGATGGGATACAACGCCCGACTCGAGAACGCGCTGACCGTCCTGGCCGCGCTCGAGACCGTTCTGGCCTCCCGAGGCTTCGCGGTACCGCCCGGCGCCGGCGTCGAGGCCGCCCGCGCCCAGGCGTTCTCCCACTGATTCTGTTCACCGGTGCCTGACAATGGGACCGTCCGGAGCATTCCGGCGTTAATCCTTGGAGACCGGGAGCACGCGAGCGAACAATCTTCTCGCACATCCCCGGCGGGAAGGTCGCGATTCACTATGGCCCGTGCCATCCTCCTGTTCATGCTCGCCGTTCTGGCGCTCGCGCCGGCCGCGCCCACCGTGCGCGCGGCAGCGCTGCCTGGCTCGGCTGCCAGCTAGACCACCACCCGTGCCCTGCCGGCCGGCTCCCGCATCCCCCGGCAGGATGGCGAGTGGTACCTCCGCGGCGCCAACGTGCCGTGGTTCAACTGGCAGCGCGACTTCGGCGGCGGCGACAACGGCGGCGCCAGCTCGAAGCACAGCCGCGAGACGTTCAGCTCCACGTTCGCCGGGGCCAAGGCGAACGGCGCCAACGTCCTGTGCTGGTGGGTCTTCGAGGGCGACGCCTGGCAGATCAAGCGCGACGGAAATGGCGCCCCTGCCGAGATCGACGAGGCGGTCTACGCCGATGTCGACGTCGAGTTGGAGCTGGCCGAGCAGCACGATCTCTACTACGTCTTCGTCCTCTTCTCGGCCCCGAGCCACCTTCCGGCCGCCTGGCTGGAGAACTCGGGCCAGCGCAGCAGCCTGGCGAGCGCCCTGAGCGTCCTCTTCGCCTCGTACCGCGACCACCCCCGGGTGATGACCTGGGAGGTGTTCAACGAGCCCGAGTTCGACGTCTGGGAGAAGCGGGCGAAGGAGGAGCCGGTCAAGGCGACGATCAAGGAGATCGCCAGCGCCGTCCACGCCAACTCGCACGCCTACGCGACGGTCGGCGGCGCCATGCTGGACGGCCTCCCGATGATGAAGGGGCTCGGCCTCGACTACTACCAGGCGCACTGGTACGACTACATGAGCAGCGGCGGCTGGTGCGCGCTCTGTCAGACGTACGAGGAGGTCCGCAAGCGCTGGAACCTCGACGCGCCGCTGGTCATCGGCGAGCTCTACCTCTCGGCCGACCTCGAAAACCCCCACCTGCGCGTCGAAGACCTCTACACCAAAGGGTACGCCGGCGCCTGGCCCTGGTCGATCTTTCCGGACGCGACCCAGGACAAGTTCGCGATCGACTGGAACTCGATGCGGATCTTCGCCGGACGGCACCCGGACCTTGGCCCGCGGCTGACGGACGCGCTGCCGCCGACCAGCGCCGCGCCGACCCAGCGCCTCTCGTTCAGGTCGACGGCGCTGGCCGGCGGGCCTCGGGCCGAGCCGTTGCAAGTCGCTCCCGGTCAGCGCGTCCCGAACGACGTCAAGGTCACCGGCACGATCAACGTCAAGGCGCTGGTCGCGATCCAGGTCTTCCACGCGGGCGGCCAGAAGGTTTACGAGCAGGTGGTGGACAACCAGTCGTTCGGCCCTGGCGAGACGAAGCCGTACTCGACCGTCTGGACGGTGCCAGGCGATGCCGCCTCGGGCGAGTACGTCGTCAAGGTCGGCGTCTTCACGCCCGGCTGGGGCAAGCTGTACGACTGGAACGACGCCGCCGCGAAGTTCACCGTCACCCGCTAATCCCCTGCTCTCAGTGCAGGTTGGTGCCGCCGTCCACGACCAGCATCTGGCCGGTGATGAATGCCGCGTCGTCCGAGAGCAGGAACGCCACCGTGCCCACCAGGTCGGCCGGCGTCTGGAGCCGCTTCAACGAGCGGGCCGCGATCGCCGCCTCGCGCAGTACGACGACCTCTGGAGTCGGGTCATCCTCGCTGAGCGTGTTGCCGGGGGCGATCGAGTTGACCCGGATATTGTCACCGCCCAGCTCGCGCGCCAGCACCCGCGAGATCCCCATCACCGCCGCCTTCGACGCGACGTAGTGCATCCGACCGCCGCCGGCGTGGAGGATGCTGGCCGACGAGATGTTGACGATGCTGCCGCCGCCTCGAGAGCGCATCGCCGGGACCACCGCCCGGCAGCAATTCCAGACGCCCTTGACGTTGACCGACATCACCAGGTCCCACTCGGCCTCGTCGATCAGCTCGAAGCCAACGCGTGAGATTGGGATCGTCGAGAACACGGCTGCGTTGTTCACCAGGCCGTCGATCCCGCCGAACCGCTCGACGGCTAGCTGAGCCATCGCCTGAACGCTCGACCAGTTCGCCACGTCTACCTGCACTGGCAGCGCCTGGCCACCCAGCTCTTCGAGGTCGCCGGCTACCTGCTCGGCGGCCGGCCCGTCCAGGTCGGCTACCACCACGTTCGCCTCCTCGGCGCTCAGCCGCTCGGCGTACGCCCGCCCGATCCCATGACCAGCTCCCGTGACGATCACCGTCTTGCCCGTCATGCGCGCCACGCCGCCGCCTCCCGTTCGCCGAGTCCGCGAGCCCGCTACGAGTATAGCCCTGGCCCTGCCCCCATTCTGCGAGGGGCAGGACCGGGGCTCTGACCGCGATATGGCAGGGTGAGGGTACGTCTCGTTACGGCCCGGCGGCGTTGAACTGCCAGCGGTACGAGCCGGTCCGCCCCTGTCCGTCGACGACGGTGACGGCGACCGTGTGC
>Ga0209382_10004189_pt1 | contig 19418 bp, 19 predicted proteins | sample SoiMetdeltSBSDD5_FD_187599 | JGI IMG/M metagenome (GOLD analysis project Ga0209382, IMG submission 187599) | Bulk soil microbial communities from a Populus tree surrounding site in Tennessee, USA - Soil MetaG P. deltoides SBSDD5 (SPAdes) (version 2) | ecosystem: Environmental > Terrestrial >... | reverse complement strand
GGCGCTCGGCCGACTCGCGCTCCAGGCGGCCCAGACGGCCCTTCAGGCTGCTCATGACTGTCCCTCCGCCCTGTCCGCCAGGCGCGCCTCCAACTGCTCGACTCGCTCGACGACGTCGAACAGCTCAACGGCCCGGATCGCCTGGTCGAGGATCGCGGTCGCGGCGCGGACCTCCACCGCCGGCGTGCCACAGGTGAGGTTGCGCCGCAGGGTCTCGACCGCCTCCGTCGCGGTCTGTTGGAGCCGCCCGATCGCGCCCTCCACGACGGCGCGGCGAGCGTCGCGGAGCTTGGCGCGGAAGTCGGCCTGCTGGCTCCAACGCCAGATCGTCGCGGGTGCGATGTCGACCGCGCGCGCGGCGGCCCCGCCCCCCGCCTCGATCGCCTGCGCCAGCTCGATCTCAGCCGCTCTCGTCAACAGCGGCACCTGGCCGATCTCTCTCAGGTACAGGTTGAGCCCGTCGCTCGACTCGTCCATGTGTCTCCTTTCGTTCGTCAGGGGTCGCGCCAATCTCTTCCTTCGAGTCAGTGGGGATCGCGCCACGAGAGTCGGGGTTCGTGGCGCGATCCCGTGGCGCCACACCCCGGACTGCCAGGCGGAACGGTCAGGCCGACGCAGACTTACTGGCGACACCCAGCGCCTTCTGGGTGGGCGCAGGCAACATCGCGGACGATTCAGCAAGCTGTGCCTGTACGAAACCCCTGACGTCTTCAGTGGGCACTCTCACAGCGGTGCCAATATGAACCGCCGGAATCAATCCTTGACCGATCAGCTCGTACATCTTCGTGCGACCGATCGAGAGAAGCCTTGCCGCCTCTTCGATGCGCAATAAGAGTGGGTCCACGCAACCTCCTTGGTAATGGGCACGAAGCGACCTTGGCAGACTACACGTAACGGCCGACCAAGTCGCGAGCAGGGCACGGAGAACCAGGGACGAAGAAGCGATCTCGACTCCGCTGACCGTTGTGTGTCCACAGTGGACGCCTACTTGGGCTGATACGGTCGGGGTCAGTCGGTGGATCGTGAGAACGCAACTACTCACCTACACGTGATGGCGGTGGCGTCCCACTCGAAGGCAGCGTCCGCCGACGGTACAGCTAAGGTGAGTAGTAACGTGAGAAGTGAGAACATTTTACGACACCGGCGGTGGCTCTGACGGGGTTGTGTCACAAACGTCCTGGAAGCCTCAGGAGCGTCCACATCGGCTTTCAGGTCTCGACATACTGCCCCCCATTTGAGCGGCTGTACGTGAAGAATCGAGGCAGGCTACTCGTTATCTCATATATACGGATCGAACGCTTGTCGCCTGCGGCAAGCGAGCGCTCACCCGTCGGTCTGGCAGGCGGGACAACCCACCTACCGGCGGTCCCGACTGTCGTGGTAAACTGACGGCGCGGAATCGCATCAAGCCGGGGGTTGTCATGTACCGCGCCGTCGTCGTCGCCCTGCTCTGTGGCCTGCTCGTCACGCCTGCATCGGCCCAGGATCGACCCAGCGCGATCGTCATCGCCGCCGAGATGGCAACCTCCATGACCCACGCGCGGTCCTATCCCGATGGTCAGGGAGTCGGGGCTCAGGGCGACGTCTACGGCGCCACGCTCTACGAAACCTTCGGACAGGGCGAGTCCGAGGTCTTCGCGTCGATTGTGCGAGCGAATGACGAGCCGGGCGGGCACGCCATCTACATGCTGCCGGGCTCGTCGCGCGACGACGGCTGGGCTCGCGACCGAGAACGCTACGCCCTCGATGCCTACGAACGGGCGCTGGAGCCGCTCCCGCCTGGCCGAGACTGGAACAGCACGCCCGCTGCCAGGGAGCAGGCGCGCTCTGCATTCCAGTGCTTCGGGATGGAGTACGGGCGGCTGCTGGGAGCGAGTTAGGCGCTCTGGATTCCTGGCGCCACGGGCGCCGACTCGGGGGCAGCAGACCAGCTCGCGCGGTCGCTGCTGTTTGCGGGGGCGCGCCGGTTGGCACGCCTCCATTCGGTGTTCTCGATCATGGTCAGCTCCGAACCCTGGCGACGCTATCCCAATCGGATACTTCGCGGATCGTCACTTCGACCTTGCGGGGAGCGTCTGAGCCTTCGGCTGCCTTGGGCTGGTTCGAGCTGGTCAGCGCCCGATACTCGGGGAGTCGGGCAGCCATCATCTTCAAGAGGATGGCGTCGGAATACTTTCGGACGTGGCCGACCAGCACGCCGCGCTGGAAGACGGGCTCTTCCCAGCCTTCAATCGCGCGACGGTGGGCCTCCTCGCGAATGGCGTCCCGACTATCCTCCTCGGCCTCTTCGAACCGATCTCTGAAATCGGGGCTCTTTTTGAGCCAACCGTGCACGGTCCTTCTGCTCACGCCGGCGGCGATGGCTGCCCTGGTGATGTTGCCGATGGTGCGGAACGAATCCAGAAACCGTTGCTGCACCAAAGCGCGTTGTGCGTCTGTCACTGGTGTCCCCGTGTGCGCTGTGCATCGCGCCAGCGTGGCAGTCGTGGCGCGCCCGTCGTCACGCCAATGCCGCGACACAGCCCGTCTTCCACGACCTCGCCGCGCCACCTGAACTCTGGGCCGATCGGGTCGCGGACCTCCCAGCTCACGAAGAACGCTTGATGGCCAGGCCCGCGCTCGATCCAGCGCCAGGTACGGATGGCGGCGTCGCGGCAGAACTTTCCACGCGGGTCGAGGCGTGCCCAGCGGGCTCGGAAGCAGTGGCAGGTGTATCCCAGGCTCGCGCAGAAAAGGACCAGCCTCGCCCAGGCTCCCTTGCTCACTCGGACGTTGAATCCGCTGCGCAGGCAAACCCTGGTCCTCGCATGCGCGCAGACGAACTCCGCGCCCACTTCGCTGGACCAGAGCGTCGTCCTGCTACGGGTGCCGCAGTCGACGCTCACGATATCTCCAGGATCGCGGCGCAGCTTCAGGTTGCCCGGCCAACTGATCATGGTGTTCGGCTGCCAGTCGATGTCGTCGTTGTCGATGTCGTTGATGGCCACTGAACATGTGGCCTCCTGACGCGCGCCGTCTTGATGGTGAGTGGCGCCGCGCCGGACTCGCCTTTGGGGCGAGCCCCCGCCGTCACCACGGCGGTTATGAAAGCCCGATCAGGCCGAATCGGGTCGGTGGCCGCGCGGGTGCGCGTGGCCGTGTTGTCGTATAGCTCAGATGGGGTGTCTGGGTGGAAGATGTAGGTTCATCTTGGGTCCAGGCTTTGGGTCCAGGGTCCACCCTAAGGGTGTGGACCCTCTGGACCCAAAGTAGCCCAGGAGGGTTCAAAGTTGGGTCCACGTTGGGTCCATCACTCCTGGTTGGACCCAGTTTGGACCCTTGGACCCAACCTCTCAAAGTTGGGTTCACGTTGGGTCCACCTCCCTCCGAGCCCATCATGGCCCAGGCTCGTCGAGGTAGTAGTAGCGGCCATCCCGCTCATCGACGCGGTCGTTGCCCACCAGCGCTGTCCTGGCCCGCTTGAACGTGCTCTCCGAGATTCCGCCCTGCTTGCACGCCTTCTTCCACTGCGTGAATGTGGCGCCCTTGCCTCCGAAACCCGCAAGTGCAGCGCACACGTCGTCCAGGATCTCGACCTGAACCGCCGCCCCAGCAGCCTCGCTCTGGGCGAACACCAGCGACGACTTACCGCCTGGGACGGAGACGCTCTCCCCGACCAGCGTGATCGGCTCGAACTCCTCGGCGTCCTTCTGCTTCTCGCACGAAAGCGTCACGACGCCCTTGCGCTCTTTCTTGGTCTTCAACTCGGTGTCGATCGCGCCGCGCAGCGCGCTGCTGCCTCGGATGTCGCCCTTCGCCTTGTTGACGTGGTGTAGCGCCAGCACGGTCGCGCCGCCACAGACCCAGCGCAGCTTGTCCATCGCCTCGACGGCCAGGCCCATATCCTTGCTACTGTTCTCCTCAGCACCAGCAATCGAGCGCGCAAGCGTGTCGATCACGATCAGGGCGGGACGCTCGGGCAGGCTCTGAATGTACTCGCAGAGCGCCTGGACTTCGCCTTTGTCGGTGAGATTGGCGGCCCTCGGTACGAAGACGCAGTTGTCGGGAGCGGTATGGCCACGACGAAGTTCCCACGCATCGACCCTCTGGCCCATCCCCGAGAGCCCCTCGGCCACGATGTACACCACCGCGCCCTGCCGAACGCGGCGCCCTTGCCACGGCGTCCCCGTCGCCACCGACAGGGCCATGTCGAGCGCGATGAAGGACTTGTACGTTCCTGAGTCGCCGTCGAGCACCGCGAGCGTGTCGCGGAAGAGGATGCCCTCGACCAGCGGCACGGGCGGCGGGAGCTGCTTTAGCTCCGAGGCGGTCAGGCCGCAGAACGCTGCCCGCTTCTGTCGTGGCTCGACGACGGTCGTCGCCAGGGGCTCCCCATACCCGCGCCCCCTCAGCGCCCGAGCACACACCGCATCATCGCCGCCGTACTCCAGCAGCGAGAGCGCCCTGAACTTCGAGTAGTTTCTCTCGTCCTCGCCCTCAAACGGCGTGCCGTTGGCGTGGCAGAAGATGTGCAGGGAGTCGGCTTCCGAGTGCCCCGTCGTAGCGCAGACCTGGACAGCAGGGTCGCCAGCGTGCCGAGAACACCTCCATCGGCGCTCGTCGCCACTGCCGCATCTAACTTCTTCCCAGCCGTGGCGATCGAGGATGTCAGCACCCCAATCGGCCCTGGCGTTGAAGTCGGTACCTGGAAGCCCCTCGCGGTCTGGTCGTGGCCCACTGCCAGCAGTGATCCCGAGCATGTCGTCATCGCCGTCCCACGCCGTCGCCTTGGCGGGATCACTCGCAGGTGTAGCCTCGGCCTTGACGGTGGGGCACCTGGCGGGGACGGGAGGCAGCGTGCGCCAGTCGAGCGCCCTGCCAGGGCGATGGATGACGAACGGCTCTGCGCCCTGTGGGCACGATGGCAGGTAGTAGAGCCGCGCGGCGTCCTTGGCCTGCCCGTCAGAGGCGCCGTTCCACAGGTGCGCCTGAAACTGTCGCCACACGGTGGGCCACTCGCTGACGGGGACGGGGCTCGCCAGCGGAGTGACCGCCCTGAACTTCGGTTTCTCGGGCGTCGAGGAGTGGGTCGAGGTGACAAGAACCTCAATGCCTTCGGGGAAGCTCGCCAGGAACTCGTCTGGCGAGATCCCGCAGTCGACATCGGCAACGGCAGCAAAGACCCCCTCCACGCCGGCGTTGCCGCGAGTGGCGCCTGGGCGGTACATCACAGGCGAGAACAGCGGCCCGCGCTTCTTCGCTGCCTCGGCCGTCTCCATCGTCCCCCGTCGCTCATGCTTCGAGAGCACGGCGACGATCTCCGGCCACTCAAGCACGCACTGCTTCGGGACGGCGTCCCAGGCGTTCTCGAAGAACGTGAGCGGGAGCGGGGGCAGTTCGCCCTCGGTGGATTTGATTGTGGTGGACACGGAGGCTGAGGCGAGCACCCCCAACGATCTGGACTGCGCATCCTCAGATCGCTGTTGGTCGGGGGCGCGCTCAGCCTCTTGCCTCGGCACGAATAGAGGCTTCATCACGCCCCCCGCCGTGCCGCCAGCGCGGACGGCCAACTGGGTCCGTATCCCAGCGCCGCCCGCGCGAGTCCGCAGGAGAACTGTTCGACAGTCATTCGGCCCCCCGCGCCTCGCGCAGGCGGTCGGCGTTTTCCACCAGTCCAGCGGGGAAATCTGCCTCACTCGCCCGACAGAGCAACATCCGAATCGCCTGAGCACGGGTGAGTCCCGCCCTGCTTGCTAGCGCGTCGAGCCGATCGACAGTTGAGATCGGCACCCGCATCGTCATCTGCACGCTTGTAGGCTGGTGCACGCCTTCCTCCTTGTGCGGCCTGAGCCGCTGGTTAAGCAGAGCGACGTCAGTCGTCATCCCGACTGACGTCGATTCCACTCTCTCTAATAAGGTTAACCGGTCCGTATGCGGGCGCGAACTTTCGTGTCACAAACCCCCTGGCTCGAACCGAATCGAGCCGGCCAGGAGAGTCGCGAGCCGTAGGAGGTAGAGAGTGGGACTGCTTCGACCTGCCCGCCGCTACCCGGACCTGTCGCCCGACGAGCAGACCGCCGTGCGACACCTCGTCGGAATGTGGGGCAAGGACGACTGAGGCGTCCGACCTGCGCGTTCGCCGCCGCCGATCGGGCGGCTCCACGCGGAGGGTGCACCGGACTCGAACGACGCCCACGATTGATCCTGAGCGCCCAAAATCGTCTTCGTGGCTCGGGACAGCGGCCCCCTTGAAATAGGCGCTGAAATCGAAGAATCTGGGCTCGCCCCTCCTGGAGCGAACCTGCAGATCCGGCGCCGGGCTGCTTGTCGCTTGGTGCCGTCGCTCCCCCAGTTGACTGCTGCACCGTGAAGGATCTACGCGGTGGTCGACTGCCCTACGCCGGCCGGGAGTTCCTGTGGGGACGGCGGGCTCGACGACAGTGCTATCGTGAGGTGTACCGGCACCGGGGGACGCGGTCATCGTGAAAGGACGCTGCTGTATCCCGGCAGGTGCAGCGCGTAGCGAGGGAGTCTCAGCGTGGCAGACGTGTTCATCTCGTACGCGCGCCACGACACGCGCTTCGTCCAGAAGGTCCACGCGGAGCTCGCCAAGCGCAACCGCGATGCCTGGGTGGACTGGGAAGACATCCCGCTGACCGCCGAGTGGCTCGCCGAGATCCAGCGTGGCATCGAGGCCGCCGATGCATTTGTCTTCGTGATCACACCGGAATCGATTGCCTCGGCAGTGTGTGGGCAGGAGCTGGCGCACGCGGTAGAGCACCACAAGCGGCTCGTCCCGGTGGTACGTCAGGACGTGCTGGCCAGCGCCGTTCCGCCTGCATTAGCGACGCTGAACTGGATCTTCTTCCGCGCGGACGACGACTTCGCGAGCGCCTTTGACTCCTTGGTCCGTGCCCTAGACACCGACCTGGAATGGGTGCGGGCGCACACGCGCCTGCTGACGCGGGCGCTGGAATGGGATCGCGGCGGTCGGAATGACAGCCTTGTGCTACGAGGCAGTGACCTGCGGGCGGCGGAGGACTGGCTTGGACGGGCCGGTACAAAGAAGGAGCCGAGCCCCACCCCTCTTCAGGCGCACTACATTCTGGCGAGTCGGCGTGTGGCGACGCGGGTGCAGCGTCAGACCCTGGCAGGGGTGTCGGTAGCGCTGGTCCTCACGGCGAGCCTCGCGGTCTTCGCGCTGGTGCAGCGGCAGGAGGCGATAACCCAGACTGGCCTGGCGCTTGCTGAGGCGAGCGTTCGGGCCACGGCGGAATCCAACGCCCGAACCGCGGAGCTTGAGGCACGTACGGAGGCGGAGGCGCGTGCCACCGCGCAAGCGATCGCCGAGACGGAGCGAAACATCGCGGTCTCACGTGAGCTGGCGGTCAGCGCTACCGGGCAGCTCGGAACAGACCCTGAGCTGAGCATCCTCCTGGCAATCGGGGCAGTGCAACAGGCGACGACGGCACAGGCAGAGGAGGCGTTGAGGCAAGCCCTGGTGGAATCACACGTGCGCAGCGTGATGCGCGGCCATACAGCCGGGGTGCAGAGAGCGGGGTTCAGCCCAGATGGGCGACGGGTGGTCACTGCCAGTCAGGACGGGACGGCGCGGGTCTGGGACACGAGCAGTGGCTTGGAACTGGTCACGCTACGCGGACCCTCGGAAAGGGTGTACAGCGCCGCGTTCAGTCCAGACGGACAGTGGATAGTTACTGCGGGCAACCCGGCGCAGGTGTGGGAAGCGGCGACCGGCAAGGAGGTCGCCGTCCTGCGCGGGCACGATGGATCAGCGCTCGCCGCGGAGTTCAGCCCCGACAGCCAGCACGTGGTCACCGCGGCTACGGGAGACTTCACGGCACGGGTGTGGGAAGCGGCGACCGGCCGGGAGATCGCCATCTTGCGTGGCCACTCGCTCACAGGCATCAAGGTTGCCTTCAGCCCGGACGGGCAGCGCGTGGTCACCGCCAGCGAGGACTGGACAGCGAAGGTGTGGGATGTCGGCACGGCTACAACGCTCGCCGCGCTGCGCGGCCATGGCGGCCGGGTGAACAGCGCGGCCTTCAGCCCGGACGGTCACCATGTCGTCACCGCCAGCGGGGACGAGACAGCGCGGATGTGGGAGGCGACGACCGGCCAGGCGGCCGCCGTCCTGCGCGGGCACACTGGGCCAGTGGTCGCCGCGGCCTTCAGCCCCGACGGGCAGCGCGTGGTCACTGCGAGCGAAGACCAGACAGCACGGGTCTGGGAGGCGGCGACGGGTAGGGAGCTCGCCGTCCTGCGTGGCCACGCCGGCACTGTGGCCCATGCGGCGTTTAGCCCTGACGGTTGGCGGGTGGTCACCGCCAGTCAGGATAGGACGGCACGGCTGTGGAGCCCTGACTCTGGCATGGAGATTGCCGCGTTGCGCGGTCACACCAGCGCCGTGCAGAGCGCGGCATTCGGTCCGGACGGGCGGCGGGTGGTCACTGCCAGTCAGGATGGGACAGCGCGGGTCTGGGACTCCGGCGCCGACACGGAGTTTCCCGTGCTTCGCGGCCATGCAGGATCGGTCGTTGATACCGCGTTTAGTCCGGACGGGCGGCGGGTAGTCTCCGCGAGCGGAGACCGCACGGCGCGGGTGTGGGACGCGACAACTGGCAGGGAACTCGCCGTCCTGCGGGGGCACACAAGCGGCGTGCGGAGTGTGGCCTTCAGCCCGGACGGGCAGCGGGTGGTGACCTCCGCCCCGGACGGGACGGCGCGCCTCTGGAATCCTGATGCCGACGGAGAGCTCGTCAGCCTGCGCGGCCACACGTACCGGGTGCGGAGCGCCGCCTTCAGCCCGGACGGGCGGCGGGTGGTGACCGTCGATCTTGGGGCGGTGCGAGTGTGGGAGGTGGAGACGGGGAAGGAGCTCGGCGTCATACGAGGTCACACGTCGGCGGAGAGCGCGGCATTTAGCCCGGACGGGCAGAGCGTGGTCACCGCTGGCCTGGACGACACAGCACGGATCTGGGAGGCGGCGACCGGCAAGGAGCTTGTCGTTTTCCGCGATCACAGCAGTTGGGTGTACAGCGCCGCCTTCAGCCTCGACGGGCAGCGAGTCGTCACCCCGAGTCTGGACGAGACGGCGCGGGTGTGGGACGCGACAACTGGCAGGGAACTCGCCGTCCTGCGGGGGCACACAAGCGGCGTCGAGAGCGCGGTCTTCAGCCCGGACGGGCAGCGAGTCGTGACTGCGGGCGAGGACCAGACAGCACGGATCTGGGAGGCAGCGACGGGTAGGGAAGTCGGTGTCTTACGCGGTGAAGGCGGCGGGATACAGGCTGCCATCTTCAGCCCGGACGGGCAACAGGTGGTCACGGTGGGTGACGATCGAATGGCCCGGATCTGGGACGCGGCGACCGCCAGGGAGTTACGGCGCCTGGAGGGTCACTCGGCGGCCGTGGTCAGTGTCGCGTTCAGCCCGGACGGGCAGCGCCTGGTCACTGGAAGCCAGGATCAGACAGCGCGAGTCTGGCATCTGGGGTGTGAAGTCACCTGCGACGTTGAGGCCCTCAGGCAGTTTGCCCTGACGCGCGTCACGCGAGAATTGACTCCCCAGGAGCGCGAAAAGTATCACCATGAGCTACCGCGCTGAGGTCACGTGCAGCGCCCGCGCCGAGCCCCGCCGCTGGGCCAGTCATGTCGCTCCGGCCGGGATTTCCGAACATCCCGTGCTGCTCGCCAAAACGACCGTAGACGACTCTACAGGGCACGAAAGACCCTTCTTGACTCCAGGGGCACGGGGTGTCGGTTTTGAGCGATTCCTGAGCGATCCTAGAATTGCGAGATAAGGAGTCGTCAGTACGCGGGTTTGGGGAGGCAGCCTCACGTTTTCGGGCACTGCCGCGCGAGCCGGCACCAGGTCGGGTTTTTCGCAGCTCGCCCGGCCGACGGAGCCCGGCCGCTCTCAATGATCGACGCGCTGATCGGCCAGACGCCGGGCAGTCCAAGTTGCGGGACCGCCTCGGCCGCGGCGGCGGTCTACGGCGGCCCGAGGCGGTGCCGCCACCGCGAGCGTCGGCACAAGTGACCCTGGCAGGTGGGCGGCGTAGGGGCCGAGCAGGCCGTCACTGGTGTCGAGGGCGCGCACCTCATCGAGCAGCCGTAGCGACTCGGCTGGGCGCGGGGTCTACGATGGCCGTCAGGAGGCCAGCAGGGCGGTGGGTGCGTACGGCGGCGGGGTAGCAGGAGCGAGTCTTCGATCAGCGACGTTGGCCGTCGCATCCAGCTCGCCAGCCATGTGCGGCGTCTCCGCGGTGTCCGCGTGCTGGCCCCGGACCGGGCGTAGCGCGTCCCGGTCCAGGGCACCGATGGCATGGGCTAGCGCGACCCGGTGGCCTTGTAGAAGTAGTAGTCCGAGGTGTACGGCACGTTGCGCGCGGCGCCGAGGTTGGCCGCGTTACAGCCGGTCGTCGGCGCCAGCCCGCCGGTCGTGTTCACCCGCTGAATGTACGTGGTGGCCGTCAGCAGGTCGCCGCCGTCCGGCCCCGGCGTCGTCGACGCGGCGCGCAGCAGCAGCCAGGGGATCGCGTCCGACGACACCTCGACGCCCGCCACCCGCGCGCCCACGACCTTGCTGCCGTCCTTCGCCTGCCACGTGGGGCCGGCGTCGTGCGTCATGATCTGTTTGCCGCTGTCGTCCACGAGCTTCGCCGACGGCGCCACGAACGTCCAGGCGAAGCCGGTCGACGAGCGCTGGCAGGTGTAGTTCTGCGTCCCGGTAGCGTGGCCCAGGAGGAACGGGACGTGCCCCGCCGGGGCCTGGATGGCGGCCGGCACGCTGGGTGGGGGCGGGTTATCGGCGTGGGCGAGCCCCGGCAGCAGCGCGGGCACGGCCAGCGCCGCGACCAAGGCGCTCTTGGCGAGCGTGCGGGCCAGACGCGCGGTGGGCAACATGGGCAGCATGTCAATCTCCTGTCTCAGTTATCGTCGCACGAACCGATCGCGCGATCTTGGGTGTCTGAGGCCCGAGCGAACACACGAGGGCGGGCCTCGACCCTCGCAGCCAGGACAGCTATCCCGGCTGGATCGCAGTTCGGCGGCCGACGTCGCGTCCGCCCGGCAATCCCGGGCACCGACGGGTCGACGGTCTCCGAAGGTGGCCCGGCCGTCGCCTGGTGGCCAGGCCCCGACCCTGGGTGGTGCCGTTGCGGCTCACCCCGTGGGGGGCGGGCATGGGGTCGTCAAGGGCCAGCCACGCGCCGGCCGCCATTTGGAGTTCCGGGCCATCGTGAATCCTTCCTTCCGGAACGCCGCGATCGTGTGCCGCGGCCCATCCGTCGCTCGCGTGTCGTTCGACACGATCAGCGTATCGGCCGGCCGAGCGAGCGTCATGTCCAGAACTGGACATCTCCGCTGGACATCTCGCCGACGCGTCGTTCGTCGCCGGGCCTACGGGAGTTGGACGGACGTGGTGTAGACGCCCTGGCCGCCGTCGTCGTCCCAGGCATCCAGGAAGATGTCGTAGGTCCCCGCCGGAACGGACGCGCCGTACGTGTGCTCGCACTTGAAGTGGCGGCCGTCCTTGCCCATGCTGCACGCCGTCGGCGCGGGTGAGGTCGGGTCCCACCACGCCGCGCCGACTCGCACGGTGTCGTGCGCGCCGAGGTCGACGACGTCGCCCTCGACGACCACCTGCCGCCTTCCTTGCCGCTTCACCGTGACGCTGCTCGGCGTGATGTTGGGCGCCACGTTGTTGACCTGGATCGGCACGAAGATGACATCCTGCCCGGCGCCGTCAGCGTTGTCGTTGGGCGACCCGGGCGCGGGCGCGGTCTGCCGATCGTACACGGTGATCTGGAGCTGCGACCCGGAGGGCCCGCTCACCGAATCCTTGAACGTGTGCGGCAGCGTGAACGACAGTTGCCCCGCCGGCAGCTGGATCACCTCCGCCGAGGGGACCACGCCCCAGTTGTCGTGCCATTTCACCCTGACAGTGTGGAGATCTCCCGGGTCGGGATCGGTGAACGTCACGCGCAGGGTCGCCGCCTGCCCCTCGTTGAGCGCGGTCGGGGTCACGGTGGCGCTGGTGATCGTTGGCGGCGTGTTGGCGGTCGCCAGCACGGCGGCGGTCGAGGTCGCCAGGAGCAGCGCACCGAGCGCCAGCGGCCGGAGCCCGGTGCGCACGAGATGCGCCTGGAGGCGACGGGTGCGGTCGCCTGTGCGTCGTATGGTAGTGCGAATGGCGTTCATCGGTTGTTTCGTCTCCTAGCGCGCCACATCGGGCGCCCACCGAAATGCCCGGCCTGGTGGGGGGCGGGTGCCCACCGCGCCCCCCACACCTGAGCGTATGGCGCGCCGAGCGCTAGGTCATGTCCATTCCTGGACATCTCCCCTGGACATCCCTCGGCGGGCTGGCCGCAGTGCCGGGGCGTCCGGCTCGCTCTTGCCCGAGCTATCGCCACCGTCGGCGTGGTCACGGGCACCGCACCCACGTCGGCTTCCCTGAGAGGGCGCGAGGGCCGGATCCATGATAGAGCGTGATCCTCGGCGAGCGGTCCACAATGGAGCGCCCGACCGGACGTTTGGGGCGCCGCGTCGAGTGTTGGCGTGCTGATAGATCGCGGCTCGACGGTCCCGCACTCATTACGTCTCGTCAACGTGTGAGCACCCCGGCCGTCTGGCCAGCGCGCGGGTATCAAGAGTTCCTATTGATAGGCCAGTGCTCGTCTCGCCAGTAGAAGTCGGGGCCGGACGCGGGCCACGGACGCAGAAACGCCCCGGATCGTGAGATGATCGGGGCGTTTCGAAGACGAGTATGGAGGGGCGGGCACGACCCATTGTCGGCGGAGAGGAGCGCAAGAGGCTTGCCACACGCGCCAACGACGAGCCCCACCGGCCCGTGGAGATCGCGCGGTCGCCAGGCGGTCGAGTCGCAACTCCTTGACGTTTCGCTTTGCCCACCTGGCCGGAGCGCCGGGGTCATCCCTCGGCAGGGTGGGAGTGCCCCACCCACCTGACGAGACTTGATCGGGATGACCCGCCCGGTGCAGGGTACGGCCCGCGCAACGATAGGTGTCCCCGACCGGGACATCGATTGGGGATACGCGCTCGACGCGGAGCCGGCCGCTGCACTGTCCGCCCCAACGCGCGGCGTGAGAGATGTCCACCGCGATGTCCAGTTCTGGACATGACGCGGCGGTCGGCCAGCCGTAGGCTGACTTGTGGGGCCCTGCCGGGCACACGGCCTCCACACGACGAGATTGCCTCAGGGCGCCAGATGCGGCGCCACAGAAGAGAGGAACCTTCATGTTGAGCTTGCCAACCATCGCGCGGGGGGCGTCGACGCTCGCCCTCGCGGCCACACTGCTCGCGCCGGTGCTCGCGCCGTCGACGCCGGCGCTCGCGGAGGAGCCGATCGTCCGCGACCACCGTGATCCGTACGCGCGCGTCCAGGTGGTGATCAAGCGGATCACCATCCACGAGGACAGGGACTGGGGGAACGGCGAGATCGCCATTAGTTTCACCGTCAACAGCTACAGGGCTGGCTGCACACCGTTTTCCGGGGCAGCGTGCGAGACACGTCTGCTCAGCGGCGGGATCCCCGAGTTCAGCGCGTCGGATGACACGGTGAAGGCGTTCGATCGGGTCATCCCATCGTACGGCGACTCCGTGACCGATGATGCGATCAGCCCACCGTTCGGCATCCCACTCCGTCCGGGGACTCAGTACGGGCTCTCGATACGCGGGGATGAGCGAGACCCTACCATCGACGATAGACTCGGATTCCTGAACACCCTGATCACGGACAAGGACGGCCAGGTCCAGTTCGGCACCCGCACCGAGCGAGGTTTTCTCAACGACTGCGACCTCTTTGGAGGCTGCGGAACCGAGCAAGCGAAGTATTCGGTGGAGTACGAGATCCGTCGTGTCCCGCTGCCGGACCTCCGGCCGGTCAACATCAAGATCTACGACCTGCCGGGCAACCCGAAGCAGCTGGTCTGCGCGGCGGTCCAGAACATCGAGACGGCTGACGCCGGTGCGTTCGAGGTGGCCCTCAAGGTCGACGGCGTCGTGCCGCCCGGCGGACGAGCCACGGCCGGGCGCCTCGCCTCGGGAGATGCCGGCGAGCTGTGCGCCGAGATGGCGTTGCCGGCCACTGGCCAGCACCAGCTCTCGGCGGTGGTCGACGAAGCGGACGGTGTGATCGAGTTCAACGAGAGAAACAACGCCTACGAGCAGGCGTACACCGCCCCGCAGCAGGCTACCACCTCCGCGCCGGAGCCGGAGGCGACCGCCGCCAAGCCGGCGACCCCGGCCGGTGCGGCCCAGGCGGACCTGACCGTCAGCGCGATCAAGGTCAATGGCCGGGTGCTGGACGGCAAGGCCGACTGCAAGGACGGCAAGTACGCCATGGCCGTCGTCGTGAAGAACGCTGGCGCCGAGAAGGCCGGCGCGTTCGCCGTGCGGCTCGCGGTGGACGGTGAGGCGGTGGCGGAGCGGCCCGTCAGCGGCCTCGAGGCCGGGCAGGAGCGGGAGGTCCGTGTCGAGGACGTCCGGCTGAAGAAGGGCGAGCGGAAGGTCGCGGCGATCGTGGACCCGATGAACCCGCTGGCCGATTCCACACCCGACAACAACGAACTGAAGGTCACCCTGCAGTGCAAGGGCGACGGCTGAGCTCGCTCGGCAATCGGCCCATCGAGCAATCCCTGCGACGGGCCAAACCGGAATGTCACGACCCGGCGAGGTGTGCACCTCGCCGAGTCGCGACGAGATCGTGCCCATCGTCCGACCACCACTGCTCCTGGTGCTGCACATCCCGATTCGGATTCTGAGTTTGGCGGGCGGTCGTTCTGGCTTGGTCCCGCTCGGCGACGGCCGCAACCTGCGGCCCTCATCCGCGGCTACATCGGGTGAGGGCCGCCTCCACGATCTTGCCGGAACGGACACACCACAGCCCCCGGCCGTCTGGCCGAGGCGTGGGCGCCATCAGCGGTAAGCATACGCGCCCTCCGAGACATGGCCAGGTCTGGCCCACCAGCGGCCACACCATCTCCGGCGGTCCTGGCCGGCTTAAAGCCGGCTAGTTCGTTGCCGCTGCCAGCATGTCGACGAGCTCGCACAGCCGACGCGGGCTGAACGGTTTGGCCAGGAAAGCGTCGGCACCGGCGTCGAGCGCCTGCTGCTCGGCGTCGGTCGCGCCGTTCGCGGTGATGACGATCACGTCGGTTGCCGCATGCGAGGGGTCCTGGCGGATCGCGCGGCAGACATCAAGCCCGTTTGCGCCAGGCATGTTGACGTCAAGGATAGCGATGTCGACGGGGTCCGTGCGGAGGACGTCGAGCGCGGCGTCACCCGTGCCGGCCTCGACGACCTCGTGATCGTCCAGGATGCGACGGATCAGCAGGCGGAGGCTGGACGAATCGTCGGCGATCAGCACGCGCATGATTGGAGAACGACCGCGTGTGCTTCCTGGGGACGGACGGCAAGGTGTGGTCAGATGCAGGCGCGCGTAACGGAGCTCATCCTGGAGCTCGGGGCGCTCGGGGCGGTCGTCACGGAGTACCGCAGGTACCAATCGACGTATCGTCCCCGACATCGTCATGCCCCACGGGCGGCTCGATTCGAGACTGCCCATTCCGGCCAGCGGTGGCTCTTGATCGGCGCAGAATTCGGCCTATCCTACATGTTGCTGGGGCGTCAGGATCAGCCTGCTGACGCCCAGTGCTCGGGCACGAGGTTGGCCCAACAGCCTCGTGCCCACCTTCTCCTGCTCATGCCCGGAGTCGACCATACACGCCAATACCGACGCGCCGTGGTGGCGTCGCTGGTCGATCTGGGTCGCCCTCGTCCTCGCGGCGCTCGCGATCTTCCTCCCGGTGGTTCGCTGACGACCCCCGCTCCAACGAGAACCGTATGTGGCGGCATGTGCTCTACTTGGTGTGCATCGTCGAGGCGGCGGTGCTGGCAGCGGTCCTGGTCGCCGTCGTGGTCGAACCTCACCTGCTCGGGTATGAACCAGCGCCCTGGGTCCGTCCGATCTGCGCGTGGGCCGCACTGGTGCTGATGGTGAGCTGCGCCTACGGGGTGGTCGGCTGGCTGCGCTCCCTGCTGGCGGGGGCGCGCGTGCGTCAGTCCCTGATCAGCGCCGCGATGGCGGGTCGCCCGGGGCATCCCGACGCGGGGCGCGGCAGGCGGGGTGACCGTGGCCGCCCCGCGCTCGACCACGGCGCGCCGCAGGCGGGCTGCCAGACGGCAGCAGCATCCTGGTGGCCGGGGTCGGCTTGGCGAACTCCTGGGCGCATGCGTCACGCTTTCCATCACCGACGTCTGCGCGTGCGTGCCTTGGTGGTCGCCGTGCCGGCGATCGTCGTCGTCGCGAGCGCGTGCGGCTCGTTGCCGTCGGTGTCCAATCCGTTCGCGGCGAGCGCGACGCCACGCCCGACCATTGCGGTCCCCGCCCAGTTGACGCCGACGCCCGTGCCGGAGGCGGCTCCCGTGCCATTCGAGCCCTTCTGGGTTCAGAACCACCGGATCACCGAGATGTGGAACGGCCCGTCCAGCCAGGCAGATACCGTCAGCTTCGGTGCGACATCGGGGCAGTTCTGCTCGTTCCTGGTGGTGCTCCCGCCCGAGGGGGACCGGCTGTATGTCTTCAATCCCTACTCGCAGAACTATCTCTGGATGGACGCCGTCGACACCGGGCCGGCCGGTCCGCCCGAACAGCGTCCCGATCCACGACCAACGGACGTGAACTGTACGCGCGACATCCACGCCGGATGACCCGTCTCGTCGGCGACGGTATCAAGGAGTCGGGTGTGGCGCCGCGCCCGACGCGAGGGCGTCGACCACCTCGCATAGCCGACGCGGGCTGATTGGCTTGGCCAGGGGGCCATGCGCGCCGGCCTCGACCGCGCGCCGCTCGTCGTCCGGGGCTTTGTTCGCGGTGATGACGATGGCCAAACGATCGGCCCGGACGAGGTGCAGGACCGCCTCGGCCGTGGTGGCAGGGCGGCGGTCCTGAGTGCCCCCCCCCAGGCGGCGCTCGGCGTTGGCGAGACCTGGACGTGCCAGGATTCCCGTAAGCCGTTCTCGCTGGACACGTTCCTTGAGGTCCAGCACGGTGCCTCAGGCAGGGCACAGCACCCGGTCTTTGCGAGACGAGCCATCGTCCGTGGGCTACCATCGCAATATCGTTGGTTCGCGAGCACCCATGCCGAAAGGTCCGCCCCATGGCCTCGATCCGGAGGCTCGACATCGATGAAGCGCGCCGCCGTCTTCGCGGGCGATCGTCACGCGATGCGGTCCGTGCTCCGTACCGCGAGGCCATCGCCAGCCTGACCGCTGCAACGGTGGTGGAGATCACGCCCGATCCCAGCGAGTCCCTGCGGAAGCTCAAGCTGAACGTCACGCAGGCGGCCAGGGAGGTCCATCGCCGCATCGCGTACGGCGTCAGCGACGAGGGCACGTTGCTGGTCTGGCTGGAACGAAAGCCGAGGAAGGCCCCACGACGCAGGACTGGGGTGGCCGGCGCCGCAACGTAGCGGCCCGCGATCTGCTACGGTTCGTGCAGCACCGCTCGACCCGGGCTCGTCTGGTCGACCCGAGACGCCGAGCACTCGGTCTGAGCTGAGGTGAGGCGCCATGGCACGAGGTCCGATCATCCGCATCATCCGAGACCGAGGCTTCGGCTTCGTCCGCACCGAGAATGGCAGCGAGATCTTCTTCCACCACGCGACGTTACCGCCCGGCGTGTTCGACATGCTCCAGGAAGGCCAGGAGATCGAGTTCGACGTCGAGAACGATCCGCGCGGGCGTGGCCAACGGGCGGCGAACGTCCGGCTCGCCGAGCGATAGACGGCTCGTCGCCGAACGGCCCCCGGACGCCACAGGACAACGGGGTCCCGCATGGCACCATCCAGCTTCCCGTGCCGGGTGTGCGGGCAAGCGACCCAGGGCGTGGATGCGTATGTGGTCTGCCCGGCGTGCCTGCTGGGGTTCGAGATGCGGTTCAGGGAGCGAGTCGGCGACGGGGTCGACCACCTGCCGTCGATCGCAGGGGACGTCGAGGCGCGGCTGAGGCAGTTGCTGGACGACTGGTAGCGCCGTCCGGTGTCCTACGTCGCCGGCACGCGCGAGCGTCCCGAGGTCGGGATCTTCAAGCAGACCCACGCCTCGCGACCGCCCGTGCCGGCGCGCAGGCTGGCAAGTATTGGCCGAGATGGCTGACGCGCGTGTCGCGGGCGCCGACCTCGGCGAGCAGCCGCAGCGGCTCGGCCGGCTCCGCGAGGCTGTGGCGGAAGGAGCATCATCGCGACACCTTGACACGGCCGAACGCCCGTTCTATGCTGAGGCATGGCCGACAGATCGACGATCGAGTGGACCGACGCTACTTGGAACCCGGTGACGGGTTGCACCCAGATATCGCCGGGGTGCGACCGCTGCTACGCGCTCAGGTTCGCGGAACGGTTCCGAGGCGTGCCGGGGAACTACTACGAGGTCGGGTTCGACTTGACGCTGCGCCCGAACAAGCTCGACCTGCCGCTCCGGTGGAAGCAGCCGCGCCGCAACTTCGTCAACTCGATGTCTGACCTGTTCCACGAGGCCGTGCCGGACGGCTTCATCGCAAGCGTCTTCGGCGTGATGGCGCGCGCCGACTGGCACGTGTTCCAGGTGCTGACGAAGCGCCCTAGGCGGATGGCCGAGATGGCGGCCGCCCTCCCTTGGCCCGCCCATATTTGGGCAGGGACCAGCATCGAGTCGGACCGCTTCACGTGGCGGGCGAATCAGTACCTCAGGCGGGTGCCGTCGGCCGTTCGCTTCGTGAGCGCCGAGCCGCTGCTCGGCCCGCTGCCATCCCTCCAACTGGACCACGTGCACTGGGTGATCACAGGGGGCGAGAGCGGTCCGGGCCACCGCCCCTGCGACCCTGCCTGGGTCCGCGACCTGCGCGATCGGTGCGTGGATGCGGGCGTCGCCTTCTTCCACAAGCAGTGGGGTGGGCGAACACCGAAGCAGGGCGGCCGACTCCTCGATGGTCGGACCTGGGACGAGATGCCGACTCCGCTGGTTGGGTCGCCAGGTCTATGACTTCGCCTGCCGGCGCGTTCTTCGAGCAGAAGCGCGAATGGTCTCGCCGCAAGCACGAAGTGCTGGAGGGCTACCTCGCGCCCTTCTGGCGGATCGTCGGGCGGGATGGAAAGCCGGTCTACGTCGTTGATGGGTTCGCCGGACGCGGAGAGTTTGGTGAAGGCCGGGAACGCGAGGACGGCTCGCCGCTTCTAGCGGCCAAGATAGCCTACGAGTTGGCGGACACGGGTCGTTACAGTCCGTTCTGCATCAACGTCGAGGCCGACGTGGCGGAGTATGAGCGTCTTGTCGCCGTTACGCGGCCCTACGCAGATCGGGTCGAGAACCTGCGGGGACCCTTCGCAGATCACGTCGATGGTACGCTCGCGCGGATCGGGATGCGG